>Ga0307378_10005111_pt1 | contig 18405 bp, 19 predicted proteins | sample UN1MG_FD_202238 | JGI IMG/M metagenome (GOLD analysis project Ga0307378, IMG submission 202238) | Soil microbial communities from Risofladan, Vaasa, Finland - UN-1 | ecosystem: Environmental > Terrestrial > Soil > Coastal area > Acid sulfate soil | place: Finland: Risofladan, Vaasa | collected... | reverse complement strand
ATTATTGTTGGCTTAAGAAAACCAATCAAATCAATTGATTTGAGTTCAACACCTGCATCTGGGCGACCAGAGCTGATATCAACGTAATCTTCATTTCCTACTGACTGGTCCATAAAAATCTTAATTTTGTGCTTACGAATGCCAATTGGGGAAATAGCTCCTATGGGGTATCCTGTTACTTTTTGAACTTCTTCCCGGGAAGCTATTGATAGTTTCTTTACACCCAATGCTTTTACAAATTTTTTTATGTTCAGCCTCTTATCACCAGGGATTAAAGCCATTAAAAATTCATTATCAGGGCTTTTAACAACCATACATTTTACTATTTGTTCAACTTTAACCCCCCTTTCAACTGCTGCTTCTTCACATGTGTAGACTTTCTTTGAATGAGGTTTCAATATAAAATCAACATCATTTTCTTTTAGTAATTTTGTCACTATTGTTTCAATAATTTTCCCTCCTTAATTTCTAACATTCCAGTTTAATGTTTTGGCCTCGTATAAGCTGCGGGCGGGCATCAAGTCTTGGCTGTCTTGGCATACAAAAAGCCTATCTCTTTTATACTATGTTATCAAGTCATTTTAGAACCAACGTGTGCAGCCCATAAGGCTGTGCTTCCAGCGGGTGTAAGTCCCGTCCTGGGAATTATCTGTTCACCCAGGTAGTTATATCCGACTCGCATGAGGGTGACCGACTGCGGGAAAGCTCGGAAGTAAAAGTACCCAGACCCTCGCGAAAGCAGAGGGGGCCACTTCAGTGGGGCGAGCAAATTTAGAGGCCGTAGCATAAAGCGAACATTGCAGCCTCGGAATCCAAACTGCCCTTCCCGCATTGCGGGATGGAAAGTGGTGTGGGCAGTGTATCGGGTGTCGAGCCTCTACGTTGTGGGCGAAGACAGCTGTGGTCCGTGAAGAAACAGATATATGCAACGGAACAGTCCGTCGGGGTAGGGCTGCCGGCATGTAAATAAGGAGGTACGGATTAAAGTGGGGAAGGTCTGATAGATAGCAGGATCTATCCTTCAATGCCAGAGACCGTCCGTATAAGGGTTGAAATCTGAAGTCGGAAGGATTCTATCAGACTGGCGGATGAGGTCGTATGAGCGATGATAGAGGTGGACAACATAACCCCTCTTAGCAAAGGACCTCTGTGAATAGGAGCTAGGCGAATATGATGATGTGCCTGAGTGTCACAATACTGGCGGGGAGGTAATGGCTTCCAGCGGGTGACTATTAACAGGCTGATGCGGACATAGGGCACTGCTGGAGACGGCAGAAACAGAGTTGTCGCTATAAGAACATCGCTTATGATCAAGGCTAAGGATAGGGTAAATGCATTTGTAAAACCCATATGCAGGGTAGGGCTTAAAGGTAGAGCAAATGTCAGAAGGTCTTATCTGTATTACCTGTTCTTGAAGCCGTACCGGGGAAAACCCGATGTCCGGAATTTTAGAGTGGGTGCAGGAAACGTGGACTATGGAGAAGGCTAAACGGGCACGGAAAGCGGAAACGCCGAAACGGCCAAGCCTTCACCTAAGGCCAAGCGCGCCTGCGCTCTACTCGACCCCACTTTTTAAGCATAACTATTCGAGAAATTTAGGTGGAAAGGGAGGTTCAACGACTGGCAAATTTCCAGGAACAATCATGACAGTCGAAGTTCCATGCGCGAGTATCTTGCCGCTTTCGCCGGTCACCTGTGCTTCCGCATAGCCAAGAGTTTTGCCAAGCGTGATTTGGCGACCCTTAGCCAATAGTTTCCCATATACTGCAGGTGCAAGGTAATTAAGCTTCAGATCCACCGAGGTAAGCCCTCCATTTTCATCTTCGATTCCATAGAAGATAGCCCAAGATGCTGCTGAATCAATTATCGATGCAAACACTCCACCATGAGCTAGACCAAAGGGTTGTAAGTGTTTCTCCTCTAAATCGATTTCAAATAGTGAATATCCAATACCAATCTCACGAATCTTCATAGAAATTAGTACGAAGTAGGGAGAGCTATTTATGACACTAACAAGCCTTTCAACATGTTCTGGATTTGGTGTTTTCATACACCCTCCTCAAATGAAGAGCCTTTGGGAAAAAGGTGACGTTATTTCAATGTCATTGGATAAGCAACAACACAATTATCCAACGAACTCATAAGCCACACAACCATTGATTGACAAGCAAATTTGCCCTGATATAATTATACTGAGCCTATTTTCAGGCAGATTCGCCTTACCTTATTCTCATCATGTTACTATTATCAGTGGGAGTATCATATGTCAATTCCCAAGAAAGAGAGGAAACGCTTGATGAAGTACGGGATGTGATGCGGGGGAAAGTATTATTCGGTTCGCACTGAACATGCATACTAACTGAATAAATCTGTATATCCTATTCCACAGAAAATGTCATCCAAAAGATATGGGAGAAAGCTTTTAAAATAAGGTATCATAAAGGGTATGATTTTTAGTAGATGGGCAAAAAAAGGGCATTGTTATCTCAACAATGCCCTTTCATAATGAGGCGTTTCAGCCTTCTGTAGGTATTTACTTTTTCTCTTTGCCATAAAATATTGCTTTCAATGCACCTGAAAGATCGGTTGGAAGACCGCTAGCACCATGCAAAGTGAATGGCCCTCCTCGCATCCATTGTGTGGAAAGGTCAGATTCGACTTCCCCGGTTTTGGTATTTATTACTCGAACTTGAAGTAACACTTCATTTTTTGTTTGCCACAATATTGGGGATAGATATAGGTACAGATTTGGCCCTAATTCCTCGATTCTTATTCTAATTACTTTATCTGCTCCTGCGGAATTTCCTGCTGATATAAGCTGTGCATCAGTAACAAGCAACGCAGCTTGACCAGCTACACTTTTCGATATTTCGAGAGCTTCGAAACAACGCTTGGAATTAAAAAACTTCTTGATCCCTTCTTCAATATATCCTTCTCGGATTGACACCTCTTTCTGATCAGTGCGCCAAGCCGCTCCCCAATAGACAACTATTTTTTCATCTGTTATAGCTGTATTACAAAGTGGTGGCTGATGACCAACGGCATGATGCTTTATCGTTACGGAGCTACATCCCACTAGCGAAAAGAAAATAATGGCGCCTGTAAAAACTACACGAAAATTACTAAACATGAATATACCGTAAAGGGGTTGGTTCTAAAACGACTTATCTGCACATGGTAAAGAATATATTTACATTAAAACCATGGCCAAAAAAATTTTAAAAAAAACAATAGCATAGTATCATGCTAAGTTTAAAGACATAAAGTGAATAAGAGTATTCTGGTAAAGAGCATGCTAAGATGATTTCGTGAAAGTTAAGTTGTTTTAGAACCAACATCCCTCTTTAGGAAGATTCTCTCACGGCTTCAGGCGACTGGAGAGCCAATCCGCCACTATTTTCAGAAAACCTTCGGACAACTTGTTTGTATGATGCAGCAATTTCCAATAGCGCTTGTCAGTGAATCTACCGTCTGTGTCCTTAAGGAACAGGTGATTGTGGTTTGGCAGAATCCTGACCGTCACGTCCGCATTGCCGCCCGCCCGCATGGCCTCGGCCAGAAGATGCGCGTGTTCCACTGGAACGTTAGCATCCCGATCTCCATGAATGATCAGCACGGGGCAGAGGACGTTACGGGCTGTTGGAAGTGGGTCGTATTCAACGAAGGACTTTCGCCAACGCTTCACCTTGCCTTCAGCTATCCACATTTCAACATCCTTCATTCTTTGCGCCATTATACTATCCCGGTCCTCATCCGTTACTCCCTCAATAAGGGTAGTGTCATAACGGACCTGCCACTCTAAGATTTCTCTTCCGTTCGTAGCAGATCCGGCCATAATGACGAGGGCGCGAATCGATGGGTCTGCCGCGGCAACCATTGGACCTATATTAGCGCCTTCGCTTATCCCGAGAAGTCCAAGCCTATGCTCATCGATCTCCTTGCGATTCTTCAGGTAATCAAGTCCCGCTTTGATGTCATCTGCCCGTTCAGGTATCGTTGCTTCATTTATATCACCACCCTCCGAGCAGCCATATCCCCGATCGTCCATCCTCAAAACCGCAACTCCTCTGCACGACAATGCGTCTGCTATTTGGCGAAACGGTCTGTATTTGTTAATTGGTTCCGTTCTAGACCCTACCATATCTCGGTCTTGTGGGTGTGAACCTGTTATAAGAACAACAGCAGGGTATGGTGAAGGGACATCAGACGGAATCGTTAAAGTTCCCGCCAAGCAATACCCTTCTTTCGTTGGCACTCGGACTTCTTCTGCGGTGTATGGTGCACCTGGTTCAGGGGCATAATAGGAGGGAGGCTTACAAGGAAGTGGTTCCCGCTTGCATCCTGTGCAAGCAACCAAGCTTATGCATAGTATGGTAACCGTTCGAAAAATCATTAATATCCTATGCAGTGCGATGCGGTTTGTTTGTGTGTTACTTCGTGCCTATAACTATGGAGACCACCTGCCTCTATGAAGCTGAAAGTCCCGAGATTGTCGAAGGGCGCCAGCGGAATACTTAAACCTAACCCTATTCACTGAAATTCACAGTAAAGAAGTTTTGTCAAAAAAAGATTTATCCCGCACGTCGAAGCGAAGTTTACCCCGTGAAACCTATCTGTTTCTTCTGTTTAACTGGGGCGTAGATCCCGTCCCTCGGGGCCGAAGATGCCGCAGCGCGGTGCCCCGTTGAACCGGGTTCACCCCGCTTGCCCCGTGAAATTCACGACAGTGACAGCCTGCCAAGTTAAATTGATGGCAATCACAGCGTAGCGGATTTAACCATGGCGCAGCGTATTTCACTGGGGCCTGCCCCGTAGCTCCGGGAGATGGTACTGGGGTAGGTATAAAATATCGTACTGGGGTTAAATCCTCAAAGGCTATTTAACTGGGGCGTATTTCACTGGGACTCGCCCTTTAATGGGTGACCCCTTTACTGATATGTTTGTTTTCGAATTATCCTATCTCCTTTTCTTTTCCTGTTTTGTGAAGAGATGCGTGCTAAGGCATATCCTTCCGGGAGTGAGCCCAGCGAACACTCAATGAGAGTTCATGCCATTCTTATATCCAGTTATTCATAATGGGTCCACATACTAATAACTTTGACCACTTTTTCATCATCAAGAATTTGATAAACTAATCGGTGCTGTATATTTATACGACGGGAATAGGCTCCGGATAAGTCGCCTAATAACTTTTCAAATGGTGGAGGTGTTTGATAAGGATTTTTGCGCAGGATATCCAGCAATGTTTCGGCTTTTTTTCGAAGACCGGCAGCAGATAACCTTTTAGCATCTTTTTGAGCCAGTTTTGTGAAAACAACTCGCCACTTCACCACTCAATATCCTCATCGCATTCCTCAATTGGTGTGGCTAAACCATCACGGATTGATTCGCGCATACCAGGAATATTCATCAGATAGAGCGTTTCCTGTACGGATCTCCAATCATCTTCTGAAATAAGCACGGCACTGTTCCGCTTACCGGTGATGATAATTGGCTCGTGGGAAGAAGCTGCTTCGTCAATGAGTCGATACAACTTTGATCTTGCTTCAGTAGCTGTTAAAGTTGGCATAATTGACCTCTACTGTGTAAAAATTTAAACATTTAGATGGTACTTAATAACGTACGCTTTGTCAAGAGTAATATTTAGGGCGCAATGCTTAGTTGATTTTTCCCCTATTCACAAAGTTGATTCAGAAACAATGATCCCTATTATGGCCATGACTTCTATCTGGTCACTTCGATATACTAGCATCGAACGAAAAAAAAGTCCTAAATCACACCATCATGCGTGTGTTTTACCCTTGACGTAATGATAATTCTTCTATACTTTTTTCCAAAAAAGGAGTTCTATCAATGAGCGTTGCACACAGTAAAATGGGGAATTAGAGGATGAAGGTATTCAAGATTGGCGGCGGATGCCTAAAGGGAAAAGAGACCATTGCCCACATCCTCGATCTGGTTGCCCAACGATGCCGTGGGAGCGTGATAGTGGTCTCAGCGCTGAGTGGTGTTACAGACTTCCTCATCGACAGCATGTCTGCAGCGCTTGAAGACGAGGGGAATATCCCGGCCATTATCGATCATATAAAGGGCATGCACATGCTCGTTGCGCGTCATTTGATCTCCGAGCCTGAAGCCCTCAAAAAGTTCAGCCTAAATCTAAATACGTCCCTCGGCCGGCTCGAACGCCTTTACTACGGGCTCAGCTTCACCAAGGAGAGCACCCCCCGCATGAGGGATGCGATCAGCAGCTTCGGCGAGCGCCTCTGCGTGAAGCTACTCACCTCTGCCATCCAGTTTCGAGGGCTCAAGGCAATCTACCTTATGCCGCATAAAATAGGCCTTCTCACCGACGGGAAGTACGGTGATGCCTCGGCAAACATGAGAAAAACCAGGCAGAACCTCCAGAGACACGTGAAGCGCCTGCTCAACGGAGATGCGATCCTTTTCATTCCCGGTTTTTTCGGCGTGAGCGAGGGGGGCGATATCACCACCTTTGGACGCGGTGGAAGCGATTACTCTGCTGCGGTAGTCGCGGTGGCCCTGCAGGCAGATATGCTCGAGGTATGGAAGGATGTGAGCGGGTTCATGAGCGCCGATCCCAAGGTGGTCTCCGAGGCACAGCACATTCCGGTGCTCTCATACGAGGAGGCGGCCGAGCTCTCCTATTTCGGCGCCAAGATCCTCCACCCTCGGACGGTAGAGCCGCTCAGGAGGAAGAAACTCGATATCGCCATTAAAAATACGCTGGATCCCGATGCCGAGGGCAGCCTGATCACCGCCCGCAGCCCGAGGCCAAAGACGGGCGTGAGGAGTGTGGCCTACGACACTGATATCGGCATCCTCAAGGTTCACGCATCAGGGGTGGGGGCTCGTCCCGGAGTGCTGGCCCGAGTATCGAACCAACTCACCGAGAGCGGGATCAATATAAAATCGGTGGTAACCTCCCAGACCTGTATCAGCATCCTTCTCGAGCGCAAGGACCTGGAGAACGGGTACAACGCCTTGAAGTCCTTGAAACCCAGGCCCTATCAGAGAATAGAAAAACTTGAGAATGTGGCACTCGTAAGCATTGTAGGTGATGGGCTTGTCCATAGAAAAGGCATCGCTGCACGTTGTTTCACTGCAGTGGCCAGTTGCAAGATCAATGTAGAGATGATCTCATTTGGCCCCTCAAGGGCAGCCCTTTATTTTATAGTGAAAAATCGTGATCTTAATAACGCAGTGAATTCCATCCACAGTACATTTTTCTCCAAAGACCTTTCCGGCTGATGCTATTTTTTGTAATCGCAAGGCCTTTTCTGTGCCCCATTGAACCGGAGGCCCTACGGGTGTTCAACTGGGGTTAAATGCTTGCCCCGTGGAATTTCCCGACTCGTCGGGAACCCCTTTGGGGATTCAACAGGGCGAGCCTATTTAGCTGGGGCCTTAACTTATTCAACTGGGGGGCAGCCTATTTAACTGGGACTTGACCCCCTTTCATTCACTATTTAGGTTGTAAAAAGACGCCTTTTTCCCCTGGTTTCCAGATTAAATTCAGCACACTTTCCTGAAGTTGCGAATGTATATATTACAGGTCTTAACACTTCTAAATCTATCATCAGTGCTTATATCAACAGCTTCTTTATGTGATATGAAAGGAACAAAGTATTTTTTTAAATACTCTTCTAACTTCTCTTTACTATCGCAAACAAAAATTAATCCGCCTGCTTGTTTCAATTTCTCTACTTCTTCTGAGATGTTAAATTTAGTCGAGGTTATTTGAGGATACTCCGTACCTGAATCTACAAAAAAGACTTTAACTTCGTCATGTTGCATGAGATGAAAGGTAGCATATCGTAACGCGACCCAACAGGTCTCAGCATCATTGCTTGAAATAATAATCCCGACATTCATTATACTTAATTATCTATAAGTGATAATCTCCAGCAGCCTCTGGCTGATATAAGATATCTTCAACTTCCAACTTCGTCAATCCTGCTGGCACTTTCCACTTAACAATATCTCCAACTTTATAACCAAGCAATGCAGTGCCAATTGGTGCTAAAATAGAAATTTTGCCTTGGTTAACGTCAGCGTTATCAGGAAAAACTAACTGGTAAATCATTTCTTCTTGAGTAGCTACATTCCGCAGACGAATTTTAGAATTCATCGTAATAACATTATTAGGAATGTCTTGAGATTTAACTACTTTCCCTCTCTCTAATTCCCCCTCTAAATCCTTTAGATACTTTTCGTCTTCCTTGCCAAACTCTCTCGCTACCATTATCAATTCTTTTAATCTCTTCATATCATTATCGGTAATGTAAATTAGTTTTCCTGACATAAACCAGTTCTCCCTTTTTGCTCTTAACAAAAGCTATAATTTGATTATTTTCAAATTTTCTCATCTAACAACGCTCTTCAGACGCAACGCTTAGCTGTCGGTTGCAAGAGCATGGTTTGTGGTCAACTCCCTTAGGAACAGCAAACAATTCTCCTTGTTTTAATTCCACCTTCCCATCACGGAATTCAATAGACATTTCTCCATCAAGTACAATAAAAACTTCATCTGTATCATCATGGTTATGCCAGATGAAGTCACCTTGAAATTTCACAAGCTTGAAATGATAGTCATTCATTTGGGCAATGATTTTAGGTGACCAATGGTCAGAGAATTTGGCGAGTTTTCTTTGAAGATTGATGGGCTTAACCTCCATTCCATTTCTCCATATAGTTTCCAGATAACCATGGAGATCGCCTGCCTTCATGAAGCTGAAAGTCCTGAGATTGTCGAAGGGCGCCAACGGAATACTTAAACCTAACCCTATTTACTGAAATTCACATGAAAGAAGTTTTGTCAAAAAAAGATTTATCCCGCACGTCGAAGCGAAGTTTACCCCGTGAAACCTATCTGTTTCTTCTGTTTAACTGGGGCGTAGATCCCGTCCCTCGGGGCCGAAGATGCCGCAGCGCGGTGCCCCGTTGAACCGGGGGGACCCTCCGGGTGTTCAACTGGGGTTAAATTTTTACCCCGTTAAATTCGAAGACTATTTAGCTGGGGCCTTAACTTATTCAACTGGGGCGCAGGCTATTTAACTGGGGCGTACTTGTCCGCCGGAATTATGGCGGGTTTCACTGGGACTTGCCCTTTAATGGGTGACCCCTTTATTCATACGTGAATACGGGATCGTCGAGATTGGCCAGGGAGAGTTTACGGGTGCCATCCTGGATCTGGTGCACCATGGTTACCACGGCATCATTGGCCGGCACCGGCACACCATGGGCACGGGCCTTGTCACAGATATAGCCGTTGAGATAATCGATCTCCGTGGGGCGGCCCCGCTCCAGCGACTGAAGGCTGGAAGATTTGATGCGCCGGTATTTGAAGCCGATGATCCGGATGAACAGATCCTGTTTGAGCTGCTTTATTTTTCCGCCGTCTTCCAACAACCGGTAATAATTCAGCTTACCGCCGGCGGCCGGCTCTACCCGGATGCCCATGGCCTCGGCCACGGCCATGGCTTCACGCATCATTTCGATGAACAGTCGCCGTATCCGGCCCACCGCCAGCAGCTTCCCCAGCGTCACGCCGGCGATTACCCCCAACGAATTGATGCAGGCGTTGATGATCAGCTTCGCGTACAGCTCACCGATGATGTTCGTTGTTGTCCGCGTGGGCTGCACCGTATCCAGCATCGCTTTTATGGGTGTCAGACGCCCTGGGTCGGCCCCCTGATCCCAGTTGCCGATGATGAACTCTCCGGGAGAAGTCACTTCAAGAGACGCCGTTCCGGCGTGGGTGGCTCCCCAGCCCACCACGCAGCCAATTATTCTCTCGCGGCCGACCACCTCAGCCAGGGCCTCTTCGACGATGCCGTTCTGCAGGGAAACGAGAAGCGCATCGCTTTTGAAACGGGGCATCAGCGTTTCGGCAGCAGCGACACAATCATTGGCCTTGGTGGCCAGAAAAAAAATGTCGATGTCATCGGGCAGGTCGTTGATCTCCCTGACCGCCTTTACCGCAACGCGGTGGTTCCCCTTGATTCCACTGATGTGAAGACCCTCGGTGGTTGCACGATCGACAATTTCCTGGCGCTTGCACACCAGGATCGGGTCCCATCCCGCTTTTTTCATCAACGCCGCGGTGACCCCGCCGATGGCACCGGCACCGATTACGGCAACTTTGATACTTTCCTGCTTGTTTTCCATTTGGTTTTCGCTCGGTTAGTAAAACAGGGGGCTACTCTTGACTTTTATTTGGTTTCTCTTAAGATTTTAACCTGCTTATTGTTTTTCATTCTTTCTCTTATCAACTTTTGCCATTCAATTTTGGTGTTCAGCCATTGCGGATTCATGCCTAAAGCAGTAGAAAGAGTCAAGCGTAGATTTATCCCCTTTATCCTTTACTTTTGTGAATAACTAAAAAGCAATTTTTGTTTTTGGGGACGTACTAAATGTAAATTTACTTATTAATTTCTGGACGTCCCCAAAACCACTTTCAGAGTAACAATTACTCCATCTACTCTACCAGCCTATTCTTGAGTCTTCTCCACCTTCACTTCCACGACGACCTCACCCCAACCGCCGCGGTCCACGCCCACATCGGTGCAATGGACTCTATTGAAAGCCATCTGGGTGGGATCCTCTCCAATGCAAATTTTGTCTAAGACCATCCCAGCGATTGGATTGATCGGGGAGAGTAACCCGAAACATATCTTTTCTGGACTTTCTTTGCAAAGTAGTGATCCGCTACCATCGAAGATGATCTGGTCACCCACCTTGTGGCCCGCCGCACATCCAACGGAGTTGGTCACTTCAAATACCACCTTAAATTTTGGGATCTCCATGAGGTTTTCAACAATCTTCAGGTTGCGTGGATTGCTCTTCCAGGTTTCCCACTGAGCCTCGGTATAGCCCAGCATCTCTTTCAAAAAGTTTAATGTCGCCTCGTCCGCCATGTTCCTACTCCTTTCAAAGCTGTGAAAATTAGAAATTTGGAAACGTATACCTTGGGGTTAGTATTTTAAGCTCCCAACAGAACAAAAAAAGTCCTGTCAGGAGCAAGGTAGGCACATTTTGAGGTGTTTCTCCATGATGTAACCTCCCGAATAGAGGTTAACGGTATAGGTGGAAAATTTCCAATTTATGAAATATAAGATGTCTCATTATATCAAGGAAAATCCGATTTAACTTTAATTGCCAAAAGGTGAATTTTTGAATAATTGAAGTATCGATCACTAATAATAGCCTTCTGAAATACCCGGCTTCATGGCTGTTATTTATTTTCTCAAGGACGTCCCCGATCCCTCTGGTATTTTCGATAGATCGATTTTGTATAGGAAAAAGGCATAACGACAAAATCAGCCGCGGCTGCAAGACGTCGGCTGGATTGCCTTGTTGGATCATGGTTGTCGTCGCTACCAAGAGACACAGCCATCGGTGGTCACAATTTGTCGGAGGATTGTGTCTCCGTCTTTTTTCCCATCAATACTTAAAGGGGGACGTAGGTTCCAAAACGACTTATCAGCACATGATAAAGAATATATTTACATTAAAATTATGGCCAAAAAGATTTTAAAAAAACAATAGCATAGTATCATGCTAAGTTTAAAGACAGAAAGTGAATAAGAGTATTTTGGTAAAGAGCATGCTAAGATGATTTTGTGAAACTTAAGTCGTTTTGGAACCTACGTCCCCTATTACGTGGTCACGTGCCCACTCGTCCCGAATGTACCACACCTCAGATCCGGTTCCTATACGTCGCCCTGCATCTTTGGATTGTCGAAGATCCCGGACTTTGAGCGGGGGACTTCCTTCAGACCCCACCTCGCGATGACGCCCTTGTCCTTCTCCTATCCTTCGGCTCTGCGAATACCTGGTGTGCGGACTTTCACCCTAGCTACGTGCCATGCCACTGGCTGGTTAGCGGATTCCGTGGTGTCGTTATTAACAGATTCTCTTTCCTGAGCACCATGGCCGTTCAAGGCCGGAGCTGTTCAGGTAGCCGGGCTTCACGTAACTTGGTTGCCTCGCTTGCTCCGCTTCTTTGACGGTTCTCCTTGTCTTAGGCTCCACCTTCATTTCGCACAACCTCCTTTCTGGGGCAGTGGCTCTCGCGCTCCACGAACCATTTGGCGACTACGCACCCATTGCACATCCCGTGCAAATGCTCGCAACCCCCACATTCCGTAGGCTGGGGCACAAACGATGATCGGATTTGTTGTATGGTTTGGTAGAACTCCAGATCTTCTAAGTCAAGAGTGCCGAGCTCTAGAACGGAAGGCGTATTGCCGAACATCGGATGCAATGAGTGGAAGAACGTCTCGGACCTCAGGCAGGGCTTCAGCCTTCCATCTGGAGATATGCCAACTGTTCCAAACAACATGGCACACCGGAAAGATGGATCCCATTCTGGCGTGATCTCCGATTCATTGACTCGAAGCGTCTGAGGGAATGCCTCAATTGCTCTGCGGTATTCCCCCTGGTACTCCTCCAAAGTGCCCGACGACAGCAGATGGTCTTCCGTTGCAAGTCCTTCAAACACGACGGGAGATGCTTCGAGAAGCCAGCCGTTCCTGGCACACGCCGCAGCGGTTGAGAACATCTCACCGTAGTTGAGTGGATGGATTGTCATGTTGACAACAACGGTAGTTCCAGCAGCCTGAAGTAGGTGCAAACCTCGGATTGCTCTCTCCCAAGTTCCCACTCCCCTAAAATGATTGTGGGTATCGCCATCAGCCAGTGAATCCAAGCTAACCTTCACCTCCGTCAACCTGTCCAGGAGCGCCAGTTCTCGCGCCAAGTCAGCGTCCACAAGCGTACCGTTGGTTAGCAGTGTGACGCTGATTCCCAAGTCATCAGCTGTTTGGAGCAGGCGGAGCATGTCGTCTCTCGCAAATGGTTCACCCCCAGTGATAATGAACTTCCTGGCCCCAGACTTCGAGAGAGTGACAAACACTTTATGCCATTGCTGGGTATCAAGCTCATCCAATTCGCGGCTTGTTCCGGCGTAGCAGTAACGGCACTGCAAGTTACACCGAGACGTAATCGACAAGTCTGCTCTCACGAGCGACAGGTGTTCCAAAGACCCCGTCAAGGACCCAATAGCACCGCGGGAGAAGCAACTATGAGTGATATGGCCGTTTCGCTTAGCGGATGTCAGGAACTCTTCAATGTCTGACTTGAGATCGCCTGCGTTAACACCAGCGCCAACCCCCGATGAGACTTCCCTGACTATGTCCTCGAGTGTGGCTTGCTTGTCACAAGCCTCAAGTATGATTCTGCCGCTGTCGTTGGTGATAGCGAAATCCGCTAGCGACTGTTTCCATACCGCGGCGCCGTATGGCTGGCGAATGAGCTCGACGTCTTCACACAAAGCGTAGCGTGGTCGCCCGAAGCCGGTCGTGTGAACATCCTTCCTATGATGCGAATATCCGGTCATGCGTGTTTACATCTTCTCCGCTAACGTGGTGCTGACCTGACTGGGGTGAAGCGCCAGCGTAACCCCAGTCAGCGTCCAGCACATGGTTAGGAAAAATTAGATGTCCAATTTTCGCTTAAGGCGAATCTTTCTTACTTCATTTTGATTATTCAATATTTCATCTGATTTGTGAAAATTAAACTCTACCTCAATAACCATTTCTTTTGAAAATTTATATGCCTTGGGTAAATTTCTTATATCCATTCCGTACATTGCGTCGAAAAAATGGCATAATTGATTTACCTGCCTATCTTTTAATCCATTTAACTTTTCATCATTTTTAATTTGTTCTTTGATCTGCTGCCGCCGGGCTTTTGCCAGTTTACCTTCCTCATAGTCTCGATAAGCAGACAATCCGGATTTAATGATTCCAGGTAAATATTTCAGCAATAACCCTACAAGTATCAGGGCTGAAATTTCGTTAGGATTGGCTAATAAATATGAGATAACAATTTCTAAAGATCCATGTCGTATTTTCGATACTTTCAATTCATATTTGGAGCTTCTTGAATAATTAATAATTCCTTTCGGCGAGAGACGACCATAGGCCTTATCAATAAAATTTAAATAAGCCGCAAGTTGCCTTATACTAATGTCGTCATTTTTTAACCGTATTAGTAGTTCGATTTTATCAGTTTCAGAAAATTTATCAGGAACAAACAGATCAAATAGACGTTCGGTGAACTTTTTCGGAAGAGGAGCTGGAAGATTGTCCATTCGTACTCCAAATTTTAATTTCTATTAATAATTCGTTTTATCCTAACAGGCTCTTCAGCCGCAGCTATCAGCTGTCGGCTGGAAGAGCGTGGTTAGGGCTGGTATTGATTTAATCCGTGTCTTCAAGTTCATCAATTTCAAAATTGATTTTCCTTTTCCTCGGGCTTTTTTTGGGCCAGCCAAGCCATATCAAAAGAATTGCAAATGTCAGAGTTAGCCCTCCCAACCCGCAATAGGCTAAAAACAGGTACTTGTTTGCCAAGCTGAAAAAAGGAAAGGAATGTATTCCCAATGCGAGCCAGATAACAGTTATAAAAAGGCTGATCATCTGATTGATGCGTGAAACAGAGAAGGGAAAACTGTCATGCGGCTTAATAATACTGCATTCGGTCCTCGCAAGATTGGTACGATAAAGTGGTCCGATTATTTCATCTTCCAATACATCAACATGGCGCTCCCAATTTTCCTGCCAATATTTACTGCCTCTATTCACGAGATACCAACCGAGAGAGAGAATAAACCCTATGCAAGTTACAAGAAAAATAGAACTCGGGTCTTTGACGGTTGATTCAACACTTTGAAGGACAAAATATGCTGCGAACGCAGCCGCAATGAGTGTCCAAAAATAGGCAGCGCGTTTCCAATATAGCTCTATTTCAAACTTCCGAATTTCGAGTGCACATTTTAGGGACTGTGAGCGAATCTCTCGATCAGAAGGTGGTCCAGAGAATACCTCTAAGTATGAATGCCGATTCTGTATCATGGATTTCATCTTCATTTATAAAAACCCTAACGCTGGAAGTGAGGGGCGCGCCAAATACCTCGCCCGATAGGCCGCCGACGTTCTTCCCCGTCCCGTGCAAGCAGTGGTTAGGAGTCTATTCCCATTAGTTTTGGAAGCAGGTTCTCTTCAACTGTCTTCATACCAGCTGGAGAAATGATCACGAAGTCCGTGTCCTTGTCATGTTCAATAAGTCGCTTCTTGTGCAGTGCGCCAATGACAGTGACCTTGAAATTTGATTTATGGGAGTGTTCCGTCCATTCAAAAAGATCCTCTATGGCAACTCCAACATCTGAGGCAGAATATAGCAGAAGAAGCACCTGTGATTTGTAGTCCAACCCCCCGGCCAAGATTCGCTTCCTGCCCATAACTTCCCACACAACTGGGAGTTTTCTTTCGGCAATGGAATTCAGTAGCGTTTGGGCCTCCTCCAGAGGAAGGGCATAAGTAACCCGAAGCAGTTCACAAAGACACCAGTCTGCCAGGCGAACACAGGTTGCGGCGTCAATTTCATTGGCGTCTAGATCGCCGGCGATGTGACCGATGTCTCTTTTGTTGCGCATGGTGTAGAGAAAGTTGAGGGCCCTAGGGATGACAATCCTGAAGCTCTCGACGCCGGAGCTCCTCGGCAGTTGTTCAAGTTTCGTACATTCTGCCTGAAAGTTTGGGATCTTGTTTCGGAATGGTATAAAGGTCGCTGTCAGCTCTTGCTGGAGAAATCGGAGAAGAGTCTCACACAGTTTCCCAGTTTTCAGACCACATGTATCGAAGCGCCCTTCAAGGTGTGCTGATTTCAATAATCGATAGTGCTTGAGAAGCTTAGTTCGGAATTGCTTCGGTATACTAGAGAACGCGACTTCTAGAGGTATATTAGTGGGATTTGTACTCATACTGTCCGTCCTCTGCTTTGATCCTGTCCATCAATCCGTTCCTCAAGAGCCGAAGAAGCGGTGTTGACAATTCAACAACTTTGAAAGACCTTCCCTTCTTGTGTTCGAGATGGTCCCTGATGTCCGCAATCCTGCGAGGAGAAGAAAAGTAGGCTTCTTCGAGGAGTTCCTTGAGTAGTGTCGTCGCACTTTTGGTTCGCTGTGTTTGCTTCTTGCTTTTGGAGCTGTTGTTTGCCTTTCTTGGACTTGCCTTTTGCACTTTGACCTTCTTGGTTCTCTTCTTCTTGGGCTTCCTCGAATTGTGAGCACGGGATGCTGTCTGGAATTGTCCCCCATTGAGATATGCTTCACCGGGGCTCATAATGCGATAGAGGGTCTTGCGCCCGGTAGATACTCGATCGACTTTATCGCTAGCCGCATCAAGGGCTTGCTGTACAGCCTGATATGTTGTCCTGTAGCGGAATTTGTCTGTGAGCACCTTGGCAATACGACTGGATCCGAGCCCATCAATATCAAAGTCGTTCTTCGCAATGCGAAGCAGAATCAGAGCTCGTTCGAGGACTCTTGGCGCGGTCTTCATCTGAGGATATGCAGTGCGGTCGAGCTCCGTGATAAGGGGGTCAGCATCTCCCTCTTGCGAAGGTCCTGCGGAGGGCTTCCGTTTCACGGTCTTTCGAATCTTTTTCGTAGAGCCCAGGTCGGATACTTGCTGCCCTCCGAGCAAGGCATCGACTGCACGGTTGAACGCGGCTTCGCGCAACGATTCTGGAACAGCTTTAGATATTTCTGCTGCCTTCTTGAATAGAGCTTTTAGTTCATCATCTTTCATTCATCTCTCCTTTTTTGCCACACTCCTAACATAAAGATTATACTGCCTATTTGCATCCTTATAATACGGCAAATTGAAATTTATATTGAAATTATTCAATAAGTTCAAAATATTTGCCAATAATGCGCGTAATATTGAAAATGAAAAACACTGAAAGTGAGTTCGTGATATGAGATTACTGGATCAGGTTCGTGATGTGATGCTGAAGAGGCACTATTCAATTCGTACTGAACAGTCGGAGTTAATTGTATGAAACAGTATATATTATCCCACAGAAAATGTCACCCTAAATATATGGGAATGAATTCCATAACCGTATGATGAGTAAAGAGGATTATTGAAAAAAAAGAATTCGGAGGAACTCATAAGATTGTATTGGAACGGAAAGTTGGGGGGGACGGGAAGTGAGGACCTGAAAACTTGCCCGAAGCCCTGAAAGTTTGACAAAAGAACACTGTTTCCAGAGCAGCACAACCCGCCCAGTCCCTTTAAGCGGTTTGTTTTGCTTATTCGTCGGGTTCCAGACGTTTGCCAAAACTCACGACATCGTCAATTTTGAACCCAATCGTTTTGTAGAATTCGATTACTCCAGCATTCGTACTTCGGACTTGAAGGTTGATTTTTGGGCACCCAACTGCCCGAAGATTGGCTTCTGCCTGATCCATCATTCGCTTGGCAATCCCTGTACGCTGATGCTGTGGATGGACAGCAAGATAGTTGATCCAACCACGATGACCGTCGTATCCGGCCATCACGGTGGCAATGATATGGTCTCCAGAGCAGCCGACAAGGAAAAGATCCGATTGCACCTTGAGTTTTCGCTGTATGTCACGATGGGGATTATTCCACGGAACCACGAGACCGCAGTCAGTCCATAGTTGGACTACGGCTTTCTCATCCGATGGTACAAATGGTCTGATTTTCAGTTTCATAATATACTCGCGAAGGTTCCGGTCACGCGCGGCAGTACATCGTTGCATGCACCGACTGGTTCGATTCCCTCTTGCGCCCTTGTCACCGTCTCAAGTTCTTGCCGATGTCCCAGGCTTTGCCGGCGGCAGCACCCACTTCCCAGTACCGGTTATCTGGCATAGTCAGCGTGAATGGCCTGATTTTTTCTATATCCGGCTTTCCATCAGTACAGCAGTCAGCGTCGGCGTACGCACCAACAATCTCGCCGATGAACACCTCGTTGGTGGGAAGATCCACAACCTGGGCCACTTTGCACTCCATGCATACCGGGCACTCATCGATCATGGGAGCACCCGTGATTTGGCCCCGCACCACTGTGAAAAGCTCGGACTTGTCCGTGTTCTTGCCTGAGACAAGTCCACAGTAGTCAACCTTCTCCATGAGTCTGATACTTGGGATATTCACGCTAAAGGCACCGGTCGCATGAATTCCGCCATTCGTGTAATGGGCCTTATTAAGAGTGACGCCAATCATGGGCGGCTTAAAGTTGACTCTCGTCACCCAACCCACTGCCATAAAGTTCGGTCGATCCTCTACCAGCGTGCCCACCACGACCACGGGCATTGGATATGTGAACGCATTCTCATTGATTCTTGTCTTCGCCATCTGTACCTCCTTCTCGTAGCCGAACATTTAAGATTGTATGCGGAGTTGAGCGTAGTAAAATTCCGCATACAATCAGGTTGAACTGAGCCGCTTCGTATACGCCTATGGGGATTCAATCTAAGAGCTTTAGGCCATAGAAGCTTCAAAT
>Ga0307378_10005110_pt1 | contig 18406 bp, 14 predicted proteins | sample UN1MG_FD_202238 | JGI IMG/M metagenome (GOLD analysis project Ga0307378, IMG submission 202238) | Soil microbial communities from Risofladan, Vaasa, Finland - UN-1 | ecosystem: Environmental > Terrestrial > Soil > Coastal area > Acid sulfate soil | place: Finland: Risofladan, Vaasa | collected... | reverse complement strand
CCGGCCCGCACACACATATGGCATCAAAATCACTGGTATCCACGCTGTCCAAAAGATCGGTGACAAGTCCGTGGTGGCCGGATGACCCGTCATCCGTGGCAGTAAGGAGCGGGCAATGGTGCTCCAAAATGCCTGGAAAGAGGAGCTCGGATCCGGTCCTTGCCCCGAGAAGAAAAGCGTCCACACGGCCCTGCACTGCCAGGGGAAGGAGCGGAGCAGCTCCCACTCCGCCAGCGATTGCAAGAACCCTCCCCCTCTCCGGGAATCCGTTTCCGAAAGGCCCGCGAATCCCCAGGCTTTCCGTCTCCCTCATGGAAAAGAGGGCTGAAGTGGCATCCCCTACGTTCTGCACGGTCACAGAGTCCGGAGAAGATAGGGCCATCGGAATCTCGTCGACCCCCGGGACCCAGAGCATGACGAACTGTCCGGGCCTGAATTCCTGCGGGCTGTTGAAATGGAATGTGCGGATCGAAGGTGTCTCCTGAACAATACTGGTGATGATGACATGGGTGGGAAGATGTTCAGACATGGGCACACCCCACAAGAAGATCAGGCATCTCCCCTCCATCGGCATAGAGATCCTGTGAAATAAGAGAGAATATTGACGGGTCTTTATAAACCGCGCTTCCTAACTCAACTGCGGTTGCCCCTGCCATGATCATCTCGAGCACATCCCCTGCCGAGGAAATCCCTCCACACCCAATGATGGGAATTGAGCAGGTCTCAAATAACTCATAGACACACCTGATGGCGATAGGAAAGATAGCCCTGCCGGAAAGACCCCCATACCTGTTTCCTAAAACCGGCCTTCGCAGCCCGGTGGAAATCCTCATCGCCCTGACTGTATTGATGGCTACGATGGCTGAGGCGCCACCCCGTTCGGCAGCGAGCCCGCATTCGGAAATATCGGTGACATTGGGGGTCAGTTTCACCCAGGTGGGCATCCCCAGGCGGGCGACCGCCCTGGTGCAGTCTTCCACCAGATCCGGATCGGTTCCCAATGCGGCACCAAAACCCTCGGCATGGGGACAGCTCAGGTTCAGTTCAATTCCTGCTGCTTTTCCGGTAAACCACCCTGCAACCCGGGCAAACTCTTCGGGGCTCCCCCCATAGACGCTCGCTATAACCGTTCCAGGCTTTACCGATGTCAGTTCATCCAGGAATTCCATCGAAGGATTGGGAAGGCCCATGGCATTGAGGAGCCCGTCTTCCAGGGCAACCAGGCAGGGTCCGTGGTGTCCGTCATTCGGAAAAGGTCCGATAGATTTTGTCACGACGCCACCTGCACCATTTTTTAGAATTCTGGCCAGGGATGCACCTGTAGTCCCCAGTATACCGGCTGCCAGCAGCAGGTGATTCCGGAGGGTCACACCACCCGCTTCCACCGGCCCGGGCTGTAATTTTACCATTCAAAGAATGATATGTCTAATTGTAATTATTTATTCTGGGCGTGCGAATAGTATGGAGTATGACAACCCTCGCGGTGCTGGGGGTCGGAAAAATTGGAGGAGAAGTAGCCTTTTTATCCTCTATTCAGGGTCTTGCGGACGAACTGGTCATCTATGATGCAGCGACTGAGTTTCTCCGTGCGCAGGTTCTCGACCTCAAGCACACCGGCATAGATATTGGCATCTCCACAAATCCCCGCCTGGTAAAGGATGCAGACATCTGTGTCTTTTCTGCAGGGCTTCCCCGTAACCAGAATATTAAATCCAGGACCGATTTATTGAATGCCAACCTCCCTGTAGCCACCGAATGCAGCAATGCGCTGCGCGGGTTCGGTGGCGTGCTGATTACCGTCACGAATCCAATGGACGAAAACAACTATTATCTTTGCAAAAAGATCGGTCTTCTACCCCGCCAGTGCATTGGGTTCGGAGGGCAACTTGACAGCGCCCGGTTCGGCCTGGCCATGAAAAACTATGGACTTTCCGGCGAGCCCTGGGTGATAGGAGAACATGGAGAGCATCAGGTTCCGCTAATTTCCCGGCTGCAGGGAATGGTGTCCAACCAGAACCGCGAGGAAATCCTGGCATATCTCCAGGGAGCCAGCATGGAAATTATCAGGGGCAAGGGAGGAACGGTATTCGGCCCCGCCCATCACATCACCAGCCTTATCAGGGATGTAGTGAATGATGCACGTGGAACAATAAGTTGTTCATGCGTCCTTGATGGCGAATACGGGTTTTCGAATTGCTCCCTGGGCGTTCCGGCCCGGGTAGGGAGGGAAGGTATCCTGGCAATTGAGGACTGGAAGCTCGATGAATGGGAACGGGAACACCTGGACCGGGCAGGAAACTATGTCACATCGCTATGCAAAACGCTTCACGTATAAGGAGAAATGGTGAACAGGGAATCGCGCTCGGAAAAGGCATCGATACAGGCCGAATCACGTGATATAGTCCTGGCTATAAATCAGGTTGAGTATTCCAATACCCCCGACGGTCCACTGATCCATATTTTTGGCAGGACTGCGGATAAAGAGGCCTTCCACCTCCAGGTAACAGGGTTCCAGCCCTATTTTTATGTACCTCTCGATCAGGCGGATGACAGAGAACATCCCCCGCAGGTCACGGTTGACCGGGAGAGGGAATTCACATCTATTCGCGAAGATGCGTTGAGGCGGCTTATTACCCGCAGGCCCACCGATGTCCGAGATATCAGGGATAATTACCACCATTTTGAGGCTGATATTCCCTTTGCCACAAGATTTATGATAGACTGCGGGCTTACGGGGGGAGTCAGGTCACCGGGAGTTGTTGCGAGCTATCGCGATCTTGCGCCGGCGGAGGTGAATGCCCCGGCCCGTGTGTGCATGATGGATATCGAATGCGAGGACCGGAACGGGTTTCCGGACCCGGAGCGTGATGCCATTATCTGCATCACGTGCCATGATTCGTTCGATGATGAGTTTGAGAGTTTCATCTATCAGCCGCCGGATGCCGACGAATGCGACATGTCCCTTCTATCCAGGCAGGAGGGAAGGGAAAACGGCTGCTTTGTCCAGGGCAGGCACCATATCAGCACCCATGATTCCGAGGCAAGTATGCTGAAGGGATTTGCCGGGTATATCCGCCGGCATGACCCTGATATTCTTTCCGGCTGGAACTTCGTGGAATTCGACATGCCATATGTGCGAAAGAGGATGGAGGCGCTCGGGATGCAGGTGACAATGCTCTCCCGGCTGGAAGGGCAGGTGGAGAGGAATGCCCTGCGTGGGAGGGCCCTTTTCGACCTGTTATCCGCATACAAAAAAATGCATGCCACCCAGAAGGAATCCTACCGGCTCGACTCCATCGCCGAGGAGGAGCTCGGGGACACCAAGGTACGGTACCGGGGGACCATCAGTGACCTGTGGCGAAAAGATCCCTGCACGCTCGTGGAGTATAATTACAAGGACGTCGAGCTCTGCGTGCGCATTAATGAAAAGAGCCGTATTATAGAGTTTTACCGGGAAATCGCCAGGTATGTAGGCTGCCCCCTGGACAGGACACTCAATTCCTCCAATATTATCGATATTTTTGTCCTGCGAAAAGCGCATGGAAAGTATGTCCTTCCCTCCAAGGGGTTTGCCCGGGCAGATGAGTTTGAAGGGGCTACCGTCTTTGAGCCTTCGCGGGGAGTGAGGGAGAACGTGGTGGTGCTGGATCTGAAATCCCTCTACCCCATGGCCATGATGACCATCAATGCCTCTCCGGAAACCAAAGACCCTGACGGGGCATTAAAGGCACCCAACGGCATCCGTTTCCGGAAAGAGCCGGACGGCCTGACACGGAGCATTATCAGCGAGCTGCTGACCGAGCGGGACCAGAAAAAGAGGGAGAGGAATGCCCATCCTTTCGGGTCTCCTGAATATGTCCTGTATGACCTGCAGCAGAACGTCCTCAAGGTGATAATGAATACCTATTACGGGGTGAGCGGGTACTCAAGGTTCAGGCTGTATGACCGGGAGATTGGATCGGCCATAACCTCCGTGGGCCGGGCGATCATCGAGCATACCCGGAAAGTGATCGAAGGGATGGATTACCGGGTAATTTATGGCGATACCGATTCCTGCATGGTCATGCTTCATCCGGGAGCAATTGAGGAGACGATCCGAATCGCCAGACAGATCGAGGAGACCGTCAACGCAAGTTACGGAGAGTTTGCACTCCGTGAACTGAATGCAGACACGCACTATTTTTCAATCAAATTCGAGAAAGTATACCGCCGTTTCTTCCAGGCCGGGAAGAAGAAGAGATATGCCGGCCACCTGGTCTGGAAAGAGGGATCGGACGTCGACCAGATCGATGTGATCGGGTTTGAGATACGGAGGAGCGATTATCCTTCCATTACCAAGGTTGTCCAACGGAAGGTGATGGAGATGATTCTCTATGGCGAGGGCTATGACGTGGTAAAGGAGTATCTTGGGGAGGTAATTCGAAATTACCGGGCTGGCAAATACTCGCTTGACGAGATCGGCATCCCCGGGGGCATCGGAAAACACCTGGAAGATTACCAGAACGACGATGCACATATCAGGGGCGCAAAATATGCCAACGAGCACCTTGGAATGGATTTTACCAAGGGCAGCAAGCCAAAACGGGTCTATATAAAAAATGTCACTTCCAGGTACAAAAAAACCGATGTATTATGTTTTGAATACGGAGACCAGGTGCCCCCCCAGTTCCAGGTGGACTGGGAGTTGATGCTCAATAAAACCTTAAAACTGCCAATTTCGAGGATTATCGAAGCCCTGGGGTGGCAATGGACGGATATTGACCCGTCCAGGACTACGCTTGCCCAGTGGGGGATAGGATAGATTCAGGGCCCCATTTTCACTGTTTTGTTAGATGAAGCACCAGTTTCCCCCGGCGTTATAGTCACACTGCGTGTGTGGATCGGCTCATCATACGCGATAGCCTCTCCGCAGTCTTCAGGCGGTATCGCAGGGTAATTAATGCAACGCAATCAATCTACTATCAACAGTGCTGGCACTGTCGCGTGGGGGACGATGAGAAATATACCAAGAATAGTGATCGCCGGAACACACAGCGGATGCGGGAAGACGACTATCGCCCGCGGGGTAATGGATGCGCTCACCCGCAGAGGGCTTGCGGTTCAGCCCTTCAAGGTGGGTCCTGACTTCATAGACCCCACGCACCACACCGTCATATGCGGAAGGGTTTCACGCAACCTTGATCCTTTCATGATGGGGGAGACTGGAGTCCTCGAGACCTTTATGCGAGCCAGCCAGGGAGCTGACGTAGCGGTAATAGAAGGGGTAATGGGGATGTATGACGGCCTGGAGGGCTCGGATGAGGCCAGCACAGCGCATGTAATGAGGGTGCTTGAAGCTCCCGCAGTGCTGGTGGTGGATGTACGAGGGATGTCCCGAAGCGCGAATGCCGTCGTAAAAGGCTTTCGTGAATTCGGTACCGGCGCTGAAATTGCAGGGGTAGTATTCAACCGTATCGGCAGCCCCCGCCACCGTTCCATGATCGAAGCTTCCCTCGAAACCAGGCCATTCGGTTTTGTGCCAAGGGACGAGAGCTGCACTGTCGGAAGCCGCCACCTGGGTTTGAAGATGGCCCATGAGCTCCTGGAGGACCACTGTATCGGAGACCTGATCGCGAAGAGTTGCGACATTGATGCACTGCTGGATGCAGCCCGAGCCACCCCTGCCCTCCCGGATGCCCCTGTGCAGGAACCAGAGCCGGAATCGGTTCGAATCGGAGTGGCAAAGGATGAAGCTTTCTGCTTTTACTACCAGGACAACATAGACCGACTGCACGGTGCAGGTGCATCTATCATACCTTTCAGTCCCCTGCATGATCCATTCCCTGCAATAGATGCCTTTTACCTGGGGGGCGGTTACCCAGAACTCCATGCCCGTGCACTTGAGGGGTCAGGATTCGGGGATGCGGTGCGGAAAGCCGTGGATGATGGAATGCCCGTATATGCCGAATGCGGCGGCCTGATTGCACTCACCCGGAGTATCAGGTGTGACAACAGGGAATACAGGATGGCCGGAGTCCTGCCCGGCCGGTCGTGCATGACCGGGCGTATCCAGGCGCTGGGATACTCGGACGGGGAATGGACCGGCGGACCTCATTATGCCTCTTCCGGGTCACGAATTCTGGGGCATGAATTCCATTATTCCCGCGTGGAATGCGAATCCGATGCCCGGTTTGCCATCAGGCTTTCGAGAGGGAAAGGCATCGTAGACGGTATGGACGGGCTGTACGTCCACCAGGCCTTGGCGACCTATGCCCACGCATATTTCAGCCCGGAATTTGCCCGTTCGCTCGTAGCTTCGGCGTCCGCGTACCGGAGATCGTGAGACTGGCCGGAAGCGAAACCCCTGGAAACATCTGTTTTTCCTGCCATCAAATCTTGAATATGAGGGGTTGTTTTCCGTCGGGTCATGAAGCCAGGATATCCGAAAGGACCTTTACTTCCCGTCCGTTGGCGTCTGCGGCAAGGATTGTAATGGTGTGGGGGGTTGTATTGAGGAGATGGCCGACACGCGTGAAGATACTCCGGAGAGATGCATCTACGAGAGTCAGGTCATCAAGGGAATGCGAGGATATGAGCCCCAGGTTCACGGAATGCGAGGATATGAGCCCCAGGTTCACGGAATGCGGAATAGTCAGCGTTTCCTTGTTGATTTCCAGCGTAAATTCCACCTGTACATAGGATTTTTTAGCCGCAACAAAATTAAAGAGATCGCCTGGAACCGGGGACACCTATGCTCAATTGAAGTATGCTCTGCAGGAAATGAGGGCAATTGATTATGAATAACACACTATGGTTAGAATAACATGAGGAGTAATGAGGTAAAATCCGGATACCAGCGTGCGCCCAACCGGGCTCTTCTCCGATCGCTGGGGGTGACTGCCGGTGAGATGGAACTTCCCTATATCGGCATTGCAAATGCATGGAATGACATTGTTCCCGGCCATATTCACTTGAGATCACTTTCTCAGAAAGTAAGGGAGGGAATTGCTGCTGCGGGGGGAGTCCCGTTCGAGTTCGGCGTGATCGGGATATGCGACGGGATTGCGATGGGTCATAAAGGGATGCGCTATTCTCTCCCCTCCAGGGAAAACATCGCCGATTCCATTGAACTGATGGCAGAAGCCCACAGGTTTGACGGCCTGGTGTTGGTTGGTACATGCGATAAAATCGTCCCCGGGATGCTGATGGCCGCAGTCAGGTGTAATATCCCGTCCATCATGATTACAGGCGGCCCGATGCTCTCCGGTTTCCAGGAAGGATGCGAACTTTCTCTCATAGATGTATTTGAGGCTGTGGGCCGGGTGGCCGCAGGGAAAATGACCGAGGAGGAACTCGCCGAACTCGAGATATGTGCCATGCCCGGCTGTGGGAGCTGCCAGGGTATGTATACCGCAAATACCATGGCCTGCATGACCGAGGCTATGGGGATGTCACTGCCGGGATGTGCAGCCACACCCGCAGTGGATGCGGGAAAACTCAGGCTCGCCAGGGAGACAGGCGAACGGATCGTGGGGCTGGTAACGGAAGATCTCAAGCCAAGGGAGATAATCACCGAAAAAAGCCTGATAAATGCTATCAGGGCGGATATGGCTCTTGGCGGTTCTACAAACACGGTTCTTCACCTCCTTGCCATTGCCCGGGAAGCCGATATTCCCCTGACAATGGACCATTTCAAAAACATCTGCATGAATATACCCCATTTATGCCACATGCAGCCCGCAGGCCCGCATTCCATGCAGACCCTCTACCGGAGTGGAGGTGTGCCTGCGATTCTTCGCATGCTTTTGCCGTACCTCGATGAGGAAAAAACCGTGGCAGGAAAGGGTATCCGGGCTATCGCAAGCGAAGCGGAAATCCCCGGTATCTCCATTATTTGCACTCCCGAAAAACCTGTGAGTCCTGCCGGAGGACTGCGGATTCTCTCGGGCAGCCTGGCTCCCAGGGGCGCGGTGATAAAATCCGCAGCCGTGCAAAAAGACATGTGGCGCCACAGAGGTCCGGCAAGGGTCTTTGAAGGAGAAAAAGAAGCCATGGAAGCAATTCTTGGTGACCGCATACATGAAGGCGACGTGATTGTGATACGTTATGAAGGACCTGTCGGCGGGCCCGGAATGCCGGAGATGCTCTCCCCAACCTCAGCGCTGATGGGGCTTGGGTATACAAGGGTGGCGCTGGTCACCGACGGCCGTTTTTCGGGAGGGACAAGAGGTCCCTGTATCGGTCATGTGAGTCCGGAAGCAGCGGAAGGAGGGCCGATTGGGCTTGTAAAGGAAGGAGATCCCATTGCTATCGATCTCCATGCCGGGACGCTTGATCTCCTGGTTGATGAAAAGGAATTGGACAGGCGACGGAAAGGATGGATTCCCAAAAAGAAAGTTCTTTCCGGTGTGCTGGCCCGGTACGCTGCAAATGTGCAACAGGCGGATATGGGAGCGGTATTAGGCCGCAAGGACTAAAAATACCCGCGGCAGGGAGAGTAGGAGAGGTTAATTCGAACCCTATTTCATCCCTTCTGTTCAATATAGTAGCGGGATCGGGTATACTATGGCTGAAAATGAAAAAAAATACCAAAAAGTGCAGTGTTGTCATTGTGAAGGGGCGGGCTGCACATATTGCGAAAAGAGAGGCTATGTCCTGATACGACCCCCCGCCAGGTGTTGCCCCCATTGTGAAGGGGCAGGATGCATCTATTGCGGATTTACAGGGTGGGCGGATTTGAAGGGCAAATATGAGGAATAAGGCTGGTGGAAGCAGGAACCTCGGGTGGCAGTGAGTTTCTCTCCCTGGTCTCTGATAAGGATTATAGATCGTCTATTGATTCTCCGAATCCAGGAATCCTTCAAAATTATTTGCCTTTTTTCAAAAAAGAATCTTAATGAGGATTTTATAATGAAGCCGGACAAATGCCCGTCGCCGAATCAGTGGAAAAGAATTCATTATTTCTGGTAAAACATCAGGCAGCCGGCGATTATATCGTGAAGTCCCTGTTTGCGCCGGGTGAAGGCGATGATGATGAAGCCTACAAAAAGGGTGAGGACGGAGATGATTTTTGCAAAGAACCGGAGCGTGGCCCTGGCAAATGTTATCCTGTTTCCGTTCATGTCTGTCACGGCGATTCGGAGTGCGATCTTGCCCAGGGTGGCCTGGTTTTTCGAACTCTCCAGGTAACCAAAATACAGCCATGGCACGATGATGAGTAACAGCCCTGCTGTGACCAGTAACTGCGTGGGTACAACTGCATTGACCACATTCCCATAACCGTCAGTCCGGGGGATATGTCGATAATACTGCATCAGCATGACAAAAGCCTCTGATACAGGGCTTGGCCTGGTAAAAAGCCATGCAAGCGTGGTAATAACTCCTATCACGAAAAAGTCGATAAGGACTAAAAAAAGCAGATCGATTACAGCGGCCAGAAACCGACCTCCAAGACCCGCATGCCTATCAGTGCTAACAGTGCCGACCTTGCGCCGCAAAATCGAACGAGGTGGCGCGGATTTCAGATCGGTGCCACACCACTGGCAGAACTTTCCGGATTGTTCGGTTTCCCTTCCACATTTCGGACAATACATACACGCCCACCTGATAAGGTAGTAATCAACCCCGGAAACTTCAATCTATCGAAAAACTTTTTAGGAGTCCATTATAAAAAATGGCCCTTTAGTCGCATTTAGGGGCTTTTAAGGCATGTATGTATTTTTAAAGTTATTCTGTCAGGTGCCTCTTCCCTGATCTTTTTGCATACTGGCTGACAAGAATCCCCAGCAAAGCAGCTGCCATCACCACACCGGAGAATACAATCCACTGGGCTTGCACCGGAGTGCCTGTTGCCAGGAGCGTGATGAGATTGAGGGGGTTTCCGGGAAAGGTCAGGGCCAGAAGCATGAGCACCACCACTACGGTGGAAAATATGAACTGGGCGGCCGAACGCTCTCTGTAATAGAGTGCCACCAGGGCTCCGACCAGGATGAGCACCAGGGAAAAAGAAGCCACCTGGAGGAGTATCTGTAACATATTTTCCACTCGGATACCATTTAAAGACAGCAACGCGAGCCACGCGCCTGCCTGGATGGGCACCAGGACCTCGCAGGCAAGAATTTTTCCCCACACTACTTCAGTAATGCTCATCGGGGTGGACAGGAGAGTTTCCAGGGTACGCTGCTGGTATTCCTCGGTGATAAGGTCAATTATCAGCGCTGAGGAGATAATAGCAGGCATAAACAGGAGCAGCGGAATCAGGAGTCCATATATGAATTCGTAGAAATCAGTGCCCGATCCAGCCGGGAATTCCAGAGATATCGGGAGGATATCAAGCCTAGCACTCCGCAGTTCACGCAGATCTTCCTCGTATTGCAGAAAGGCCTCTTTTAACTTTACATTTACAATAGCCGCCTGGATATCATTCTGGAGCAGGTAGAGTGTCACCTTGACAGGATCATCCCCGTCAGGAGGAATATCGGGTATATATACGACTGCCGAAAGTTTTCTCTCCTTGAGAGCGGCGATACCCGGAGAGAGTTCCATGTCATAGACCAAAAAATCATGGCTGTTTTCGAGATAGGTACGCAGCCCCGAATCCTCGCCGACATAGCCGATTCCGTATTTCACGCCCGAATGCTTTTGCAAGGCGGAAGGATCATACATGGTAGTAAGTCCCACCATCAAAAAAGAGGAGAACATGGCCACAAAGAGCTGAAGGAGGATGGCCAGGAGAATTGTCTTCTCATTTAAAAGTCCACCCAGGTCTTTTTTCATAATCAGGCCCACGTTTCTTGCTTTCATGCAAACCATCCCAGGATAAAGTAGAGATTATAGATACAATGGACGATGCTGGCGACGATGAGTCCCGGTACGTATCCGGCTGTTCCCTTCAATCTGAGCGAGACTGCGACTATGAGCACGGTTACGAAATGGAGAAGGAACGGAATCCAGAGGACGCCCAGGGAGAGAAAGAGAATATTTCCAAAAACTGATTCGGTAATCTGGGACAGTGTCACCAGCAGCAGGAGTTTCTCTCCGAAGAGGAAAGCCGCTGCCGTAACGGCGGAAATGATGATGATCCTGCCCCAGCCCAGGAATTTCTGTTTCCTGGAGAGAAGGGTAAATATTCCGACCGATTTTGCTACTTCCTCAACAAAAGCCGCCGATACGATAAGGAGGATGAGCGATAGCGGCATAGGGAGATTGAAAAAGAGCACGAGCAACATCATCTGGACCATGAAAACAAAGGGAATAGCCAGTACAGTGACTATAAAGATGGACAGGTATGGATGACGAAGCGAAAGACCGGTAGCGATGAAATCGCTGATCCTGGTCAGCAGCCTTGCATGGGAAAAGAGTCTTTCCTCACGGAAATTGGTGATGCCGATATAAAAGAGCACAATGCTGGTGAGGAAAAAGAGTGCAGTGGAATAGAAGTACTGGCTTATGGTAAAGGCCTCTCCCTGTATGGTAAAGATCACCAGCGTAAGGGGGGAAATAAGACTGATGATATGCACATTGGCAAAGATTGTGGGGAAGAAGAGGTACGACGTGGCCACTGTTGAGAAGAATATGGAGATAAACGAGAGCTCCTTGAAACTTCGGGATATCATCCCGATTATCAGTGCACTTGCAAGGAAGAACAGGATGACGGGGATTATTGGCAGCAATATGGATACGGATTCTCCTACCCAGAGAGAGAGGATCAGGGTAATGGCAACCATTCCGGCGCAATAGGGCAATGCTTTTCCGGCGATGATAACCCAGGGGCGAAGAGGTGTTGAAAGCAGCACCTCACCGCGGCGTTCCAGCCTTTCATTCATGATACTCATCATGAAGAACTGGGAAGTGAAATACAGCGGGAAGATGAAGACGAATATGAGGATGATTGAATCGAATGGGAGAGGAGGTGAGAGCTGGTGAGGAGTTTTGAAGGTTCCAAATGGGCTCTCCTCCCCGAACATATCGGTATAACGCGAGATCTGCGAATCTGTCCCCTGGCTCTCTACAAGGCCCTGCCGCAAATCCTCAAGCGGTATGCCCACCTCGGAAGAAGGGGGAACGATTTCGATTACCGGCCCCTCGGGAACAGGAGGTGTGGAAGAACGGGCCGGCGCTGCAACCCGGCTCCCTGACTGGGTGGCAACGAAATCGAGCTCGCTTTTCACATTCTGTACATCAATCCATAAAGGATAGGAAGCAAAAAGGTCCTCCTGCTGGCTGTAGATGATATTGATATAGCTGTCATAGTCCCGCTGGAGTGTCTTTACTGCTGCCCTTCCTTTCTTGGTATCCGGGGCGAATACATCCCCCCTGATAATGATGACATCAAAAGATTCCCTGTTCTGGTACAGGGACACGGGGGATCCCTCGTAGATTACAAAGCGCGAGTCTGAACCTATCACCCCAACGAGTGATGGATCATCAACACCGACTGAATAAAGGTTATCCTGTAAATGGAGGCCGCTCTGGGCTGTATTGCCTGTCACCGCCACAAGTATGATGAACAGGAGTACGGCCAGGGGAAGTACATCTTTTCCCATCGTTCCGACAGACTTTCTGACCTCCCAGCGTGCAATAGTCAGAATACCCGATAAAAAGTTCAAATAACCCCTCTACGTGTCTTTTCTATGTTATGTTCAACACATATAATACAGTACAGATCAAGGAAATGTTGTAATTTGCAGGAATTGATATGATTGTCGGACGGGACATCTCAAAGTACTATGGCAGCCTCCCTGCACTGGACGGGGTCAGTTTTGAATTTGATCACTCCGTGATATTCGGGGTAATAGGGCATAACGGAGCAGGGAAGACCACACTCTTAAAGATACTATCAGGGCTTATCACCCCCAGTTCCGGCGCATTATCGGTCGATGAAGTAGATGTGCTGAAAAATCCCGGGAAATTAAAAGAAATGCTCGGGTACCTCCCTGAAGAGTCGAGGCTGTACGAGGCCATGAAGGTTGAGGATTATCTCACCTTTTTCGGAGAGATCTACGGTATGGGCCGCAGCGCCATACGGGACAGGAGCAATAAAATTCTCACCTCCCTCTCACTTGAATCAAATGGAAAGAAGATTGGGGAGCTTTCCAAGGGGATGAAGCGAAAAGTGGCGATTGCAAGGTCGCTCATTCATGATCCGTCACTCCTGGTCTATGACGAGCCCACATCGGGACTTGACCCGATGACATCCCGGTATATCCTCGATTACCTCCGTGATCTGAAATCAGAAGGCAGGACAATCATCCTTTCGGCACACAACCTTTACCAGGTTGAGGCCATCTGCGACATCGTGATGATCCTCCGCCGCGGGAAGGTGGTGGCCATGGGAACCATGCAGGAACTGCGCGAGATGTTTGGTTCTGTCAGTTACAGCGTCTATTTTACCGCCCCTGATATCAACCGGATTGAAGGCATCAGGAATTATACCCTGGAGGCCGGGTTTTACCACGTGAGTTGCGGGTCCATCGATGAGATGAACGCGGTCACCCGGGTTGTCACATCTTCCGGGGGAGTAGTGGAGAGGATAGAATCGCATTATCCAACGCTCGAAGAGATGCTGGTGAAGATAGGAAAATAGACAGGACATCGCGGCATCACCTATTTTTTAACCAATCGTTGCAGTGACATTCACAATACCGCCTTTTCACATTTTTAAAATCTAAAAAAGGTTGTCTGTAATGGGATCAGGAATAAACCAGGGAGAACACGTGGGATACGTCACGCAATATGTACGCTCAATAACTCCCGGAAAAAAACAGCAGCCACGGGCAAATCCGGCAAGCGCCAGATAAAAAAATTATTACGATCTTCCCATCTTCTCATCGAGCCAGTCGAACTTGCTGCCAAACGACTGCGCAAACGCCCCAATCTGACAGTGGGCTCCTGCGCCATACTCATCGGAATATATTATCAGTTCTTTGTCGCAGGTGAGGTGGTCGTAGAGCAGATTTGCCTGCACTGCGCCCGGGTCGAAATGATCGTTCGCACCGGCACCGACAAGCATGGGGCACCTGATCTTGCCGGCCTCTCCTTCGAGCGAGAAGTCCATCCATTTCGCCCAGAAAAGTGCCGGGGAGCTCGCGTTAAAGACAAACATCCCGTTCTCGTTCAGCCAGCGGGTGCTGGTATCGTTTGCCATCGCACCGTAGATGGCATCGTCAAACTCCTTCGGATCTGATTTCAACCATTCCTGCAGCTCTTTTTCTGTCAGGTTCGCGGCCGGCCCGCCAAACTTCTGCATTTCCCATAAGAGGCCCAGCCCAATGTTGTAGATGCCTCCGTCCGCGATCAGCGCTGCGATCCGGGGTTCGTACGCAGCACCCCGTGGGGCGAGATACCCGCCGAGTGAGATCCCCCAGAGGGCGATATGGTCTTTGTCAACATCGGGCCGGCTCATAGCATAATCGACGACAGGTATGATCACGTTCTCCCAGTCGGGACGGAACGGGATATGCTGGATCCGGATCACCTCGCCCTGCCCCGGCCCTTCGAAGGTCAGGACGTTGTACCCGCGTTTGATCCCCCCCATCGCATACGGGTGGAGTTCCTCCTGGCAGCCGTCAAATCCGGTCTGGATGATGAGCAGCGGCCGGGGCCTTCCGGAGTTGTCGGACTTGTAGAAGTAGCCGGGTAGCGTGGTGTTTTCGTACGGGATGGCGACGATCTCGTACGGGACGGTGTCGAGTGAGAGTGCATCGCGGAATGCATCACGGCTCTTTCCCCACGTATCTACGATGCGGGGATCGGAGGGGTTGCCGTGCAGGAAGAATTCGGCGGTGCGGTAGTAGGTTGCGGCCCGGTAGTATGCTTCCCTTGCGGTAACGCGGTGCTCTGCCGCAAGGCTCTCATCACCCGCTGCCCTGAAATGGTCTGCGGTCTTTTTCCATTCGCTGTACCAGCTCTCAAGGTCGCCTTCGTTAATCCGGGACGCGGTGGCAAGGCATTCGCCGATATCGGCCTCACCGGCATACGCGGCGGCAAGCGTCCGGTTCAGCTCGAACGCGAATTCCCGATCGGTAAACACGAGTGCGGTGCAGTGGAAGCCTGGTGATAGTGCCGGCGTGACGGCAAGGGACGTTGGCTGTTGCTCCAGGGATCCGGTACAGCCAGCAGAGATCGTAAGAAAGGTAGCGATACATAGAATGATTAGGGGTAAAAATACTTTACGGACCTGCATATTGGATCACGGGAGATGCCACTTTAGGGATAATAATTGTTGTGAAAATCCCACACAGGAACAAAATAACCAGAAGAAAAACGGGCCTGAAGGGATTCGAACCCCTGACCTACGGATTAAGAGTCCGTCGCTCTGCCAAACTAAGCTACAAGCCCCGATAGTTGACCTATATCAATGGTTACGCAGGGGGTATAAATCTTTCGAATAAGTGCAGAAAAGAGTCCGAATTCGATTTCTTGGTCGCTGGTTCAGGAGAATGGCCTGTTGTAACCTTAATATCCTGACAGGTGGTAAATTAAACCAACATGCCTGAAGCAGTCCGGAATGAGGCCCTTGAACGGGTGAAATATGTGGTGCTGGGGTGCGGAAGCACCGGATACAATATTGTCCAGGAACTGTGTAGGGAATCGAACCGGATCCTGGTGGTAGACAGGGACGAATCGAGGGTCAGGGAACTCCGGGACCAGAATTTTGATGCCCTGGCAGGGGATATTGCAGATATCTCATTCATGTCCGGACTCCCGGTATTCGAGATTGCATTCATTTTCACGTCAGATCATACGACAAACCTGACGGCCATAAAAGCAATCCGGACCAGGCTGCCAGGCGCCCACATAGTGGCCAGGGCAGCCGATCCTGTCAGTGCGGGAGTCCTGGCTTCAGCCGGTGCCGATTTTGTGCTCTATCCTCCCCAGGTGGTTGCTCGTGCTGCAATCCACCAGGTCAACAAGCTCTATGCCAACCGCATATCGCAGCGCCTCTCCTCCCTCCTTGCCGGATGGGAGGGGACGCTGGGCATCATTACACACAAAAATCCTGATCCCGATGCAATCTCAAGTGCACTGGCACTGGCAACCATTGCACGAAGTGTGAATCCGCAAAAACTCAACTGCCGAATATTCTATGATGGTGTTATCGGTCACCAGGAGAACCGAACCATGGTGAATCTCCTTGAAATCCGCATGGAGAAGATGGATCCGCAGGTCATCCAGGACTGCAACTACCTTGCCCTTGTGGACTGTCCGGGGCCTGGACAGAATAACGCCCTCTCCCCCCGTACGAGAGTCCATATAATCATTGACCACCACGGGAACGGGCCGGACTTGAGCACTCCGTTTGTTGATATCAGGCCGGGGCTGGGAGCGACTGCAAGCATACTGTCCCAATATATGCAGGAACTGGACATTCCCGTGGACAAATTCCTTGCAACAGGACTCCTTTATGGTATCAGGTCCGATACCAGGGATTTTCGGCGGAATGTCACTTCGCAGGACCTGAATAATGCCGCATTTCTCCTGCCCCTGACCGATAGCGAACTCCTGGACCAGATCATGTCTCCTTCGCTTTCCCAGGAGACCCTGGATGTGCTTGGCAATGCCATCCGGAGCAGGAGGATACAGAGCGGCTATTTAATCTCCAATGTAGGATATGTCAGGAACAGGGATTCACTCCCCCAGGCAGCCGATCTTCTTATCAGCCTTGAAGGGGTCAATACCGCCCTTGTGTACGGGATATCGGATGACGCGATTGTGATGTCAGCTCGCAACCGTGACATAAGGCTCCATATCGGGAATGTGCTGGACGAAGCTTTCGGTGATATCGGGGATGCAGGGGGGCACCCCAACATGGCTGCAGCCACTATCCCTCTTATCTATTTCCAGCGGGTAAAAAACAAGGATGAGCTCCTGTTCCTCATCATGGAGCCCCTCCTTGAGAAGTTTAAAAAAATTGTCGGCCTTGAAAACGAGGGAAAAGATGAACTTTGAGGAATGGGAGCCCTACTACCTTGAGATCCTCGATTATTTTTCGATTGAGCGGGAACTGGATGAGGAAGCGGCAGAAATTCTTGCATCGCTCATCACCCGCGATGATCTGTCCCTGCTCGAAGAATGCTGCAGGGGCAGGGAAATAACGGTCTGTGGCAATGCACCCCGACTGAAACGGGACATTCCACGGGTAAAGGGGACCGTCTTTGCTGCCGATGCAGCCTCACTTGTACTGTATAGTGCCGGGATACGCCCTGATGCGGTATTCACGGATCTTGACGGCGCCACTGATGATTTCATCGCGATGAATCGTGAAGGCACCATCATGGTGGTCCATGCCCACGGTGACAATATTCCTCTCATCAGGCACTGGACTCCCCGGTTCCCCGGCCCGGTTGTCGCCACAACCCAGAGCCGGCCAGGGGGGCATGTGTACAATTTCGGGGGGTTTACTGACGGGGACCGGGCCGTTTTTGCCGCACAGTCACTCGGGGCATCCCGGATCGTAATTCTCGGCTTCGATCTTGATGATACCGAAGTGGATCATATGAAAAGGGGAAAGCTCTACTGGGCAAGAAAACTCCTTGGAATTATTGGGTATGAGTGCTGAAGCGGTCATCATCGATGGGTATGTTGACGAGCCTGCCTGCCTTGGGGTCCCCCCTTACCTTTCTCCCTATATCAGGACCGTGGCGGGGGTGCTTATCGAGCATGGATTCCGGCCGCGTTACCTGACTATCGACCAGCTGCGAAAGAACCCTTCTGCACTTCTCACCATCTCCAGGGACGCTGTTGTGATGATGATTGCCGGCATGACCGTTCCCGGAAAATATCTGGGAGGAACACCCGCCACCCTGACCGAAATCCGGCAGATTGGTGTACAACTGCGCAATAAAACCCGGCTTATCGGGGGGCCGATAGGGTTCGGGTATTCCCCACGGGGAGGAAAACCTGCGATAAAGTCGGCAATATCCGGGTTTGATCATCTGCTATCGGGTTCACCCGCTGAAGCCCTTGATGCCTATTTAAACGAAGGGAAGACATCAGGTACACTCAATTACCGGCATGCCGACAGGTGGAGTGTCCTTGGTGCCCCAATTATCAGGGAGCATCCCTCCTACCCGTACCTGATGTGTGAGCTGGAGACTGCCCGCGGCTGTTCTCGCGTTTCGAGCGGAGGCTGTTCTTTCTGCACCGAACCATTGTACGGGCCTCCGGTGTACCGGTCGTCACAGGGCATCGGGGAGGAAGTGGAGGCCCTGTACCGCGAAGGTGCCCGGCATTTCCGTCTGGGACGACAGCCCGATATCCTCACCTATGCAGCGGACGGGGGAGAGTTCCCGGCTCCCCGGCCCGACAAGGTCAGGGATCTCTTCGTATCTGTCCGCAGGGCGGCACCCGATCTTAAGACCCTCCATATCGACAATGTGAATCCTGGAACCATTGCTCGTCATCCGGGCCCCAGCCGGGAGGCGCT
>Ga0307378_10005109_pt1 | contig 18408 bp, 17 predicted proteins | sample UN1MG_FD_202238 | JGI IMG/M metagenome (GOLD analysis project Ga0307378, IMG submission 202238) | Soil microbial communities from Risofladan, Vaasa, Finland - UN-1 | ecosystem: Environmental > Terrestrial > Soil > Coastal area > Acid sulfate soil | place: Finland: Risofladan, Vaasa | collected... | reverse complement strand
GGCTGTGATAGTCATCCATGGAAAAGGAGCAGACCATCTCCTCGCCCAGTATCCTCTTTATGCCGCGAGAGATGGTGGTCTTCCCGGAGCCGCTGTCCCCGGCAATTCCAAAGACGAATACCCTGCCGGTTTCTTTAATCCTGTCCATGATCGATTTCATTATTCTCCCAGATCACCTAGAGTGACAAAAAATTAAGCTATTCTCCTCGCGACCCTCAACGCACCTCATCGCACCCCGCCGCACATCACAGCATCCCAAGGTAGCCGTTAATCAACATGTCTGAAGCCGGTGGGTGCGGCAGGCACTTCTCCGCGAATGGCTATTCCCATATGGATCTGCTTTACGGTATCCGTCTCGTCCAGGCCACGCGAGTTATGCCACCTCATCTCGAATTCCTCACGAGATAAAATGCCTCGATCGCCCAGGAGGTAGGGGTCTTCTAAGATCACATTGCTTTCATCTATCCCGATTACTACCATCCAGTGACCGTTGTACCAGGTATCGGCCCAGGATTCATTATACTGCGAGACGCTCCTCCATGCCTGGCAGTCCACTATGACGGGTATTCCTTGCGCCACATAGTTTTCCAGAGCAACCAAGGTCATGTTCTCGTTATATTCAGCCTGCAGACCAAGAGCGTCGGCTACCCTGATTATATCGTCGGGGTAGGTCCCAGACTGTTCATTGGTGTTGAGCATCTCCCGCAGGTCCTCTTCTCCGATGTCTCTTCCCCAGTAGCCCAAAACTGCCTGCATGGCGGCAGCACCACAGGAGTACTCAGTGCTCTGGCGAGTATCCGGCATAGTAAAAAGGGACGAGTTCAAGGTATCATTTGCAGAAATATTTACTGGAACCGCTCCTGCTGAGATCTGTCCCCAAGACATGGTCATCAGAAAGAAGCAGGTCATGAACCGCAATAGCTCACGTCTCATAGCTTTTAACAATTCAGTTTCTGTTCTATATAATTTTGGGTTATGGAATGCAACAGGATGAGGAACGAGGTAGATCAAGACATAGAAAATAACTTGGTGGAGGAGGAGGTTCGACGAAATTGGAAAAAGAAAAAAGAAGACGCTCTGGCTAAAATATTGACTCTAAGCTGAGATTAGCAAGTATAAATGAAATGATTTAATAAGATATTATTATTGATTTAACGTATTGTTGCAATGTTATTCATGCCGTTGACCCTAGAGAAAACTATTTAATTTTAAACTATCAACCATTATAGTTATGACTGGGATTGTGCCGAATCCGGTAGCCACCAAGAGAAATTTATTACCCCTGCTAGCCCATGGCTTGGTTCTCGCTCTAATTGGCATTATCGCAATGGCCTGCGGTCAAAACGATCACAGTCCGTCAAAGACAACATCAATCATGGTTTATGTCCTCTCCAATAAAGAGGACAATAGCCATTGGTATAAAGACCCAGCAGATTTAAATCCGCTAAAAGAAGTGTTAGAAGACAAAGGATATTCTGTAGAAATAAGAGATAGAGTTACCTTGCCATCGATCTTCCTGAAAGAAATCCAAGGCTACGAACAAATATGGATACTTGAAGGAGATTGGAACAGCATAGTCAATGTGACCGAGAAAGAAGCGGAAGATTTATACAGATACTATGAAAACGGTGGAGATATTTGGATCTCCTTTGAAACCACATATCCTCCCGACAGCACCTATGGATCTTGGAATGAGGATGCGCTCGTCTTCACTAGAAAATTCGGAGTTGACGGGTCCTCTTATGCGACAGGCAACGCAGGAGGAAAACCGGTATTTTCAGATTATCCCCTATTCAAAAGCATTCATAGAATTTGCTTTGACGAAACAACCGGCTGCCTAGCCTCAACGAACAATGATATTAAGGTTATATGGAATTATTCCCCTTCGTGCCAGGGTATTGCAGTATTAGATGGAAGATCGAAGGGCAAAGGTAGGGCGGTTTTTGATTCTGGATGGATCTTGGGATACACATACCTTGATATGAATGACAACTTGCAATTGGCCTGCAATATTGCTGATTGGCTATCCACTAGATGAATCTGAAGGTTAAATCTTTGGGCTTCTTTTTTTAGCGGCAGGAGTTGCTCTAAGGTGCAAGATTATAGGTTTGCCTAGCTTGCGAAGGAGAAATGCATGCGGCTGAAATTTATCTTTGTCTTAGTTATTATTATATGGCATGGAATTGCAGTTGCAGAGCAGAGCCTGTCGCGTTCCAATATAGTCGAAGCCGACCAGATCTGCGCCAAAATTGAGCTGGGTGAACCTGTAATATATGATAATGTGATAATCGAAGGCGACATTCATTTAAGCAGGCAAGATCCATCAAAGGAAAGGCCAGTCAATAAGAATAAGGGGCCCCAATCTAACGACAGGGGAAAAACGAGCATTTTCGTCGCATCTCCTATAAGAATTACAAACTCAGTGATAAAAGGAAATGCAAATTTTGATTATGCAGATTTTCAAGAACCGATAAGTTTTGAAGGGACCAATTTCACCAATGGCGTAAGCTTCCGAGAGGCTAGATTCGAGGAAAATGCAGATATTGCCAAAACAGAACACGGTGGATATGTCAACTTTTGGTTAGCTGAATTTATGAAGGATGCTAACTTCGATAACGTTTTATTCAAAGGTTATACTGATTTCAGATGCGCAAATTTTAATGGATCAGCCAGTTTCTCGGGAAGCCAGTTCTACAAAGAAGCTACGTTTTATAAGGCATATTTCATCAGTCAAACCACCTTCAATACCGTGCGTTTCTTCAGAGTCGCGAACTTCGGGAATGTATTGTTTGATGATGTAGCAGACTTCGAGTACTCTCTTTTCAATGGATATTCAGACTTCAGATTTGCCCGTTTCAGTAAAGATGCCAGCTTCCGAGGAGCACAATTCAATGGATCAGCTGATTTCCGGGACTCCCAATTTAAAGGAGAAGCCGAGTTCCAGGAAACCGGATACAGAACGGATTTTGACATTAGGGGGATAAGGTTCTCAACCCTAAAGATCGAATGGCCTTCGATTGAGAATTTCCTGATTTCCGATGGCCCTGTTTACTTACAATTAATCAAAAATCTAAAAAATTTAGAGCAATTTGATGATGCTAATGAATGTTATCTCAAATATAGAATATATAGCATGAATAAGAGGAGCTGGTCGGATGAGCGCAAATATCTCGATGTCTTGGGTTGGTCTAGTTGCGGGTTTGGCGTGCGCCCTGATTTCACGATCGTCTGGATGCTAATCTCTATCATCCTCTTTGCGATTCTGTATTGGGCAATTGATATCTTTCAGGAACAGCCTTACCCGTTTTCCCAAAAATCCTATAAAAATTCACGCAATTTTACAATTGTTGACGCAGCAATGGAGATATTTAAGGAGGAAACTCAGCCGTTGGCACAAAATCCCACTAAGAAAACACGCTGTACATCAATCATAGACGCGACCATCTTCAGTGCAGCCCTCTTCTTCACCCTGCCGCCACCCCTTGACTTCATTAAATCTCGGCACTTCAGAGTCTTGTACGTTCTAGAGGACATAATAGGATGGCTTCTCATGGCGCTGTTTTTAGTAACCTTACTCAATGTGATGATGAATTCCTGAGGTCGTACGTAAAATGAATCATGGTGGAGTAGATGCGGTTGAAGATATAGCGGGATGAATAGAAATAAATACTTTAGAAAAACAATATAGTATGTCCTCGCCAGACAGAATAATTCACTAATGTGCATGAATGAAGGTAAATGTACATCAGTTCGTCCCCCCTTCTGCTCACGATTTCCTTCTGAATGCATTCAGAATGGGTCGGGTACACAAACGTTGTCAATCAGATCTAGCCGGATATGCGAATTCCGAGAAGCCTTCCTTTGACGAGCTTGATTCCTGCACAGCGATCCGCGATCATCTCTGGCCTGTAGCCAATCCACAAGGAAATGATGTTAACGACATCAGAGTGGCTCTGAATCTAATTCGCGAGGGAAATAGGATCAACTACCTGGGTAATGGGAGGACACTTGAGAGAGAAGATAGCTATTTGACTCCACAAAATTTTTACCTTCCGGGCTAACTCAACAAAAGGAAGCCAGAATATGCCGTACTATCTTATAAGGGTGGCATACACATCCAAGGGATTTGCTGCCTTAGTCAAGAATCCCCAGAACCGAATGAATTCACTACGACCGGTTTTTGAAAGTCTTGGAGGAAAACTCCACGGTATGTGGTTTGCCTTTGGGGATTACGATCTTGTAATCATCTGTCAATTGCCTGACAATACGAGCGTTGCTGCAATTTCTATGGCAATCTCAGCGGGCGACGTTGTTAAGGCCGTTAGGACAACGACATTGATGACTATGGAGGAAGGAATTGAGGCTATGAAGAAGGCAACAATTACGGTTTACCAACCACCAAGCAGTTGAGATATTGCTACTTGTTCTGCTTCTCGGCCACCAGATCCTCAAACTCGCGGGTGGCATCGATGCCCTCCAGCTCGCGCTTCTCGATTAGGGCCGTCTCTTCGATGCACTCCAGCTTGGTCTCGCCGTCTACGATTACCACCGACTTGGTCCTGGCCACGGCAGAAAGGCTGCTCATGAGCCGGGCCTTCTTGAGCATACTCTGAGAAAATTTGCTCACACCTGTCAGCACCACCAGATGCTTCGTTCTGGTAATGGCATTGAAGGGGGCCTGGGCCGTGGGAACTACATCGAATCCTATCTCCAGGAGCAGACGCAGGATATTGTCCGTCACCGGTCCCTTATCCTCCACCGCATTTCCAGGATGGAAGGGGTCCACGGGCTGGATCAGCTCTTGCTCGAATATCTCCTCCAGCTTGATGGCCACATCCACCGATGTGTCCATGTCCTCCACCTCATACTTGCTTATGGTGCGGCGGGAGACACCGATCTCAGACGCCAGCGCCCCCAACGATATACCGCGCTCTAGCCGCAGCTCCCTCATCCTGGTGCCGTCGATGCGTACATAAAGCCCTCCATGCGCAGCGTAAACCAATGGCAAGGCCTCGTCTATCAGGCAGTCCGCCAGGGTGTTAAGACTAAGCGTAGGAATCCCATAGCGAAAGTAGACCGCGCCCCTTTCAAGGTACTGGTCTCGGGTCTTCTCGCCCACTAGTATAGGGCTGGCAAAAAGATGCTTGGCCAGACGGCGCACCTCGGTGGCTGTCTGCTCATTCAGGCCGTCGATGTTGGAGAGAATCTTGAGGAGCAGGAAGAGATCTCCCTTTCGGGCCGCAAGATCGAAGCTCCTGGGACGGAGATAGCAGCGATCCGATGTAGAGAACCCGGCCTGCCTTAGAACATCCTCCACGCGCTCGGCGAGAAGTTCCTTATCCATCATTATATATGTCCGTTTGACGCCTATTTAAGGTTGACCATGTTCATTGGAATAGATGATACCGATTCTGAAAGGGGACTATGCACCACCTATCTGGCCGCAGTGCTGATGGAGAGGCTGCAGCCACTGGGAGAGATTGTCGGCCGGCCAAAACTGATTCGTCTCAATCCCTGCGCCCGATACAAAACACGCGGCAATGCTGCTCTGGCCTTCCAGCTGGAGAGCGACCGTCCGGAGGATGTGAAGGATGTGGCCAGCAAAACAGTCCTGGAGCTGTCCGACTTCTCCGGGATGAACACCAATCCTGGTCTGGTGATCGCAGAGGAAGTGACGACAAAGATGACGGCCTTCTACCGGCGCGCCGTCACTGAGATTTTGGAGATAAGAGAAGCTAAAAAACTGCTGGATGAAGAGGGAATCTGGTACCGGGGCTTTAAAAAGGGGCGCGGCCTGATCGGAGCCCTGGCAGCAATAGCTGCGGATCTGCCCGATTTCACATATGAGCTGGTCGCCTACCGGGAGCGTTCGCGCTGGGGCACGCCACGCAACATTGATGAAAGGTCCGTTTGGAGAGCGGATGCCCTGACCTATCCGCGCACCTGGGATACAGTAGATCATCATAATAATAGAATCGTCTTTGCTCCTCACTCAGGAGATCCCGTTTTGTTCGGCATAAGAGGCTCAGATGAAGAAGCCATTTTAGAGGCATTCCAGACCATTAAATCAGAGCCTGTGGAGAGGTGCGTTCTCTACCAGACTAACCAGGGTACAGATGCCCACATCCTGACAGGCGAGATCGCCGATGTCCAGGATAGCCAGAGCTACCGGCTGCACGGGTTTGTGGCCGAACCGGCGCAGGCTATTGCTGGCGGCCACCTTTTCATCGCATTGCAGGAGGGCGCTAGCCGCATTAACTGCGCCGCATTTGAGCCCACCAAGGACTTTCGCGCCGTAGTAAAGCAGCTTGCTTTGGGCGATGAGCTGGAGGTTTATGGATCGGTCAGGGAGGGCACGCTCAACCTGGAGAAGCTCAACATCCTCCATCTGACGGAGAGAGTGGAAATGGTAGTGCCCCTCTGTCCAAATTGCCAAAGAAGCATGGAGTCCGCAGGCAAAGATCAAGGGTACCGATGTCGACGCTGCAAGACTCATGCCGAGAGCCGCGTGCGTAAGCTCTCCCCCCGCGATCTGGAAACTGGCTACTTCGAGGTGCCGCCCTGCGCCCGCCGCCATCTCTCGAGGCCTCTGGTGCGCATGAATGGGGAAAAGGCGCATCCCGCTCGGTAGAGATGCCCGATAGAGAGATGCTTACGGTTTTTTGGCTTGTACCTGCAGCGATTTCACCTCAACTAAAAGCAAAATATTTAAATAAAAATTTTTGGATTTGAGAGTGATAGTAACAATACTTGATAGCCGAAAAATAGCTGAAATGAAGATGGCAAAAGCCACCTTCAACCTCCACGCAGGAAAAGTTACTTCTTAAAGGCGCCTTCCAGTGGCGGGATGACCTGCTTTTTGCGAGAGAGGCACTTCTCCTTGTAGATGGAGTTGTTAGCGAGCTTGCCGCCGAAAGCCTTCTCAAAGCCCGCTGCTGCGACTTCATTTCCTACGAAGAGCAGATCGCTGGCCTCTTTCATGACATCGGTGAGCATGAGCACGATCATATCCATCTTCTCGGCCTCTTTCATCTTGTTCATCTCATCGAGTATGGCGGCTCTCTTGGATGCGAGATCAGCCAGGTCCATGACCTCGACCTGGCCCACGCCGGACTTGGTTCCGGAGAAGTCGAACTTCTTGAAGTCGCCCAGGAGAATTTCCTTAGCGGACTTTGCGGACATGTTGCTCTTGGCCTTGAGCAGCTCCATGCCGAAAGCCATGGGGTCTACGCCCGCGATCTTGGCCAGCTTCTCCACGGCAGCCTTGTCGCGAGGAGTGCAGGTCGGGGACTTGAAGAGCACAGTATCAGAGAGAATAGCAGACATCATCAAACCGGCCATCTCCTTGCTGATTGCGATATTGTTCTGCTCATAGAGGTTCGCGAGGATGCCGCCTGTAGCGCCCACCGGCTCATTGAGGAAGAATATGGGCTTGCCGGTGGCGAGGCCGCCGATCTTGTGGTGGTCTACGATCTCCACTATGTTCTCCATGTTCAGGTTGTCCACAGCCTGACCCATCTCGTTGTGATCTACCAAGATGACCTTCTTATCAGTGGCATCGGTGAGCTTCTCGGGATAGGGGACTTTGAAGTAATCCAGCAGGAACTTGGTTTCGGCATTAATGTCTCCTGCAGCTGCGGGGACGGCCTCTTTCATTCCCATGGCGTTCTTCAGATTGGCATAAGCTATTGCAGATGTTACAGAATCGGTATCTGGACTCTTGTGCCCAACTACATAGATCTTGTCGGTCAAATGAAGCACCTCAGCATTGTTAATGTAGAACTTCAACTTAAAGCTTACTCAGGCAACAGAGACACTTATCCTGAAATTAATATATCCCCCTTAGAAAACTTTATAAATCCCGGCTGCATTCAAGTTATGTCCCTTTAGAGGGCTGGCATGAGCCTAGAATTTGTTCTGCTGTGAATGCTGGTGCAAGAAGGGGACTACAGGCCGCGTTGATAGGTCCTTATGGTAGGATATTGACTATCTGTCTACCTATGACCATGAGACAACCCAAATGCGGTACAGACGCCCGCTGCGAGGGTTGCTGGACTGACTGCGGATACCCATCGGATGACGTGCCAGAGTTAGTATCGGGCGACAGCACATATTTCCATTTACGTGATCTAATGAGGGATCTGGTGAAATTTAAGGGACCTTTATCCAGGATTTTTTCCCGGATCATGGAATTAGATTTGTAGTAGAAGATGCACTTTTTCCGGATTCAACGAATCTGCAGCGATAATTTAATCTCTCTCCTGCCAAAAGCATGGAAGTATGAAGGGCCAGCTCATCACCCTGGAGGGCATCGACGGTTCGGGAAAGAGCACAGTTGCCAAGCATATTGCCTCAAGGCTAGCCGAGCTGATGCCTGAAAGAAGATTGGTGCTTACCGCTGAGCCGACGGCCGGAAAGGTGGGACGCATCCTGAGAGAGGAGCTGGCAAGAGCAAGCAACATCGAGGCCGAGAGCTCTGCCGCCTCGCGCATGCAAGAGCTTTTTCTCTTCATGGCAGACCACGCCCATCACCTCTCCAAGACAGTACTTCCATCCCTAGAGGCAGGTGCAATTGTCCTGTCCGATAGATATGCCGACTCCACAGCAGCCTACCAGGGGGTGACGCTGAGAGGAATCGTGCCAGATCCAGTGCAATGGATCCAGAGCATCCTCGGCCCCTGGAATTTGCCCCCGGATAAAACACTCCTCTTCGTCTTAGATCCTCGCTCTGCCTTAGAGAGAATGCAGTCGCGCCAGGGTCGGGAGAAATTCGAGAGGCTCGAGTTCCTGCGATCGGTGGATGAGAACTTCCGCCGCATGGCCGCCCTTGAGCCACAGCGATTTGTGCAGATAGACGCCGAGCAGAGTGCAAAAAAAGTTGCGGAAGATGCCATAAAAGCTGTCCTCAATGACATATACAAATAATTTTGAAATTTCCATTTCGAAGCAATTGCTTCACCTTATCAGGGAAGAGCCAGATCGATCAGCTTTTTGGCCCAGGCCAGCTTCTTTTTTTTGCGAGGTGTGACGCTCTCATCATCAAAGTCAAAACCGACCAGCTTGATGCTGGCTGCGCCAAGCTCTTTGGCCAGAAATACACATCGATCTCCATCCGTGAACCCTCCAAAGTTATAGAGGCCCGGCGGCGGACGGCACTGCACCGTGCCTATGATTCTCTCAAGCTGCGGCACATATTTTTTCAGGGCATCCAGGTTATCTCCATGGGCATGCACCACCACAATTGAGCCCTCTGAATTGGCCTTCAAAATAGCAGGGAAGGGTCCGTCCAGGTCAGTGACCACAATATCGGGCACAATGCCGTGCCTTAAAAGAACAGAAGTGGCCCCATCTGCAGCTATAAAGACGGCATCACTTTTTTGCAGCCCATCCAGCTCCTTTTCCAGGGAAGGGGCATTACCTACTACAACCACACTATGCCCGCGCACTTTTGCCTCTGCGGCTTGCAGCGGCTGCTCGCGGCCGCGCAAGAGCTCTGCCAGAAGCTTTGCTGCTTCCTCATCCCTGGCAGGAGAAAAGCCGAAATCTTGCAAGATAGATTGGTAAAGGGGCTCCCAGTTCGCGAATTGCATGCTGTGGATTAGTGGCTGCGGCCCTAATGGTCTTTTCCCCAGAAAGCCTGCAAGGTTTTCTAAATAAATTGAGCACGATAAAGCTAAGAAAAATGAAAAGAGAAAGGAAAATCCTCTCTCTTAGTTGTAGACTCTCGGGAACTGAGCCTGGGTTGGTGCCTTGAAGCAGGTGCAATCGAAGACGCCTACAGCGCCCTTGAGTTTCGCGTCACGCAAATAGCTTGTAGGCATGGTAAGATAGCCTCCGAAGCAACATGGCAGCCAATCTTCACCCTTCTGAATCAGGCGATAGGGCACCTCGAGGGTCATGTTCTTCTCGATGTGATAGGTTCCCCAGTAATCCTCATCGATCTCGATGGAGGGATCCTTCCAGGCGGACTTCCTATACGACATGATGCCTCCATTTTGAGTCTTTGTAGCTTCAAAGTTCTCATTTGCCTGCAGGACGCCGATATGTGCCTTGCCATCAGTCACATCTTCAACTATTTTCATCTGAGTATATCCAACGGATTCATACTCCGGATCATAGGTCATGTTCGACTTATCTTTGGCAACGATTTCCAGTTCCTTATCCAGGGCATGGGCATACTCGACCTCATGGTGCATGCTGGTGCCTGCGATTTCATTCTTTACCCAGGTCTTTTCCTTGAGCAGAGAGCTGTAATCCAGTGGATTTGCCGCATAATAGCCGGTTCCGACAGCGATCCTCATAGGTGCATAGACCATAGCCACATCCTCTTTGAACTGGATGCAATCCTGTGCGAAGTCATTGTAGTCAGAGTAGGCGTTGTGTGTCTTTTGATCCAGGCTCTGGTAGGTTAAAGTGGCCTCACTGTTTAAGGAGCCGGAGCCATGAGCGTAATTCTTGATTGCGACATCTCCAGCCTTGGCATACAGATAGGTCATGAAGTAACCATTTCCCTGCACGCTTTGCTCGAAATCGAATGTTCTATTGCTCTCTTCGTATCCATCCGGGTACGTCATTGTAGCAGGAAAAGAAACCGCCTTATTATCCGGGAAAAGCTGCGCCATTGAGCATCCTGTAAGAGCTACTAGAACCATTGCTACTAATACGGTTAGCATAGTCTTCTTCAGATCAATCCCTCCATCTAATACGAATAACACTATTCTTTTAAATGTTCCTGTTTTCTTTAGGTTAACTCACCTATTTTAATCTGTTGATTGCCTTTTTATAAAGATGGATGAGGATTTTTACCTTGCCGCAATCAGATTACATACAATCTTCTATAGAGTGGCATAAGAGAGAATTGGACCAAAGAACGCATAACCAAAAGGTTAATACGTAAAGGGTTTCTCGATATGTAGTAGTATGCTCGCCCCTATCGATCTTATGAGAAGGTCATCTTTTGGTCATAACGATTGCACTAGAATCACGTTATTTGAGCTGAGAATCGTATCTGATTAATAGTTACATATCAAGATCGACATCGATCATAAGAGCCGAAAACGAGCATGCAAAAAACCCCACAGGTATAGTGCTAAAAGAGAAGCGCTTCGCCACCCAGGCGAAGGGTTCCCGGGTTTTTTGGTTCCAAAGCGGGACCAAACCCCAGCCACGGGCTGGAACAGGAGGACAAACGGGGGATGCTGGCAGAACTAGAAGATAAGAGAGGCAAACTCAGGCAGGAGTCCCTTGCCTTCAAGGATAGACGCAGCCAACTGAATGCTGAGGCGAGCAAATGGGCCGCCAAGCGAAATGAGCTTAACAAGGGCACCAAAGAGCTGATAGACAAGGCCCAGGAGCTCAAGAAGCTGCGGGATGAGAATAACAAGAATGTTGCCGAATCCAAGAAGCTGAGGGATGAGTACAACGAGAAGACCAACCAATTCTATGCAAGGATAGATGATATCCGGAAGAAGTACAACCTCACAGGCGAGCGTTCCATAAGGGATCTGCGCCGCGAAATCGATCATCTGGAGTTTCGGCAGCAGACGGAGGTTTTAACCCCGGATAAGGAAAAGCAACTTGTCGATAAGATCGCCTCCTTGCATGCAGAGTTCAAGGGCAGAAAAGAGCAGCTTGAGAAGAACGACGAGCTGAGGAAGCTTCTCGATGAAGCGCAAGCCATGAGAGATCAGGCATCTGCGTACCACGATGAGGTTACCAAGTTTGCAGAACTTGCCCAAGAATACCACGATCAGATGATTTCCACCTTCAAGGAAGCCGATCAGACTCGTGCGGAAGCCGATGCTGCTCATAAGGAGTTCGTGAAGGCCCAAGAGGCCGCCGATGAGCAGCATAAAGAATTTATCCGTACCCAGCGAGAGGTTCGCGACTTCGAAAAGGTCATCGTGGGCTTGAAGAAGAAGAACCGGGATATCAAGGAAGATCGCGCCAAAGAAGTTGCCAAGCGCGAGGCCGAGGAAATCCTTACTCACTTCAGGCAGGGTGAAAAGCTGGACACAGCCGACCTAATGAGGCTGCAGCGTGCCGGCCTGGTTTGATTTACTCTAAAATTCTAACATATGGGCAGTGAACCTGCCCCCTCTTAGATTTTAAGCTTCTTTCTCAGTACAACTTCATTAGATGCTTCTTTGGGTCCATTATCGATTTTGATGAATTTTTAATGAGTTTTTTAGCTATATCTACTATGACGAATGGATTGATGAAGGAATTGATGAAGAGGAGCGAATCGAATGATAGGATTTCATTACTTTAATTTTTTGGATAGTTGCGCGAAGCGACGGATAGTAGTGGCATGCAAGACCGTAAGCTTTTAAGCTTCCTCATCAGATCGGAAAACGATGAATGAGATTCGCCTGCTCTTCGGAAAGCCAGTTATCCGGGACAGAGGGCCGCTTATATCTGCGATGAAAGATCTGCAATCCCGTCATGGCTGCATAGTGCAGGCCCTGGACGCAGATAAAATAGTCAGCGAGAGACATATCTGCTTTGCTGCTGAAAAGGCAATGGCGGCCTTTTCCGAGGAGAGAAACATAGCTAGAGATGCAGGAATGGAGATCATGCGTTACGCCTCGGGGGAGAGGCAGATTGGAAGAGCACTTTTCATGGGAATATCAGATCGTACAGAGAGAATCGCACTTGTCCTCGCCAACACCGGCAGCCCGTGCTGCTGGCCGGATGCAACGGAGCTATCCCGGATCATCGAGCTGGACGAAAGGGGTTGTTCGTTTTGTGCAAAGGCCGTTAAAGAGTCCTTTAATATCTCTTCCGAGGAGCTGCAAGCAGTGGGCGAGGAAAGGATAGAAGATCTGGTCATAGAAAGAGTGGCCCTGGTGGATACATACCGATAAGCAGCAAACTAGAAGGATGAGTTATAAAATGAAAGAAGAATTCTACACACAGAAGCGATGGCTCAACTGGATGAATAAGGTCAAGGACAGCAAATTCAAGCTTACCGAGGAGGATGATAATAACTCGGGCGCCGTCTTCATCTATATCATGGACGACGTGGTGCTGGCCTGTCTCAAGGTAATAGCCCGATGCGAGAGAGAGATTATAACTCCTGAAGAGGCCATAACCGAGATCGCGGCCATCAGGTCGATTGTCTTTTCCGAGAACGAATCCATGGGAGAAGATGCCGATTTGATGCTCGAATCCCTCAAGACCTCTCTTGCCGCAGTATTCGTCTCCAGCCAGCGCTACATCACAGGAAGTTTTGATCGCGATAGTACCCTGGAAGATATGGTAACAAAGGCGATTGCTGCCGAAGAGAAAGAGGACCTGGATGAAGCATTCGATCTACTCAGCCAGGTAGGATCCAGAGTGATTGGCGGTGAGAGCCTTCCTGAAATGGCCGACATGCCTTACTGCATGACGGCGGAACTCATGGACGGAATTGATGCCATATCAGCTGCCATGCTGGGCGATGATAGCTACAAAGATGACGATGGGTCAGAGGATTAAGGCGAGGGCGACTAGCCAGAAAGCCACCGGAAAAAGACCACAAAATTTCAAGAGATCGCTGAAATAAAAATATATAAAGACAGGTATAGGATTCGCTTAAATTGAATTGATCGATCTGGTCGTTACCTCACATCCCGTCTCCAGAACCACAACTGTGTGCTCGGCCTGGGAGACCAGGGCCCCTTCTACCTCCCAGAGAACAGGATATCTGTGCACGGCTCCACTGCGAAGGAGCTGCATGAGCGCATATTCCGCTCTTTCGCCTTTGAGCCAGCGCCGGGCGAAGGGAAGCGTTTTGTAGCTTTCTGAAATCTCTTTTAAAAGCGCCCGAGCCGCAGGAAGCCGCACCGGCCGGTTTACGGAAAAACCATAGATCTCGTTGATAGGCGCCTCGCTGATCCTGCCAGAGCCTGTTGTAGCAAAGGGCTCAATGGCTATAACATCCCCATCTTTCAAGATTGTGCCCCTCTCCATCGCCCTATTGGGCACAGCGGGCTCGTCATGGGCCAGATATCTGGACAGGCCGTGACCTGTCAAGTTATATACAGGCTTGTAGCCGTAGCCGGTTATGACCTCTTCGATAACCTTGCCGATCTGGGCCGTGTCAATCCCCGGCCTTATTATCGCTAGAGCCGCCTCTAAAGCTGCCTGGGAAGCCTCGACCAGCTTATCGTGGCCGCCCAGGTCAATTGTTATGGCAGCATCAGCAATATAGCCGTCCACGTGCACACCCACATCCAGCTTTACCATATTCTCGGCAAAGCGGCCGCTATCATTGGGCGAAGGCGTATAATGAGCCGCGTTTCTATCCAGAGATATATTGCAGGGAAAGGCAGGTAAGGCTCCTTTACATCTTATGGCGTCCTCCACGAAATTAGCCACATCCAGAAGTGACGCACCTATCTCAACCCTCGGCCTTGCCTCGGCCAGCACTTCGGCCAGGATTCGCCCTGCCCTCCTGTAATTCTCTAAAATTTCCGCTTCCATTGATAACACCTTAAGAACGGGATTTACAAGATCTTAAATTTTAAAGGATCTGGTCCTAAAGCACGAGCTGCCTCTCGAAATGTGTGAGATTCTCGCAGCCGTTTTCCTTTACCACTACCAGGTCTTCCAGCCGCACGCCCCCGATCTCGGGGTAGTACAGCCCCGGCTCCACAGTTACTACGTGGCTTACTTGCAGGGCCTCACCTATCTCGCTGAGCGCGGGTTTTTCATGCACATCCAGGCCCACGCCGTGCCCGGTGGAATGGGTAAAGCCGCGGCCTTCTCTCTCCGGGTATCCCTGATCCAGGAAAACCTGAGAGACCCGAGAATGAACCTCCCTGCCAGTGGCGCCCGCCCGGATGGCGTCAAGGCCCTCGGTCTGGGCCAGACGCACCGCCTCGTAGATCTCTTTTACCTCAGGCGCGGCTTCGCCCTTGAGAACGGTGCGCGTCATATCGGCAAAGTACCGGCTGCTCTTGCTGCGTGGAAATATATCGATGACAATGGGGGCATTGGCAGCTATTGGACCCGTGCCTCGCGCATGAGGATCCGCGGCCTGTGTGCCGCCGGCAACGATGGTGTCCAATGCCTCACAGCCATCCTCTAGCAGTGATATCTCAATTGCACCGCGCACCTTTTCCGAGGTAAGTGGCTGCCCCTCACGATAGAGCTGCTCCCCACGCGGCTTAGAGCTGGCGATAAGGTCCACTGCCTGGCGCATGGCTCTCTCGCAGGCCCTCTGCGTGCAGGCGATGGCATCCAGCTCCTCTTGCCTCTTTATCTCTCTCCAGCGCGAGGCGGGGCTCTCACTTACAGATACCTCAATATCCTGGAGAAGAGACTGGTAAATTCCGGCAGGAAAGCGAAAAGGCACGCCCAGGCGCTTTATGTCGTGACCCTGCAAAAACTCCAGCAACACCTGCAAATAGGCCTCTTCCGGCTTTTCGCATCTCCTCAGTTTTTCCATAATCTGGTATTGAGAAGTGCTCAGGCACTCATCCGCTATGGACTCCTTCCTGGCCCGGCCCGTCTCCATGGAAGAGACGAGCAATGTGGTTTTCTCCTGGGCAAGAATAGCGAATCTGTCGCCTGCTAAGAAGCGAGAGAGATAGTACATATCGGCATCACAGATGCTGTCGCCGACAAAGAGATAACCGTCCAGATTATGCTGACCTAGAAAGGTCTGGATTGGGGAAGGCACGAATAACTACCTGTGAATGGAATCTGTCAGCTCGGAGACAAAAGAGGTGATGTCTCGGCTCTTTTCCACGGCCGTGCCTGTCACAATCAGATCGGCACCCGCATTGACCAGCTCTGCCGCTTCGGCCCCGCAACGAATCCCGCCACCAACGATTAGCAGGACGTCTCCAAGAAGTTTTTTCACCAGGGCCACCATGTTGGAGGGTACTGGAGAATCTGCACCCGACCCTGCCTCGAGATAAACCATTCTCATGCCCATGAATTTAGCTGATAGGGCATAGGCGGCAGCCAGCTCCGGCTTTCTCCGCGGTATGAGACGGGCATCGCCCACAAAGCCTACTGTGCCTCCCGGCTCAATGATGATATAGGCCATGGGTATAGGCTCCAGACCGTAGCGCAAAACCAGCGGAGCACCTAATGCCTGGTTTTCCACGATGTAAGCAGGGGAACGAGAGTTGAGCAGGCTCATAAAAAAGACAGCATCGGCATTTTCACATAGGCCTGCCACGCTACTGGGAAAGAGAATTACCGGCAGATCGGTCTTCTCCTTAATCTCTCGCACAGTCTCATGAAGAAGAACCCCTGCCGCACCTACCGAGCCGCCTACCATGATGGCGTCCGTGCCGCCTTGTGCCGCTGCTAGGGCCATGGCTGCGGCCTGCTCCGGGCTCTGGGAATCAGGGTCGATCAAAGTGAGATGCCCGGCCCCGCGCTCGGCTACTGCGGCGGCCAACTGCAGCTCGACTCTGCCCCTCTCAAACATCATTTATGCGGTCTTGTTTTCCTTGGACTTCATCCTCAGTCCTTCATAGCCACACTTGCGGCAGCGGGTCGCTCTAACAGGGTTTCTTGCGTTGCAGCGCATGCATATCTTGAGATTCAAGAGTCTCTTTTCAGCTTCTGGAAATCTAGCCATAACTTTATCGCCTTTTTCTGCTCTGGTATGAGAGCTTTCTATAATCAAATTAGCGCCGGGGTTGGGATATTCCTGAGAGAGCTATCGCGCCCCCGCCATTTTGAACCCAAGTGTCCCTGGAAGGGACAACAGGTCTCGAGCCTGCCGCGTATGGACTCCCGCCGCCCCATGGCAACGGAAATTGTCCGCTCTGCCACCCCGGCCCGTTCAATTCTCCGTCTGACCCATGCTTTATATCTGTTGCTCCTCCCTAGTAGCCGCAGGATCCTAAATTCAGGTGTTATTATGTCTCTAAGAGATGATGCATTAGCATTTCATAAAGATGCCAGGGGCAAGATTGCCATCCACAGCAAGGTCCCTTGCGCTACCGTAAAAGACCTCTCCTTAGCTTACACTCCGGGCGTGGCCGAGCCCTGTCGCGAGATCGAGAAGAATCCGGACGACGTTTACGAGTACACCGCAAAGGGCAATATCGTGGCCGTAGTAACAGACGGGACCGCGGTCCTGGGTCTGGGCGATATTGGCCCTATGGCCTCCATCCCGGTTATGGAAGGAAAGGCCATTTTATTCAAGAACTTTGCAGGCATAGATGCTTTTCCCATAGCTGTGACCTCCAAAGATCCATCGGTTATCGTGGATACGGTAGCGGCAATAGAGCCTGTCTTTGGCGGAATTAATCTGGAGGACATAAGCGCACCTCGCTGCTTTGAGGTGGAGGAGCGGCTCAAGAAGACCCTGTTGATACCCGTCTTTCACGATGATCAGCACGGAACAGCCGTGGTCGCCCTGGCCGCTCTCATCAATGCCCTCAAGGTAGTGGGCAAGAGCTTTTCCAATGTGCGTGTGGCCGTGAGCGGTGCTGGCGCAGCGGGCATCGCCGTCACCAAGTTTCTCTACAGCTTCGGGGTAAAGGACGCCATACTCTGCGACAGCAAGGGAGTGATCCACACGGGCAGGCCCGACCTCAACTCGGCCAAAAAGGAGATCGCAAAAATGACCAATCCGCGCAATGTTACGGGCACTCTAGCCGACGCCATTGCCGGAGCGGACGTCTACCTGGGCCTATCAGTAGCTGGCATTGTAACCCCGGCTATGGTAAAGAGCATGGCTTCCGATGCTATTGTCTTTGCCATGGCCAATCCCGTGCCAGAGATCATGCCCGATCTGGCCTTGCAAGCGGGCGCACGAGTGGTGGCCACCGGCCGATCCGACTTCCCCAATCAGGTCAATAACGTGCTGGGCTTTCCCGGCATATTCCGCGGGGCCCTGGATGTGCGCGCCTCCGATATCAACGAGTCCATGAAGATCGCAGCTTCGCGGGCCATTGCCGGCCTGGTTGAGAACATATCTGAGGAGTGCATCATTCCCTCACCCCTGGATAGAAGGGTCGTTCCCGCCGTCGCCGCAGCCGTCGCTCGCGCCGCCATAGAGACGGGCGTGGCCCGCGTTCCTGTGGATCCTGTGATCGTGGGGAAGAGAGCCGAGGAGCTGGTCAGGGATCTGCAAAAAGGAGTATGCTAGGCCTTTTGCGCAGAAATAATTGCTGGAAAACTGCTGGAAAAAGGATTCGAGTGGCATGAGAAGAGGAAAGCCAGGCGCCCGCTTCCGCCTCCATCATACCCAAATTTTTAATCCCACCTCATCGGTTCGATTTTTCCTGGCAAGGGCAGGACTTTTTTTCGGATTTCGCGTTTGTTCCTTTTGCAGCTACAGGAGCCATTGATTGGATGGGTTCCTTAATTATCACCCTTTTAGAGAAGGACCAGAGAGATGCAGCCCCATTGCTGTCTGTAGCCATGACCCGGACCAGATAGGTTCCGGCAAGG
>Ga0307378_10005108_pt1 | contig 18410 bp, 12 predicted proteins | sample UN1MG_FD_202238 | JGI IMG/M metagenome (GOLD analysis project Ga0307378, IMG submission 202238) | Soil microbial communities from Risofladan, Vaasa, Finland - UN-1 | ecosystem: Environmental > Terrestrial > Soil > Coastal area > Acid sulfate soil | place: Finland: Risofladan, Vaasa | collected... | reverse complement strand
CAGGATATGGCTGATTTGATGGCTGCGGCGACCGGTTGGCCGCTATCGGTGGATGACATTCAGAGTTATGGCAAACGTCGTCTGGATCTGATGAGGGCGCTGAATGCTCGTGAAGGATTATCCCGGGCCAATGACACATTGCCCGACAAACTTTTCCACAAAGCGTTGAAGGGCGGCCGGAGCGATGGCCTGCGCCTGGATAGAGACGAGTTTGAGGCCGGCTTGGATATGTACTTTGACCAGGCCGGTTGGGTCTCGGAAACTGGTATTCCAACCCGGGAAACTCTGGAGGCTGATGGGCTGGGTTGGGCGGCCGACGATTTAGACCTGTAGATTAAGATTGCGGTTCGACCGATGGGCTAAGCTTAAAGAATTGCCTGATCGCCAAATTGGCGCAGCAGCGAGGGATTAGCTGTGTTATACTTGGCGGGATAGTACAACAATTGATTGTCTGACCGCCGGCCGGATGATCTGAGGCCCTTTTATCGGTTATTCTTCTGCTGCTTGGCGCCAATTAATGTCCCAAAATAACAAGCAATTTGCTCACCTTCACGTACATAGCGAGTTTTCTCTCTTAGACGGTCTGAGCCGGATCGACCATCTTGCGGCGCGGGCCAAAGAACTCAACATGCCTGCCCTGGCCCTGACCGATCACGGCACGATGTATGGCACGATCCAGTTTTATCGGACATGTCTGAAATATGATATCAAGCCAATCCTCGGTGTTGAGGGTTATGTCGCCTCCCGGAGAATGACCGATCGCCAATCTGAATATGATCGCGAACGGTTTCACTTGCTTTTATTAGCCGAAAATCAGACAGGCTACCAGAATCTGCTGAAGATCGTCAGTGCTGCCCAATTGGAGGGTTTTTATTACAAGCCAAGAACTGATCATGAATATTTAGCCAGCCACAGTGAAGGTTTGATCACCACCACGGGTTGTATGGCCGGCGAGATACCCCGGGCCATTCAAGCCGGGAACATGAAGAAGGCCAATCAACTTTTAGCCTGGTACCTGGAGGTCTTCGGTCGGGAGCGATTCTTCGTGGAACTCCAGGAGCATAGCATCCCTGAATTGACCGAAATAAATAAGACATTGATCGAGATGGCCAGGCGTTTTGACCTTAAGTTTTTAGCCACTAATGACGTGCATTACACCAGGGTTGAAGAGGCGATACCCCATGATGTGTTATTGTGCATCCAGACCAGCAAATCGGTTGCCACTGTCAATCGGATGCGAATGTCTGATCAAGGTTACTATCTAAAATCTTATGAGGAGATGTCCCAGCTCTTCGGCGAAATTCCAGGTGCGCTGGAAAACAGTCTGCTCATTGCCGAGATGTGCGACGTTAACCCTGAGCCAGATGGTTACCATTTACCAATTTTTGACGTCCCTGTAAACCATACGGCTGAGACCTACCTGCGCGAATTATGCGAAAAAGGGCTTACCTGGCGCTATGGGGAAGAGCGATCGACGAATGATGATAAGCTACGGCAGCGTCTCAATCACGAGTTGAACATCATCAATCGCATGGGCTTTGATGCCTACTTTTTGATTGTTTGGGATCTATGCGAGTTTGCTCGTGAGCGTGATATCTGGTGGAATGTCCGCGGTTCGGGAGCTGGGTCAGTTGTGGCCTATTCGCTGGGAATTACTGGGATTGATCCACTGGCCAATGGCTTGATATTTGAAAGATTTCTGAACCCCGGCCGGATTTCAATGCCCGATATAGACCTGGATTATCCTGACGACCGCCGCCATGAGATGATCGAATATACGATTCAGAAATACGGATCGGACAAAGTAGCCCAAATAATTACTTTTGGCACAATGGGGGCCCGAGCAGCGATCCGGGATGTGGGTCGGGTACAGGATTTCGATCTGTCGGAAGTAGATGAGATCGCCAAGCTTATTCCGGCCATCCAGGGCAAACCAGTCACGATTTCGGACGTCCTCAGCCCAGGCAATGAGTTTTATTCGCCGGATTTGAAAAAGAGGTATGACCAGGATGAACGAATTCGCAACCTGGTTGACACGGCCAAGAATCTCGAGGGTGTGGCCCGGCACGCATCGACCCATGCGGCGGGCGTCATCATCGCCGACAAACCGTTGGTCGAATATACCCCGCTGCACCGTCCAACCAGCGGCGGCGATTCGGATGGCATTGGAGTTGTTACCCAATGGCCCATGGAGATTGTGGAGTCAATCGGCCTGTTAAAGGTGGACTTCCTAGGCCTGAGTACGCTAACTATCCTGCGCCGGGCGGCCGATCTCATCGAAAAACGCCATGGCGTTCGTTATACGATGGAAAACATTCCTTATGACATTGGACATGTGGGGCCAGACCCGGATAAATCGCCGCAATTATTGTTTGAAAAATTAGGCCGGGGAGAAGTCGCCGGTGTATTCCAGGTAGAAAGTGCCGGGATGCGCCGCTTAATGATGCAGATGAAGCCGCAGCGGTTCGATAACATCATCGCCGCTATTTCATTGTACCGGCCGGGCCCTATGGAAAACATACCGGAATATATCGCTCGAATGCATGGGGAGAGGGAAGTCAAATATCACCATCCGGATTTGGAACCGATCCTGGCCGATACCTATGGAATTCTTGTTTACCAGGAACAGATTATCCGCATTGCGGCCGAATTGGCCGGCTACGATCCAGGTGAAGCCGATATGATCCGCAAGGCCGTATCGAAGAAGAAACGCCTGTTGATGGACCAACATCAATCGCAATTCATTGATGGCGCTGTGGAGCGTCAATATTCCAGGCAGGTGGCAGAAGCAATCTGGGGTGATATCGAATTTTTTGCCAGGTATGGGTTCAATAAGGCCCACGCGGCCGATTATGCGGTCATAACCTGCCAGACGGCTTTCTTAAAAGCGCACTATCCGGTTGAGTACATGACCGCGCTTCTGAGCGTGGAGAGAAATAACACGGATAAGGTGGCCCAATATCTGGCCGAAGCACGGCGGATGGGTATGGCCATCGCCCCACCGGCCATCAACGAGAGCGAACTGGATTTCACCATTGAAGCGTCCGCTGATGCTTCCATCATCCGTTATGGCCTGGCTGCGATTAAAAATGCCGGCGCCGGGGCTATCCAATTGATTTTGGACGAGCGACAGGCGAACGGCGTCTTCAAGAACCTGTTGGACTTATGCGAACGCGTGGATCTTCGCAAGGTCGGCAAGCGGGCCATGGAATCCATGATCAAGGTTGGCGTATTAGACGCCTGGTGCACCCGGCAGCAGCTGTTAGAAGCGCTGGATCGCATCATTGGCCATAGTAGCCGCACCCACGACGCGGCCTCTGCCGGTCAGATGACTCTCTTTGGAGCAATTTCTGGATCCGGCATTGCTGTGGATATCGAGTTAATCCGTCCCGTTGATTCCGTAAAAAAAATTGACCACCATGAAAGATTGGCCTGGGAGAAGGACCTGATAGGCGTTTATATTTCCGAACACCCATTGAACCGCTATGGCGACTTAGTCCAAGACCAGATTACGGCGACATCGGTCGATTTTGATAGCGCCATAAATGGACGAGGGGTCACCATGTTGGGTCTCCTGATTTCTCTCCGAACCTATATCACCAAGAAGGGGGCGCCGATGGCCTTTGGGGTCATGGAAGATTTACATGGATCATTCGAACTGATCTTCTTCCCCCAAACCTGGGCAAACTTTCGTGATGAGTTGGAATTGGACCGGGTGTATTTGGTAAGAGGGGAGGCACGGATTGAAGCTGGCGACCGAGCCAAAGTTATCGTATCTACCATCACGAACAATCTAAGCGTAGCGCAGCCTGGGGCGGAAGTGCAGGCACCTGCTTCATTTGCCTCTGTATCGACCGTGTCGCAGGCAAGAAATGGACATAAAATTGCACCACCAGCCTATCCTGTTGAATCACACCAGACCATGAATTTCGAGACGCCGGTTTCTAGCCCTCCGCCACCACCCAACTTCGAGGAGCAGGATGTCAAATACATGCCACCTGCTGCGGCCGGCAAGCGGTTGGAGAAGCCTGTTGGCCGGGCAGACCCTATTGAAATGAAAGGTGTTCCCGGTAAAACCATTGACATCGAGATCCAGGCGGACCCGGATTGGCGCAGCGCATGCCGTGACGTTGTGCGACTGGTAAGTGAATATGAAGGTCAAGATGGCTTGCGTATCCGCATTGCCGGTCAGCCAATGTATATGGAATTTCCTAATCAAAGGACCCGATTGTGTTCCGAGTTGGTCACGAAAATTGAACAGCTTCCGGCAGTGATTCGAGTCGAAGTCGTTGAGATTCCTGGCAACCGTCCCAATCCATCACCATAATATCAATTCTGCCACCTCAATATATGGACTATTGGAGAATATAGAATGGACCAACGAAAGATCAGAGTTCTGGTCGCCAAGCCGGGACTAGATGGCCACGATCGCGGCGCAAAAGTCGTAGCCCGGGCGCTGCGCGATGCCGGCATGGAAGTGATTTACACGGGACTTCGGCAGACCCCAGAGATGATTTGCGAGGCAGCGCTGCAGGAAGATGTCGACGTAATTGGTTTGAGTATTTTGTCTGGCGCCCATATGGCTCTGATGCCCCGGATAATGGCCCTGTTGGCCGAGAATGACATGTCCGATGTGGCCGTTTTTATTGGCGGGATAGTACCAAATGATGATATTCCCCAATTAAAAGAGATTGGCGTGCTGGAGGTGTTCGGGCCGGGAACAAGTACCGCGAATATTGTCTCAGCGATCAGGGAGGCCGTACTGGGTGAAAGCGTTCTCTGAGAAAGAGCTATTTGACGATAGCTTCTTTCGGCAGGTGAGAAGCGGGCACCGCCGGTCGATTGCCCGGTTGATTACTATCGTCGAAAATGATGAACTGGCCTCGAGACAGGCCGTTGCCAACCTTTATGCGGATACAGGGAAGGCCCACATTGTTGGCATTACCGGACCACCCGGTTCTGGAAAAAGCACGCTGGTGAATGAACTGGCGAAGGAATTCAGGAAGCGCAGTTGCCGGGTAGGTATTGTAGCCATTGACCCCAGCAGCCCCTTTAGCGGCGGCGCGCTCCTGGGCGATCGCGTGCGCATGCAGGATCTCTCTGGCGATTCAGGCATATTTATTCGGAGCATGGCCTCTCGTGGCAGTCTCGGTGGCCTGGCTAAAATGACCGGCAATGTGGTCAAAATCCTCGATGCGGCCGGGTATGATATTATCCTCGTTGAGACGGTAGGCGCGGGCCAGGCTGAGGTAGATATAGCCAGCACCGCCCATACCACTCTGGTAATAGAAGCGCCAGGAATGGGTGATGAGATCCAGACCATAAAAGCCGGCATTCTTGAAATAGCAGACATTTTGGTGGTTAATAAGGCGGACAGGCCGGGAAGCGAGCGCACCATCACTGCTTTAAAAGTGATGATCCACATGGGGGCCCCTGCTGAACCGGACCGCCACCACGGAAAACTGGCGGCAACGTCGGAGAATAACAGCGATAATATGGAAGATAATGCGACCTCATCGAAGACCGCAGCGTCCAAGGGGGATCACTCACCCTGGGAAGTGCCGGTATTAGCTACCGTGGCGGTCAAAGGTGAAGGTGTAAGCGGAGTTGTAGATCAGATACAGGCTCATAAGAGATTTCTAATGTACAGCGGCGAGTGGCAGAAAAGGGAATTGGCTCGCAGTCGCCAGGAGATTGGCCAGCTGCTTCAAGCTGAATTTGTGAAACAGATGGCTTCGGCCGTTCCCGCGGCCGAACAAGAAGCGCTTATTGAAGCTGTAGCGGAACGCAAGATTGATCCGTACACAGCCGTGAACCGATTATTCGCTCATGCTGCCGACCAGGCATGGAACCGGCTCGGATCTGGCTGATGGCGAACTAAGGGAGTTTGGTATGAAACTGTCAGGTATCGGAGATATCAAATTGTTTGCCGGGTCAGGTTGTCCAGATTTAGCCCAGAAAATCGCCGACTATCTCGGTGTACCCTTAAGTCCCTGGGAAATTCAAGTATTCCCTAACGAAAATCTTTGGATCAAGCTCAATGTGAGTGTCCGAGGCCAGGATGTCTATCTTATCCAAAGCCATTCCACTCCTGTTCATACCAACATAATTGAAACGCTGATCGCCATCGACTGTTTCAACCGGGACTCTGCCGGACGGATAACATTGGTAGCGCCTTACTTGGCTTACTCCCAAAGCGACAAAAAGGACCAGCCGAGGGTGCCGATTTCGGCCCGGTTGCTGGCGGATATGATTGAAGTTGCCGGAACTGACCGCTGGATGACCATTGATCTTCATGCCGGGCAGATCCAGGGTTTCTACAGTATACCGGGGGACTCCCTGACTGCCTTCCATATCTTGATTGATTACTTTAAGCAGAAGAATTTAAAAAACGCCGTTGTGGTTACCCCGGATCTGGGTTTCGCCAAGCGTGGCCGGAACTATGCAGCCGAATTACATCTACCCCTGGCGTTTGTTGAAAAGCGCCGGGTGGAAAATGATAATTCCCGAGAGGCGGTTACGCTTATCGGCAGCGTAGACGGCAAAGATGTAATAATCGTTGATGACCTGGTAGATACGGCCGGCTCGATAAAAGAGGCGGTTGATATTGTCAAAGCCAACGGCGCCAGGGACGTGTATCTCTCCTTTGCCCACGCAGTGCTCTCCGGAGAGGCGGTTGACCGGTTGCGCAATTTGCCGCTCAAGGAGATCGTTTGCACAGACACTATCCCATTGCCCGAGGAGAAGATGTTGCCCAATATCAAGATCCTGAGCGTAGCGGGGCTGTTGGGCGAAGTGATTTTGCGAACCCATGAAGGGCGCAGCGTGGGCGAGCTTTTTAATGAATAACAGGCTATTGTAGTGGTAAGCTGATTTTTACTTTGATTAATAGTGAGGTCCTGCCTTAGTTTCCCTTAGATTAGTGCCATTTAACTTTTGGCCTTGTAATTTGACGTGTTGGTTATAATTAGTAGTTATGTTTAAAAAACTTGTCCGAAAAATCGTAAAAGATCCAAACCAACGACACCTGGGGCGCTTCATGCCCATCGTTAATCTGGTTAACGATTTGGAACCTGCCATGGAGCGGTTGACCAATGAGGAACTGCGAGCCAGAACGGCACTGCTGACTGAAAGGCTTGAGCTTGGCGAAACTCTGGATGATATACTGGCCGAGGCCTTTGCTCTTGTCCGGGAAGCGTCCCGACGAACGACCGGATTGCGGCATTATGATGTACAGATCATGGGTGGTGTGCTGCTCCATAGCAAAGAAGTCGTGGAGATGCGTACCGGTGAGGGAAAAACATTGGTGGCCACCCTGCCCCTTTACTTAAATGCTCTTTCCGGAAAAGGCGCTCACCTGGTCACCGTCAATGAATACCTTGCCCGTCGCGATGGCGGCTGGATGGGTAGCATCTACAACCTTCTTGGATTGACCGTTGCTTGTATTGGACCGCAGCAATTTTCCGCCATCTATGATCCTGACTATGTTAACCCTGCCGCGGAATTGGAAGACGAGCGCCTAGTGCACTGGCGGCCTTGTACCCGCGCGGAAGCCTACCTGGCGGATATAACCTACGGCATTAGCTCCGAGTATGGCTTCGATTACTTGCGTGACAATATGGCGACACGGCCGGCCGATCTGGTTCAGCGCGACCTCAATTTCGCCATCATTGACGAGGTTGATAATGTGCTGATTGACGAAGCAAGGACGCCCTTGATCATTTCCGGTCCATCCGGACGGACCAGCCAGGAGTATGCCCGGTTTGCCCAATACCTGCATGGCTTGCGCGATAACACGGCCGAAGAAGACGAGGAGCCCAACGGCCACTACGATGTCGATGAAAAAAGCCGCTCCATCAGCCTGACCGACATGGGCATCGCCGAGGTTGAAAAGCGAATTCCCGAGATAGATTCGAAAGCCGGAGATAGTTTATACGATCCCCGCTTCTTTCAGCTTACTTATTACGTCGACAACGCACTCAGGGCGCAATATCTATTTAAACGCGACAAACAGTATGTCATCCAGAATGGGGAAATAATTATTGTGGATGATTTTACCGGCCGATTAATGCCCGGCCGGCGTTATTCGGAGGGTTTGCACGAAGCCATCGAAGCAAAAGAAGGCGTCCAGGTGCGCCGGGAGAATGTGACCGTAGCTACGATCACCCTGCAAAATTACTTCCGGCTATATGAGAAATTGGCCGGTATGACCGGCACGGCGTTAACGGATGCAGAAGAGTTCTATGACATCTATGAACTGGAAGTAACCCCTTTGCCGACTAACGTTGATTATATTGTTGCTTTAGGTGCAATGGCGCTTGTGGAACAACGGCGCAAGGTTGAAAATGCCGACCAAATCTATTTTACCCGACCGGATAACGCCGAAGAGCCAGTTTTCTTCAGACGGATCGATTTTGCAGATCAGATCTTTGCTAACACGGAGGCCAAGGACCAGGCCATCATCAACGAGATTATTCGAGTCAGCGAAGGCGGACGGCCGGTTCTTGTTGGTACGACCTCGGTCGAGCATTCGGAATCGATTCACCGAATGCTGGATCGAAAAAAAGTGCCTCATAAGGTCCTGAACGCCAAGATTCACCAATCGGAGGCTTTGATCGTTGCCCAGGCGGGACGGCGACAGGCGGTTACCATTTCGACCAATATGGCCGGCCGAGGAACAGACATCCTTTTGGGCGGCAATCCTGAAGGCATGTCGGCCGAAGTCTTAGAAGAGCAATTGTTTAATCGCCAGGATCTGACCCAACTCGCTTACCGGCTGTTAAGCGAGGGTGATGACGCTGCCCGCGACGTGGCTAAGAAACACCCCAAGCTGAGCGAGGATTTAGTAGACGCACTGCTCGATGTGAAGGCCAAATTTGACACCGCGTTGAAAGAGATTGAAGAGGTCCAGGTGATAGGCTATCTGGCTCGCTCATTACAGGAACCCTACAACACAGATTATAACGATGTTCGCCAGGTTCTTCGCTATGTCAGAGGAGGATACCTTGGGGCTGCCCGCGAGTACCTGCATGAGTTGGGCAAAGACGTAGCTATGGTCGATGACGCTGTACGATTGTGGAATCTGTACAGCCGCTATGAGATGATCCAAGGCGATCCGCAGAAGGCAGCGCAATTTTTAGCTGAGACCGAATTTGAGAGACTTTACAATGCTCGGGCAGCGCTCATCCGGGCGCTTATGGCCGATGAATACGATGAGGCCAGAAAATTAGTAGAGACTGTTCCTGGATTATCGCCTGATTTGATAACGCAAATTGAGGATATCAAGAAGAGCACTGCCGAACAGCGTCTGGAAGTGTGGAATCTTGGCGGTCTTCATGTCGTCGGTTCCGAACGTCATGAATCCAGGCGGATCGACAACCAGCTTCGCGGCCGTGCCGCTCGCCAGGGCGATCCCGGATCTTCACGCTTCTTCCTTTCGTTAGAGGATGATCTTATGAAGCGTTTCGGCGGTGAACGACTGCGGGGTTTCATGAGCCGGACCAATATCCCGGATGACATGCCCATCGAGAATGGTTTGCTGGATCGCATTATCGAAAGTTCACAGGAGCGGATTGAAGGATATAACTTCGATATCCGCAAAAATGTGGTCGAATATGATGATGTCATGAGCAAACAACGTGACAACATCTATGGCGAACGCCGCTCCATTCTTCTGAGCGAAGAGATGGACCTGGATGTGAGGATTCATAATGCCTTTGACGGCGCGATTCGGGAACTGGTTGAGCATTACCTGGACGATTATCTTTCCTACCTCAGGAGTGAGATAGATCAGGCGATCAGCCTCTACAGCACGGATGCTACCGACTCCATTAATGTCGCCGGCGTATTGGTCCGTATGCGCGGCTTGCTGCCCGGTGTCGTTGACCTGGACCGAGATGAGCTGGCCGACGCCTCAGCCAAAGAAATCGCCAATGATCTCATGATCCTGGCCGAAGAAAACCTCGAAAATGGCACAAATTTGTACCAATTTCTGCAGGCGGCCGGTCGATTCATTCCGCTGCTACCGTCCATTCCTAATCTTGGTGTCATACTGAGCGGGCGTCGGTCAGGTTTGCACCAGGCTAGAGAAAACCTTCGACGGGAATTCGTAGATCAGGTTGAGACAATATATCAGAATTTTCTGGCCGAAAATATCGAAGAAGTAGAACGAGAAAATATTTGGGAACAGGCATCAAAAGGATTGGACGAGGCCTTTCTGCAATTCAATGTAGAGGGATTAACAAAAGAGGCTCTGCGAAGCCAGCAAGCCAATTTCCGGCGGCGAGTGGATGAAGTCTTGCGCCAACTTCTAATCGATAGCCTTTCTGCCCTTGATAGCGAACAACTGGCGACCGCTTTGCTCGGCTATGTTGAGCAACAAGGCCAGGATTGGCTCGAACGGATTGGTGAAGAGGAGTTCCTGAATTTCCAGCGCCTGTTGCTGCTGGAAGCAATCGACAGCGAATGGCGGGATTACCTGGTGGCTATGGATGATCTCCGCCGGGAAATCGGTCTAGAAGCAGTCGCCCAAAAGGACCCGAAAGTCGAGTATAAACGGCGCTCGTACCAGATGTTTGCCCATATGCGGGGGAATATTGAACAGGCGATCGCCGAGGGTTACTTTACCAAGCTTGCCCGCCATGATGTCTATATCAAACAACAAGAGGCTAACGTCGCCTACCGGGAACAGCTCAGCCAGGCCGGCTATCAGGTCGTCAAGAAGGACCGGGGAAAGGGTGTTGAATTACGACGGGACGCGCCCAAGGTGGGCCGCAATGATCCTTGCCCTTGTGGTAGTGGGAAAAAGTATAAACAGTGCCACATGCGCAGCGATTTGTCGACGGCGCCAAAAACGAAGGCCAAGAAAAAAGCGGCTCGTTAAAAAGCCAGATACGCTAGCTCTCGTCCCATTCTCGTAAGGCAGCCGCGATTGCTTTCCGAATTCGGATATTTTCGATCTTTTCAGGTCGATCATAGACCCGGCCGTCAACCCGAATCAGAAGACCTCCGGCCGGTTCATTTTCAAGAACAACAAAGTGCCCTTTGAGCTCCGGATCGGCTTCAATATGTTTTTGTACGAGCGGGTTAATTTGGTCGACTATGCTCAGCGGCTCCAATAGCTCGGGTGGGGGGAGTGGCTCCTTGGTGATCTCAACTGATGCGGCTGCCAACTCAAGATCCCGCTGCTCTTCCAAAGAGGCGATGAAAGCTGCCTGGCGTTCCTCAACTGACTGGGCGTAGGCGGCGGATGAATCACCGCGAGCCGGTCCTTTAACCAAGGGAGGCGCAACCCCGGCCGCGACCAGGGTGCTGTATCCATTAGCGAAGACGACCAACTCACCTACAGCGGCCAGGAGGAATCGTCCCAAAGCTTCATCGTGGATTTCGGCTATTCGCTCAAAGCGTCTATCGCCGACCTGGACCACCAACTTTCCTCTGGGTGGAACCCGGAGAACCCGCATGACTTCTATTTCATTATCCATAATTTTCCCCTCCACCTTTTAGGATGAATTTGTAGTGGAATGATAGAATAGTGCTAGATCTCGTCAATAGCTTATATTGCCTAATTCTAAATCTGGCAACCCGGGCAATAATGGGTCCCTCTCCCGGCCAAAGTTACCCTCTCTATTATGCTACCACAACGATGGCAAGGTTCGCCAGCACGTCCATAGACGCGCAATTCACTTTGCATGGAGCCGCGACCGCCGTCAGGTTTGATGTAGGCGGCATCGATGCTTGATCCTTCATGCTCAATGGCCAGGGAGAGGATGGTTTGTATGGCTTCATGAAGAGCGAGGCATTCTCCGGTGGTCAGACTGTTGGTTTGCCGCCGGGGATGAATCGCCGCCCGGTGGAGTGCTTCGTCGGCGTAAATGTTGCCGATACCGGCTATGAAGGTTTGGTCGAGCAACAGGGGTTTAAGAACGCGCCGGCGAGCACCCATTTCCTGGCACAGCCATTCCGATGTAAATTCCTCCTCCAGGGGTTCCTGTCCAAGCTTGCCCAGGACTTCTTCCGGGTCGCGGACCAGGTATACCCGGCCGAATTTGCGAATATCGCGAAAGCGCAATTCCGAGCCACTTGCTAGAAGAAAAACGGTATGGACGTGTTTATCGGCCGGCATCTGGCCATTGGACACTGAAAGTTGCCCAGACATCTTTAGGTGAATTATCAAGTTTTCGCCGGCATCTAGTGCCAATACCAGATACTTACCCCGGCGATTAATGGACTGGATAGACCGGCCAGAAAGGCGAGCCTGCAACTCAGGTAAATCGATCCCATTTAACTGCCGAGGCCAGTCCGAGACAACTTCGATAAAGGTTTCACCTATCAGCGGGGTGCGTAAACCCCTGACGACTGTCTCAACTTCGGGCAGTTCAGGCACAGGACTCTCTATGAATCCAGGAGGAGAAAGTGGCCACTATCGTAAAACAATTCGTCGTCCACCCAGATTTTACCGCCGTCGCGCATGTCACAGATCATATCCCAATGGACGGATGACTTGTTCACGCTGCCGGTTTCAGGATAGCCCGCACCCAGTGCCATATGCATGGTGCCGCCAATCTTCTCATCAAACAGAATTGACTTGGTGAATCGTTGAATTCCGTTATTCGTGCCGATAGCAAATTCACCCAAATATCTGGCGCCTTCATCCGTGTCAATAGTCGAAATGAGAAAATCCTGGTTCTTCTCGGCCGTGGCTTTTACAACCTTACCCTCTTCAAAATGCAATTCGATGCCCGAAACTTCCCGACCCCCGACAATAGCCGGGTAGGAGTAACGAATCCAACCATTACAAGAATCTTCGACCGGACCGGTGAAGATCTCCCCGGAAGGCATGTTGTGTTTGCCGTCAGAATTGATGAAAGTCCGGCCGGCGATGGAGAGGGTCAGATCGACATTGGGACCTTTGACCGTCACCTTCTTTTTGCCCACCAACCAATCGACCAGCTTCTGCTGCATGGCGGACACCTTTTTCCATTCGGCGACGGGATCATCCTTATCAACGTAACAGGCGCTGAAGACAAAGTCCTCGAAATCGCTGAGCGACATATCCGCTTCTTGAGCGTGGGCGTTGGTGGGGAACATAGTGCCTACCCAGCGGAATTCGTTGGTTGCGCTACGTTTCATCGAAATTTCCATCAGATCCCTGCGGGCAGACTGGTTGAGCCGTTGTCTGGCAGGGTCGATAGCGCTCAACGTGCGCGTATTATTTTCGGACCACAAAGCTATCTGGCAATCAAAGGTTTCTATCACAACCTTCATAGGCTCGGGGATATGCGTCAATTGATCGTCATTGCCATTCTTTAGCAATATTTCCTGAAATTCAGGCACAGTCCAGACGGGGAAAGGATGGCCTCCCGCGTTGAGAATTTCCTTGTATACTTCCGTCATCAGCGGCAGGGAAATGTGCCCACCCCTGAGCATCACCTTGTCACCAGGTCTTACAGCCACGCAATAATTGACCAGCAGGCTGGCCAGTTTGACATGTCTTGGATCACTCATCTATTTCTCCTATGTTACCGGGAGCCAAAATGCTTCAACCGGAAAGATTATACCAAAAAGATGGCTAGAAAGAACCGTGAATGCCTCGTACAATAGATAACCTTTTCCACGTGTATAATAAGATCTGGAGTGAGATAAGCCTATGTTTCCAGAAGACCGTGTACTTGTAGCCTATCTGCCGGACCCGGCCGATTTTGAGATCATCCGCGACGAAGGCTGGTATCGTATACCCGAAAGTCACGCGCCTAAAGGGTTGCATGCCGAATATTACGCTTTTTATTTCGGCCGGCGATTTGGCGAAGATAAATGGGCGATCCATTATTATGCCCGGCAACAGGGCTTCGAATTGTTGACTCGCCGGGATCTGTTGCCCGAGCAGGCCGATCATCCCCGGGCGGCCGAACGCTATTACAAGGTCTCTCTCGGGCCTCTACAGAAGGTAAAACAGCCCATCATCAGCCTGCGCTGGCGCCGTATCACATTTATGCACACGACCTGGGACCGTTTCTTGGACGCCCGGGAGATCAATGATCTATTCGTCGAGGGCGGGGAATACGTGGACAGATTGTACGCGACGCTCAAAGAAGGCGGTTACCAGCCGGAGCTGAACTTCGATATTCGCGAACCGGATCCCGACTACAAAATCATTATGACCATTCCTTGCCATAGCGGTGAAGTGGCCGTGGACGAGGATCAACTCAGAAGCGAAAAATTCTCCCCAGAAGAACTTGCCGATGCCATCAAGTCCGAAGTAGAACGGCGCGGCGGACAGGTTTAAGGGCCTCACTTAGACCATAAACCCCGGTTTAGCCGGGCAGCACAATTCCAATTCGCCATCGGCTTAGAACTGATAGCCGAAATCTACAGAAAATCGGGTCATTTAATCCAACTACCTGATTTGTGCGTATAAACTAAATAGACTTAAGGTGGGCACTCTTGTTTAAAAAAAAGCCTTGTACCGATAAGATAGTTCTGATTGGAGAAAAAAAATGCGTAAATTATTCATACTTGTCTTGGTCCTAGTAATCGCGTTAGTCGCTATTGTCCCAGTACTTGCCCACAGTGCACCACCCTGCAACGACTCTGGGGAGCCTGGTAACTCAGATTACGCCCAACATCACATAAAACCTCTGGCAACCTCCGGTAGTTTGGGTGACGGAGGTCATAAACCCGGCGCCCATCAAGGGTATTCCCTTTGTAATCCAAGCGGAAAATAACAATTAACTTATTACCCCATACACGGCCGGGGCCCACCTAAATAGCCGGCTATATCTTGGGGGAGAAGTTGTTTGTTTAGAGCCCGGCCGCGGCCGGGCTCTTTTCTTGCTATCCCAACAGATTGGTTAATAAATGAATCTTCAGCAAAGGCTAATCGCGCTAGTGTGTCTCCGCTCTGTAAAGATCCCATTTACAGTATCAGACAGAAGTAAATTGCTCTTGGGTCAGTGAACCTCGCCTTTTCTTGGTTCTTTTCAGTGCGACTGGTGGATCAGTTATCGAGATGGGGGTATCGTAGCAGCAGATTTTCCATAACCAGGCGTGTATTCGCGTTGCTTTTCAGGTATTGGAGCGACTGTTCGGTTTGTTGGAGGGCGGCGACAGCCGTTCCGGCCGGTAGCCTCTCGGCTATTTCAATAAGTTCTTGCTGGCGATCGATATGAGTCAATGAATCCACATCCTGTTGCCCGGCCGAGAGCAAGGCCAGGTCCCGCCACCAACTGAGCCAAATCTTGAGCAATGCCGGTAAGTTCTCTGGATCCTGAGCCAACTTGTCAGCCACGGCAAAGCGCTCCACCAGGTTTTGGCTGAAGGTTTGGGCCAACAAATCCAACTGCTCAGCTCTTTCTTCTAAAAGTGTCCGATTCAGGGCAGCTTGGATTGCCCAACCGATCCGGCCATCGGCCAGGTGGGCGAGCAAACTGGCTTGTTCCGTGTCGACCTGCCATCCTGTTTCCAACGCTTCCTGAATTTCAGTCGCGGGAACCGGCCGCAAGGCTATGGTCCGACAGCGGGAGGGGATGGTCGGTAACAAGGTCTCGGCATCGGTTGCCGTTAACAACAAGATGACATTATGGGGCGGCTCTTCAAGAGTTTTTAAGAAAGCGTTGGCCGCACTGGCATTGGCCGTATCGAACTGTTCGATAGTGGCCACCTTATAACGCGCTTCGGCCGCAGTCAGATTCAGCACATGATTGAGTTCACGAATCTGATCGATCTTGAGAGTAACCTTACCCCGGCCGCTGGTCTCACCAACGATCCGGCGGACATCAGGATGCTTATCGGCCGAGATGAGCGTACAAGCTCTGCAGATGCCACAAGGTCTTTCAGCCGGGTCGACCGCGGTACAATTCAAGGCTTGAGCAAAGGTTCTGGCCAGGGTCGTCCTGCCAATCTGCGCTGGACCGGTGATCAGGTAGGCGTGTCCTACCCGGTCGTAAAGCAGGGCGGACCGCAACACATCGATGGCCCAGCGGTGACCAATGATCTTATCCCAGGTAGTCATGGATTAATTGTAAGATCGTTTGATAGTTGAGTAAAACCTCCCTGGCGTCTATTAAGGAATGGCCACCTGCCGAATGGAGTTGGATGCAGCAACTTTTTTTGACTCTTTGCGCAATGGACAATTGGCATTATAAATAGCCTATGACACATTTACTCGTTTCTGGTGACAAATTAGCGATAGAAGATGTGGTGACCGTCGCCGACGGACGATTGGTCCAACTAGATCCGGCCGCTATACCCAAGGTGCAGCGAAGCCGGGCGGCTGTGGAACAGTTCGTGGCCAATGGAGACGTTGTTTACGGTATAACGACCGGCTTTGGCCGCTTCAAGGACAAGATTATTGATGCCGAACAGACGCGAGCATTGCAGGTGAACCTCGTTCGCAGCCACGCCGTCGGCGTAGGTCCTGACCTGGACGAGCGTACGGTCCGAGCCATGTTGCTGGTGAGGGCCAATACCCTGGCCAAGGGCTACTCGGGTGTGCGACCAGAAGTGATCGAGTTTTTGCTGGCCATGCTTAACCAGGGTGTCCATCCCCGCGTGCCTGCCCAGGGTTCGCTAGGCGCCAGTGGCGACCTGGCCCCTCTAGCCCACCTGACCCTGGTGGTGATAGGCGAGGGGGAGGCGATGTTCCAGGGCCAGATGCTTCCCGGCAGTGAGGCGTTGCAGAAAGCCGGTTTGCAGCCATTAACTTTGCGAGCCAAGGAAGGCCTGGCCTTGCTCAACGGTACCACCCAAATGGTTGGTACAGGAGCGCTCAATGTGCGCCGGGCTATTAACCTGGTTCTGACGGCCGACGTGGCTGCCTGCCTGAGCCTGGAGGCATTAAACGGCACCAGCCGGGCCTACGATGCCCGGGTCCATGCTGTTCGACCGCACCCCCGGCAGATAGAATGCGCCGCCTTCCTGCGGCAGATCATCGCTGGCAGCGAATTTTTGCGAGGCGCCGATTCGCTCAACATTCAAGATCCTTACACTTTGCGTTGTGTGCCCCAGGTTCACGGCGCCATCCGTGACGCCATCGCTTATGCCCAGTGGGTTATCAACATTGAATTGAACGCCGTGAACGATAATCCAATCATCTTTGTGGATGAAGAAACCGGTAAGGCAGATGTGATCTCGGCCGGAAACTTTCATGGAGAGCCAGTGGCCATCGCCATGGATTACCTGAAACTGTCGCTGACGGAATTGGGCAATATGAGCGAAAGACGAGTTGCCCGGCTGGTCGATGCGGACAGCAATGGCTCCGTCTTACCCATGTTCCTGACCGACCGGGGAGGGCTGGAAAGCGGCTTCATGATGGTGCAGTACACCGCGGCAGCCCTGGCAGCCGAGAACAAAGTATTGTGTCACCCGGCCAGCGCAGATAGCATACCCAGCAGCGCTAATGTTGAGGACCATGTTAGCTTCGGGGCTACCGCGGCCAGGCAGGCAGAGCAGATTTTGGGTCATGTCGAAATGATCGTAGCGATTGAATTATTGGCAGCGGCTCAAGGGATTGATTTTCGCCGGCGAATAACAGAAAAGCCCTCGGCAAAGTTGGGAAAAGGGACGGCCGTAGCTTACGAACTTATCCGGCAAGTAGTTCCTTTCCTTGAAGGCGACCAAGTACTGGCCCCCCACATGGAAGCAGTACGAAAGCTAGTTGCTGCGGGCACAATAAAGAATAAGGTTGAAGTGGTCTCCGGACGCGAATAGTGGAGAAATAAGATGAAAGAGGTTGTTATCGTCAGTGCTGTGCGCACACCGATCGGCCGTCATGGCGGCCAGTTATCTGCAGTACGGCCCGATGACCTGGCCGCCCTCGTCCTTGCCGAGGCGGTCAAGCGGGCAGGAGTCAATCCGGCGGAAGTAGAGGAAGTGTATTTGGGATGTGCCAACCAGGCCGGGGAGGACAACCGGAACGTGGCCCGGATGGCCACCTTGTTGGCCGGTTTCCCCGATCACGTGGCGGCCGTGACCTTCAACCGTCTCTGTGCCAGCGGCTTGAATGCGGTCAACCAGGCCGCCCGGGCCATCGCGGCCGGAGAAGGGGAGATCTATGTTGCCGGCGGCGTCGAAAGCATGTCCAGGGCGCCTTATTCCTTTCCTAAGAATCCCCGCGGCTGGGGACCGCCCGGTAATACTACCGGTTGGGATACCACCCTGGGCTGGCGCTATCCCAATCCGCGCCTGGAAGCATTGTTTCCCCTGGAAGCCATGGGAGAAACGGCCGAGAATATTTACGAACAAAGTTGCGCCGGCGACATCGAAGGCGGCCAAATTTCTCGCCAAGAGCAGGATGCTTTTGCCTTTGAAAGCCAGCGCCGGGCTTGCGCTGCCATGTCGGCCGGCTATTTTCACCGCGAGATAGTACCGGTGACCATTCCCCAGCGCAAAGGCGAGCCGGTCCTCATCGATAC
>Ga0307378_10005106_pt1 | contig 18411 bp, 26 predicted proteins | sample UN1MG_FD_202238 | JGI IMG/M metagenome (GOLD analysis project Ga0307378, IMG submission 202238) | Soil microbial communities from Risofladan, Vaasa, Finland - UN-1 | ecosystem: Environmental > Terrestrial > Soil > Coastal area > Acid sulfate soil | place: Finland: Risofladan, Vaasa | collected... | reverse complement strand
CAATAAAAAAACTTAAATTTTGTTATTTATCAAACAAAAAAAAAGGGTAGCCTAAACTACCCCCTTTAAAAACAAAAATCAATCTATTTATGAATTAGTTCCTACTGTAATTGTAGCGGTGGCACTACTCATTCCAGCAAATGGGTCAGCACTTGTTGGGGATTCTACAAAGTTAGCAGGTTTGGTTTCTTGTGCCGATAAAGTTAAGGTATAACCTGAAAGGTCGCCCATAGCTGCACCAGTTACAATAGTTCCCCCAGATACTTCCGCACCGTGTTCCAATCCCATAACAAAGACATTACCATTGTAATCTTCGACTGCCACGTGTGGTCTGCCATAAGCCAAAAGTTTTAATTCTTTGTTATCCTCTTTAGATAATTTTTTAAGAGTAAGGTTTAAGGTTTGCTCAAAAAATGTTGTTCCATTTTCTCTTGAAGCATTAATAGTTTGTTCAAAACTACTATTCCCTTTTAGTTCATATTTAAAGGCAGTGAAAGTTCCTGTCATATCTGTAATTTCGTCATTCGTTTGGCTTACTGTTCCGTAATCACCAAAATCAGTAAAATATACCGCACGAATACCGCCTACTACATCTTTGCAAGGTTCTTTCCTCCCTAATGTTAAATCACAAGCCATATTATTTGTATTAAAAAAGGGTAGGCAGATATAAAACCACCCACCCTTTATTGTTAATTAATCTATTTTTTAGTTGGCAGAGTTTGCAATACCATAAGTACTGATGTCTGATGCAATACCGTACTCAACTCCTGCTGTAAATCTCATTACAACTCTTACGTTTTGTGAACCATCAATGTCAGCCATATCAATTACTTTTACTTGGTTATGGTCAGATAAAAGACCAGTTCCGAAATAAAGGTTTGATTTTTCAGCTGCAATAGCAGTATTGTCAGCAAGACCATTAGCTACAAATAGTTTTACACCATCAAAGCTAAGACCTCCACCTGCATACCATTGAGTACCTTTGTTGTCGGTACCTGCTGCACCCAAGTTAGAAGCAAATCCACCTAAAGCTCTTACATAAGCTCTTGCAATGTTTTGAGAAACATAGATGTACAAATCTTCACTTCCATAAAGAGTAGAAGGAATAACATCCACAAGAGAACCAAGTTGAGCAATGACATTCCCGGCGCTTATAGTGGTTCCTGTCACTTCTTGTGCTGCTGGTAGGTTAGCATCTAAAGCAATTTTAGTAGAAATTCCATCAAATTGTCCGCTTGAGGCGGTGCTACCAGTCCAAATAGACCTTTCGGTTCTTTGTGCAACTTTTCCTGCTACGTGAGCAATAAGAAAATCAGAAAAAGAGGAAGGCAAACTATCAAAAGCAGAATATCCCATTGAAATAGCTTCCCAATCATCTTGAAAATCTTTCTTACAAAGTTGTAGGTTTACTTGTTGAAATTCAGGAGTAAGAGTTCTCTCATCCAATGTAAGGGTAGAAGTAGCCGTAAAATCACAGGTTGCATCTTTTACGATGTCATCGGTACTTACAGTTTTAATAACGTGTTGATACTTTACGTTAGGCTTAATGGTAATTCCACCATTTTCCAAAGTGTTAGCTGAAAGCAAAGCTGCAGAGATATATTCCCCTGCAAATTCTCCGTTGTAAGCTACACTTGCGTTTTGTGTTGTTGTTGTTGGCATTTTTTAAATGTTTAAATTATTTTCTTTTAATATTTGATATTTTAGATAAAACTCTGTCGGATGTACTCAAAGCTCTTTTTTGTCCGTAAAGTTTCATTTCTCTTTGTGGTTCTCCTTCGGGGTTGTGTATTACTTTTTCAAGTTCTACTTTTTCCTCAACTTCTTCCGTTGGCTCAACCTTAGAAAGTTCCTCTTTGTCTGATTCTTCTTCAACATCTTCGGACATTTCTTTTTTGTCCTCAATCATCGCTTTAATTTCCTCAATCATAGATTTAACCTCTGCAAGTTCTTCTTTAGTAGCGTAAGACATTTCCTCTTCTTCAAGCTCTTCTTCTTTGGCTTCTTCTTCGGCAGGAGCTTCTTCGGCTGCACCAATAGATGCAATTACCCCTTCTTCTTCTATAATAAGAATTTCGCCATCTTCTAAAGTGTACTCTCCGACTGGCAAAGCTACTTTTTCATCTTCTGTAACTATAAAAACTTCACTTCCTACTGCAAAATCATCGCTTTCAATTACAGTACCGTTTTCTAATGTAGCCTGTGCTAATTTTACTTCTTCTTGGAGTTCTACCCCAATAAGTTCTTTTACTTTATTTAACATATCTGTTGCTTTCATAAATTTCAATTTATATATATACAATAAGTCTTTAAAACATTTGTTATATTTTTATATTGTGCCTGTGATATTCCCAATCCCTTGTGAGCGAAAGTCGCCATCACAACATTCTGTTGAGTAGGTATTAGTCTCCCAACATAGACAACCCCTACGGTCATCATTCGGGGTTGGTGGTTTTACTTTATTATCTCTCATTGGAATTGTCCGTTTTGTGTTCTTTGTATAAAGTATTGTATATCCCAAATTTTAGCTCCTCCACCGTGTGATTTAATTTTTAAGGTTGCGCCGTCAGAAACAAAAGAACTAGTCGCATAATATTGAATCATAGTATGTTCTTGTTGCGTTGTGTTATTTCCTTTATAAAAAGGTATTACCATATCTAGGTTTTCTATTACACCACCATTTTCAACACTTAAATCTAAATGAGTGTTTTGAGTGTTTGACGCAGAAGCTTTAAACTCTATTGTAATAATATAAACATCGTTTACATTTTCTACGTTTAGTTTTTCTGTTGAACTATCGTAAAAATTTAAAGAGGTATTACTCTTTGTTGTAGTGCCTGCGTTGTTTGGTATCGTTACCTTAACTCCATCTGACAATATTACTTTTGTAGCGTCGCTGATTCCAGTATATTGAGTGTCTTGATACCTTGCCCATCCTAAAGTAGTAGAACCCCCTTGCGGATATACAACAACATTTTGACCGTTATGCCCCATATATAAAGCATCGGTAGTATGGAGCATTGCACCGTTTTCGATATTTACATTATTCACTACCGTTTGATTAACATCTTCGACGTGGACTCTATAAGCTGTGTTTTTAGCCATTAGTTAATAAGCTTTTTAATTCATCTAGTGTCTTAATTGCATCTTGTTCAGCCAAATCGTCTTTTAAGGATTTATCTTGTGGCTTTTCTAATTTATCAGAAAAATAGCCTTCAATAGAAAACCCTTTTACCTTTCCTGTTTTAACATAATTCTCCCAAACGTCATCATTGTGTACTTTCATTGATACCATCCAAGTACCAACAGGCACATCCAATCCATAATGTCTTGACTTATCTTTTTCTCCCTCTACTATCCAACTCTCCACCGCAGTTAATCCAGTCAATGCGACATTGTGTTCTAAAGTAGAGTTATTTTGATTGCCTTTTATAAAAAACAATTCACTCGCCTTCCTTACCGTTTCTTTAGAAAAATAGATATAATACTCATTATCCCCACTTTTCCTGTATATTGGCTTATTAGGTATTAAAGCTGCTCCCATCAGGATGCGCTTTTCTTTATTTACCTCTGCAAATTTAAACTCTTGATTTTTAAGTGCAATAAAATCTTCCTCTATTGCAGGCGATTCTACAACGCTGATGGCTTCGATTCCCGAAATATCATCGTTTTCATCAATTACAAGTTCTACTATGTCCATATAATTACAATAAGTTTTTTGTTTTTTTGTTTTATTTTACCCAATAGAGGCACTACTTTCAATGTTTCTATCAAGTGCCTGTTGTGTCGATACCTCCTGTGAAACAACAAAAGCCTTTACTGGTTTATTTTCTCTGTTCCCTATTGTTTCCGCTAATTGGTTTTCGGGTGCTGCTCCCACAACATTAAATGCGGGTGCTTGTGGTGCTGATGGTGCTGATGCACCTCTACTTCCTCCACCGCCTCCGCCAAAAGATGAAGTCGCTGATTTTGCAGCACCTACCGCGGACTTAATTGCAGCAAATATACCTGCTGATTGTGCGGCAAATGCTATTAATAAAGGTATGTTTTGTGGAAATCCCACTTTAGCCGTTGAAGCAGTACCTTTAGCTAAATCAACTGAAGCTTCTGCTGACCGCATTGTAATTCTTGATAAAGTTGCTTTTGCTTCTGCTATTTGTTCTTTTACAAGCAAAGCCTGTTTAGCAATAAATAAAGCTTTACTTAATGCAGTTTCTTCACCAATTACTGCTCTTAAAGTATCTATGTTACTAAGCATACCTTCAAGTTCTTGCACTCTAAGTTGTTCTTTTAACTCCGCAAGTTCAATCTCTTTTTCTTTTTCTTCTTCTTTTAAATCTAACCTTTCTCTTTCAAGTGAATTTACATTTATTAACTGCTCACTTCTGAAACCTTCTATTTGTGCAAGAATACCCTCCTTTTCTGCCCTTGCATCAAGCAATGCTATTTGATTCTCATCATTTTTATTTTTATTGTATTGTGCTTGTGCAGCAGCTATAACCGCATCGGCATTAGCTAACATCAAACGTTCCTGCTCATTCAATACCTCTGCAAGTTTATTATTTGCTTCTATTCTTTCCTGAATAGTTTTACTCTCATCATCCCTGATTTGTCTAAGCTTTTCCGCTTCTCTGTCTTTTTGTTCTAAGATTATCCTGTTTTGTGCAATTCCTATCTCCGCTGCTCTATTAAGTTCAACAGTATCTTTTGCGGCTTTGATTGTACTTTTGGCATAATCAGTAATCCCCTTAACCACATTGGGTAAAACCTCCGATGCTTTGTCAAACGTATCATTTACACCAGTTAATACATCCAAGCTTTCTTTTCCTGCTTGTTTAACAGAATCCAAAGCACCCGCAAAATCCCCCTCAAATACTTTTTTAACTGCACTCGCTAAATATCCAAATGTTTCTAATAGGCTATTAAACCTTTCCGTTAAGTTTGCTTTTATGGAATTACCGAAATCAATTAAAGCCTGTTTAGGGTCGCTAAATATACTTTTAAAATATCCGACTACTGTGCCTATGTTGTCATTTAAAAAACCAAAAAAGTCATTAAATGCCAAACTTAAAGCTTCCATACCTATATTGAAGCTATTTACAATTACTTGGTTCTTGCCAAATGTTTCTTTTAATATATCAAAGGCTTTTACAACTAAAAAAACAATTCCAGTAGTTTTACCTATGTTTTTTATTGATGCACCAAAGTTCTTAAATCCCTTTGAAGATTTATCTGTACTCTTTTTTAAATCATCAAGGCTTCCTTGTAATTTATTTATTTCATCTTCTTGTTTGTTTACGATTTTTCCTAATTCAGTCGCATTTTTAGCTGCTTCCTCATACTTTAGTTCAAAATCAACAACTACTTTTTTATATGCCATAACTCTTGTCTAAATATATTATACGCTTCTTTTACACTATCAGGATATTTGTTTTTACCTAAAGCTATCTCCGTGTATTTTCCTGATTGCTTGTTTTGTTTCGCTATCTCTAATAAGTTCAAAATATTTTCTATCATAACGTTGTACTTGTTTTCTTACTTGACAATGCATCTGCCTTTGCAAATAATGGGTTCGTATTTGTTCTTACGTAGAATTTCCAGTATATTGTCTGACCACTTGACAAAGAACCTAACTTGGCAGTTATGACTCCAATTACACTTTGTTTGTTGAATGCATTAGTTTCAAAATGAATATTACTCACACTTGGATTTGCTTTTAACGTATCAACATTTGTGCTATCTAAATCACTCGATGTAGTTGAATAGAAAAATCCATATTCGTCGATGTTTGATACCAACCCTATTTTACCTAAAAATACTATTTGGTGTGATAAATATATTTCGCTACTTGTAACGGTTATTGGAGTTACATCAGCAATGATTGATGCGGTTACAACAGGACTTAAATCTTTTTCTATATATTCTGGATTATTAGATGGGTCTAAATCTTTCGGTACAACTTCATTCGTAGATGTTATTACAAAACCATCAGCGTCACAACTACCATCCGCCGTTAAATAGTACAAATCAGTTATGTTTGTGTCATCATCCGCCCTTATACATTTGTTTTCGGTTATAAATTTATCAGGTATTATTGGCGGGACAAATATATCCTCACCAAACGTTTCTTTACTATTTATTAATTCTAAGTCGGATTGTAATGTTTCAAAGTTTGTGGTAATTTTATTGATTCTATACAAATCATTAAATATCCTTAACTTGTCTGCAAGGGTAAACTGACTCAACATTGAGATAGGTAAAAAAGCTTTTGTCTTTAATAATCTCTTTTGTGGGTCAAATATTTCTGAAATATAATTTTGATAATAATTTTTAAACAACGTAGAGTCAAAAGGTGTACCCTGATATTCGTTGTATTCTGCACTAAAGTTTATATTAAACGAAGATGTGGTTTCTAATGAATTAGAGGGGATATAAGCTGCGTATTTAGGTGATATGCTTCCTTCTAAATCTTTTATTCCCATTATACCCGTTGAGGTAGCAATATCTCCAATATCTTTTAAAATAGGGTAAAATAATAAAGGCTCTCCAAGTGTACCCTCTTGATTTATATCAGCACTCCATCCCCATTGTATATCCGTAGCGGTGCTTCCGTTTACATCGTAAAGTCTTTCAAATTTAAAATGCTCAAATGGTAATTCCATCTTATATACAGAACCATCCATTTTTTCAGAAACGTTATATTTTAATTGTCCCCATTCGGACAAAAATTGTTCCTCGTGAGATTTTGCAAAAAAGTTATTAGTTCCTTTAAAAGAAAAATCCACCTCCTTATATGGCAATACGGTATTTACACTTTGGGTAGTCTTATCTATAAAATCCGTAATATCCCACGTGTTTGTGCTTTCTGAATAAAATGAATCTAATGTTTTTACAACAATAGTTCCCGCATCATTTACGTATGCGGTAAGATTAAACATTTTAAATATACCCGTTACAAAGTCAATTACTTTGATTTTAGGTATTTGAGTATTTGCATTTATTCTTGTTTCTGTTCCTACGGCTGCAGTTGCGGTAAAGTGGGTATCTCTTGACCTCTTAAATGCACCCGATACATAATGAACGTGTAGCCTTAAATTAAAAGTGTTTGCCGTAGGGCTTTCTATCCCTATTGATATATTCCCACTTACCAAGCCATCAAGGTTTCCACCCTCCTGCGTACTAAGTAGCCACTCCGTATTGTCATTAAAATTTAAAGATACATTGTCGTATCTTTTTAATTGCTCCCCATCTTTATAAATAATGACATTAAAAGGACTATTTGTAGTCGGTATAACTGCAAAATTCAACCCCTTTGACTTATTGTTTATTAAATCAAAACTTGCAGGGTGAATCTGAACCCCACCATCATCATCTGTAAAAGTATAGTTTGATACAAAAGTTTCATTGGTATCTCCTGATGTTACACTTCCCTTTTTATTATGAAGCCACAAATAAAGATTATTATAAACAGGATTGGATACATTGAAAAAGTCTGTACTAAACTTTATTTTGTACTTATCTTCAATCGCTCTAATTATAGCGTGTATTCTTAAAGCAGGCTTAAGTTGTGATATTTCAAGATTGTAATCCGTGTCCGCTATGTAAGCAATGTTATTTAACGTGTCAGTATTTGCAAATGAATGATTTGAATCGTATATAAATCTTTTGGAATGACTTATAAGGGGGAACAAAATAGCATCTGTAAATATTTCGTTTCCTACAACAACATCTAAACCATCTTCCATATAGGTTTTTATGTTTGCGCTATTGTAGGTAAACCAAAAATAATTTGTTAAAAATTGTAATCCACTTAGTTTATCCTCTCCAAATAAATCTGATATTGTAATTGTGCTACCGTAAAAAGTTAATCTATACGTGTGAGCTTTATTGTCTTTTTTTGTTGCACCCTCTAACTTTATTTTGCCTTTCTTAAATAGTTTATAATTTAAATGAAGTTCGGCATCCTTTTTAAATCTTGCATCGAACCCAACGATATATGGGTCGTGAAAGTGTTTAAAAATTTTGTTATTGTTCTTGGAAGCAGGTACGTTAAAAGTTCTCGAAAAGTCAGTAAATACTTTTTCAATATCCATTACATCTTGAATGGATTGTGTTAAAGTTACCGATTCATCATCAAATAAATCTACTTCCTGACCCTCAACATAAAGCTGTAAATTCAACATTTATCTCACGTTGTTAATTTTATTAAATGCAAAATCAAAATCAATAGTGTAATTTGATAATCTATCGTTAAGACTTGTTTTGAAAGTTAATGACTTTGTTTTGGGTATTATCGGAAGGGTTTGTGATTGGTATCTTATCCAAACGTTTTCAGATAAAAACAATTCCTCAATTACGGAATTACTATCCTCATTTATAAAACCTGTGTTTAATGTGATGCTTTTTCTTGCATTTGTGTTATACCTTTCCTCTTGTCCTTTATAATTAGGATAAAAACTACCGCCATTAATAGATACCGTATTCCTTTTAAACTTTTCATCCGTTACATTAAATGATTCGGTTGATTTTTTAAAGAAATATAAGTCTTGATAAGCACCGTATTTGTTTACAAATGTTACTTTATAAGGCGTGTATTTAGGTTCGCATACATTATATACCTTTACAGTTCTTAAAAGCGTTGTATCGTCTGTATCATAAACCTGAATCGTGCTACTGTTTGAGGGTATTGTAATGTATTGCAACTTTTGATTTGTATTATCATTGTCTGTAATTTGAGTATCTACACTATCAATAGTTACCTTACCAACACCTTCGGCATAAATAGGCAATTTACCCTCAACGTTTTCAGGCAAATAAATAGTATTAGCGGTCATTAAAAGATTATCACTCAATATAGGGTTTATTTCATCTTCAAAATACCCAAATCCATCTACTGCTAAATAAGTATTGGTAACTGGACTACCGTACGTATAAACAACTCCCGCATCATCAATCAATGTTACTATGGTTGTAACCCAAACGCACTTAGATAAATAATCGTTATTAAATGTAACGTCTATATAATCCCTTACAAGTTCGCCAATTTCAAATGCGACATTTGTGTCCGTTCCGATAACGCTCTTTTGTATTTCGTATTTCAAATCAGTAGATGTATAACTCCCTGATATGCCCGAATAAATATATATTTTTAAGTCTGCCGTTTTAAATGCCATTATGCTAATCTTTGAAAAGTTACCTCCATTAAATTAATTGCCCATACTTCTGTAATCAACCCTGTTGTTTCAATTTTTACCCAATAAGTTACACCACCTGCCGCTTCATCTATTTGGTCTAAAGTTAGATTTCTTGGGAATTGCATTTTACTCACCATTATATAGAATCCTCCTGTTGGGTTTATTTGGTCTGATAATAATGGGAATAAAATAGGTTGTCCTAAGGGGAGTCCTGATGCATAAGTACCAACATTATCAGCAATATTATCACTCACTAAATATAACACAAACATGGGTGGAAGTATTGTCCTGCTTCCGCTATTTAAAATATATTCTAAAACCCTATTATCAAAATTAGGTATATTGCCTCCACCTGCAATACCATTAGGATAAGCCTGATTAAATTGGTCTATTGTTAAGAAAGCAAAATCACCACCAAATTCCCAATGGTTGTAACTATAATACCACAATTTATTCCCTGTTGTTGGTTGAGCAGATGAAGGTTGTATCATCGTTACAGGACAAGATATATTACTACCTCCACTATTTGCATATCCTGATGCTGGGGGAGTTATTTGAAATGTTACCGTTCTTTGTGTATCAACAGAAACTGATGAAAAAGACAAAGGACTAAAAGACGCAATAGTTCCCACGTTTGTTTGACCTACTTTTATTGTGCCATTCTCTGCTATCGCTTGATTGGTTAAAGTTGCAACCTCACAAGTAAACTCTGGTAATGAAGTTGATGATTGTGTGAAAGTCTTAAAACACTCTACCGTTGCCCCTCCGTTGGTATATCCTACACCTGTTGGTACGGTTATATCAAAATACAAAGTTACACTTCTTGCGCTTCCTGTATTGTTTGCGGGATAGCTTGTAATGGTTGTACCTCCTGATGTGTCTTTAACGGCGGTTATAGTACCATTTACAGAAGGATTTGTAATCACTCCCGTATTTGATATACCACCACCTGTCAAGTAAGCATAATTACAATCATAGGTAACATTAGCCGATAATGTTATGGATATTGATTGAGTTGCATTACACGTCAAAGGATTGCCATCGGAAGCCTCTACAAATATATTAATCACCCCTGTTTTATTTAAAGAATATATATTTAGGGTATTATATCCTATTGATGTCGATACAAATGTAGTATAACTGTTAGTAACACTATAACTTGATATTGGGTCTGCTCCTGCGGTAAAATAGCTTGAAAGGTCTATACTTACTGAATCCCCTCCCGTGTCTAATGATTGACTTGGAATACTACCATTTAAAGTAACTCCACCTGTACACACGTAAGCAGGTTGGGTAACAGTATCGGAACAGTCGATTGTTTCATTTCCTGAATTACTAAAGTTAGAAGGTATTGATATTGTAAAGGTAATTGTTCTACTTGTGCTTGATACTACTGTGCTGAATTTTCCATCAGCGAAATCAATATCGGTAGATGTATAACTCTTTATGACCCCATAATCAGAGGTCGGCAAAGTTACATTCCCGAATTGGTCTATTTGTAATCCCCTTAAATTAATTAAAGTACAGTCTAATGCAACACTTGGAAGTGCAGGTTCGCTATAATTTAAATAATAAGGACTTCTTATGTTAATTTTTGTCATCTTGTAAACTCTATAAATTCATCAATATCTAATGCAAACTTTTCAATTAGCTCTTCGGGTAGTTTTAAATATGCGTTCTCAAATGGTTTAGTAAAAAAGAATGAAGCTCTTAATCCTTTCTTATAAATACTTCTTGCTATGACATACGTCAAACTATTTATATTCCCCTCTATGCCCTTTCTCTTTATCCATTGTTGTATAGATTTTCTTGCTTCTGCATTTAACGGCATTTTCTTATACTTAAACCGACTGTCTTTACTTTTTGGGTATGTACTCTCCGCTCCCTTAACTCCTTCATCTTGATATATACCATAGTCCGCCATATAAAACTCTAAAGAAAAGCTATTAGGACTTACTTTTAATTCATATCCTAAACTACCATCTAAATCACCACTTGATGAACCTGTAATAAATTTGTTATTACGATGCCTTCTAAGGTTACCCTTTGATTGTTTTATAACAGTATTAGCAAATGCCTCTAGGGCTTGTTTAGTTTGATTAAAAGTCATTAGCAAATGGTCATATCGTTTTGTACTATCACATCAAAGGTTGCAGTCCATCCTGCAAGTTTATTCTCAAACCTATCCACAAACGGTTCACAAGATACATCACCATCTACTTGATAAAGTTCTGTATAACTATCCCCTCTTTGTAATTCGTTTATTATTCTTGTAAGTAATGCTAATTGAGTATTTAAAATATCTTGTTCATTGTCATTTCCTACAAATGCATCGGTTGTTTCTTCTTTGCTTATATCAACCATGTCCATTGCCAATATTGAAATACTAAAGGTTGTAGTCTTAGGACTAACTACTGCATTATTTACGATTATATGCGACAAAGGGAATATACTTTGTTTGTCCAAATCAACATCGTCAATGCTTCCGAATGTAATGGTCTTTACAAATGGCTCTGCATCTAATAATGTTTTTATTTTATTGGTTATGTTATAAAATCCTTTCATCTTTTCTTAATCATTGATTTCTCTAATTCTATTTTTTCTTTTTCAAAAGCTAAATACATAAACGACTGATGTACGTTTAGTTTTGTAACGTTTTCAAATCGAGTAATATCTCCTTTAGCCAATCCGTAGATAGATTGATACCATCCCCATTTTCTACCAAAGTTGCTCGTTGTTGTGTAGTCAGATTCTCTGTCATCTCCTTCGATAAATATTTCAGGGTATTTTTCAACAGTTCGTTTCTTAAACTCCAAAAAAAAACAAGCGAACCCATTACAACATCCAAAGGTATATTTTTCATCCTCTCGTCATTTTCCATTCCCGTGTAATCTTCTATCTGATACCTATGTCCTTTTTGGAACTTAACTGGTCTATACAATACAGACATCGCTTTGTGCATTGTTTCCCAATCCCCTAAAGTGTTATCGAGGTCAATGTATTCCCCTAAAGTAATATCATCAAGCTTTGGTATAAAACCGTAATCAATACCACCCATTTTGAATATTGGTATCAATGAGGTTTTAACATCAAACATTTTATTTATTTCACTTACAATATTATTTACATAAGTGTATTTTATTTTAGCAATATCTTTTAAATCAATATTACAAAATATCTCTACCATCTTATGTAATAAAAAACTCGTGCTCTCGTTTTCGCCAGTATTGATTTTGGCAAACTTTTGATATTGTCCTAAAGTTATATCAGACAATTCTTCGGGTATGTAAATATCTAATTTCATAATGTATATTAATACAATAAAATAAACGCAATTATGTATAAAAAGAAAAGGGCATCATTTCTGACACCCTAATCCCACTTTAAAACAAATCAAATGAAAAAACTTAAATTTCTTTTTTTATATATTCTTTCTTTAAAAAATCGTATGTGTATGATTTATCTTTAAACTTGTGCTTATATCTAAAATAAACCTCAACATATAACTCTCTCATTTTGTCAGACATTATCTCATTATCCTTTTTAGTCTGCTTATAAATAGTCTTTCCGTATTGATATTGGTTTTGATATTCAAGTACCAATACTTGTTTCTTATTGTTCTCGATAGGCTTAGGGTATATCCTTAAACCATTCTCCCAACACCTTACCATCATTTGTTCATCTGTTATCCTCGCCATATCCAAAATGCTATTTTAACAAAAGCATATAAAGATAGGTAAGAACATACAAAAAATATAACTGTACTTAATAATGCTTTCTTTAGTTGCTTTCTGTTTTCTTTAGAACAAATCTCTTTTTTAATAATTATGTAATCATTCATAGTATTATCGTTTTGTGTTTATATTGCTAATATATAACCTTTTTTTTAATTAACAAAAAAAACTAATTATTTTTAATAAATATGATATTCGCCCCTGTTAGCGTTACTCACTACGTCTGTGAGTATATATCGACAGGCATCGATGCAATCAGGGTGTTCGCCTGTTGGTTTAGACAAGGTATCACCATTCTTGTCTTTTGCCCATACGTACCCTTGAAGTTCCCTTTTTAAATTCCTACTTCTACTTGTAACGTATATTTCATTTTGGTTTATTAGATTGATACCAAAGTTTACAGAGTCGCTCCCTTTGGTACAAGGGTATATATTATGTCCATCTCTTCTAAGGGTTTCTATGGACTTGGGTTCTGCTTGGTCAGCGATTATATTGTCTTTTATGTTATTATGTCTTAGAAACAAGCTAACATCCCTTAAAACAGTATTGGACTTGTAAAACACTTCATCAAATATGTAGGCATCATTGTATTTGTATAATGCTATTATTGTTGTGGGGTCAGTATATCCAAAGTCCATTCCGTATCCCAATATCCTCGCTTGGTCTGGTATCTTGTCTATCTCTTTCCAATCGGGAATGCACACACCCTCTAAGCTACCTACCTCACCATCTAAATAAACCCTACACCAATTTGACCAATAGGTTGATGTCTTAGCTTTCTCCCTTGCTTTTAATAATTCTTTTACAATGCTATCAGGCAAACTATCATTCTCTTTATATGTGAGTGTTACAAAGTCTGTATCGGGTTGCCCTATTAGTTCCTTATCTACCCAAAATAAATTAGTAGGGTTATAGTCCAACCATATTGTGCCTGATGTTCTGATTGCTAATTGTTGGTAAGCATCAAACGGAATATTATTACACTCATTTATAAATAGGTCTGTTCTTCTTGCTCCCCTTAGTTTATCAGGTTGGTCAGTACTAAAAAATTCAATATAGCTCCCATTTGTAAATATGTATTTTAAGGTACTTTTATTGAACTGACTATCCTTATACCTATTAAGACCATTTAGAATGCCTAAGAAGTCCTTTAAAGCACCTCTACGCAAGTGTGGGATGCTTTCAGATACTACGCTTATTTCTTTGTTTGGGTTTTTAATTGCATAATCTATCAGGATTGTAAGTATGCAAATAGTTTTACCTGCTGATGTACCACCTCTAACAATTCTAAGGCGGTTATTCAGTTCTCTTAATGTATCAAGTGCTTTAGTCTTTTTTACCTGCATACTAATCTACAAACAATGGCAAGTCCTCATTGATTGTAATATCTTTAGTTTCTCTTGGTTTACCTGCGTAGTAATTATAAAAGAGTTGTACGTATTTAAAATCCTGCTTTTCTAATCCTTTCATTAGAGCATCAAACGCTAACGGTTCTAATGGTGTAAGCTTTTCTATTAATGCAACTTCATCAGCTTTAGGTTTTCTACCTGCGTTTTTATTCCCTCCGTTAAACTTTCTTCTATCCATAATCAAAAAATTTCATTAATGATTCTAGATATACAATAAAGAAATCTATTCTTTGTTAAACATCAAAGCCACAACTAATGATATTATTGCGGTTAGATAGAAGATAGTTATTGCCTCTGACATTAGTTATCTCATTGATGCGTTAAAACATTCATTAGAACATACGGTCTTGTTTTCAGTCATTTCTTTACCGCACTCCATACATTCGTATAGTTCTTCATCTTCCCAATTCTCGATTTCCCCAATTTTTATTATTGTGTTCATTTAAGTTTTTTAATATTTCTTTTAATTGTTGATTTTGTTTTATTAGACTCCTGTTTAAATGTATTGATTTTATATACTTTGATTTAAAGTAATCTCTTGATTTAAATTTCTTTGCCTCTCTTTTATACAAAGATGCGACCTTTTTATTTATCGTATCATACATTTCTATATAGTTCGGTTCGTGTTTAGAAATCCAATTGTCAAACAGATTTACTCCGTGTACTATTGTAGCGTGGTTTTTATCTACAATATTAGCTATTGATTGAAAAGTTCCTAAATTATAATCTCTGCATACTTTATAAAACATAGCTCTTGCATATACATAATCTGGTATTCTCGAATTGTATGTTATATCAAGTCCTGTTACGTTGTTTACTATTTCTTTAATTTCATTTAAATCCATATTCTAATTCTTTTATCGCTTTTAATATTCCTGCACAAGCCTCATAATCCTCTATTTCCTCATAGAGCTTTAATGTCTTATACATTTCTTTTATTGATACTCCGTTATCAAAGTCTATTAGTGCTAATAGATAAAATTCATTTATTGCTCTTTTATTCAAAACATCCTAAGTTGGGATTTATATTTAATTAGTCTTTTGTCCGCAATATTACAATATTCTTTTGAGATTTCACTTCCTACATAATTTCTGTTTAATAGAATAGAAGCTTTAGCGGTTGTACCTGTTCCCATAAAGGGGTCATAAATTAAATCTCCTTCTTTAGAAAAATAATTTATAAAGTATTTAGGCAACCAATCACCAAACGAAAAGGAATGTCCTTTGTTTTCTTTATCATTATTTACTGGTTTTATGATGCAATTCCTGACATAATCTCCATTGTAGTTACTAAAGTTACAATGTTTAAATGTTGATTTATCGGGATTATCTTTAGAGAAACAAAAAATGTATTCATAACCTCTTGATACACCATTATCATTTATATTACTCGGGGGGTTGGTTTTTGCCCATATAAAAGTTTCTTTAAGTTCTTTGTTAAAATTATTAAGTATGTTTCTTACTACACCTCTATTGCCCTTTACTTCCTGTATATTCCAAAAAATATAGTATTTAGTTACCCTCAACAACTCTTGAATCCATTTGTTTGTTTGTTCAAAATATTCTTCTAATGGTAAATCATCTGAATAAGACTCGTAAGATAGTGATTCTTTTCCACCCCCATTTTTTCTACCATTCCCCATATTATAAGGGGGGGAAGTAACAACTACATCCAAAAAATCATTTGGCATCTTGGACATAGTTGTCATACAATCCTCTTGATATATTTTATTTATATCAATCATTACTAATCAATTTGGCAAACTCAAAGTCATTCATATCATATAGTTCGTGAAGTTTATTTTTTATATTCTCTCTATGTTGTGTAATCATTTGCCTTTTTGATTTCAAATAACTAATATAAGCATCAACCCTACTAACAAAATCCTTTACGTTGTCAGGCGATTGAAATTTGACTGATTTACCAAAACCGACCACTCCCGATAAAGTGTGAGAGGGAAAATTATATTTTAGTCTAAAGTGTTTTGTCAAAAGGTAAGTTGTTTGAGCGAATATCATTTCATTAAAAATTACAGTACCCTTTTTAAATTTAGGCTTATTTTTTACAAATATACTTAGTATTTTATCTAAAGTTAAACCACTTTGTTCCATTCTATTTTGGATAAATTCATAATTCGGATATTGTTCATTATCATACCCAAAATTAATCCACGAATGTAAAAAATCATCAAGAACCCATCCCTTACCAGTGGTGTTGAGTTTAGCAATTAAATCAATAACATCCCTTTTAGTATTACATTTTATTACCGAAACCTCAACCAAATCATTTGATTTCATCAAACTATAAAGAGCAGTTAAAGTGTGTTGCCCATCCCCAATAGCTTTCTTATCGTTATCATATTTTAAGACAACAAGTACAGGGGGTTTTATCAATCCATAGGTTAATAAAGAATCTCTTATCCCATTTGCGTGACTTTCCTTGATTTTTCTATTAAAAGGCAATAGATTTTCCTGTTTTAGAAGTTCGCCCACTTCTTTTTTTGTAATTGTGATTGTTGGTGTTTTGTAATGTTTCATTTTATTAAATTTATGTGTTGCCTACTCTATCAGCTTTTCGGCTACCGCTATTTTGTATAAAGATATTAATTTTTTATTAACTAACAAATTTTATTATAATATTCCCCTCATTACATATTGGTCTATGTCGGTATCACTATCAAAGAAGTATTTATAATTATCGATAGCCTGAATAAACTTTTGCCTACCTCTTTCTATAAATTCTTCACTCGTGTCGAATATTCCAACATCAGTACTTTTTTTGTCTATAACTAAAAAGGTAAACTTCTCCTTATCAAATAATCTTAAATATAAATAGGATTGTAAGTCATACCCATATTTATCAGCACTATATCTAAAGGTGGATAAATCTGCCGTGGTTTTATAATCTACGATAGTATCATCTCTTAATATATCTGCCTTTCCTCTTATAGCATAACCATCAAGCATTTTAATCATAGGCACCTCAAACTCTGCTTTGTTTAATAGTTTAAGTGCTGCTTCATTTCTTAGGATTGCATCGGTTAATCTTTGAGCTTCTTGCTTTTCTTTTTCAAGAAACACCTCATGATGTTTTTCCTTTGCCTGCTTGTAAATCTTTGTGTTCTTAGTACTCGCATCAACAAAGTGAATGTTGTCTATTATATTAGGTTCCAATAGCATCCAATGAGTTAGTTTACCAGTTGATAAAGCAGCAGAATCTTCACTACCGTACTTCATTATATTTCTGTAAGTCTTTGGACTTTTAAGCAATAATTTTAGACTACTACTGCTCAATGCGTGTTTGCCTAAATGACCGTAGTAAAACTCATCGCTATACATTTGGGTAAGAATTTCATCCAATCCCCAAGGCTCTCCGTTTAAAAGTATTATCATAGGTTTATTATTTCAGCTTCTTCTGATAATCTTTTATCAAGTTCTTGTTTACACCTTTCTCGATAGCCATCTAAAACCATCGGATTGTTGATTGCTTTTTCTAATTCCCAATAGGTTAGGGAAGAATAATAATAGTTTTCGTAATTCATCTTTTTTATATTTATGTTTCAAATGTAGTTATTATTTTTTAATTAACAAATCTTTTTTTTCTAATTTTTCAATCCTGCCTAAAATAATTATACAAAACCTTTGGAGTTCTCTCAACTCCTTTTGCATTTTAATTAAATTACTTTCTTTCATTTAAATCTTTTTTTAGTCGTTCTATATAACAAGCACCATCCAATAGTTCCTCTTGTAAGTGTTGTAACCACTCTAAGGTAGATAACTTACTATCATTTAGTGTAGTGTCGTATTTTGTTATTCCAATCTTGCTTCTTAGCGAAAGCATATCTTTCACCTTTTCCACTATTGGGTCATTTATATCTTTTAACCTACGTGTGTTAATTGTTGAGTTTGTTTCCCAATACTTAGTTATTGAATCGCTCATAGACCTAATTGTATTTTGGTTTTTAGTTTATTTATTTCATTTTCCAATTCCAATACTTTTGATTCTGCTTTAGTGGCTCTATCTATTGCCCTAAGTTTATCACTACGGTATTCTGATTGTATTTGCTCGTGATA
>Ga0307378_10005104_pt1 | contig 18421 bp, 16 predicted proteins | sample UN1MG_FD_202238 | JGI IMG/M metagenome (GOLD analysis project Ga0307378, IMG submission 202238) | Soil microbial communities from Risofladan, Vaasa, Finland - UN-1 | ecosystem: Environmental > Terrestrial > Soil > Coastal area > Acid sulfate soil | place: Finland: Risofladan, Vaasa | collected... | reverse complement strand
TTGGCAGAATCAGGAGATAAAGCATGAATTTCTGCATCCCATTTCGGCCTGATTTTCGGTTGTTTTTAAGTTTCTATATCCCAAAAAGGCTATTTTATAGTGGGTAAAATCCCACTTTTTTCGCATAACGATGGGATAAAATTTCAAAACTATTCTACCCCGAGAAAAGAGTTTACATAATAGCAATTAGACGACATAGCAAATTCGTAGTTATCCGGGTAATAAGCACGCAAATGGCAGCCAGGAAGATATACTAGTATAAATGCGATTCAATCATCACTCATACACCCTGGCATGTCTAGAATTTGATACAGGGGGGGTGATGGGGCTTTTTGGATTTTGGTATCTCTGCAATTCATGTACCCTTGCTCTCCTGATTTTAAAAATTTCACTATAGGGATTTTTAAGTTTGCAGAGTTTGCAATATCAAGATTTAATTTTAGTGAATCAATTTAATATAGGAGATCAGTGGAACTCCTTGTTAGGGATTTTGCAAATCACTTGTACGCTTTTAGTTCTTGCCCCAAAAGTGCAGTGCTATTAATCCATCCTGTGCCAATTTGTATTTTTCTTTGATCAAAAGCAGTTACTTTATACCAAGGATTAGTTTTCTTCCTGACTATTTCAAGAACCCTGAATCCTCCTCCCTTTGGAATCTGCTTCATCTGTTGAATGGCTGCAATGGGATCAGCAGGATTGTGAGAAGGCATGAGGGGTGTTTGTTTTGAAACGGTGTACGCTTGACCAATTTCAAGTTCCAGTGGGTTCAAACTAGGAAAGGGTGACTCCCCTACAGGTGGTGAATCCAACGGGTAGTCTATCTCAATTTCATCCTCTACAACACGAATACCGTGGGATCTTACCGCTTTACCGCTAAGATTTGTGTTCCTATCTCCAAACCTAGGGTCTGGTTGGTTGATAGGAACTATCATCTGGGCTGTGATCTTATCACTGATGGATGCAACATCAAAACCAAGTCCAAGTCTGGACATCTCTTTCTGCTTAGCCCTGAGTGCTGACTTCCATTTTTCGCTGGCAATGGGGATGTTGTGTTTTGACTTCCATTTTCCGATGATGCTCTTTTCCGAGAAATAGTCAACCAAGTACGCATCGGAGTTACCCTTTTCCCAATAAGTCCGTGATACACTAACCATGATAACCGTACTGTCAGGCAGATCGGTATCTATCGAAAGATCAAGGGTGAAACCCGTAACCTTCGTGACTAACTCGAACTTATCACATACAATTTGGGTCTCAGTTGTGCTAGAAGCTTCCACCGGTTCCTTGGCTTCAACCTTTGCCTTAGCGGTTTCAATAGCCTTCTTCCGTATCTTCGGCTTTTTCTCCGGAGCAACCTATCAACATAGTCATCGCAAAAGCGACCAGTACGAAAGTATATTTCTTCATGTTTCCTCCTTTTGCTTGATCCCTAACAATTACTATACTGCATGCCGTATTTTGAGAAAAATATAGCTGCAATAGCGTCTAAATGCAATGAATCCCTTTAAATATATTCTTAAAATGCAGCATTATTTTATCAATATCCTTGTTATATTACAATCCATTGTAACTCCCAAGATCCACCGCCTAATTTTTTTTCACCTCAAATTTAGTGTTTCGGATGAAAGATTTCTAGCTTTTTTTAGTTATCTAACTCATTGTAGTGGAATTTTGCCTCATATATAACTTTTTCCTCATAAATCGTATGTTTAAAGAAGACTCCTCCTTTTATCTTCTCTTTTCACAGTTAGATTTTTCTTCTATCTCTCATCTAGCCTAAGGGTACACACGCCAAGTCCTATAATCCTTGCTCGTGCATTATTGAGCAGGTTAAAACTGGGATGCAATTTCCTCAATTAGATTTTCATGGGGCGGCGGGTTAATGTTTTATGGAGTGATATTTTATAACCGTCATACTGACAGATACGAATTTAAAAATCTGAAAGTCAAATAATAATAAAAATTGCTCAATTGAGGCGCAAGGATACCAGAAGGGCTTGGCCTCCCTGGGATGATATGACAGCATAGCGTTGATCGCCTCTTTAGATAGAGGAGATTTGATGCAAAATATTGAGTCTTGATTAACCAAAAAACTGATAATCGGTTATCACAATTAAGACTCATTAACCCCATTCAGTTTCCCAATATGAGATAACCCTCTCTTTTGTATGCATTATGATTTTTTAAAAGCATATAAAATAAGCACAGTTAAAACTTAGTATCAATAATATTCATTCTTTTTATCGGATTTATTATTGACTGGATGTGTATTTTCCCGGTATTATCATGAATGAATCAGATCAAAGGGTGAAAATTTGATGAAATTGAGCGGAGATTGTTATCAACAGAAAAAAGAAATAATTTTGAATAATTATTATAAATTTATATTCTGTATTATGTCGAAATTTTGAGGGAGGATTAAATGACACTTAAGGATTTCAATTGTCCAATATGTGGTAAATTAACGGATTCTTTTGAACAAAAAAAAAGCGTAACGAAATCACAGAAGATTATATATTCATGTAAATCTACTGAATGTGGATCTAGGCTAATTCAAGAATATGATAGTAAAAACAAAAAATACTTTAATACAATTTTCTTAGAAGAAACGAAGAGGAAAGAAAACGAAATATGGCAATTATATAGGTATAAAAGGCTTACTCCTGAACAATGGAACAACATTGCAGAAGGCCATCTAATAGCAGGAGAAGAAAGAAAACAAGAGATTAAAGCTGACAAATGTGAAGTATGTGGAAAACCGAAAAGTTTGTTGAGAGGACTTATTGAGCTAGGGGGAAAAGCACGTTGCCCCCAATGTGCGGAAATTTATATTAATGAAGAAATAAGTAAAATACCTATCACTACAACACTTAATATAGATGGATACAAGATAATAAAGTACATAGAAATTGAAAGTATAGAGATTGTAATTGGAACTGGGATATTTAGTGAAATAGGAGGGGGGATTTCCGATTTTTTTGGTGCACGTTCTACTGCTTTTGAGAAGAAACTTCAAAAAGCTAAACAGACAGCTTTTAAGGCGCTAAAATACAAAGCAGTGAAAAGGGGGGGGGATGCAGTTGTTGGAATTGATGTTGACTATACTGAATTCTCTGGTAACAGAATTGGTTTAATAGTCAATGGTACAATTGTCAAATTAGAACCAGATAGTTAAGAAGGTTCCATTATAGTAATGAAGAGAATATATTGAAGAATTTGAAAGTTCTCAAAATAAAAGCAAATATAAAGATTTATTAGTAACAATATTAGAAAGAGGATAAACCGTAGAGAAAATTATGACAAAGTCTATATATTAGGAATATTGAAAAGTAATGGGTTTCTACTGCGATTGGATTTTTGGGGATACTGTGAATAAAGCAGAAAAAACATATTAATATTACGTTAGTAGATAATTTTAATTAAGATAGAGTAGGTTTGAATGGGAAAAAAATCTATTAAGTTAATTCCTTTTTTTGTTATTTTATTATTTTTGACCAACGTCAACTATTTTTTTGGCCCTTATTGCCTCACGAGTAAATCTTACCATAAGCGTATACTGAATGGACTTCTACCTTAATTGATGCTTAGGAAATCCGGTTTGTATACATATTCTGATCTATCCCCAGCTGCCATATTTAGCTGGGCCTGGAGAGGCGGGCATCTCTACTTTAAAGGTCAGCTTGTTTCTTCTCTCTTAATTAGACGTTTTGGCGGCCCAAAATTCTCAATTAAGGCCATATTTCCGGGATAATAAGGAGTGATCTCATTTGTTTAGAGTCAGTTGCACAGGTCTGACCCTATTTAGTTCTCGCTCTATTCCTTCTCTCTTTTTTACATACATAGAAACATCTATTAATTAACCAATATGTTTTAGTACGGCTTTATTATCAAGTTTTTTCAAGTTCATCATTGAAATTAAAGATAGGTAATGATTTAGATATTTTGACATTATATTTCTTCTACTTGAACACCTGTAGCTTTTGCAAAATCAGATAAAGTTCCTCCTCCGTATCTTGCTCCTCGAACTTTTCTTGTCTTGTCACGAGTTCTAGGATATGTAATTAAAACCTCACACTCGGCCCTAGTAATTGCAATATAAAATAGTCTCAACATTTCTTTTTTTCTCTCACCTTTATTTATTGACGGTATAAATCTCTTCTCACAGGCAGGAATAAACACATATTTTTTTGACAATCCTTTCGAGCTGTGCATGGAAAGCAATTGAATTTTTTCATCATCATTATCATTTCCTTTAGGCTCAAAAATTTTATCCAAATAAGTGTCACATTTTAATTCTAAATTTTTTTCGGTCTTATCATGCATAAAATCATGAATTGTTTCTTTGTATTTAGATAAGTCTTCGCCTACATATGAACAAATATAAGGTAATGCAGAATTAAGTTCACCAATATTCAAATTATCAATTAATGCCAAGTAGAACTCTGCTTCTTTTTTTATATCATCGTTGCATTTTTTTGTTTGAATATAAAATTGGACAGCTTCTTTTATTGATTTCCCATCTTGGATAAATTTTCTTATCCCTTTCATGTAAATTTTATTAAGCAGAGTAAAATCAGATAATATGAAGCGTTCAATTAGCGGATGACTTTTTAAAATGAGAAGTTTAAACACAAGTTTTGCTCGATATTTTTTACTATTTCCTGTGATTCTAGTACGACAACTCACACCTGCATTATCTAAAAACTTTTTATAAGCATTTGCTAAATTCCACATTGGAAATAAACCAACAATCTTTGAACAGCTATCCAATTGCTTCCATTTATTAATCTGAGATACCAAATAATTAATCTCTTTCTTTGCGCTGGGGAACTCCATAATTCTGATATTCCCTTCATTTTTACTAGGAATTAGCTTCACTTTCTCATATTCATTACCTGCCATAATTTTCAGTAGATTATTGGCGGCTATCACTATCTTCTTTGGTGGACGTTTTTTACAGAGGACAAGATTTAGACTATATTTATTTTGGTCCTCAGCGAGCTTTAAAAGAGTATTTGGAGAGGCACCTCTCCCACTATACACGCTTTGATTATTATCACCAACGATAACCACAGATTCTAAATGAGATGACAATTTGATAAAAAAACTGCTCTCTGCAGGATTTAAGTCCTGGTATTCATCTACTAAAAAATGCTTATAGTCTTTAATCCAAGAGGGTAATTCTTCTTCCTCCATTGTTTCTATAGCAAAGGGAACCACACTATCCCAATCTATCATTTTTAGCTCACTCGAGATATCCTTTAATGCCTCACAAAATTGTTTATCTTCATCATCCAATATTTCGATATCTAATAGATTTCTTCTATATTTGAGATAATTACAAAGCATTCTTTTAAGTTTTTTTTTGGATGCTGGTAAGCCCCCTCTTTCTAATACAAATTTAATATCATTCAACAACACCTGAGACCATTTATTATTCCAATCAAGACCAATCAATTCAACATGATCTGGCAGTCCACAATTGTGACCTAAATTTTTCAATATCCGCCACGCTATGCTATGCAAAGTATTTATTCCAATATTCGGAATTACTTTAGATTTCTTATTAAAATATGATTCAAGATCTTGAGAAAATTTATCTACAATTTCACGTATAAAGGTCAAGTATACAATATTCTTCTCATCTGTTTCTTCATCCAGAAGGTGTTCTACACGCATTATCAGGCCATAAGTTTTTCCAGTACCAGGCCCAGCTATAGTGACAAGAAATCCTTCACCAAAATTTCTAATCCCCTCTTGCCTAGCATTAAAAGCATATAAGCTATTTAAAGATTTCATAGTCCATAAATTCGATTTTCTTTTTTAATTAAACAAAGTTCGTCTACTAAGGATGTCTTTTTCAACCTCAGAAAGCCAGGGCTCTTGGGTCTTTGGCTTCCACTCGCAATATTTAATTTTTTCTTTACTTATGCTCATTCTGATTCTATACAAATTTTGCCCTTAGTTTATCTCTCGTATAGCATCCTTGAAAAATCAATACGGATGTAGGTAAAGTCCTTCCTTTTTGTTCCTTGAGCCAATTTTCTGCAATAAACTTCAGGTCACTTGCAGTTATCAAGCAGATTGGAATATAGGGTTCAATCTTGATTTGTGAAAGTATATCATTAACTCTATCAGAAAAACTATGTGCTATGAGAATAAAGCATTTTAATGCAGTTTTAGCATGGGGTTCGAGTTTATCATATTGGTCTTTTATATATCTGCGAAATTGGTCACGATGTGCTATGGGCAATTCATAAGGTGGGGATAAGACAGTTTTGCATTCATAAAGTATTATATTATCTTCTTTGATTACTCCATCTGGATCTTCTCGGCCTGGGGTCTGTGTTTTTACTGTAAGTCCAAAAATTGCCTCGAAGATATATCTGGTTGCTCTCTCAAAATCTTCGGTTATAGTCGGTAATGTAATCCGTGCATCATTAATTCCAATGTCTCTATAAGCATTTTTGTTCTGTTTACTTAAATCTTCATAGATAGAGAAGAGTTCTTTAGGTGTAGCCTTCGTTCCTTTTATTTGATAATTTCGAAAAAAATGAACAATTCTCTCAATTAATTCTTTTTTCCTTCCTCTTGGAGGAAGTTCATATAATTTACACAAGTTAATTAATTCGTCCACTTTTAAACTATCTAAAATGGCCGCAAGTGAGTATATATTATTTACAATTCTCTCAACTCTTTGATTCTTAGTCCCAGATATCCTGAGATTCTTCTTTGAAAGAACATTGTATAACTGAGAGTTGCTAAATTTGGATAGAGCTTCCTTAAATGCTTCATCCGTGACTAAACGGGGCTCACGCGGTGGAACGGGTTCTATCTGAGGTTTCTCTATATCTTTTCTTCTTTTTATATGATTGATTATGGTAGGTACCAACTCATCTTTTTTATGTCTGTGGGGGTACTTGCTTTTTTTGGCTACTCTAATTAGGTCGCTTACCGTTAGAGTGTTCAACAAATCAGAGGGTTTCACTCCTTTTTCCAAAACACGTTTGACTCTTGTCTCTTGGCTTCCGCTTCTTGTCAATTCTAATCTACCCAAAGCTGAATACAACTGGTTACTGGTCAAATAACTCAGCAATCTCTTATATGGTTCTGGGTCAAGCTCAATTCCCCATACTTCTTTTATCCGTTCAACTGTTTCTTCTGGAATTATATAATCCGTCTCATGTGTAAATATTATGCCTTCTCTTGCAAAATTTTCGATTTCTCGACTGAAAGAAGCCTGACTGAATTTAAAGACTTTGAGCTGGGCTTCTAAAAGTCTATGTTCACCTCGAGTAATGTTTAAATATTCTCTTAATGCGCTCAGAAGATTTGCTTCTGGAGGCAAAAGATCTTCCTGAAAATCCCATGCAGTTTTGAGCATTTTTGCGTATAAATCATATTGCTTATTTTCTATTAGTCCTTTTCCACTTCGAGCTTCTTCTATTACATTCTTTATCTCTTCTTGAACGATGCTTTTTATCTCCTGTATAGGGACTGAAAAATCTTGTCGATTTACAATAATGTCTAAGATGGTATAGCCAGGAGGTTTCCTGAATTGTATTTTTCTCTTTATGTGGTCATATGTAGTTAGAACCTTACGAAGCTCATCTCGAAGGATATCTATTGGAAGTCCCACATAATTAGCAATTTTATCTTTAGCAAGGCGATTAAGGTCAGACCTTTTATAAGTAGCTAACACATAACAGATTTTCATATCAGACCCTCCCTTTAATTATTTCTATCCTAAAATTCTACTCTTTTTGAGAACAAATTGTCAATTTAATGACTCTTTTACCTGTTTCTAATCAGCACTATATATTCAAGTGAGATTTATCTCATTTTGATCCACCAGTGGAGGGATTAGACTGTTAGACCTATGAGAAAATATAGAAATGAGAATCGTTATTTAGAGGTGGATTAGTGTCCTGAAGTACTTTCAATGTTTGGAAGCCAGAGCTTCAGGGTCTTTGGCTTTCGGTTGGTTCAATTCTACAATTTCTTCTTCTTATTATTAATCTTAATCTTTCCAGAATATGTTCCTTTTATCATAGACAGCAGATTTTCCTGTTTTTGGACAATGAAAACACTAAAACTGTACTCAGAGGAAAACTATTGAAAAAATAGAACCTTCCCCATCCTGATACAGGAGAGCCAGCAGAGGGAGTCGAACCCTCGACCTACTGATTACGAATCAGTTGTTCTCTCCAGTTATTCCCTCTGGTATATGGGGTAGTCAGTAAAAATCCTTTAGCCAATTATAGCCGTAATTGGGCGTTTTTAGTCAAAATCTGTGACATATCTCTTACATGGGAAGAAGTCTGCTTTTCTTTAATTTGAATCAAATTTTCCTTTGTGATATAAGTCAAAGAGTCAAAGCTGGGGGACAAGATGAATCTAGAAGAAGAGGATGATTCATGAAAAGGCGAATTTTATTACCTTCTTTGGTAACAGCAACACTTGTCTTGATTGCAATCTTTCCAATAAAGGAATACAGCTATTTTGTCCTTCTAAGGTGGGTTGTTTGTATCTCTGCCATTTATATTGGATACTTTTCATGTCAGTCAAAAATGTATGTCTGGATTTGGATGATGGGGATAATTACTGTTTTATTTAATCCCATAGAGCCAATGCATTTCAGCAAAGGGATTTGGTAGCTAATTGATTTGATTGTTGCAGGGATATTTGGAGTTGCAATGTTTTCATTTAAAAAAATAGAAAAGGAGAAGTCTGATGAAACCTCTTAAGCCAAGTGAATTCTTAAAACCAGAATCCAAAAAGAAGGGGTATTTTGAAGGATGGACTGCTGTTGAATGGTTCTGGGAAATTACTGGATTAGTTATATTCATCACAATTGCCACAATATTAAAAGCCTTACTCAATATTAGCAGGGAATGGTCATGGGCAATTTATATGATTGGAATTGCTCTTGCCTCTCAAATTCCCAAATTATTTAAGAAGAAATCAAAATGAAGAAGGAAAAACTTAGTGTTTCAGATACACAAGACTACATAGGGGGAATTGATAATGTAGGCTATTTATGGAATTATATTGATTATTTTGAAAAGTCGTTAGAAAATGAAGTTACTTCTATTGATGAATTTGAGAGGTATCCTTTATTAAATTGTCCTAATTTTGCGGCTTGGTTAAGATTTTATACTGAAGTAATCTGCAATAAGGTTCTTATAGAACTCCATCGAGCTGAGAACTTACAAAGAAGAGTTAAAAAGTATTATTTCGCATCCGCAGTAAAGAAAATTATAGAAATCTTAGAAAAATATTTACCTCAAACTAAAATAGGTAAATATGAATTTGAAAAAATGAAAAAAGCCATAAAATTAGTAGTTGAACTAAGACATACTGTACAACATGGAGGTATCCCCAACATTCTACGTGATATAAGTTTTAAGGATAATGTTAGTGAAGAAGATATTCAGAAAATGATGGGCCCTCAAAATTATAAAGAAACGAAAATAATATTTAATGATGCTAATAAATTAATTGAATCTCTTCCTAGGCCTACAATCGTTTCATATAGGAATGGTCATGTAGAACTAAGAGAAACGAGGAGATAATTGAGGCAACTTGAAGCCGGAAGCGATTGGCCCCAGCTTCCCGGTGATGAAATGACGGCTGAGCCGGAAGATCGTCTCATTAGAGATGATAGTAAAAATTTTGAGAGATGAGAAGGGAGAGGAGGGCAAATTTGATAATGGGCTAATTATTTTTGGTTCAATAAGCTAAATTAATATTTTAAGAGATGAAAATAAGAGAACTCATTACCGCAGGTCTTTTTATCTGCCTATCCGGAGGAATCATCATTGGGGCCAGGCCGTCTTTAGACTGGCACAACCAGGAAAAAGAAGAAAGGCCGAAATTTTATGCCCTCCGGGTTGTCTCTGAAAAGAATGTCCAAAACGCGAGGGATTCCTTGTGCGCGCCGGACGGCCAGTATACAGAAATCTCGCCAAGTGGGCAGCTCGTCCTGCTCATGGAGAAAAATTTTATCGACGGCGGCACAATAATCTGCAAAGGAGAAGTACACTACGGTCTCGAAGGTTGGTTTCATATACAAGAGACACAGGACCAACCACAAAACTACACATGGATGATTATCCAACGAGAATCTTGCAACCGCTTTCTCTTTTTTCCAGGGAGCTATATTTGGTGGGGCAACACGGGCGTGAATATGATAAGGATTACTAACCTCGGCACAAAATCCTTGTTTGTGGACGCTGTAATCGGATACGATATGGAAGCGAAAATAAGATAGGAGATAGTAACCCCGCCTGCCAATGCACGTCCAACCTGTTCGGCACATTTTATCCTTTCCCCCTGGCAGCTCTGCGACCTCCCGCGAAACATTCAACTTCGAGCCTGGAAATGGTAAGCTGAATTCCTAGTACTATGGTAAAAGTACTTGATATTTGCAGAGCCCTGATACTACCTTTGGACGTGACGCCAGAATACCGTCGTGCCATGAAAAAAATTGGGGGCAGTTTGCAAATTTACCTCATTTTTGAACAGTTCCTATATGTTTAATAACATTTATCACAGAGCAGCTCCCTCCTGTGCAGCCTCAGCTTGCTGTTGTCCTCGATCAACCCATTAAGGGTGATCTCTACTCTTAATACGCTTTATACAGACCAATTCTATGAAATTCTCTATTTCTTGCCGACTTCTTGTTGACAGTATATATTTGTTCTATGTATTATTGTTGATGCAGCAGCTCAAAGGGTGAAAATTTGATGAAATTGAGCGGAGATTGTCATGAACAAAAAAACCAAATTCCCATCGTTTGATTTTTAAAAAGGAGGAAAAATGGACAAAAATATATTATTTAAAATTAAAAGAAAATTAGAAAGGCTTGGAGATAGTAGCATAGGAGAAGTTCAGACAAAAGAATCTTTTATTAATCCTCTAATTTCTGCTTTAGATTGGGATGTTACTGACTTTGATGAGGTAAAATTAGAATACAGGCATACAAAAAAAGCGACTCCAGTAGACTATGCATTGTTAATTGACATGACTCCAAAATTATATATTGAAGCTAAACAGTTAGGCTTAAATCTTGATGATTACAAATGGATTGCCCAAATCCTGACCTACTCCACAATGGCAGGAGTTAAATGGGCTTTATTAACAAATGGGAATCATTATAAGCTATATAACACAACTGTAGAAGCAAGACTTGAAGAAAAATTATTTTATGAATGGAAAATTAAAGATTTGACAGAAAATAATATAGACAAGGTAGTTAACTTCCTTAACTTATTAACCAAAGAAAAGTTTAAAGATGATGAAATAGAGCGTGCTTGGAAAAATCATTTTGAAGTTAATAAGGTTAGAAAAGCTTTAAAGAAATTGATAGATGATAAAGATGAATCTCTTTTGAAACTAATCAATAAAAAAACAAAACTTGGAAGAACTGTAATAGTAAATTCTTTAAACAAACTAAAGATAAAAATAGAAAAGGTTTATGTCCCTGATATTTCTCCACCCAGAATATCACTGCCACCAACTCGTGTTGGCTTCACGGGGACAATACCAGAAAAAGCAAGATTATTTAATGAAACTTTTGAAGTAAAAACTTGGAAAGAACTTTTAGTAAATACTGCTGAAAAACTATTAAAGTATGATCCAAATTCATTCAATAATCTTCCTGATTCGAAGATTATGAAGACAGTGTTTGGTGGGACTTTTTTAACTAAAGATAAAAATTTATTACGTGTCCCTTATCAATTAAGTAATGGACTTTTTTTAGAGATTAACCTTGATGCTAATACTATAGTTCGAGTTATTAAAAAAAGATTACTAAAAGGTTGTGGTTATAAAGAAACGGATATAGAAATATCTGTGAAAAAATAGGATCGTTAATTAAGGAAGAATCAAAAAAAGAAGAAATAAGACTTATTAAGGTGACTGGAAGCCAGAAGCGATTGGCCCCGGCTTCCCGGTGATGAAACGACGGCTGAGCCGGAAGATCGCCTCATTGAGATAGACGGATGAAGGGGACAAAAATTCTCATTTCATCGGAACAAGCTTCCTTTGCTTTATGGTATGACCTGATCTAGAATTAAGTAAGAGTGTTGTAGGGGGAAAAATGATTAAAGACATCGAATTAAATATGTTACCTATGGGTTATGTGGAAAATACTGGTCGTGCAGGCGACAAAATGATCGTTTCGCTGTCGGGATTCTTTTCATCAGAAGATGGGGATGATTTAATCACTCGGCTAGAAGGATATCCTCAGGCGATCATCTCTTTGATTCCTGCGGAAATACCCATACTTCCTCAAATGGTTAATTCACTTTTAGCTTTAATACGACGCGACAAAACAGCGACTGTTTATCTTAATGAAGTAAGACCTATTATGCATACTCGAATTAAAGGTGGGTGTGAAAAGGGGGACCCCATATCAGCCGATCAAATTCTCGACATAGGAAAAATCACATTTGAAGGAGTTAAAATCCCAAGAGATGTAGGCATTGTTTATGTGTTTTCCGCAGGATGGAGAAGAGGATTTTTCTACGATTTTGTTCCTCTCCGAGAAGATGTCGTTCAGCTTCGTGAATATGATGTAGAAGAGCTTATCGGAAGCCTGTACTCCTATCTCTTCTTTCAAAAGCGTTTCAATATTTCTGAGGCGATGTGGGATACCTTTTATCAGCAGAGATGGTTTCCTTTTGCGTATCTCAACGAATCAATTCTCAAAAGGATGATACTTCATGCCAAGAATAATTGGAATATCGATAAACTTCTACCAAGGATAGTCGATAATGTTAAACAGTTACTGAACGAAAACAATCCCATCAACAAATCAAGCTCGTATTTCGCTGAGCATACGGATTTATTCGATCGTGCAATTGAAAGGTACCTTGCTGACGATCATGTTAGCTGTGCATCGATTCTTTATCCACGAATAGAAGGTTTAATGAGGACCTTTCACAGAGCCAAAAAATACTCTAGTATACCTAGCACAAAGAACCTAACAAAGGTAGTAGTTGAGTACTATCAAGATCAACGTACTTCACATTCATTGCTTTTACCAAGCAGATTTAATAATTATTTAGATAAGGTCTACTTTGCTCAATTCGATCCAGGTACAGAGCCAGATATTGGAAGACCTTCAGTTGCGCACGGAGAAGCACGTGCTGATGACTTTAATCTTAAGTCCTCCACTATCGGATTTTTGATCATTTTTCAATTGACTTTGTTTTTTTCTGATGGGACAAAGTCAGGTACAAATGGAACTAAAGAAGGAAAAAGGTGAATAGAAGAATTCTAAAAGCCGTCTAGAATTAAAGGCTCCTAACTACAGCTTTCTAGTTAATAATATGATGATTGAGCCGGAAGATCGCTTCATTGAGATAGGTGATTAAGGAAAAAAGAGGTGAAATTCTCAGGAAGATGTAAGCAATGAATGAATTAAATAAGCGATACTCAGAATTAAATGATTATGAACTTATAAACATTCTTATTATCAAGTAATACAAAACTCTATAAACCTATCTATGTCTTTTCTAAGATAAAGTTTCTCTAATGATATGAAAGCAAAATTCTCTACCCAAATTTCTGTTGAAAACAAGAAAAATCAATGAACTTCTAGAGTATTACTTTGTATGCTATCTTATTTACAGAGAAAAAAAATAGTTATGTGCAAGAAGTATTGCTAGGATAACGTGACCCATTTAAAGTATCCATACTCATTAGGATCTATAGACTCTTGAAGTGAATATTTTTAAGCTTCTTTTCTGATCCTAAAATATTCTTTAAGGCTTCTTACATCTTCTTCTGTAAGTACGATTGATATATCTCTGAAATCCTGTTGAATATCAACTTTATTTGGAGCATAACCGCCATAAATTTTAACAGCCATATCGGTATAAGCTCGCCGGTTAAAGTTATCCGGTTGGTTAGGAAACTGAGGATGCATAGCTTCTGTCACACCTCGTTTTATCTCTCCTATGATAGCCTCTACAGTTAATCCTTGCCTATGGGCTTCTTCTATGAATATTTTGTTACAGGAGAGCTTATCGGTTATTCTTTTCGCCATTATGCTTGCTGTAGATGGGGCATAACCTGCTTGAATAGCTGCTTGTCTCTTATTTTTACCTGCTAATCTATTTCTAAGGAATGATTTTTGTTTATCTGTGGTTAAAACTTTAGATAGTTTATCTTCAAGCTTTTTTCTTGGCCTCCCTCTTTTTCTTTTGATTTCTTGTTTTTGATTTATCATTTTATTCGCCATATTATATTTGACGTGGTATCAGAACTATATATTTCTGTTCTTCCATATAGTGTATCTTCATTATATTTGCTATATATATAGTATTTTATACTGATGTTGGAATAAGTTCAAATGAATAAATCGTTAATTGATTGGTATATCGATATTTATAATGAAAACTAGCGCTGAAATTTGAGCTTTTTAAATAAAAATTGTTCTCCATTAGGGAAGACAATTTTACAATGAATTTCGTTTTTTATTATTGGTGATTCTGTATCAGAAATTTTTTCAAAATCAGAATTTGATTTAGTATATTTTTTATAGGCTAATTTATCTCCTCTTATTTCACCTATTTGTATAAAATCCTTTTTAAACTCGATTAAGAACACAGGATAAACTTTAAAAAAATCATTTTCTTCTCCTTGGACCATTACATGATTTATTACATTATTTTCTTCAAAATAACTTTGTGAAAGATAAAGAGGTATGTCTATTAAGGAAAGGCCTGTAAAATATTTAATATTAGATTTTCTTATTCTTTCTTTTACTTGTTTTTTATTATTATTGTCTGTTAATAAGTTCATATAAGATGTTCTTTTGTTGAACCAGTTCAACAAATCAAATGTTTCATCCCAATTTCGGCTAACTTTATCCGTCCTCGTATTTAAATTCACATTTATGAAATTTTGATATTTTATATCTAATTCTTTTACATTAAGTTTAAAAGGAAAACCGGAATTGAGTTCACTATTTAATTTAATATCGATCTCAATTTCTTTTTGCATAAAAAGAGAATAAATCAAGGCTATTTTTGTTACGTTAAAAATATTTAGTCCTCTTTTTACTCTGAAACATGGTGATGTAAGCAGCAAACCATCTTCATTTATTTTTTCATCTATATCTTTAAAGAATTCTGAAAGATGATAATTCGTAATAATTTTATTAATTGAATTATCATTTGATAATGAATCATCGTTTAACAAGACTGGTTCAACAAAGTTTAATTTTTTTTTGAAAGAATAATAATCTTGTAATGTTTTCTTAATTTTTCGTTTTAAATTTTTTAATTTGTCATCAAATCTTTTTAATTTTTGCTTATCTGGATTGCAAATCAAAAATTTTCTTAGAGAAGTCCTATTTACAAAAATATTTGCATAAACAAGAGCAAAGCAAAAAAGGGAATATCCAAATTCTTTGATTAATAATTTGTTGAGTAATTGAGGATCTAGATTAGTAGTAATTTTAGAACTACCTTCCATTTCAATATATAAGATAACATAATCTCCGGAATAAAACCAACATAAAATTGTTGTATATGTTCCGCTTAACTGCTTTAAAATCAACGACTTAAACATTGACAAATATGCATCATGCGTATACTATCATTAATAATAAACAATTAAGGAGGATGGTATGAATAATGTCAGAAGAATAAGAAGACAAAAGGATATGACTCAATATGATTTGAGTAAAAAAACTCGAATACCACAATCTTCGTTGAGTTTAATTGAAAGACTATATAAGCATCCGAATCGCAAAATGAAGAAAAGAATTTCGAGAACTTTAGGTTATCCAATAAAAAAGGTTTTCCCTGAGTACCGTAAAAAATGAGGAAGATAGAAAAAAGACCGGAAGTTAAAGTTTAAGAGATAATAATCGGTCAGAGTGAGTAATAAACTGCAAAAAAGTAAATGAGTAATAAGCAAATACTGCAGAAATGTTTAATCCAGGGGCTACCGTGAAAAAGAGAGGTAAGTGGTTTCCTACTTATAGCGACGAATTATGGAGTCCAAAAGAAGATGAGCTCATAAGAAGATTTCATTCTGCCGGATATATGTTCAGAGATAGATTGATGAAATTATGCAGACATCATTTAAATCCGCATGAAGAATATTGGTATCGTTTTAAATTTACTATCAACTATTTCAGGACTATATTATTGAGATCTTCAAGACTGAGTTTTGGAAAAGCATGTGAAATTATGGGTTATTTAGAAGAATACGGAGAGCTAATTTACAAAATAGAAAATGATAAAATAATAATCGATCATAGAGAACTTGAAAATCGGATGACTGCTTATGTGAAAAGAGCTAAAGATAGAGAAGAGGAAGAGGAAGATGAAACATAGCAATAATAAAAACGTTGTACCAAATGTTGTACCAAACGTTGATAAGACATTGACATCCGATTTCCTGAAAACAAAATGGGTTACAAGGATTTGGGACGTTTTTCCTCTCCTTATACTTCTCCATGTGAATATTAACTACGTAAAGACTAGATGTAATGGTAGAAAGAAGAGATAGGAAAGAGAGATTATTACGTCAGCTCGATGAGTCGGGAGGTGAGAAAAATAAAGATTTATGAATTCAGAAAAAATGCTCTTGAAATTGTACGGACAGAACTTTCAGATTTTTATGGAGAGAAATATTTGAATGTTCGAGTATGGTTCGATGCTGCAGGTAGAGGTAATAAAGAGGATTTGAAACCTAGTCCAAAGGGGATCACGCTGTCTATAGATAAAATCGGGGAACTGAAGAAAGGAATAGACAAGGCTTATGCGCAGCTTGAGCAGGAAAAGAGAAAGCACCATAAAGAGGAAAAAAGGAGAGACAGAAGAGCTCGAAATTCTAAGGAAAAATGAAAATTATGACAGGATGCGAAATAGATGAGTAATTTTCTTACAGTAAAAGAATTAAGTTCCTTCTTGAGTTTGCATCCTAATACTATATATAAAATGGCTGAACACCAGGAGATTCCTTTTATTAAGAGAAAAGGTGTAGGTATTAGATTCAGGAAAAAAGACATTGAAGAGTGGCTTGATAAAGGCTCATTAAAAATAAATACCTTCATTGAATCCTTCTCCAAATTTGACCTTTCCCTTGACAGGTATGATAAACTTTTTCTGAAAGGAGGAAGAATGAGTCAGAAGGAAAGAATCTGGAAGTATCCTTTTGGCTCAGTTTATCTCAGGCTAACAAAAACAGGAAAGGAAAGGTGGTATATTTATTACCGCGCCAATGGAGAAAGAATCCGGCAAGTAGTTAAAAATGCACAATCAAGGACTGATGCTTTGAAAGTATTGCAGGTCAATGTTACTGACGTCTTTAGAGGGGAACATGGATTCAGGAAACAAGAGAAAGATATTAAATTTAGCGAATTTGCCAAGCTGTATATCGAGAATTATGCAAAGGTAAATAAAAAAAGCTGGAAACAAGATCAGTATAGAATCGAAGCACATTTAAAGCCCTACTTTGGAAAACTGGATCTCAAAGAGATCACGTCTTTGCTTATTGAAAAATATAGGGTAAAGAGGTTAAAGGCCGGAATCAAGAAATCAACTTCAAACAGGGAATTAGCGTTGTTGAAGGTAATGTTTTCGAGAGCAATTGATTGGGATTATTGTACAGAAAACCCATCCCGGAAAGTCAAATTCTTTTCTGAAAAAGACAATCTTAAAGAGAGGTTATTAAACCTGGATGAGGAGCAAAGATTATTAGAGGCCAGCGCAGAACATTTGAAACCGATGCTAATAACTGCTTTGTATACAGGGATGAGAAGAGGAGAAATTTTAAGTTTAGAGTGGAGAAATGTAGATTTAACAAAAAGACTTATTCGTGTTGAAAAAACCAAGAACGGGAAAATCAGATTTATTCCTATCAATGATTTGCTGTTAAATGAACTAGCAGGATTGAAGATGAATAATGGAGGATCAGATTATGTATTCCTGTACCTAAGGACTAATAACCCAGTTAAAGATGTTAAAACAGCCTTTAATGCAGCTAAGAGAAGGGCCGGAATTAAGGAGTTAAGATTTCATGATTTGCGTCATACCTTTGCGAGCCGGTTGATTGAGAGTGGAGTAGATATAATTACGGTCAAGGATTTACTAGGGCATTGTAGTGTTGAAACAACCCAACGATATACTCATTCGCGTGCAGATCAGAAGATGAAAGCGGTCCAGAGTTTAGTTAAAAAAGAAGAAATAATACAGGAATTTGTCCCCGTATTGTCCACACAGGAAAAGAAATGGGATCCAAATGTTTTGTTTTCAGCGAATTAAAAAACTAGAGCAATGGATTCCTAATCCATGTGTCGCCGGTTCGAGTCCGGCCAGGCGTACCATATGATATAAAAAATTTCATTTCGTAACGTAGAGCAAATGCTACGACTAAATACTTGTAAAGGTTTATG
>Ga0307378_10005103_pt1 | contig 18423 bp, 30 predicted proteins | sample UN1MG_FD_202238 | JGI IMG/M metagenome (GOLD analysis project Ga0307378, IMG submission 202238) | Soil microbial communities from Risofladan, Vaasa, Finland - UN-1 | ecosystem: Environmental > Terrestrial > Soil > Coastal area > Acid sulfate soil | place: Finland: Risofladan, Vaasa | collected... | reverse complement strand
CCCACGTATGTGGGGAATGTTACTTAAAAATCTCTTTCTTTGGAGAACAGTATAAACTTTCAACCCCCACGTATGTGGGGAATGTTACTTTGCTTTGCGCAAATTTGAATACACAACTGTACTTTCAACCCCCACGTATGTGGGGAATGTTACTGCCGGTAAGCTAACTTCAATAATATCAAGTTATTACGAGGGCACTTCCGCTGACCCTGGTTTTTAAAGAACAGAAATTTTTAAATTAAGACCACTTTTAATATAACTCACTGATTTTAAAGAAGCGCTAACACTCTTAGAAAAACATGTTAAATAAAGGTTAGCGTTATTTAATAAATATTTATCATGCCAAATCCAAAACCTTTACCACTTCCAATTCCTTTCTGTAGTGCATCCGTGAATTTTTTATCATCAAATACTTCAAGAAAACCTACAATAAAAACAGAATTCAAAGTAACTTTGGTCGAACCCTTCATAGAACATCGAGTTTTTTCGGGAATAATCTTAAACATCCCTTTTACACCAGCCCGTTCTAATTTTTCTTGCACCCAATTCTTAGAAACAGCCGGTAAAGCCACGCGTTTACCGTTGTCCTTAGATCTGTAAGAGGAGTTAAGGCGCAGAGTAAAAGGCAGTTGATCACCTATAACATAAGTACCTAATATTAATACGGACCCTTTAATAGCTGTATCACTAATAACAACTATTTTATAGTCGGAACGTTGAAACAATGCCCGCTGTTTACCAGAAAATAATTCTCGTATTTTTTGATGAACTTGATAGTCATCACCCTGCATTGGGGGTAATTTAGTCAGATACATACACACCCTCCTCTACTGGAACGGTGTCTAATTCAAGTAACTCAGACCAATCTTCAATATCCTCAATGTAAGCAAAACCACCCTCTAAAAATGTAGCTACTCCACTACCTTCATTGAGTTTACTGAACATTTCTTCTGGTATAGGTATAGCTATGGTGGCTGTTACTTTTGACATTCTTTCAATACCACGATTAACCAAAAGCCTGTTTAAATTACTACCAGTACCTTGATGAACAGAGCTTTGATCTTTAATTCCATCAATTAAATCAACAATTGATTGTTTACTCTGACTTTTACAGTACTGACAAAAATTAATTACAGAAGAATGATCTTTATTTTTATTAAGAATCTCAATAGCTTGCGGTCCTGTTATCTCTGAGGGTGCTCCTATTTCTTTAAGAGTACTAATCATCTCTTCATATAGGGATATTCCAAGAAATCTTTTTATTCTATCCCAATACATAAGCCCACCTTTTTTTAGGGTGATTTTACCATTCAAAAAATAGGCAACTTCTGATTTATTCCAAGAATTTTTTACTGATTTAATTTGTGTAGCAGCCTCTTCAAGTAAACAATTCTCTATTGAGACTCGTGCTTCTTTTGCTAAATTTTCATAAAAGGGGTCACCAATGATACCGGTTCTTCTGAGTGTCGGTACAGGCCGTTGACCACAGAATACCCTGAGTAAATTTGCGACATGCTTCACAGAGAAGGTAGTCGGATTTACTAAAAGATAAGGAGTTGCTTTTTTTGCTCTACCATACCGTCTCGTCTTTCCACTGTCATCATACATAAAATCTGATGAGCGGGAAATGCGGGGATCTTTATAAATCCCCGCTCCTTCCACTTTAATTATTAGAGCTTTCATAACTTACTCCTTCTGAGCTTCAGCTTCTTTTTTTGCCTTTTTTTCTTCAGCTTTTTTTGCTCTTTCTGCCTTCTTAGCCTCTGAAATTTCTTTCTTTCTCTTCTCCATTTCAGCATACAGAGCATCAGATTCTTCCTGAGATAATTCTGTATAAAATTGATGTACCATATCTCCAGAGAATTTCAAATCATTTACTGTTGATACAGTATGCCACCCTTCTTCAGAAGAGAATTTATCTTCAACAGGATCTTCCAGGAACTTGATTTTAAGCTCGGAAATTTCCGCCATCCCTCCACCGCCACGGACAATTCGAAATCCAAGAAGTTTCTTAAAAAATTCTTCTACAAGATTGGTACACTGTTCCCCATTCAGAAGAATGCCTTCTTCCGGTAAACCGTTTATACCTCTCACATAAAAACCCTTTTTAATCTCTCCTCCAATTACTTTTTCTAAGATAGTCTTATAATTATCAAAATAATCAGGATCCACTGCAAGTCTATCATATTTCTGTGATAGAGAAATAAATTGAAGCTCACAAAGATCAATAGCACCGGAAGATATATATTCTACATCTCCGACACTTTCTTTATAATGCATTGAAAGGCCACTACTCTCATCCAAATCCTTTTCACCCTTTGGGTCAGGGTCTTTAGGGCATGTTTGTGTTCCAATATCCATAGTAGGCATTTCACCACCAATTTGAATAGCATCAGTAACTATGATAGGTGATTTACGTTTAATTCCTCCACCTTTAATTTCAAACATATAACCTCTAAGGATACCCACCACTGATGCTATTAATTTTATTAATGCTTTAGGAGCATGGATAAGATCGGGGTTATGGAATGGCTGATCACCACTGAAGATTGCATTACGAATACAGGCCGAGGATATCTTAAGCTTCACATCATAAATAGACTTACCTTTTTCATCCTCTCCTATTTTTCTGATAAAATGTTTAGCAACTTTGTAATTATTATGTTTGAGAAATCTCCACCAATCGGGAATGACATTTTTAAGAATAAAACCATCTTCACTTGAACCATAATTCACGATACCTTTACCTTTAACTACAAACTTGAACATAATTGAACGTACTGACATATAACCTCCTAAAAAAGTTTAAATTTTTTAATTGCGTTTAACCAACCCTAAAACAGAATCATACTCACGAGAGATATCTGGTAAAGGAGTCTCAGGATCTCGGGCCCTTTTAAACCATTTATCTATGTCTTTTTTAAACCCTTTCTTTAACAATTTTTTATAAGTAGAATACCCCGCTTTAACTAAACCCTTAAGACATCTATCCATTTTAGATGACAGAAGTGCCGATGCCCTTTCCTCTTTAAGATATTCTCTATAGAGTTCAGGGCCTTCAGAAAAAGGCGGGTTACCTTCCTCATCAGCCGGCACCCATTCAGAAGTACCGCGTTTCTGTACTGTGAAAAAATAGGAACCTAACGGTTGTCGAAGATTACGGTGACCTTTTAATATTGGATCAGGTTCTACTTCTGGTAATCGTTTAGGATAATAACTGATCAAGCCTAATTGAGGGCATCTTATTGTACCTTCAAGACCTTTTTTATACATACCACGTAAAAAATTCTGGGTCTTTTCTCCGTGTTTAGCATAAAAGCTATTATAGATATCATAGAGTTCCGATAGAGTGATAAAGGCTCGCCCTTGAATAGATGCTGTAAGATACTCCATCCAAGTTTTTCTTAAATCTGAATCATACACGGTCTTTATTGCAGCACTCTCTGATTTATCAGCAATATCAAGAAACACGATTCGAGACCCTGTGAGCTCTCCCCACCTGTTTATCCGGCCAATACGCTGTAAGGTGGCTTCTGGTGAACAAACACTTTCAATTAAATCCAAAAAAGATATGTCCATTGCTGCCTGTACTACAGGAGCAGCTGATACGTTTTTACCGTCTTGTACTCCGGTTCCTCCTTTTTTAAATAATTTTTTGAATTTTTCCTCATTAATTCTTCGGTCTTCTCTTGTATATTTACTGTGGAGTAATAAATCATAATTCCCATTCTCATAAGTTTCCTGAGCATTTCGGATAGAATTATGTATCGTTAAAGTACCCCCACGACATAGTTCCGCTGATTTTGATATCCTTATTTCATATGGAATTAAATGAACCGGTTTATAATGTGATGTTTCATTTGGTAATTGCTGAGTTATTCTATTATCACAGTCCCACATTATATGCATATTTGTAGGTGTTGCACTTAGTAATAACGTATGACAAGAATTTGCCACGCGATGACGAGCACGCATATATGTGATCAAGGCAGCAAACATAGGAGCATCGGATACCAATTCATGAAATTCATCAAGGATAACATCTGAACCGAAAACCTGGAACAATCTTCCACCAATTTTATTATTTACCATTGGACTGAGAATGTTATCGATATTTGTGACAATTATATCTGTATTAAATTCCGTTCCATCATTCTCGGAAATATTAGAACTTATTCGATTACCTGTAAGATATAATTCTATACTGCAATTCAAATTAAACTTCTTGAGTTCTTCAAGGATATTTTCATAAACTGATTCTGCTACGATATTACGGGGGCATACCCATATAATCTGTCGGCCTCTACTTAACCCCCATAGAATACCTATCAATGTCTTACCAAACCCAGCAGGTGCCCGTATAATTGTTGTGGGGCTGTCAATATTTTTTATACAATCTTTTTGTAAATTGAACCGCTCTAAGTCATAATCTTGTGGGCATTCTACGCTACCCTGTTTTATTCCACCATTAAGAATAATATTTATTTCTTTTTCAGGATTCATACCTGATAAATCACTTTCAAAACAATGGGAAATATGCCGATCTGCGGACACCACACAGGATCTGACTGATAAATATTCAGCATTGGTAAGTTTTCTGCCACTCCCGTCTCTCACAAACATATCAGGAACAGGGCATTCCTCTAATGGTTCACCACATTTAAAATTTTGAGATAATTTTAACCAAACCTTCTCTAATCTCTGCATATCTTTTATAGAAACTTTTTGAAGAATTTCATCCCGGTCTGTATAATACCCAAAATCATCTTGCAAAGGTCTTCCGTGGTGCCAATAAATGGCATTTAGTGTGTGTGGTTGAGACATTTTTAACGCTACAAATGCCCATGAAACCTCATGATGAAAAGGAAAATCTGTTACTGATTCATCTAATTCAGACGATGTGATAAAATTTTGGAACCCAGATAAAACTTTACCTATATCGTGGAATGTTCCCGCCCATTTTGCGTAATCTTTCAATTTATCAGATAACCCTAAATAAGATGCCATGCTTTCTGCCAACAGACCTACTGCTCTACAGTGCTCTACTAAATCCTGTTTTTTATCCTTGTTAGCTAACATAAATTACCCTTTCTATGGGTTTTATTATACTGCCATGAACTGCTTTTCTTCAAAAAATCTACCTTCCATTTATATTATACATGTTTTTGATAAAAACTATTCAGTTTTCGAGAATATCTTTAAATAAATTTTGAATTATGGGTGTTACAGCTATTAAAAGAGGTTATTTAAATAGTTATTCTAATACCGTCTTTATTCAGAGAGTAACTTAAAGGAAAGACACCCATGGCTCGCAATTCATGAATAGCGAACGGGGCATATGAATTGCAGATGGTTACTGACTTTACATGCTCATAATGTTTGTAATGTAACTGCAACTGGTGGTATAAGTTGTACTTACTGATTTGACCTATTAAATCATGCTCACCACGCCCTCTCTTTACTTCAACCGGATAAATAGTGTCCTTACCCATATAAACCATGTCTACAGCTCCATAGGAGCCGCAGGAGTGCTCTATGTTATAGAGATAGATATCATCCTGCAGGATCTCTTTAAGCTGCCCTAATCCCTCTGTATGGATCCTACGGACAAGTTCCGGCTGTTTTATCCTTATATGGGATGTATTGAGCGGCCCTGAAGCAGTTTCGTCTATCCATTTATTCCGGGAGATATTGCCACTATCTATAGATGCTTTAATCTTCTTCAACTCGATTAACTGATATTCCCTTAAAGAATCAGGTTTGCCGTGGGTAGAGTAAGTATCTCGGATCATAGAAAAATACATCCGAGTTTTTTCGAGGTCACCTAATAAATAGGCATAATAGCAGGAGAAAAACAGAGTTTCTATCATATCTTATTTGGATTTTATTTAAAATATTTTTAAAGTTGCCATATTATATATAAATAAATCAATAGATTATTAGTAAAAAAATAAAAATAAATTTTAAAAAGCAACCCTAAAACTCGTATAATGTATATGGGAGCATTTATGGCGAAAGAGAGAATTTTTAATAAAACTCATTATGAAAGTGCATGGCGGTACTTGGATGCTCTACGTCCAGGAATATTTACCCCGGAGATGTTCAGGAGTGGTCAGGACCCTTCATATGAGAATTTCAGCGCCTACGCAATGGACTCTATAATCACTTTAGAAGAGCCTTCCCTAATTGCTAACTATTTAAATATCTTTTTTCATATTTATCATATGAAAAAGAGCTGTGAAAAAATTTATTATGTCACCCCAGAATTATCCGCACGGCTTGCTCAGACTTCAATAAATGTTGATTCATATTTCCTGAAGTCACCCTTCAGAGAAATCTACGTACAAATAGATCCCGGCCTATTCTATATCAATGATATTGGGGGTTTGAACGTTCCAGTACACGGGTTCTATGTTTATCTCCGTGACTTTGGAGAATATAAACAAATAAGAATCATGGCCTGTTCACTCCTTAAACCGACACCAGAAATACCTTTCAATGACGCAAATTTTTATTTCCACGTAGAAATCAACCCGGCGGGTAAACTACAGAGCCAGCTCAAAAAACATATTGAAACCAAAGTAGAACCAGAATTAAAAAACTTGAAAAGATATGATCTCGCCAATAATATTGATTACTTAGAGGATTTTACCGCCTTTGCCTTTAATGTCCTATTGTATATTACGAGCAAAAGACCTAATATAACAAATCTTGAACCGGCTAACTACAGTGAGAAGCTTAAAAATATTAAATCGGCTTCAAAGAGAAGAAAGATTGAAAAAAGAGCTGAAAAAGCGTCAACACACAGAATTATTGTCATAGGCGAAGATATTCAGGATAAAAACAATGATATGGAAAAAATCCGGGAAGCTGGAGGAATTGGCTTATGGAAATTAAAAAATAAAGTAAGGGTATCCGGCCACTGGCGTACTCAGTGGTACGGAAGTGAGAAAGATAACACACGACGCGCAGATCAAATATTCGTAGATGATTACACAAAAGGACCTGAATTCTCAGATATGGTCAGCTCAAAATTTATCGTTAAATAAGGTCTTATGGAACGGGGATAAAAGCCAGATGCATCAATCACAGAAGAAAATATTAGACGATATCGTGAAAAGACATCTCGATATCTTGGATGTTATCTACAAGGAGGAGCCCTCAAAAAAAAGTTCCAAGAAAGCGGCGCAAAATAAAAAAATCCTGAAGAAGCCAAAAGAACTGAAGAAGCCTAATTACAAACAGGGGAAATGTAGTTTTCCAGGATGTGACGCTATGTTTGAAAAGAAATCAGGAGTACAAAGGCACTGTCCCGAACATAAACACAAATATGTGCCCGTTGCAAAAAGGAAAAATTAAATCTTGTGAGGTGTAGAAACGTTTTGTTATGTGAGGCTCATTTTCGTGAATTAATGTTGAAACCAGATGATAGCAACCGATGACTTTTTTGACGCAACTGTAACTACAGGTTGTACAAGAAACTGTACTTGTTGTTCAACGCTCTGTAGCATAGTTATCATCAGCGTAACTACAGGAACAGGAAAATGGCCCCGGAACCTGGAGAAGGGAATCAAGAAAGAAATCAAGATACAGCAATATTCTTGAACATAAACCTTTAATCAAGAGGCGCACTCCTTATTCCATAAGTAGGTTGGATAGAAGAGGCCATCTGAGAAAGAAAGGTAAGAGATGAAAGAACCGAAAGTTAAAGAATTAACAAGAAGACAGATCCTGCAGAGACGATTAGCTAAAAAGAAAACTTATTCTAACTATCTTCGGAATCAACGGCTGAGACGAGCTGATCCGAATATTCGGCAAATCAGAGGAGGTGAAGTCATCAGCACTGGAGTGAGTATTGAAAGAAAAATTTAAAACTACTCATAGATTGAAAAAATCTTTCGTATATAATGAGGAAGAGATTTATAGAAAAGGAAGTCCTGTTTTTATACCAAAAGGAAATCAAGGCTTTCGATGTAATGTCTTTTTCTTAACTCCCACGGGTAGAATTCGATCGAACAGAGATCATGTCGTTCTTCTTTACTCAAAAACTTTCTTTAAACCTATAAAAAACTGGTTTGAGGTGGTCTGATGCCGTTCAATCACCGCACAAGAGAATACGTTTTTCATGACGGTTCTCGAATGACAGAATTTGAATACATGAAGCGTTGGATATTACAGCAGGCTAAATTGGAAGAGCAACGCAACAAAATTGTATTGGAAGAGAGACTAAAATGTATTCAGTCAAAAGAAATTATGAATGAATTATTGGGTGGTACAGCGCCAAGTATGGTTTATAGAAGATTGAAAGCAAGAAACATTTTATAAGGAAAAAAATGGAACGACAGATATTCGGTAAAGGAAAAGGTAAAGTAGGAAAAACACCTGCAGTTGCCCTTATAAACCCAAAATACTCACGAAATGTGAGCCAGGTTGTAAGGGCATGCAGCTGTTTTGGTATAGAACAATGCTGGTTCACCGGTGACCGGGTTGAAATGGAACTGGCCGGCAAAACCAGAATGCCCCGCGAAGAGCGGATGAAAGGGTACAGTAAAGTTGATATCATTCAGTTCGATTATTTCTTCGAGCAATTTCCGAATTGCACTCCTATAGGGATTGAAGTTATTGACGGTGCTGAAATGATGACCGAATTTGATCATCCCGAAAATGCCCTCTATGTTTTTGGCCCTGAAGATGGCTCCTTATCAAAGATAGCTCGCAGCTTTTGCCACAGATTTGTCTTTATACCCATGCAGCACTGCTCAAATCTTGCAGCTTCGGTTTACATCACTCTGTATGACAGGTATCTTAAAAGGGCCTTGAGTGGCCTTGAGAAACCCATGACAGTCGGGGAAGTGTTAGATGAACCCAGAGGCTGGAATCAATTTGAAGATCAGTACGGCAATAGTGGCAGTAACCACATAAGTGTCCCTTTAGATAAAATGTTAATGAATGGAATAGATAAAAAGGTATGAAAATATTTGATGCTTTACTTGAAAGCTGGTTCATGGGTAATATGAACCTTATTAATACTTCTCCAGAGTCTGCTTTTGATAAACTAAGAGCATTTGAAATTTTGGAAAAAGAAAAACTAAAATATCAAAAGGATTTTGAAGATGTGCTCAAAGTTCTCAAAACACCCGCCAAAGATTTACCGCTTCTCATTGGTAATGTGGAATATGAGGAAGCAAAAGAAATCCTTGAAGAAAGGTTAAAAGAATAATATGTGTAAAAATAGAGCTGAAGCTGAAGCACCCGCCGTCGTCCCAGAAATATATACAGGGGATGCTATAGAAAGCATACGGTTTTTTGGAAACAAAAGATATCCGGATTCTATTGGTATCCGTCTCAAAGATGGCAAATATATCGAAGTGGTACCAGTCCTTAATTCATCTCTGCGTAGTTTAGAATCACAGCTTGAACTTAAACGTGGAAGGTGGCTAAAGTAATGAAATGCCCCGTTTGCGGTAACGAAGAAATGGTACAGGATAAATTTGGTTATATTTCTCGAACATGGTTATTGAAGAGGGTATTTTTGAAAAGGAAGAGGAGGAATAGATGTATTACGCGTTAATGACAGGAGTAGGTGGGGGGTGTGATTATACAATTGGCTGCAATAAAGTTTTTAAAGAACTTAAGGCAACGGATCCTTTAGGTTTGATGAAAGAAGTTATTGAATTGTTTGATTATTATGGTGGTGAAGAAAGGGTTAAAGAAATAAAAGTTTTGACTGTATCTTCAATTGAACTTTTTGACTTGAATTCTCTAATACAATCAAGAAAAGAAGATGCACTACAAGAACAACGAGCAGAAAAAGAAAAAAAAGAAAAAAAAGAATATGAAAGATTAAAAGAAAAATTCAAAGAAGGTTAATATGAAGCTTTTTCATAAAACCCTATTGTATTACTCTGGTATATTTATATTTGTTTTATAACTCCAACAGTACCAATATAATTGCCCGGCACAAGTATGGCATTTTTATCCCCTATGATTAGGTTATCCCTGCTAAAATTTTTTCTCTAATTCTTTTTATGAGGCCCTCATCTAAAAGAGGGTGTTCTTTCTTAAAGACTTTCATTAAATAGTCCGTGGCTTCTTCAGCCTGCCCTCCATTATAATCAGGAAACATCTTAGGCATCCTTTTATATGCTGGATGCACAGTAAATCCTTTATAATAAAGCTCTGCCTGTTCTAAAAACTTCGCTACGACATCCTTTACTTTTTTCTTTTCCGTGAACTTCTTTACCGGGGCATATTCCTCTTTGAGAACGGCACTGGCTTCAATAAACCTTGCCACTACATTCAGGGCAGCTTTCCTGCCAGGTTTATTCCGAGGGGATTTTTTCCAGAAATGATTACCTCTCTCAGTATGGCTCTTCTGGTGCGGTCCACGTTCTCTTAATATAAGATTTGAAGGGGAGTTATCTGTTTTATCTCCATTTTTGTGGTCAACTTGTTCTTCTTCATGGAGAAATCTATTTAACTTTTGTTCCATTCTAGCTCGATGTAAGTATTTATAGCGCTTCTTTCTATCTCCCCTGATTTCACCAGAGGGGGGAATCGTACAACAATAATAATAGCCACCCTTTGTAGCCTTAATAATACTATCTTCATCAATTTCAAAAATTTTTTTCTTTGCCATGCCTTTAAGAAGAATATTAATAAATAATTAGGATTCATAATCAGGGATAAATTTCTGAGGGTCTTCTTTAGCTATAATTTTACGCTCCTTAACTTCCTTCGGTACCGGGAGGTTAGATAGCCATTGGGCTTCTTGAATAAAGATTGATCGTGAGCACCCCTGGCAGACAGGTACCGCACGAAAATTAATATTAAATACTGTTTTTGTCTCTATTTTACCACAAACCTTACACAATAGATATTTATTTTCCACAAGTACCGCCTATTTCTTTTCGATAAAAGCTATCATATCTCTTTCATCTTCAATTCTAAAAATTTTGATCTCTATTATATGCTGGTTTAAGTAAGTCATCTCCTCCTCAGTCATATACGGCGACGCTATTCTCTCCGTATTTTTAAAATCGTCTAATATTTTTGTAGTGTTATCGCTGAAATTGGTAAAATCCTTCAGACCCCATCCTTCCTTGGTACGGTTAGGTAAACAAAGATCCTCTATAACATAAGTACCCTTTGATTTAACATGAGGAAATAGAAAGCCCAGACTTACCTGCTGGTGCTCCTGGAAATGTAGCCCATCATCTATTATTATATCGAAATTACCACTATATTCCTCAATAAACTTTTTCAAATGCTCCCTATTGCTCTGGTCACCCATAAATGTCTTCAACCGGTCATTTTCTAAATTTTTTACTGACTCGGGCGTGACATTGAAGCCTTCAATACTGCAGTCATCAATACCAAAAATTAAACCCTGAGAAAAGTAGTCGTGCCACATGCGCAATGAGGCACCTTGAAAAATACCTATTTCTAATAACCTGATTTTTTCATTTCTAAAAGGGCGATAATACTCTTCATAAATTTGAGTGAATTTATGTTTTGTCGCTTTATCAGTTTTACATCGAGTACCTATTTCCGTCAACGTCTCCATACTGTCCTTTATAAAAAAGGTGCCCCTTAGGACACCTTCTCTGCTTTTAAGATATGGTTCACATAAATCCTGTGTGAAAGTTTATTTTCATCATAGGGAAATTTAAACCTGACAAAATCCCGCTTATTCCTTCTCGGTATGAAAGGCTCCCGAATCAATTTCAGACCGGACTCTTTAGGAGTCCTGCCTTTTTTGATATTAATGTTACAGTGCCGGCATGAACATACACAGTTCATGAAGGAGTTCTCACCGCCCCTTGACTTAGGCAGTATATGATCCATAGTCCTTTCATCAGATTTACATTTATATTTATACTTCTGATTAAACTCATCAAAATGGAAATATTGACATATGTTATCATCACGATCAAAGACCGCTTCTTTACTGAAACCAATCTCTTCTGTCTTGGGATGAAATCCTACAAACTCCAATAGCCGTACAACTAACGGTCGCCTGATCTTAAATGTTGAAATAGCCTTATCAACCGGCATCGTCTGATACCCATAATCAACATAGGGCTGGTTTCCGTCATGCGATACAACGACATGGATTTTTTCCTTTACTAACCATCTCCAGAACTTTTCAATACCGACTTCCGTAAGGTACTGGAAGTCTCTTGTTAAAACAACTATCGAAGCCATAGATTCATCCTCCTTTCATTTTTATACACTTACCGTTCGAGTGTCGTATTGCAAATAATTTGTGTTGTGTAGTGTTTCCATAGTACACTCCTTCTTTTTAAATATGAGTTTTCCGGCCTTTAAATCTTTACGGATATGATAATGCTTACCTTTCTGAAGAATCATATCCTTTACGACTTTTACGCGGCCTTCTATTATTACATCGTCCCACGGGTTTTTCATTATTTCCACAAATCCTCTCGATTATATCTGTATTCATATGGCGTCGATAAATTCAAAAATAGATATTTCTTTTTAGGGCATTTTGCACATTGATAGACTACACGTTGAGAAGGAAGTTCTGCGCCGCCCGAGCCAAATAAAATGCCCTTTATTTGCTGTGTCCCACATTCAATCCACGTATGTACAATATGCTTATCTCTCAGCCATTTAATTAATTTTTCCATAATTTTGGTATCCCTTTACATTCAATTTTATATGGTGTCCCTTGGTCTGGACAAAAGATCACTTCATAACCTGTTGAAGTGGAAGTCCTACTCCAATTAGGAGTATAACCTATTGTATCCACATTGTTGTTCCTTTTCCTTTATAATACTCTGATATTATGAAGTCAGTGTTACATAATCCCGTGAACAGAAATTCCTCTATCAATTCCGGGCTAATCTCAACTTTCTTTCCATTTTCATACCATTCTATTTCCTTGAGATTTAGGGTATTAATTCTAAATCTCTCTGCCTGTATCTTCAGTACATGCTCAATATCTACTCTCATATCAGTTATTTATCTCCCGTTCTAAAACTCTCGTACTTTCTCCTACGTTAAACCAAAAGAATATTTTTCCACCTTCTATAATAAAGCAATCATCAAGGGATTCTTTTCTTCCACATGGAGTTATTTCACCATGCATATATACTGCCTCTCTCCTCAGTTCTTCTTTTAAATTTTCCATAATAATCCTTTAACAGGTTGAATTCTCCGATTAGACCCTAAAAACTATAAATAATCCTATTACAAGATTATTATAAAAATGGTACACCCGCAGGGACTCGAACCCCAAACGTCCGCCTTAGAAGGGCGGTGCTCTCTCCAGTTGAGCTACGGGTGCGTTTTTCATATATATTCTACTTTTCTCTTTGATTTCTTTAGTACTAAATAGTATGAATGAAATTTCCGTGCATGCTTTTGATTTCTCTGCCAGTCAGCTACTATTCTGTTCTTAGCTAACAGAACAAATAAATCTTTTACATAAAACCCTATTCTCACTGCTTCATTTATTATAAATACATGGCTAAAGTACTGTTTACCGCCACTTACCTTGTCTTGACTCCTACATATTAGGATACCTTCGTTCTGTAATACCCTGTAGAGCTCTTGCAGCGCTCTTGAATAGAAACTATGGAGTTCTTTTTCATTAGGATATAATCCGAACCTCTTTACTATGATATTATTTTCATCTTCTGCGTCCGTTCTGCCTGAAGTAGCTAAAAAAGGAGGATCAAACATTATTGTTTCCATAGAGCCGTCACGTAGAGGTAAAGATTCTACGTCGGCTTGGATTACCCCCTCTGCTTGAGGATATATATCCATTTTAATAATAGGCTCAGGTACATCCTTCTTATAGAAATTCCCCCTGCTGTAAGTAGGGTCTAATGATATATTGCCCTTACAGTGTAATTTTATAATATTACTTATTATCTCATCACTTGAGTATGATATTGATTTAATTATAGTCATATCAAAGATTTATATGCGGTAGAAAGGAATTGAACCTTCACGCCCAGAGGACAATAGTTCTTGAAACTATCGCGTATACCATTTCGCCACTACCGCTTAACTTTCTTTATAAACTTGGATACCCCATATGCCTTCTTGAACAATATGGGGATTACCTGCAGCTTTAATTGCTGGCGTGACAGTAACACCGTTTTCACGGATCCTGAAAATATCTCCAGGTTTTAAATATGACATTTCAATTTGTTTCCAGCCATCTTCGGTGTCAATCTCTACTACTCTGTTTTTATCCTCAGATCGGCCGAGTTTAAAAGGAATAGTAGCAATAACAGCCGCAGCTGCTGTCGTTTTTAAAAAGTTTCTTCTATTCATCTGATTTCCTCTATGTTTCCTGTGAAACATCTGTATCTATCTCAGCTCTTGCAACACCTTATTAGAGCACCTGAATTTTACGATATCAATAATTTATGCGGTAGAAAGGAGTCGAACCTTCACGCCCAAAGGACAATAGTTCTTAAAACTATCGCGTATACCATTTCGCCACTACCGCTTAAGTTTTTTAATGGTAGCCGAGGAGGAAATTGAATCCCCACACCTTTCGATACATGGTCCTAGACCATGCGCGTCTACCTATTTCGCCACTCGGCCTTATTCATATATAATATAAAAATTAAAGATGCATGTATTATTTAGTTTATGATAACTTCACTTCAAAATGTATGTAACAAGTCCCTTTGTCTGAATCTGCATATGACCAGTTAATCTTCAAATATCTCACATCTTTTTTAAGATGCTCTTTCAACATTTTTTTGATGATCTTTAGATAGTCATCTTCATCAAAAATATCCGGAAATTCGTCTGAGGGTACGACAAAATTGAAATTCAAAGACCCTTTTTCCTGTTCCTTGCTTTTAAGGGTGCCTTCTGTAGAGAGTTCGGATTCTCTACGCTTTGGAGCGATTTCGGAAAGAAATTCCTTTATCGCTTTTACTATTTTAACGTCTGCCACTTTCATATTTCCTCCTTACAGGAATATTCGCCTGAAAGTCACCCGGTTTCCCGGGACGAGGCGATGGTGAACATGCATCTCTAATCTTTTTTGTCCTCCTTTATTTCTTTAAAATTTATCTGCTTCTTTCCTGAACCCTGAAAGGGATGTTATCCAAAGTAAAAAGTAACCCCTCATTCAGATCCCTGACTTCATCCGTCAGATTCTTTGAAACCTTCAAATAGTAACCATGATTCAGCCAATCTTCATAAGATGTACTTCCCCGCGTCTTATTACATCTCCGGCAGGAAGTTACCAGGTTCTCTTCAATGCTCGGTCCACCTACTTCCCACAGAACCAAATGGTCTACAGTCATTGGAAGTCCGTCTTTCCCGCAGTACCTGCATTGATAACCGTCCCGTTTAAAAACTCTCCATGAGAGTCCCTGCTCAATCCTACGGGTTGCCTTCCGTACGAGAGCTTTGACGAGCTTTCCATCGGTAGCTTTCTGCAAGACTTCGATTTCCATCAGGTCAGTCTGCCTTAAGACCTTCTTCCAGTCATCTGTATTCAGATCGAGGGCGCAGAATTCATCGTTGATGTCTGCATCATCCGGAAGAAGACAGATAAAGTTTTTCCCTTTCCCTGAGAAAATGACACCCCCGATCTGAATGGTATGTCCGAACTCAAGGAGTTCCATGTCTTCAAATTTAAATTTTTCCATCCTTACCTCCCGATTTTATTTAGATTTTATTTATTTTCCAGAAAAACATTTTCTCAGATCAATCTCCACATTACGGAGACCCATTAATAATTTACCCAGCCTATTTTCACCCACACCTTTACAGACACCCCAAAAGACATCCCCCCATGAATTTTTTTCTATTAACTCGGCATTCCCGGTAGCAACGAGCTTGTCCATTAAGTGAATATCTGAGAACTTAGATATTAAGATACTGTGCATGATATCAACTCTTACTTCATCCCAATCATAACGACAGTCTATCATATTGCCGCATCTTTTCGCTTCACCCGGCTTTTCTAACTTTGCGAAGTAACGCCAAATGCGCTCATCATTGCTCTTTGCTGCCTGGTACGCATGCTCTGCCGTAGGGAATCCAATTCCTTTGTAGACGGTTTTCGCAAACCAGAAATTTGAGAGAAATCGATATTCACCGCGAAAGCTGTCGATTTTATTTCTGCTGTTTTCCATTCTGATTCAGATCTTTCAATAACAGGTATTTCAATAGGTTCTTCATCATATTCTGAAAGAGGAGGCATTGTCCTGATACCACACCACTGGCATCCTTCATCATAACAGAGAAGACATTTAAACTGCTTGTCTTTAGAGATAAGAATTTTGTACCGGTTTATTTTAATCCTCTTCTCTTGAAAAATCTGACCATCCGAATCTTTCTCCACAGGCATCACACTTGCCTACATTGGCGTTCCACGTTGGCTGCACCATTCCTTTACACTTCTTTTTCGGACAGGGTTTTGCTCTGTCATTATAACCTTCCATAGTGAATGGACTTCTTTTTTTAGGCATTACTTTTTCTTTACTCATTTACTAATTACCTTCCAGAACTCTTCCTCGTAAAAGTCATCGTCTTTGTATTTTACATTAACTTGCCATTTATAATCACAGATATCCCACGGGTCATAAAATCTTCTATAAGCTTTCCCATCGGGAACATCCTTTGTTCTCCGGTCCTCCTGTTAGCCTGATTCTTACGATACTGTTTTGTCTTGGATCCTTTATAACCATCGGTTATCCAGGGCTTTCTGTACGATCTGCTCATACTATAACTCCTTTAGAGACCTCCTTTGTTAAGGTTAAACTGGCAATTATGTACATATACCTTTGTATAATAAAAGTCCTGATGAAATTCCTAATATTTCAGGAAATATTGTTTTATTTAAAGATAGAATTATTTCTGCGCTTTGATAAGGATGATTTGACGGCAATATAAAAAAAGCCGTTACAAATAAGAACAGTATAAAAACTGCAGGTAAAATGCTGAGAACTTTTAAAATAATTCTTCCCATTTATCTCCCATATAGAGGTTAAAATTGGTGGCAATGGTGAGATTTGAACTCACGACCAACTGATTATGATTCAGCTGCGCTGCCGGGCTGCGCCACATTGCCACAATGATTTTATGTATATCCTTCATTATCTTTCATATAGGACTTTTTAGTAGTAGGGACTAATTCTTTATTACTGAGACCTTCCCTATCTGATACTGTGATTAATTTGCCGTCTTTTCTTTTACAGCCTACTCCCCACCTACCGGCGTCTTTCCAATAGGTATAACCCGTATATTCGTTGTAATCACTTAATCTTAAAGTAGTACCTCCTTCTCCAAGACAGACGTATTTCGGTAATTCAGCAATACTCTCTAAGATTACTTTTTTTACAACAAGTTTTAATTCCACTATTTCATCAGATTCATCAGGTTTTAAACCTTCTGCATAGAAATGTCCCTTTGTAGGTATGCTGTCATCACTTCCAGATAATACTCCATGAATATTTTTACCGTGCTGCCCGTTTCCCATTAACCCCTTTCGACGGATGCCGTACCATTTTACTTGCCTAAAACCATAAATTCCCATACATTACCTCCTTATAATATATGGTACGAAACTTACAGGGTATTATTAAAGAAAAAAATGGCGGAGGACACGAGACTCGAACTCGCAAGGCGTTTCCACCCGATCGCTTTCCAAGCGATTCCCTGACCAATTCGGATATCCTCCAGCAAGACATATTAAGGAGTCTTTTCGTACATTTTTATGAAATCTTTTCCATATTTACTGACTACGTAATTATAGATATTTTTAAACTCTGGCCACATCAGCACAATTAACTTCTCTTGGAATTGGTCTATCTTCGCTTTTGTTTGTGGAGTCATCCATCCTTTTATCTCAAGAAAAATTCCATTAGATAGGGTATAATCAGGTATCCATTTTCTAAGTTTATTTTTAAAATAATAATCAAATCTTTTATTATTTCTTTTAAATTTTATATTAAAATCCTTGGCATAAATTATCCAAGCTAATTCCCAACTACTATCACACCATATACCTTTATACCACCCTTTTTTCCCTCTACCTGCACCTCTTTTATAACCACCGTAATTACCGTATTTATTTAACTTAGCAATTTTTGATAGTTTTAATTTTCTCTCTTTTTCTTTTTCCATTGTTAAAGCTCTTCCTTTACAATTTTTCTTTAAGTTTTTTATAAAATTTTTATAACCTTCTTCTGTCATCCAATCTTTTGGAGATAATCCTGGATTAGTGCCCTTTCTTCCTTTAACATTTATATATTTAAAAGGTACATCTTTTCTTTTTTTAGGACTCTTTTAGCACCATTGTAAATGAGAGGCTATTACCTTAACATTGTCAGATTTTCTTGTACAGTATTTACATTTATACATACACATATTATATCATAATATATTCAAGAATGTCAAAAAGCGTAATTTATGGCG
>Ga0307378_10005100_pt1 | contig 18428 bp, 16 predicted proteins | sample UN1MG_FD_202238 | JGI IMG/M metagenome (GOLD analysis project Ga0307378, IMG submission 202238) | Soil microbial communities from Risofladan, Vaasa, Finland - UN-1 | ecosystem: Environmental > Terrestrial > Soil > Coastal area > Acid sulfate soil | place: Finland: Risofladan, Vaasa | collected... | reverse complement strand
AATATTGGAGAGGAAAAATTGGAAGAATTTCTTCGTTCAAAAAATATAGAAATTCAGGAACCAGAATTACCAGAAGAAAAATCTGAAATAGAAAAAGCAAATAATCTGAATAGTGAAATATAAACACGTAAAATTTCCCATATCGAAAGTAGAAACCTTTTTTTAAAAAAAAAAAATAAAAAATAAGAGAAAAAAACTAACTTTTTCTCTTAATAACCCCGTGGCAAATACTCTCCTGTTAGACTACTCCAATGCTAATATCCGCCTGCTTGCGTAGCCATTACTGTAATTACGTCTTTTTTTGGATGAATACCAATCTTGGCGAATTTTAATTGATCAGGTAAGACCTTACCTTTAAATATAAACTGTATGGCTAAAATTGGATTTAATTTATACTCACGTTGTACTGTTTTTTTAATTTCTGCTATTGAATTGTTTGGATCAAGCTCGATAAGCTTGATTGCTTGGTCGGGGGGAACCCCTGTTAGTCGAAATCGATACTGCGTAATTTTATATCACACTCTATTTTATTTTTTTTAAATTGATTTGAATTAGTTATAAGTTATCCAACTGATAAATTAAGGATTATCGTTTAATATTCCGAACTTCAGTTTACATCATAGTTATATAGCTCTTATTCTTCTCTAAACGATTTTTTGTAGATATCTTAAAATCGAAAAGGTTCTAGAGGAGGTCCCGGTCGATCAGGTGGCCCTGGAGGATGTATAGGGCCTGGTTTTGGTAAGGGTGGAGAGGGAAACCGCTCTAATCTGTTTTCTAAACTTGAAATTCGTTGCTCAATTTTATCTAACCTTTCTTCAATTGTTTTAATCCTTCTTAACATATTTGGGTCTTCTATTGTCATTTGCTTCTATTTTTTAAATTAATTTTTAATTATTTTTCAATTTCTAACATCGTATTCTTAATTTTTAAAATTTTACTTATTGTAATTCTTAATATATACTAAATTTACAAATATTTGTTTTTTCAAATTCTTTTAGTCCAAGTCCAGAAAAAAAGTATAAATTTATATAACTACATAGATACATTGTTATTATGGAAACTTGGAATATCTCTAAAAAGTTAAAGATCGAGTTATTGAAAAAGTCGGGTAACATCGAAGATAATAGTAGGAGAATATTATTTATTCTTAGAAATTTAGGTCCACAAAGATTTACTAATTTAGTGAAATATTCGAACTTAAGTAGATCAACTGTATCTAAATATCTTAATCTTCATAGAAAAAATAAAAATATTGAACAAAGGTTAATTACTGATAAAGTAACAAACAAGCAATATAGAAGTTATGTAATTACAGATAAGGGAATAGAAAAACTAGGAGAAGCACCCTTAAAACTAAAAGATGAAATATTTATCGTTAATGAATTAAAAGAAAACGTCAGAAAACTCGAAAATTTAATAGATTTTTATAAAGAAATAAGTGTAGAAGACCCTTTTATAATTAATATTGTAAGAATCATATCCAAAATAGGAGATAACTTTTTTGAATTACATCAAGACAGAGATCTTTATTTATCTCTTTTTTATATCTTCTATAACTCCATTCTTGGTCAAGGTGCTTTTGCAAAAAGTTATTGGCACTTTGACGAGTCAAGTTCTCAGAAATTTGAAGGTTATAAATTAAATTTAGAACAGTATTGCGAAGTCTATAATGTTTCAAGAGAGGCTATTAATTATTTAGCCAGATCCAAAATGATAAAAAATGATTTTGGTTTTTATTTGATTAAACGTGAAATGAATGATTTTTTTTTTCATGAGGAAGATTTATTAGGGACTACAACTCTTAGGCTCATTAAAGACAAATTAATTGATGAAATTATTAATCTTCAAGAAGGTATCTACGATATGATATATGATCTTGACATTATGGCAGAAGAAATTGCTAATCAACTAAAAGAAATGGGCTTAATATGGGATGCTATTCAAGATCATTTTCAATTATTAGTATTGAATTTGATTATTAAGAATGCCATTGAGATGGGCTTTTTAGATATAGAAAGAGAAAAATTGATTGAAGGAGTAGCACAGTCGAAAAAATTAATGCAATCAGAAGAAGGAAAACTTATACAAAAGGTTATTTTAGAAAACTCTAAAATCAATTTGCATTATAATATGCTTACTCTAATCCCAGATTAGAGTTAACAAAAAAATTATTTTTAAAAATTTTAAAATCGTTGGAGTTTTAATATTGAAAAGCAAATTTATCTTTAACCTTAATAATAAAAATCCATGTCTGTCTGACACATGTTTAAATATCAGATATTGGTATTATCAATTATTTTTTTGATTATCTTTTATAATTCAATTAGACCTCAAATCCATAAAAAAGAATTTGTAATTAATAACTTTCTTAAATTGAAACTTGAGGGAGGAAGAACTATTATTTATGTAAATAATCGTGTATTTAGACAATGTATGTATCTTCTATTGAATATTAACACTGATAGGCTTGAAGAGTACGATGAAATTAAATCTATTGATGAAGCGGCTGTCAAATTAGATCGATCCATGGAAAGAAATCATCATAAAGTTCCTCCCGAGACCGAATTTTGGGGTCATTGTTCAAATATCCAAGCTTGGGTGGACAATGAGTATGATACTCGAATCCTTCATCGAAATTTAGCATTCCCTTTATTAAAAGCTCTTGTTGATGCTGGTGATCTCGTTGCTAAACGAAGATTTAAAGAGGAAATTGCTATAAGATATGCTACAGGACATCCTACTGTTATTCGATTTTTAACTCAAAATGGTTATTTACATTATTTAACTGAGGATGAATTTGAAAGTATGTTAATTGATATCGATTTTCCCAGCATTGATGAATATACTAGGAAAATAACCCCATACTTAACTGATACGAAAGATCCTGAATCAATTAAGCAGGTAAAACAATACACGACTAAATTTATAAGTAAATTTCGTTTTAAATATAAATATTTAATCCTTCTAAAAGCGATAGAAAAAATACCTCAAAAGCATAGACCGAAATTTGTTGAGATTATTTATAATAAATACAAAGGTAATAGAAGCTTTCCATTGTTAAAATTTTTCGATAAGGCTCAAATAAATTTTAATAATTTGGATCTTAAAATGGTATCTTATAATGGAACTCTAATTGGAATAATTTTAGATTCAAAAGTAAATCTAAAAAATAAACTGATTGAAAGTATAGAAGAAATTAAGGGATTAGAAGAAAATTATGAAGATATTGAGGAATTAGATTTAGCGCATAATAGAATAACAAAAATAAAAGGGCTTGAGTATTTAAAAAACTTAAGAATATTGAATTTAAAAGATAATTATATAGAAAAAATAGAAGGTCTTGATCAGTTAAAAAATCTAGAATTCCTAGATCTTTCAGGAAATATAAATATAAAAGAAATCCCTGAAAGTTTAATTGACATTCCTAATCTAAAAACTGTTAAATTAACTGGATGTAGAATCAACAAATTTTCAAAATCGGTATCACATTTTTTTTGGATGGGTCAGAATTTTAGAAATTATACAGAATATACTCAAGAAGATATTCTATACTATGAGAAGACTCATAGTTCAAAAGCTAGTAATAGTGGAAGATTATATAAAAATTTTGTAAAATGGTTATTTAGACTAAAGGCAGTAATGAAAAGATATAATTTTAATCAAAAAGATATTGTAAAATTCGAACAGAAGACAGATTTAAATGCTTTTTATTCAGGAAAACCCACAAAGCCTTTTTTAAAATATCTTTTTGATAGGTTGCAAATGAAGATAACTTCATTTCTTTAAGAAATATTATTCTTATGTCTAATTCGAAATTTTTCATTATAAATTAAGAGTAATCCAACATCTTCTCGATTGGCTTTATTGCACGCTTCGCAATTTCAGGAGGAACTTTAATCTCAAATGTGGCATCATCCAAGTTTTCTAAAAGATACTTAATTAACTCGAGATTATGTTTTTTCATATTGTAACAAATTAATTTGTCTTTTGCCAAATAAAATTGTTTGTCTGGAAAATCACGACTCATGCGCTCTAGTAGTCCCACTTCCGTCCCTATGATAAATTGATCTACCTCAGGAGGACTTTCTTTAACATATTTATACATATGACCGGTAGAGCCCACAAATTTTGCTAAGTCTCTTACTCCCCTTATACATTCTGGGTGAACGAGTAATTTGGCTTTAGGATATTTTTTCGTTACTATTTTTATATCCTCTACAGTAATTTGTGAATGAACATAACAATGTCCTTTATCCGGCATTTTTATAGTCTTTATTTTTGAAAATTGTTCTGTATAATCTGCTAAGTTTGCATCTGGTCCAAATAAAATGGAATCCACATTAAACTCATTACTGATTTCCTCAGCAATTTTAACGGCATTTGAAGACGTGCAACAAATATCAGACTCAGCTTTAGCAGCAGCAGTTGTATTAATGTATACTACAGCAGGTAGTCCAGGATTTTCTTTTTTAAATTCTACGATCATTTCAGGAGTAAGAAAAGCAGCCATTGGACAACACGACTCATAATTCGGAATTAATACATGCTTATCTTGATTTATAATTGAAGCAGTTTCAGCCATAAAATCTACACCAGCGAAAATTATATACTCTGAGTTTGCCTTTTCTTTCGCTGTACGTGATAATCCAAGAGAATCCCCTAAGAAATCAGCGATTTCTTGTATTTCAATTGGTTGGTAATAATGTGCTAAAATTATCACATCATTTTTTTTTTTTAAAGTTAGTATTTCTTCTTTTAATTGATTTGTAGTCATATTCTCATTAAATTAATTTCAAATCTTCTATTATGTATAAAAATTTCTAATTAAAATAAGTTCTCTTGTAATAAAAAATAAAATTAAAGCAAATAATAAAGAAAATAAAAAAGAATTTCGGTTAAATATTAAAAATTTCTCTAAATTTGTTTTGATCAACTATATTTGCTGCTAATATATTACTCATTGAGTTAATACCTGTATCATGCCCTTGCTTGTCAAAACCTGCACAGAAATCACCGCAGACATATACATTCTTAAATTTATGGATAACCATTAGTTCAAATGTTAAAAGAAATACTTTTACATTTGTTATAACTCCAAAAACTCCGATTTTTACTTCTTTATGAGAGCTACCTGCATTTTTAATGATCGTTTCTATTACCGAATCGAGATCCGTCTCGTCAAATGAACTAAGACTATTTGAATTTATTATCACATTAAAATCATGATGCTCCTGAATTAATTCGTTCAATGGTGATATAAATTTTGCTCCATAAGTACCTTTTAAGCAGTGAGGCCCAAAAAGATCCATTTCTCCTTTTTGTGTATCATCGGTTTGGTCATGCCAATCCCTTAAATGAATGCACTGATATTCTACACCACTATTTTCATTTGAATGTGATTCAGATGCTTTATTCATTAAATCTCGTATAAATTGATTTAATTTATCTCCTTCCCATAATCTTTTTGTCTCATCATAATCAATATGAACTCTATGTCTGAAATGTTCTAAGATATGATGATATGAAAGAGATCCACCAATCATTTCATTACTACCATTCTGTTTCAACCATGATATAAATTGGTTAATATTTGCGTCACTCGTATCTCTATTCTGATTTAAAAAATATTCCATCCATTTATTTGCAACTTGTCCGTATCCTAATTTTAAATCATCTTCTGGTGCAGAATGAATATCTAACTGTTCTATAAAATCATTCTGAACTGAACTAGTTATAATAATATTTAATATTTTATTTTCCAAATTTCTTTCGCCTCCTTTTTCTCATTTTCTCATCTAATTCATCTATATCAATATCTCTTTTCTTTCCACTACGTGATTGCACTATCATCATTATGAAAATTATTACAATAATACTTATTGATGCTAGATTCACCAGTATTGAAATCCATCCAGGCATCTCAAAATTGGGAATTATAGAAGGTAATCCAACTTCAATAAAACCCCAAAAACTTAATAAAAATTCTACAATGATTATTTTAGCAAAATATTCATCAATCATTTTACCTAGTTTTGATTTCAAGCCTTTTCCGATTTGGATCTTAGTTTTTGGTGTTAATGGATATATAAAATCATTTTTAAAAGCTTCAATGATTTTGAAATCCTCTTCATCACTAGTAGTTGATTCTGAGGGTTCTAAATTGTCAGTATATTCTACTGTTATTTTTCTTATAAAAATATTGGCAAAATCCTCAACAGAATAACCTTCATCAATTTGAAATGTACAATCTGCGTAATAAATGTACTTCGGTTCATTAATTTTTTTAACTTTATCTAAAGAACGTGTAGGATTTGTTAAAATTCGGAGGACATTATTTGAATAGGTGAAGTCAGAAAACACTAAAGTATCTTTATCTCCTCGATCATCTTCAATATCTATAGTAATATTCTTTATTAAAGGGATAAAGCTCGTTTGAACTCTATTTAATACCATTAAGAATCGGATTTGAGCCTGAGTTCGATCCTTTAAAATAATGTAAGGTAACTCTGCTGTTGAAGTTGTTATTTCTACGAAATTGGAATCTTCAATCTTTTCATCCATTTCTGAGGTTGTAATATATAACTTGAAACCCCATGGGATATCAGGTAATTTAAATATAGAATTTCTTATGCTATGCCAATAAGCTTCATAATTTTGCTTTACGCCTAAAATGAATTCCTTTTGAGCTTTTAATTTGGGCTCAAATCTCATAAACGATGGTATGAATAGAGACCCTAATTCACGCATATTATAGTCTATCTTTTGTTCTGTCTTACCTGCTAACTCGATTTTTCTGTTTTTTATTAAACGTTTTTTTATGATATTATACAATTTATTCAGAGAATCTAGATTTTCTGGACTATATTTAGCAATTTGCTTTAAATTATCTCCATAAATTTTCCGATATAACTCAGGATCATGAGTTTTTATAAATTTTAGTTGTTGGATAAAGTGCCATACATTACCGAAATTACGTAGAATAACAATTTTGTCATATTTTGATATAAAGACATATCGGTTATCAGGAGTTATTTTAATATTTCTAATAAAATCTAATCCCCTTATCTGAACTCTTTTTTCAGCAGTTTTTATATTTTCTTCATATTTATTCATGTAATAATGCATATCAATACTCCTTATCAATGTTAATTCATTTAAATCCCAGATTTTAATAGTATTGTCTTTACCCGCAGAAAGTAAATAATTATCATCAGTCTGAACATCGATTGTTAGAACAGCTTCTGTGTGACCTATAAGATCCTTTTTCTTATGATAAATATTTTGATTATCTTGTTCCCAAATAGTTATCTTCGTATCATTAGATGAAGATACAATCATCTTACCATTTCTTATTATGCTTATATCTGTAATTGATCCATCATGTTCCCCTATTAGAATTGATTCAGTTCCAGTACTAAGATTCCATAAATTAACTTTTCCTTCTTTAGAGCCTGTAATTATTATCTCATCCTTAAGATCTCTATTGATCATAAGTTTTGTTATCCACACATCATTTATACCAATAATTTTAGGTTCATCTACAGTTCTAATCATTCCTGATTCATCCATAGAAATTGCCAACTTATTAAGTGTGTTATCATAAGTTTTTTCTTTCCAAGTAGTATGGATATTATTTAAAATATAATATAAATTCAGTAAGTTATTTTGATTTATATTATTTTGAATTTTAATATCAAAGATGGCATTTGGATATTTTCCAAGGGCTCTATTACTTCCAGACAAGATAATAGATTTATAATTCTCAAAATCCCATTTCCTTGACTCAAGGGTACGCCTAAAACACCAAATGTAGATATCTCCAATAATGCTTCCAGCACATATGACCCACCATTTAATGTTTCCTAATTCTATAACTGCAGAATCAACACATAATAACCAATTAGTAATTTTGATATTTTGAATATCTTTTTTCTCTGCTTGGAGTATAATTTCAGGTTTAGTGTCTCCTTCTAGAAGCTCATCGACATTCCAAACTATTATATATGGATTTTCGTTTTCTTCATATTCAGAGCAAGATATTAAGAATTTACCATCAGGACTAATTTCGATATCCCTTACTTCAAGTGTATGTTGCGATAATACAGAATCTATTACTTTTTTAGATATTTTTGCTTCACTAGAAGTCTGCTCATAGTTAGATTTTCTAGAATTGCCGTTTTTGAAAGAGTTTATTTCCATCTTTGTCACTGTTTATTAGATTAATTCCAAATAATTTTCATTTGATTTGTTAATATATGAAAGCAAACATATAAAAATTCTTAAGCTTCATTAATTGTACAAATCAATATACACAATCAAAGTTTTAATCATGATTCCTATTAGGTGATAATTATTGAAGAATTAAAAGAATATAATGGTGTTTTTTTAGTAGCATCAGAAGCAGAATTCCTTGAGGAAATTGAGAAATTAATAGCAGAGAAAATCCCTTGTCGTGAAAATAGGGATGAAAGTAAAGAGCAATATGCACAGCAGATGATGGCATACCAACCTGCTTCAACTCAAATGTCTGTCGAGACCATTCTAAATCAGCAAGCTCAAGCATTTAAAGCTCAAGCAGCAATACAGGAACAATTGGCACAATTACCTTTGGAACAGTTGGAAAATACCTATATAAGTCAATATATGGTGCAAGTCAACCCAGCAATGAAAGCAAATCTTCAAACACAGCTTAATATGCTCATACCTATGTATGGAGAAAACCATCCATCTGTTCAGCAAATAAAATCCATGCTAGAGATGGACGAGGAGAAAGCGCAACAAAAAGGAAAAGCAATGGCATTGTTTATGCAGGAAAACTTTAAACTTCAAAAAATAAATAAACAAGAAACTCAAAGAATTCAGGATTTAATGTTTACTCAAATAACCCTTGAAGAATTGGAAAAGGAAAGTATCAAATATTATGATTCAATGATTACTCCAGAATATCAAGAGCAATTGAAAAAAACTTTTGATGTTGGAATTGAACAATTGGGTGTTGCTGATCCAACTTTAGCAGGTTTGAAACCTTTATTGGGCATGACTGAAGAATCAGCTATCCAGGCCGCTAAACAACATGCTCAAACAGTCCATCAAAATATTCAAAATATTCTCGCTCAGTATGGAGTTCAAACACAAGCTCCACAAGAGTCGCAAGAAGGCAGAATCGAACAATATAAGCGAGAAACCTCTGAGAAACCAGTCGATGTAAGCCATTTTGGTTTCGCTTGTGACAATAAACACGTAATTGGGCTAAATTTAGTAATGAAAGAATTGGATCTTTTACCTGATACAATAGGAAATTTAACCAAATTAAGATTCTTAGATCTTCAATGGAATAAAATTGATTCATTACCCGAAAGTTTTGGTAATCTAATAGAGTTGGAAGAGTTAAATTTAAATGGATCTTGGTCAACCAATGACGATAAAGCAGTATATAATGCAATCACGGAACTTCCTCAGTCCTTTTGTAATTTGAAAAAACTTAGAAAATTTACATGTGAAAGTAATGGTTTAAGATCCCTTCCAGCTAATTTTGGAGAGTTAACTTCCCTTAAAAAAGTTAATTTAAGCACAAATCGTATAACCGAAATCCCAGAATCAATAGGAGAATTAACTAATTTAACTAATTTAGATCTTGGAAGTAATAGAATTTCAAATATTCCTCCCTCCCTTTGTAAATTGGAAAAATTAGATGATTTGGTTCTTTCATACAATAATATAGGGTCAATTCCTGAATGCATTGACCAGTTAAAATTATTAACCAGACTTTTTTTACGTGGTAATAAAATAACATCGTTACCTGATTCTATCTCAAATTTAGAATCATTGGATACTTTATGGATTGCTGATAACGAGTTAAGCGAAATTCCTGAGCATATAACTAAATTGAATTTAAGAGACTTAAGTATAGGTGAGAATCAACTCAACCATATTCCATATTTTATATATATAATGGAATCTTTAAAGGATCTAGACATTGCTGGTAATCCTTTCTCAGAGGAAGAACAAGCTATTGCCGAAAGAGATACTAATGCTATTTTAGAATATTGTCGTCAGCGAGCAAGTATAGCAGTTATGTTAATTCATACTGAAGTAGATGCAGAGGCTCATCGTATATCAGAATTATCTGAATTTTTAGAAGCTAAAAGTGAAATATTTGCTATTCTTCCTCCAATTGAATCTAACCTTAATGCTACTGATTTAGTTCTTTTTCTTGCCACAGCCGGCTCTATTAATTCCCCGGAAATGATTAAAATCTTAAAAAATGCTAAGAATCAGGGTATTCAAGTAGTGCCTTTAAAGGGTTTGGATGTTAGTTGGGGCGACCTATCCAGTGTCGATCTTAGCCGTGAGTTAGGACATGAATTTACACCAGCTGATTTCGATGGTTTTTGTGAGAATATATATAGTTATATCCAACAATTAAAACGTTCACACAATATCTTTAAAGATAAAACCTCCATTCTTCTAAAAGAAGCGGCTGCTGAAGTAGGTGATCCTACTGGTTTTGGAACTTTTAAAGCTGAACTTGATCGCATTATTCATTTGCCAGAGATGAAAGAATTTTTTGAAAAGAACAAGGAATCTTTAACTGGAATATATAATAGCCTGCAATCTGCTAAGGTCGGAGGAGAAGGATTATTTCTTTCTCAACTTTCTGGCTTTTTCATGGGTTTTATGCAACAAAAGAAGGTTATGCAACAATATCTTGGAGGTGGGCAACAATGAGCAAAGAATATATGGGCTTTACCCTTCCTACAGAAGAGATAGACGTTCTTAAGGATTTGGAACAAAAAGTGGGCTCAAGTTGGAATTCTGATAATTTTCGAGTTGAAGACAACCATGTTACCCGGATTCAAGTAACTCGAGGGACGCTCACAAACTTACCAGAAAATATCGGAAATTGTAAAAAATTGAATGCACTCCTATTTTACGGTAATAAAATTGAAAGTATACCAGATTCTATAGGGGATTTAACAAATTTGGAATGGCTTTCGGCACAACAAAATAATCTTTACGAGCTCCCTTCTAGCTTAGCTAACTGTACCGCTTTGAAACAACTTGATTTGGGTGTAAATGAAATAAAAGAACTGCCAAGCTGGATTTCCAATCTTAAAAATTTAGAAAAACTGGATCTTCGTACTAATAAATTAAGGGAAATACCCGTGGAAATCGAAGCTTGTACAGCATTAACTGACCTTGATTTAAGTGATAATAGACTTACTAAAATTCCAGAAAATATGTATAATCTGAGTTCTTTAAAAACCTTCTCACTCAGACATAATAACATTGAAGAGATACCACCTAATATTGGACAACTTAAATCGCTTACATCTCTTGATCTAGGAGTAACTCGAATCTTTCAATTACCAAACTCTATTGGAGAACTTATATCACTTGAGAAGTTGGAGATTAGTTCAATGGGTTTGAGTATTTTACCTGACACAATAGGCAATTTATCAAATCTACAAACCCTTCTTGTGAAAGATAATAGACTTGAAGCCTTACCAGAAAGCATTGGCAATTTAACATCATTGAAAATCTTTCGTTTTGAGAATAATCAAATTAAACAAATTCCAGAATCAATTGGTAATTTAAAAAACTTGAATTCTATAGATTTGGGAAACAATCAAATTGAAACTTTACCTGAATCAATAGGTAATCTAGACAATGTGTTTGGATTAGATTTAAGTGGAAATAATATTGGCAGTTTACCAAATTCTTTTGCTCGTATGAGGGGATTAGAGCGTCTTAGCATTCAAGATTGTAAAATAACTAATTTGCCGGAAAACTTTGGTGATCTAGAGAAACTATCTTATCTTGATATTAGAAATACTCCCTTAACAGCACTTCCTGAATCAATTGGTTCATTGAAAGATATGTGGTATTTGGTCGTATCGAATGGAAAAATGAAAACATTACCTTCAAGTATAGGAAAGTTAGAGAAATTAAAAGAATTACATTTAGAGGGTAATGATATTGAAAGATTACCAACCGAAATTGGAGATTTAAAAAAATTGGAGAAATTAACTTTAAGTAAGAATCAATTAATAAGTCTACCTCCTGCTATTTGTAATTTAATTTCCTTAACTACTTTAAAGGTTGATGAAAATGTTTTAGTTTCATTGCCTGATTGTCTTGATAAGATGGCTTCACTTGTGAGTATTAGTGCACGCAAAAATAGTTTTACTTCTTTACCAGAATCAATTGGGAGATGCGAAAAACTAGAATCGGTAGATTTAAATGAAAACAATCTTGAGAGTTTACCAAAAAGTCTGGGAAATTCTAAGATTAAATATCTATATTTAAATAAGAATAAATTTGATGCACTACCTTATGTTCTCTGGCCGCTTGAGACTCTTGAAACATTTGAGTTTGAAGAAAATCCGTTATCTGATGAAGAAAAACTAATAGTTAAACGTGATTTAGATACCTTACGTGATTATCTCAAACAAAGAGCTAGTATGGCTATTTTTATTTCTCATGCAGTTATTGATTATGAACCTTACCAATTAGCTGCACTAGGAGAATATCTAGAAGCTAAACCTGAAGTTTATGATGTGTTTCTCTGTGAACAAGATCTCTCTGGAAATATTGATGAATTTATGGATAAGAATGTTCCTATTAGTGATGTCATATTCTTCTTAGGAACTAATAAATCTGTATTCAATTCTGTTGATTGTGCTCATGAATTAGAACTTTCTCGTAAGTATGAGGTACCTGTCTTATCTATGAAAGGAACAGATGCTTCTTGGCCAGATATTGTATCTATAGGTCTTAAACAAGATCCTGGTATTGACTATAATCCGCAAGAATTTGAAAGGGTTTGTGAGCAGATTTATGAATATGTTAAACAATTCCATAAAGAACATCCTTTATATAAAATTAAAAAAGTAGAGGAAGCAGAGGAAACCGTTACTCTTCCTACAACTATAAATTGGGACACTTTTATTGGAATGTTAGAAGAAATAGTAGAATCAGATAGATTAAGACAATTTCATGAAAGTAAAAAGACTGAACTTGGAACTTTTATATCACAATTAAAAAGTGGCTCCATAAATGAAGCAAATTTCATGATGCAATTTTCTCAAATATATTCCCAATGGTTAATGATGCAACAAATTTGAAAATAATATAAATTTCTAATTTTTTCTTTTTTTTATAGATTCTGAGAGTTACTCACAGTTATTATAAAAATACTTATCAAAATGTTATTATTTCGACGTTAATTCTTCAAATTTAAAAATACTTTGAAATGAAAAAAAATGCCAATTATAATGCCATGTCCAAGAACTGGAAAAAAACCACAAATTCATGAGTCTGTGTATATTGCACCAACTGCTGTTATCATTGGAGATGTAACTATAGGAGAATTGAGTAATATCTGGTTTGGTGCTGTTTTAAGAGGAGATTCAGGACCAATCAAGATCGGTAAAAATACAAGCATCCAGGAAAATGTTACTATTCATATGGAAATGGGAACTTCAGTTATTATTGGCTCAGAATGCATAATCGGGCATCAAGCGATGATTCATGGACCAATATTTATAGGAAATGGCTGTTTGATCGGTATTGGTAGCAATGTACTTCATAACACTAAAATGCATGATGGTTCAATGATCGCTGCGGGAGCTGTAATTACCAATAATGAAATACCCTCCAGGGAGTTATGGGCGGGGGTTCCAGCTAAATTCTTAAAAAATTTACCAGAAGATGATAAATTGATAGGTGAGAAAACTGCTGGGGAATATGTAGAGATGGGTAAAAAATTTAGAGAATTTTTTGAAAAGAATCCTGAGTTTATTCAATTGTAATTTTTTATACTTCAGTATATTTTCTCATCATGAACAAATGCATTTTTCATTCTTTACAATATCTATTATATTAAACCTTAAATCTAGTAAATTAACCATTAGAACTTTATTTTCTAAGTTGGGAAGGCCTAAAGTTGTTTTTATCACTTCCAATGCTTCTATTGTTCCCAGAATACCTGGAGTAACCCCTATTACTGGTAAGGGCCCCTCATCTGGAGTGTTTTCTAGAGGTTTGGAGAAAATGCATTGATAACAAGCTGTTTTTTTTGGATTAATGGTTATAATCTGACCATAAAAGTCTTTTATTCCAGCAATTACACATCTTAAATTATTTTCTATGGCAATCTTATTAACTAAAAATTTAGTTTTAAAATTGTCACTACAATCTACTATGAAATCATAACTAACTTCATTTAGATATTTCTTGATAGACTCCTCATTGACATAATCTTTATGTGAATTGATCTTAACATCAGAATTAAGGTTCGATAATACTTCTTTTGCTGATTTTACCTTATCCTTTCCAATTTGGGTTTCATTATAAAGTATTTGCCTTTGCAAATTTGAGATATCCAAAACGTCATTGTCAATTATGGTTAACTCGTTTATTCCCGCAGCAGTAATGTATAAAGCAAATGGTGAACCTAACCCTCCAGCTCCAATTTGTAGAACTTTAACTTTTGATAGTTTTTCTTGCCCTTCCTCCCCAATTACAGGGGAAATAATTTGCCTTGAGTATCTTGTTTTTTGATTTTCAGTTAAAATATCACATCACTTTTATTTAATCTTTTTAAGATTTGTTACAAATTCTTCAATCTCGATGAAGATCAAACCTAAATCTACATTTAAATCAAATAAGGAAACTAAAATTGTATTAGGATCTACCTCTATAACAATAAATTGATAATCTTGATATTCAACAGTTAAATTCTTTATTTTATTAGATTCTAAACTTGAACTGGCGGTTTCAATTGCCCCAAACATAGTTGCCGCAAGGGCTCCAAATCTTCTTTCATCAATATCTCTTGGTAATCTTGAAGAAATTAGTAACCCATTACGATTAACTATAGCAGTGCCAATAATATCGCTAAATTTTTCCAATCTTTCAAGTTCTCTATTTAGATTCTCTACTGTTAAATCATTCATTAATCTTCATATAAGATATAAAATTAAATCATCAATAGATATATGATATAAGTAGAATTTAATATAAGAAACTTACAGTAAGAATTTAGGTAAATTTATTTTAAATTTATGAAAAGAGCTGATTTTCAAGAAATAGAACTTTATTAATGAAAAGAATTATATTATACCTTTACTTTTCTGGCCCCTCTATAAAAAGATTTTGTTCCATTAAAAGGAGCTGTTCTATTTCGCCAATTTGGCTGTCTAAGTTTAGCAGTTTTTCCAAATCCACAATAAGCGCAAAATGCTTTTCTGCGATGGTAAGAATGTCTTCCACATCGTCGACATGTTTTATGACTTGCTGCTTTGTTTTTCTTTCCCTTACTAGGTGTTCCTTTTCCCATTTTCATTCATCTCTATTTTTTATATATCTTCAATTTCTTCTCTGTGCATTAATTTTTCCTCATTGTCTTGAGCAAAAATTAGCTTCTCTCGATCTTGGCCAATGAATATAATCGACCCACCTCGTATGAAAACTTCCCCTAAATCTTTACTTCTCTTCCCTCCTCGACCAAAATATATTTCTTTGGCATCTTTAACTATCAGATTCATGTAATTATCAAATTTAACAAGCTTCCCTGTTAAGTACGTATTCCAGATTTTTAATTTAATACGAACCTCTGGTTTTAAAATAGCTTTACTTAGTGTTCGTGATATGGTGGGTTGAGACATGAATTTAAAATCTCTCAAAATTATTCTTTGATAATTATTGAATAGAAGGGTTAAATAAATATTTTTTTAAATATTTCAAGATTTAGAACTATAGGATTTTAGATAATAATTTAATTTGTGTTGGGTAAATATGGCAAAAATCGCTTATTTTGATGCTTCTATAGAAACTCCAGAAGAAATCATTCTCGCTGCAGATATGGTTCCTGTTAGACTCTTTGGAAATCCAACAATTGGAATCGATAAAGCGAATGAGCATATACCACCAAATCATTGTGTTTGGGCAAGGAATATACTTCAACAAGCAATAGAAGGGTTAAATCACGATATTAAAGGTGTGATAACCACTCATGGATGTGATTGCACTAATCGTGAATTCGATATATGGGTAGAATGTATAGATTTGGAATTTTTATATTTTCTAAATGCTCCCTTAAAACGGAATGAAACTGCTTTAAAATTCTTTATTAATGATATGAAAGAATTGATTTCTCAGTTAGAAGAAAAGTTTAATATAATTATTACATCCGAGAAAATAAGTAAAGCTATCAAAAAGATGAACCAAATCAGGGATTTATTGAGAGAGATTTCAGAATATAGAGTAAAAATGATTTTAAAAGGTTCTGAATTTCACGCATTAGTTAAGGGAGTACAACAAATGGAAAAAGATAAAGCTTTCGACATGCTAGAATCAAAGCTTAAGGAGTTAAAGACAAAAAAAACATACTTAAATAACAAGTTAAAAAAAGTCTTGTTAACAGGTTCAGTAATAGATGATACAGAGTTTATTAGATTTCTTGAAAGTCTCGGATTTCATATTATAATAGATGATTTATGTATCGGAACTAAATACTTTTGGGATAATGTAGAGGAAACTGAAGACCCTATTAATGCTCTAGCCAAATATCATTTAAATAAGCCTATATATTCTACAAAATTTCCTTCATATAAAAGGTTTGAAACACTTAAGTTCTTGGCGAAAAAATATAATGTTGATGGTGTCCTAAATATTGCTCAAAAATTTTGCGAACCAATCCTATATTCACATCCATATTTTAGTAAAAAATTTAAAGAATTAGAAATTCCATATTTATTTGTTGAAATGGAATATAATAGAGAATCTTATAAACAATTAGCAACGAGATTTGAAGCATTTGCAGAAATAATTTAGAGGGGGTAAGAAAAATTGTCAAAAGCAAAAAAAAGTTGTAAGATGTTAAATGCAACAAATAAATTAAAGAATGAGATGGGAAGGCATTTTTTAGCAATTGAACAAGCTTACAGAGATGGTAAACCTACCGCTTGGGCAACAGCAGGTACACCAGTCGAATTCTTATATACTATGGGTGTGCAACCGATGTTACCAGAAAATTCAGCAACTATTTCGGCAGCTCTAAAGAAATCTCAAAACTTTATTGAAATCGCAGAAGATGAAGGATATTCTTATGATCTTTGCTCATATTTCAAGACTAATGTTGGTGCTGTATTAAGTCAGGCAGAAATGAGTGTAGGTGGAACAAGAAAACCAACTTTTATGTTATCCAGTGACGTAATTTGTGATACTCATGTTAATTGGTTTCAAGTACAAGCAGAAAGATTCAATGTCCCTCATTTTACTATCGATGTCCCTCATGTTGTAAGTAATACAACCAACAGACAACGAGAATATTTTAAGAGATATATAGTTGAACAGCTTTGGGAATTATTAGATTTTATTACAGAGGTAACTGGTCACGAATATAATCCAGAAAAGGGAAAAGAGGTCGCAATAAATTCTTTTGAAATGGGAAAGATCTGGCAAGATGTTTTTGAGTTAAGAAAACATATTCCTTGCCCTGTATCTACAAGAGATACATTTGGAGGTCTATTTCCTTTGTTTACGATGACGGGATTAAGATCTCCTATAAAATTGTATAAAAGAATGTATAAAGAAGCAAAAGAACGTGTAGATAATGGAATTGGAGCATTAGAACAAGAAGATTTCAGGTTAATGTTTGAAGGCATCCCTTTTTGGTATAATTTAAAGTTCTTTTCAAACTTAGAACGATGGAATGCAATTATTGTCTATGAACCTTATGTTTATGCTTTCACGAAATACACAAACCCAAATATCACAAAAGAGATGGTTCTTAACAAACCTGTTGAAACAATGGCTGAATTAGTTCTAAGTTTTTGGTATATCTATGATTTAAAAACAAGGGTGGAAATGTTCAAAGAAACAGTAAAAGATTGGAAAATAGATGGTGTTATACTACATGATAACCTATCATGCCGCCCCAACGCATGTGGAATGTATGACTTAAAACGTAAATTAATGGAAGAAGCAGATATTCCTTCACTCGTTATAACTAGTGATATGAACGACCCACGTAAAATGAATGACACACAAGTTCTTAATCAAATCGAAAGTTTTATAGAAATTCTTAGAAAAAGAAAAAAAAGATAAAAAATCAATTTGCAATTTTGACATGTGCATTTGGGGTAATTATTAAATAATTATCTCCAAGTCTTCCCATACTACCACCATTTTCTCGTAGGAACGACTTTAAATCCTCTATCCGTCTTTTAAGCTCTGAAACATCAACCTTTTCAAGAACTTCTTTTGCATTAATGAGTAATATTTTTCTTTTTAGTAATTGGTTCTTTATATCTTCTACTTGGTTAAGATTTGTGAAATCATATTTTCTTATTATAAAATTTTGAAGCAATGAAGAATATTCTTTAGAAAAACCCATTGTTTCTTGTGGTGAGCCTAAT
>Ga0307378_10005099_pt1 | contig 18428 bp, 29 predicted proteins | sample UN1MG_FD_202238 | JGI IMG/M metagenome (GOLD analysis project Ga0307378, IMG submission 202238) | Soil microbial communities from Risofladan, Vaasa, Finland - UN-1 | ecosystem: Environmental > Terrestrial > Soil > Coastal area > Acid sulfate soil | place: Finland: Risofladan, Vaasa | collected... | reverse complement strand
GTACGGGAGTGATGAGCGCGGATGCGATGAGTATCACAGACTCAAAGATGAGGGCTTGTTATGACTGCCCATAATGGGCAATCCGCCAAAATGGCGGAATTCTGCCCAAGATGTTCAGAGTGTCGGAGTCGACACAAAAGAAAAGAAAGAAATGATTAGGAATTACGGAAGTATTGATGTATCTTTGAAAAAGAATTAAACGAATACCTAAAACGCTATGTCTTCAACACTAACAGAGAAAGAGTTATTTGACCGCTACGCTTGGAACGTATGCAACCTCATCGAGAGCGAGTCTACACCACGGGAGTTGTACGAACGCTACAACGAGGTGAGGTCTTCAGGGCGTTACGACTACCTGAACCCTACGTACGTGATAAACGTCGGAGAGAAGGAGGCAATGAAGGAGGCTGAGATGAACGATGACGAATGGAGGTTTGTCATTGACTACTACACAGAATTACAGAACCTATAATAGTGTCGGAGTCGACACAAAAAACCAATCGATATGAATCACAAAGAACAACTGACGCGAGAAGACGTCTTAAAAGCAAAACTAATAATGGACTCGGACAAAGCAATTATTGACCGCCTCGAATACGTCGAGGAAAACTATGCAGGTGAAGTCGAGCTATGGCGCGACCCTGAAACCGACACCTACTACCACGTACCCCTAACCATCCTCCGCGATTGGGATAACTACGAACAAATGGACAAACAGATTATTGACCGCCTCGAATTCTTCGAAGAAACCTTTGTAGGTGAAATCGAAACTTGGGTAGACCCCGTAACCAAAGCCTACTACCACGTACCTATCGAAATCGTGCGGGACTTTGCACGTGCCTATCGAAATCGTGCGGGACTTTGACAACATCGAAAAACTCTAACACATGACACAATAGACAACGAAGAATGATGACAGATAAAGAAGCCCAAGCCTTTGGATGGGCTTACTACTTACGGAGTGAATATACACACGCACATAGACAACATCACCACTGCGTGTGACTTCAGTGATGACGAATCAAAAACCTGGAAAATATGAAAGTAACAATTGAAGTATCGGAGTCGCATATGTTGAATATGCTTTGCAACGCCACGTATGGCAATGACTACCTAGAAATCGTCGATGGTGAGGGAGACAAGGTGAGCGAGTGGGTAAAGAAAACACCCAATGCTATGGAGGGCTATGACTTGGCTGAGTGTTGGGAGCCACGGGTCTTTGCGTACTTAAAGGCAAACAAAGACCACGAGTTCAAGTTCTTGGACACGTATAGCGAAGACGTGGTTGGGCTGACGTGGGAGAATATGTGCGGTGGTATGCTGAAGATGTCCATTGACCAAGTGAGTCATATGTCTGACCTTTTGGAGGGGCGCGACGATTACATCACGGCTGACGTATGGCTTCAGTGTTCGTTATTCGGTGACGTTATCTATGGCTAAGAGAAAATAAATCAGTGTCGGAGCCGACACAAAAATCAAATCAAATGAAGAACTACTTCGACAACATTAAGAGATACCGCGCGTTCAGCGTGACGTACAGACCCGCAACCAATTTCAGAGGTTCGCGCATTCGCATCATAGACAATCGTAGGGGCGAGCGAGTGACCATCCCGTACGACTACAAGTACGACAGCCCTTGGGAGATAGCGGTGACGTATCTACTGAACCTACCTCATCCGATACAGATAGAATCGTTGGGTATGTCCAATGACGATTCGCACGTGTTGCTGACTACTGACTTCAGTACGAGCATCAAGCAAGCGGAGAAGAAGCAAGCGAAGAATCGCTTATTGAATATGGACGGCACCGTCGAAGAGTTTGACGGAGAATACTAATCAAAAAACAATAGAGAAATGAGCAGAGGAATATATAACATCGTGTTGGTACATACTTCACGAGAGTGGGAAAGAGTACGTATTACACAACCGCATCAAGAGATGCCCTACGACAACATCGGTTCGGTTGATGAGATATTAGCAGTAGCTGAACAGATATATAACGGACGAATCATTCAAGGCTTCCTCAATGCGAAAAGCACTGACGGATATTGGATTAAGAATACCGACGAGGGGATGTCAGATAGCTACATCGAGAGTGAAGCAAACCGAATCATAACAGAATACACTAAAGACTCAGAGCAATGAGCAAGGAAATTGACACCATCATAGACCTCTATGCCAAGGAGGGCTACGTAATCACAAGAGAATATGCTGAAGCCATCAGCAAGTCAGTCGAATCAGCGCACCAAGAGTGGGCTAAAAATAAATCAGAGAAATGAGCAATCCTAAATACTACTACGGAACAGAACTCAAGTGGTCTACAGAGGACGTTGAGTTAATTGCAGAGGGGATGGACATAAAGCTAACCCAAGAGCAAATGGTACAAGTACTCATCGCTACGTTCGAGGACAACGAGTACATAGGTCAGATGATTAACGAAGAGATACAGAAGACGATAGAATACATTAAAGAATCAGAGAAATGACACGTAAATCAACCTTCGAAGCAATCGCCATATTGGCACTCATTGCCATCAGCATCTACTGCTGCTCTTGCTCACCCGTTAACCATATGCAGAGGTCACAACCTACGTGTCCCGCGTACCGATAAATCAAATCAAGATGAATCAGAATAAACTAATAGCGGACTTTATGGGTTTGCAATTTGAGAATGACCAATACTATATGTACAGAAATGGAGTAAAGTCAGACAATGGCGTATGGGCTACCTATAGCGTAGACGAATTGAAGTACCACACCTCGTGGGATTGGCTGATGCCCGTAGTACAAAAGTGTTTCAAAGATGCGCACGAAGACGGCTTTTTGGAAATCAGCGGGAGCCTACCCGATATGGACGCAACACACAAAGCGGTCGTGGAATTTATCGAAGGCTTGAGCGTAAAGAGTGTCGAACCCGACACAAAAGCCGTTGACGAGGCGTTCTTCACGGGGTTCTGCCACGCCTTGGAGTACGCCAAGCGAGAGATAGAGAACGCGGATGAGGTCGAGATAGAGGTGGAGGAGGACTCAGGCAACCTCACCATAAGCGGTACCATAAACATAGACCTAGGTAAGTATTTAGATGCGGACAATATGATTGATGACATTATGCGCAAGTACGAGCGCGACACCACTAAAGACGGAACACCTAATACTCAAGACAAATGAAACCCGTAAACACAAAGAGCCTCTTCCATCTGCTATGCATAACGCTAGAGAAATTAGATAGGGAAGAGATAAACGTGGCGCAAGCCTCGGCAATATCCAAGGTGGTAGGTCAGTGTTCCAATCTATTGAACTATGAACTTAAGCGAGCGGCATTGATGACGAACGATGAGTTCAGTAGTGAACACCGAAATCTAGAGAGCAAGAACTTCGATAGCTTACCTGAGTGATGATAGAGAAAGAGTGGTACGACTCCGACGATTTAGATATGTACGAATTCAGAATGAATCTCGTAGATAAAGGTCAGTATAAATCGCTTCCAGATAATTTTATGTTGTGTTACGGGAAATCATCTGCACATCACAAGTATTATGGGGGTGAGCCTATGTCCGAAGAGGAGGCTATGATAGACTCTGTCAGTATGCTAAGTGAAGAACTTGAATTGCGAATAACAATACTAAATAAGGTAGCTGACGTGTACAAAAAAAAACACATAGAAAACCTAAGTGAGTTCGAAAGGATTTGCTTTATTCGAAAGAACATAAGCAGCACAAGAGCGATACCCTTTTGGCGCACATCCTATTACATAAAGTACCACGATTACCCCTACTATCTTTTAGGTGTAAAGAGATTGCAGAAATCAAGGGCAGAACTCAAGTATATGAAGCAATGGGACATAAGATATATGCCCCCTTGGATAACGGTGGGTCAGTCAATGCCCCCTTGGAAAGACGTAAAGCATTCATCAGGAATGGTAAGAAAATACCTAGGTGCCAATGGAGTTTATAGTTCCTACAATAGAAACGTATTGGGGGCTAACGAAAAATATCACAAAATAATAATCTAATGTATAAAGTACGATTCCACCTAGCACGCGGTGCTAACTTTATGAAGTGGCAACTGACTGACCCTGAAGGAAACAGAAACTACTTCGAACCGACTAATGGGTCACTTGCGCTCTTTGGGTGTACGCTACGAGTACATCCTAGTGCGGCACGGAAAATACACGGGGGCGCAAACAAAAGTGTGTGTGCGTGGATAGAATGCGAGCACCTACAAGTCTCTTCTAGAATTGTCCCAATGACCATCTTCGACACGCGGATATCATTCAATCCCAAGAAAAGCCCCCATTGGCTCAGTGATGACGGCAATAAAAAAGACGGTGATTTCATCCCTTTAATCGTGACCAACGACCGCGATTTATTTGTAATACCCACATACGATTGATATGATAGACAACAAAAGCCTCCAAGCCTACCTCAGTAAGCACGACGATGACACAACATTCGTCTTGTACATAGAGGATAAGATGTATGACATCGCGTTCCAAGAGGTCTTCCGTAAAGGGAAGGCAAAGCAAATCAGAATTTATCCCACTATCATAAAATAGTGTCGGCTCCGACACAAAATACACAGACAAAATGAAAAAGAAACTATGGACGGATATGCAGAGAGCGGAAGCACTTCAAGAGTCAATCGATAAGTATTGGAGCTTTAACGACCCAAAGAAATATTGGCGACTTATCGTAGAGGACGATGTATGGCGCGACTCAGACTATCAAGTCACTAGATTTATAAAAGAAAACTTCGATAGCCTATTCGATATAAGCCGCGAAGAGTACGAGGGTCTAGGCTATTATGAGAGGAGTGAATTGAAAAAGTCTATCACAAAGGAAGCCACGGATATAATCTACGCCCACGCAAAATTTGTACGGACGGAACGCTCTAGCTTTAAGCGAAGCAATCACTTCCATCGTGAGGATGACGGCTTCAGTATCAAGGCGGACTCGGATATGCGCTTACATCCCCTTGTAAATAATCAAGACGTGCGCTTCGTAAAAAACCCTGAGTACCACGAGTACGAGGTGTATAGAGATGGCAAAAAAATCGGTTGGCGTAGCTACTCAAGCCTCTTCGAGGTATACCATTTCTTTTCGATAGACGTACAATCTGAGTACGATAAAATCGAGGACGTGATGTCCTTGGCGTGCCATCAGGGTAAGGAGGATTTACTTGAGGTAGCTAAAGAAAGAATCCCTATGGTATCTCCAAGCGATATCATCTCGTTCCTTAGTACGTACAACCAACCTGAGCCTTTGTTTTACAATGTGGTGATGCGAAGTCGTACAGAGACGGGGTACAAAGATGTGGTGGTCATCAGCGATAGCGACCCTGACCTGAAAAGGACGGACATATACAAATCACTTCATATTATTGCGAGCGGTATGACCTTCGACAACGCCATTGCTTTAAGCCGTCTGTACTCTGAGTACCGCTCTGCTCAGGGCAAAAAGAAAAATTCGTCTCAGAAGGTAGAGTACGCAGAGAACGACTTAAAAGACTCTAAGCGATTGCTTTCGGAGAGTATCGTAGAAGTTTATAATTTGCAAGAAGAGATAAAAGAAAAGTTTAACTTAAAGGTATACGATGAGACAACAAGAGAAAAGCAAGAAGCCTAAAGTAAGGTCTACGGTCAATTCCAATCCCGCTACTAACTTCAATGACTTCGCTAATAATATGCTCGAGTGGAGAAAAGAACTGCTCGGCCAAAAGGTTAATAAAATCTAGGTAATACTTGTTTAATTCAATGTTATTTCCTATATTTACATCACACAATCAAATCACTCATTATGGGTAAAATCAAAATCAAATTTCAGGAGCAGACAGAGTTTGCTCCCATCAACCTAGATAAGCACGACGACGACACGTATCGTATGCGCGAGGCTAAGGCTCCCAAGACAACCCTTATTACTCACCTTGTGTTTTCGCTTGTCCCGAGCGAGGTTATCGCTAAAGTATTCGGAGGCGATGAATCACAATAAAATCCCTAAGTATATGGCTGCGGTATGCCGTGAGTTCGGTGTCGACCAAGACACTATCCTCACCAAGAGCAAGCGCAAGTCTATCAAAGAGCCTCGTCAGATATTCTATCTCATATGCGAAATCAATGGCATATCGCCTTCGTACATCCAAGACTGGGTAGAGAAGAACGGAGGGACGAAACAAACCTATTCAACCATCATCCACGGGCGCAAGCGAGCTTCGCTTTTAATGGAAGAAGACCCCGACCTACGTGAGTTCGTTGAAAATCTATAGCCTCCAAGACATATATGAATCCGCACAAAACGACGTGTATTCTGTGCGACTAGACGGACTAGACTACGAGGCTTTCCTGTTGTATGGGATTAAAATAGTCCGCTTTCATAACAGTGGTAAAATTCAGATACTCAACACAATGCGCAATGGTGAGTACTACGAAGAGGTATCTCAGGGTGAGTATACAAGGTTCAGTTTAAATGGTTGGAGACTAGGCGTCTATGACGTAGCGATTTACAACTACAAGAGTAAGTTAGAGTCCATTAACACGAAGATTTCTCACGACCTATTAGACCGACCGAGCTATACTAAATCGCTATATCATCAGAAAAGCGTAAACGAATCGAAACTTAAAAAAATAGAAGAAAAGAAATGGAAAACTCTCAATACAAAGTCCTTAGCGAAGTAAGCGTTAAAGGCAAGGTCGAAAAGAAAGGACACCTCAGCTACCTTTCGTGGTCACACGCTTGGCATATCCTCAAGACTCATTTCCCTGACGCACAGCGTAAGGTATACGAGAGCGAGCATACGGGGCTTAACTACTTTACCGATGGCAATACCGCCTATGTAAAGGTTGGTATTATCGTAGGTGGGTTAGAGCATATCGACTACCTACCCGTGATGGACAACAAAAACCAATCCGTCAACATCGACAAGGTCACCTCTCGCGATGTCAGCGATACCATTATGCGAAGTATGACCAAGGCTATTGCGTATCACGGGTTGGGCTTGAGTTTATGGACAGGCGAGGAAGCAGTGTCGGCTCCGACACAAAAGGAAGAGCCTAAGCAGACGCTCTATACGTTGGAGGTAGATGACGACAATTGGGATAGGGTGATTACGTATGTCGTGGCGAATAAGTCCAAGGGCATCACGCAATTGGTTGCTGACTTAAATACGAAGTATAAAATTAGCGCGTCGGTCAAGAAGACCCTAAAGTCGGTTATTGATGAAGCTAAGTAAAGCGGAGATAGCAAGCTCTATAGAGCGACTTAGGGACGACAACGATTACTACGGTGCGTTCGGTAAGCAGTTCCTCTCTAATTCGGACGTAGGAGCCCTTTTAAGCAACCCTAGGGAGTTTCGGGTAAGTAGACCCGATAACCAAGCGTTCGCTAAAGGACGGTACTTCCATCAGTCTCTGTTGGAGCCTGAGAAACTAAAGGACTGGCAGTTCGTGGATTCCTACTCTCGCAATACCAATGTGTACAAGCAAGCATTGGCTGAGAGCGGTAAGGAGGTGCTGATGCTCAGTAAGGAGAGAGAAGAGATGGATGCGCTTGTAGAGATTATGACATCCAACTTCGAGTTGTACGAGCAGATGTATCTCAACGGCAATAAGTTCGAGGTGCCAGGAGTGAAGCGGTTCAACGGGGTATGGTGGAAGGGCAAGGCCGACATCATTTCCAACGACTGCATCATCGACCTAAAGACCACGAGCAATATCTTGGAGTTTCGCTACTCAGCTAAGAAGTACAACTACGACAGCCAGTGCTATATCTATCAGAACATCTTCGGCAAGCCGCTCGTGTTCTATGCCATAGACAAGAAGTCAGGGCAGGTCGGAGTCTACGAACCGAGCGATGCGTTTGTACGCGGAGGTGAGGAGAAGGTAGAGCGAGCGTTAGCGGTATTCGAGCAGTTCTTTGGCGATAACGCCACGGACACGTTAGAGTCGTATATCATCAGAGAAACACTTTAGTGTCGGTTTCGACACAAAATCAAACAGACTCCTATCGCCCCAATAGGATGATGTATTATTCGGGGCATTAATACCATTAACTATGTCTGACGATAGACAACGGATTTACCCTCCACAGAATTGGCAGTTGCCAAAAGAGAATGCTAAAGATTGGGAGAAAGGACGAGTGGGATTTCCTGCTGACGACCTTATCGCTTTCATCAACGAGCATAAGAAGGACTCGGGTTGGATTAACTTCGACCTGAAGCTTGGACAAGAGGACAAGTATTACTTTGAGCTGGACACTTTTGTTCCTGACCCAAGTAAAGCCAAAGGTGCGAATAAGAAAGAAGAAGACCCCGCCTTCTAATTTCGTCTGAGATAACTAAGGGGTTGAAGTAATGTTCTTCAGCCCCTTTTTTATCGGATAGTAAATGTTGGTTTCAATCCTCCCTATATATATATATATTTACTCTCTTCTTTATTATATTTTTTCTTGAAAGTAACAGGGTTAAAGTTAACATAGTTAACACTACAATTGATTATCAGTTAGTTAGACAAGAAAAGACGACACAGAACCGACACAAGGTCAACATAAGCCAACACAAATCAATCATAAAATGCCTCAAATTACAGTCTTCCGCAATATCCAAGAGACCGACACGCCTTTCTACCGAGAGGTTAGCGTGGTCTTAGACCGAATTCGGGACGGAGCCAACAGCAATGGAGAGCCTATCCCGACCAAAGAAATTATAAAGAAAGTCCGTGCGGAGAAACGTAAAACAGAACGTAACGAACTTAAGAAGATGCTTCCCGCTGTTTGTTTTAGCGGAACCTTTGCCAAGCGTAAGGACGCATCCATCACCGAGCATAGCGGTCTTATATGTCTGGACTTCGACGGCTACGATAAGCAGAAGGATTTAATTGCCGACAAGAAATCCCTCTCTCAAAGCAAGTACTCCTACGCGGTATTTATTTCGCCTTCGGGTCAAGGTCTCAAGGTCTTGGTAAAAGTTCCTGCCGATATCGACAACCACAAGAACTTCTTTAACTCGCTACACAAGCATTACAACAACCCGCATTTCGATACCACGAGTAAGAACATAAGCAGGGTGTGTTACGAGTCGCACGACCCGCTGATTCATATCAACGAGGACTCTGTCCTATGGGATAGGATTGAGGAGATTGAGCACGCCCCTATACACAAATACAAAGACATTGCGACTATACCTATTACCGATGAGAACAAGGTCATCGAGCGATTGGTAAAATGGTGGGAGAAGAAATACCCTATGGCAGAGGGGCAGCGCAATCACAATACCTATATCCTAGCGGCGGCGTTCAATGACTTTGGTATATCACGCTCCTTGGCAGAGTATGTGCTAGGTAGATATGGTAGCGAATCGTTTACGCCTACTGAGATTAAAAATACCATCGACTCTGCGTATAGCCGTAGCGAGAACTACAACACGAAGTACTACGAGGACGAGGACAGGCTCAATCAGGTGAAGGCCAAGCTTAGACGCGGTGTGCCAAAAAAAGAAATCCGCTCCCAATTAAAGGACTCGCAAATTGAGAGCGATGTAATTGATTCTGTCCTCGCTGCGATAGAATCGGAGCAGGCAAGCCAGACCTTTTGGGAGAAGCGTGGAGAGAAAGGAACGATTAAGATTGTACATATACTCTTTAAGGATTTCCTCGAAGAGAATGGTTTCTTTAAGTACTGCCCCGAAGGAAGTAAGAACTATGTATTTGTGCGTGTCACCAATAACCTCATCGACCACACGTCGGAGAAAGAGATTAAGGATTTTATCCTCAACTACCTCCTCGAGCTTGATGACGTCTCGGTTTACAATTACTTCGCCGAGAACACCAAGTATTTTAGAGAGGAGTTCCTTACGCTACTTGGTTCTATCGATGTGTTCTTTATCGAGGATACCAAGGACACCTCGTACCTGTATTACCGCAACACGGCTGTGCGTATCGGATTAAACGAAGTCAAGCCAATCGACTACATTGAGTTCGGTGGTTACGTTTGGAAAGACCACGTCATAGACAGGGATTTTAATGAATGCGAGATAGGGGATTGCGATTACAAGACGTTCATAGGAAACGTGTGCGGCAACGAAGATGGCCGAGTAAAGTCAATGGAAAGCACCATAGGGTATATGATGCACGGGTACAAAAGTCTGTCGTACTGCCCCGCAGTAATCTTGAACGACGAGGTGATAAGCGACAATCCCGAGGGAGGAACAGGCAAAGGTATTTTTATGAACGCCTTATCTCAGATGAAGAAGCTGGTGGTGATTGACGGCAAGAGCTTTGCTTTCGAGCGTTCGTTTGCCTATCAGTTGGTATCGGCAGATACGCAGATACTTTGTTTCGATGACGTGAAGAAGCACTTCGATTTCGAGAGGCTGTTTTCTGTAGTGACGGAGGGCTTGACGTTAGAGAAGAAGAACAAGGACGCTATTAAGATACCATTTGAGAAGAGCCCTAAGATTGCCATCACCACCAACTACGCGATTAAAGGAAGCGGCAATAGCTTCGAGCGTCGTAAGTGGGAGCTCGAGCTACACCAATACTACACCAAGAACTTCACTCCGCAGGACGAGTTTAAGAAACTTATGTTCAGCGATTGGGACCAGGATATGTGGTGTCAGTTCGATAACTATATGGTACGATGTTTACAGCTATATATGAACGAGGGCTTGGTGAAGAGCGCGTTCGTTAACCTGAAGAAGCGAAGGCTTTCCGCTGAGACCTCGCACGAGTTTATCGAGTGGTGCGGACTCATTGACGGTTCAGCTCCTAACCCACACCTCGCGATAAACAATAAGGTGTATAAGAACCATCTGTACGAGGAGTTTATCGGAGATAACCCTGATTATGGCCCACGGGCTAAGCAGACCCTCTCACGTATGAAGTTCTATAAGTGGTTGGTATTGTATGCTAAATACAAGACGGGTGTTGCTCCTGACGACGGGCGTGACTCTCAAGGTAAGTGGCTACGCCTACGGCATAAGCACGAGTTAGAAACCAACACTAAGCTCGAGTTCTGATGGAGCTGCGTAGTTACCAAAAGGAGATATGCGGCAAAGCCGTCGAGGTCCTACAGCGTGCAGGGTGGTGCTATCTAGCTATGGAGGTGCGAACGGGCAAGACGCTTACGAGTCTCGCTATAGCCGAGCAGCTAAAGGCACAGAACGTACTGTTTATCACCAAGAAGAAAGCTATCAGTTCTATCGAGGACGATAACGCTATGCTCTCTCCGAGTTATAACCTGACCGTCATCAACTACGAGAGCCTACACAAGCTACCCGAGGTGGCGTGGGATGTAGTGGTGTGTGATGAGAGTCACACGATGGGAGCGTTTCCGAAACCTAGTAAACGGACGAAGCAGGTACGTGCATTGCTCGCTAAGTACAGACCCTATGTCATCCTTATGTCAGGTACCCCTACCCCTGAGTCGTACTCGGCTATGTACCATCAGGTCTATGGGATACAGGGCAATCCATTTGACTACTACAAGACGTTCTATAAGTTCGCCAATGAGTTCGTCAACGTAAAGCAGCAGCGGAGGGGGCTTCATATGGTCAATGACTACTCAGGAGGTAAGCAATCTATCCTAGACGCTGTGAAGCCATACACGCTGATGTATACGCAGAAGGAGGCGGGCTTTGTTGTGGATACCAAGGAGCACGTGCTGGAGGTAATAATGTCGGAGTCGACACAAAATATTATCAATAAGCTCAAGCGCGATAAGGTGGTCGAGGGTAAGGACGAGGTGATACTAGCTGACACAGCTGTGAAGCTGATGCAAAAGGTCCACCAACTATGCTCGGGAACGGTGAAGTTCGAGAGTGGAGAGTCTATGGTATTGGACTATACCAAGGCTGAGTTTATACGTGAGCGATTCAAGGATAAGAAGATTGGTATCTTCTATAAGTTTAAAGAAGAGCTGAACGCTTTAAAGAAGATTTTCGGTGATAAGCTCACGACAGAACTCGAGGAGTTCAACACCACCGATAAGAACATAGCCCTACAGATAGTCAGCGGACGAGAGGGTATCTCGCTACGTCAGGCTACAGCTTTGGTGTACTACAATATCGACTTCAGTGCCACAAGTTATTGGCAGTCAAGAGATAGGATGACCACTAAGGACAGGCTCAAGAACGATGTCTACTGGGTATTCTCTAAAGGAGGTATCGAGAAGGACATATACCAAGCGGTAGCTCGTAAGAAAGACTACACGCTAAAACACTTCAAAAGGGATTTATTAAGTTTGTAAAGACACATACAATGAAAAATATAGGAAGCTTAGAGATTACACGATACCATTTCGACCTTGTCGATGGTCAGCCAAAGATTATCATATCAATGGTAAAGGTGCTAGACGAGGAAGGAGAGTATATTAAGTTCGCTAAACTCAAAGAGGTAGAGCCATACTTGGCTGATTACCCTGTATCGTTTAAGCCAAAGAAATGACCGAACAACAAATCCAATCCAATCGAATCAAGGAGTTAGAGGCCGAGGGGTACTACGTCCTGAAGCTGATGAAGACCAATAAGAATGGCATACCTGATATACTGGCGTTAAAGCCAGGAGCTGATGTGTTATTCTCAGAAGTTAAACGCCCGAAAGGGAAGGTGTCTAGGTTACAAGAGTATCGATTAAAAGAACTAGAAGGCTATGGATTTAGAACAGAAGTACACAGAGGAAACTGAGGAAGCTAACGATTTAATATTCGTAGCTGACGAGAGTTTTATGTCTCAGATAAAGCTATTTACCATATCTGAAGCCGTAGATATATGGTCTAAGTTGGAGGATGCGTTCTACGATTTACCCGTATTAGATGTCTTCACTCAAACTACGGGTATGGTTATACACAATAAAAAAGAAGAGCCTACGTTTTTAGAAGTTGAATTCCTAAAAGAGGACGTTGATTTCGGCGTGTTAATTGACATCGTCGAAGTGGACTCAGATAATTACCTCGACAAAATCTTATCCAATGAATACATCCCTTATACAGAAGGAAAGTGAGCAGTTAATGGCTATCGTCAACACTGAATTTAACTTAGACATACTTAAAAAATGCAGGCAACGTCCATACGTCGATGCCCGTAGGGTTTATGCGCAGGTGATGCGCGATAGAGGATATAGCCTCACGGCTATAGGGCGCAGCCTAGGTAAAGACCACGCTACGATACTTCACTACTTAAGGAACTCACACGTCCTCTTTAGTCAACACCCCAACCTCGATGAGTCGTATAGAAGGATATCTAAGTTGCGCAAAAATACAGTTGACCCCATCGACGAGATGGATACGCTGGAGCTTCGGCACCATATCTACCGATTACGACAGAATTTAGAATCATTATCTTTGCGATTGACGAAAACAGAGCAGCGGTTAGATAAGCAAGACAGGTATGAGGATAGACTCTCGGATATCTTCTACACCATAAAAAACAGGCTTCCTGTAGGAAAGGAAAAGGAACTAAAATCTAAATTAATAACTATCATAAATGGCTTATAACATAAACGATATAGACAAGATTTTAAGTTTTAAAACGTGGACAGAGAAGCAGAAGATTGATGCACTGCTGAAGATAGATTGCTCTATGTATACCCGCTTAGGTACCGACTCTCTTAAAAAAGAAAGGGAGGAGGTCAAGCGCAACTCCAAGAAGCTCTATCAAGCAATCAAAGCCGTCAACCCTGAACAAGCAAAAATACTTTTAACGTAGATATGAATGGCTGGAACGTGGATACCGCAGAGCGAATGAAACTCATCAATTTTATGATGGGTGAAATCCACGACCTAGTAAACGATATATACGAGAGTTTTGCGGACCAGGATTACAATCAGGTTGCTGTATGCGTGGAGAAACTAAATCAACGTCTTCGTGATTTAGCGGATTCAATAGAGGATGAGATACAAAGATGAGCAGTCGTTATACGAGGCGATACGGGACAGCCTGATTCCCGACCTTTTAAATTATAAGTCCAAGACCTCTAGATACGATTGTTTTAGCGAAGACCTCAATATGCAGATAGAATTAAAGTGTCGGACTCGACACTTTGATGACCTGCTTATAGAGCACGTTAAGTACGATTATATGATGAAGGAGTCGGTTAAAAACAAGACCCGAGCTATCTACATCAACTCCACGCCCCAAGGGGTTTGGTTGTTTGACTTAAACCACATCTCTAAAACCAATGCGCTTAACTGGAAGGTGCGAAACCTACCTGTTAATACGCATTGGGATAGAGGTTATACCAAGTTAAAGCGTATAGCGTATCTTCATATAGACCTAGGTCATAACATAACCGACAAGCTGCTATGAGAAAAGAAACACGTAACCTCCTGTTGGTCTTTGTCCTTAACGGAGTCCTTCTCTGGGGCCTGTTCCGTTTACTGTCGGCTCTGCTTTAGGGATTCCTCAATCTGCTTTTCAAGGAGCTTCATCTCCTTTTCGAATCGCTCAAGCTCGGGGTTCTTCATATCCTCTTCCATCTGCATCTGCATCTCGTAAAGCTCAGGGAAGTATTCTTTCATCTGAGCCTTTTCAGCTTTAGTCATACCTGTTTTACCCCCCTTCTTTTCCTTACCCATATCCTTGTAGATATCGGCTAGTAATATCATTCTTATTTCGCGATAGAAAGGAATCAATCCTATGTTTCCAAGGACCTCGAGAGGCAATCGCTCGTTGAGCTCTCGTAGCTGCCTTACCCGCGCAGCAGGGTCTTTCTTCTCATCGGCACTCAGCGCCTTCACTCCGAACTCCGCCATCTTATAGAACGGTCCGAACGACCCCATCAGGTTACGTATGTAATCCGCTAGGGTGTTGGACTTGTACTCCTTGTCTGCTGGCACAAAGGTGTAAGCGATAGAGTCGCGGTACGGGTCGTAGTCTCCGTCACGAAGTTCATCTAGGAACTCTTCGTTGAGATTCTCCACTCCGTAGTTAAGGAGACCCTTCACTATATTACCAAACCCTCGGCCTACTATAAGGCTGACGGCAGTAGAGGCCAGAGCCTGACCGAACTGCTTTTCTATGTCTTTCTCCTCCTCTTCGTCACCCAATCCAAACATTGATTTAGTAATCTGGGAAACGACATTAAGTAAGAGAGTGTAAAAAACCATACGGGTAGCAACAGCGCCGAGTAGCGCAGCTCCCTGCCTCCTAGAAATAGCACCCTGACCCATCATAGCGTATGTTCCTATTTGTGCTGATATAAATTCATATATCAAGAAATTGGTCATAAACCTGTTAGAGATATTATACGCCTGTAACATAGCTGACTGCTTTACACTTGACAAGGATTTACCTTTAAGTATACTTTTAAATGGGTTGTCGGCAGAACCAGCAAAAGTTAACATTTGGTCCGCGTATTCAGTCGCCGCATCTAGCGCTTCTTGATTAGCTTCCATATAAGCCTCGTCGTTATCTGTTATCTTATTTATATCAGGCTTTGTTTTTGTAATTTCTTCGAATTTATATTCAAAAGACCCCATCCACAGAGGACGAATAATCGCCTTGTCGGGAGTAGATATCAATAGGTCAGCAACTTTTTCAATCCCCTTCCTGCCAGGATTCACCAGTCCACGATATATCTGCGTCATCTTATTCCTGACGTCGTTATAAGCTCGCCCCCCTTTATCTCCTGATTTCTCTCCCACTATAGATGTCTCAATCATACGTCCAGACAATAACTGGTCGGGATAAGCCCTAGAGGTGCTTGTAGAACCTAGGTTATTCATAACGTCTAACAATTGATTACCCATAGAAAGCGCTCTATTAGCCTTGGATAAACCTAACTTCATTTGCTTAGGAGCGAATATGGCTACGAATTGACTGTTGGTAAATAATTCTACTCCAAAACGTCCCAATGAAGCCAGCATCAATCGGTATCCAGTCCTACTTATATACTGAACAGCATTCTCAAGCCACGTACTCTGTGTAAACGTCCTAATAAGTAGGTCATCAAGGGTAAGCTCAAGAGCTTCGTCAACTGCGTTTACTATTTCTATTTCCTGTTCAGTTACATCGCCTCGCTCCTCTAAAACTTTACGCGTATTCGATATGGTCTTTCGTGATGTGCGTATAGGGTCTGTAAGGTAGAAGTCTGTTAGCATCATCTTAGCACCTCGAGATACCGACGTTAACACATCAAAGTTCAATGGAGTTACGGCTCCCGTACGGTCAATTAAGTTCTTTGATTTTGTAGAAGCTCTAAGGGATTGATTGTATTTCTGAATCTCCGATGGGCTTGTCGAATTATCAATCTGTTCGCTACTACTTAGTACGTTATGATGCGCGTATTGATTTAAGGCATTGACTCTTTTACCACGAATTACAGCGGCTGTAAATACAGCTTTACTTGCAAGAGACTTGTTTATGTCTTCAGCTACGGCAAGTGCATTTCGCTCTGCTTTATTGAATGAGTCGTACAGCTTCTGAGAGTCAATCTGTATAACGTCATTTCCGTCCGCGTCCTTAATGCTTACACCGAAGTCGTCAAGTATTTGCTGAAGCATCTCTGCATCTCTGCCTTTGAAGAACGATTTCCCTTTTTTGATATGGTCAATGGTAGCTCGGATGAAGTCAGCTGCTGGGTTTACCTGTCCGTTATCAGGATTAGACTCAAACTCACGCTGTAACATATACGTCATCCTCTTGTAAGAAGACATACGGGATTTATTTGGATTACGTTTAAAAGACTTACTAATGGCGTTTTCTGCTTTATCTAACCGCTCTTCGATTCTTTGAATCTCCACGTTCATAGAGTCAGAAGCTTTGGCTAATGGCTTGAAGATAGAGTCATAGATACGTGTAGTATTATGGTTTCCAAAAAGCTGGTCTATGTAAACTAACGGTCTTCGCTTGATAGCTTCAAAGAACTTGTTATTCTGGGTGATACCAGCCTTTACCCTAGCGATAAACTTTGATACAGTCAGTGGTTTAGATTCTTGTGTAGCACTTGCAAAGAGCTCCGCCCTGTTAGAAGCGTTCATATTTACATACAACCTATTGGCCGCGTGGGTTACGAAGCCGTTGTTTATGTTATCTATGACAGCTAACAGCGTCTCTAGCTGCTGGTTGCTGAGCCTCTCGATAGCCTCGGTACCCATCAGCTTGGCGAGCTGACGAGCTAAGGTTCGTTCCTCTTCCATAACCAGACGCGATACATTGACCTTGGCCGCCTCAACCGCCGACATAAGCTCCGCCCTTTCCTCGGCTATCTCTGCCTCTGTCTTAGGTTCTTTCGTGGTAGACTCTACGATACGAGACTTGTACTTAATCATTACAGTGGCTTCCGCCTCTGATATGGTCTCGTCAGCTATCATAGCGCGAACGGTAGCTGCGTAGTCGAGCTTACCGTCCTTGATGACTTTATTCTCGTAGTTCGCAAATACCTCGGCCAAGTCCTCAGCCATAGACACCTCTTCGTACACCGCGTTCAGAAGTTTATTAGCAACCTCCGTCACGTCGTTGATGTCTGCAAGTGGAAGCACCTTCTTCGCAGCGCCCATCATCTCAAGGAGATTTTGATAGTCCTCAAGCATCTCCATCGGTATCAACGTAGGGTTGACATTGAAGAGCTTAGTGAGGGTATCACCGAGTACGTCGGCAACGCCAATCTTAGACTTTATATTCTTCTTGGCTCGGGGAAGTAGCTTCTTGATTCTAGCAATCTTCGCTCCGTACTCCGCATCGGCAAATATCTTAGCCATATAGTCCAAGAAGCTATCGATGCTAGCAGGGTTGAACAAGTCCACTCGGCTAAACCGACGCAAGACAGAGCTCATCTGATTGGCAGTGATGACACCACCCTTGACCATATCCTTTAGCGACTTAGTCAGTTCACTGCCTGCTACCACTAAAGCCCTCGCGGTGGTTTTAGCGGTCTTAGCGACAAGCCTAAGCTGCATCTTAAGCGCCTCTTTCTCCTTTAGCGTCACCGTCTTGACGTCTTTGATGTTTCCAAGGATACGCTTAGCTGACGGCGCTCGCTTCTCTTTCTTATCGAATTTAGCGCGTACCTCACGTATCAACTTCTCCCTGTGGATATCCGTGGTATCCTCGTAGAGCTTAGTGCCTTGTAAGTAAGCCAGTGCATTGTCTAGCTGTTGGTTGAAGGGAACTCCCCGCTTTTGCGACTTTGCGATAACACCCGCTATCTCCTTCATCACTCGGGTGTATACCTCGTCCAAGGTCTTGATAGCCTTGTCTATGTCTGCTGTTGGCACACCCTTGCGCTTGAGGAAGTCTTTGGTTGCTGCGTCCTTGAAGTTATTGTCTCGCGCCTGCTGCACCACCTCACGTACCGACTTCTGCTGACGCGGAAGCGGAGTGGCGATATCACTCAGCTGCTGACGAGCGATAGCCGACCTGCCCGTTTCTACAAGCTCCTTATTTAAGAGGTCTGCGTATTTCGTTAGGCTAACTACACTTCTAGGCTTCAAATCAAATATGGTAGAGC
>Ga0307378_10005097_pt1 | contig 18436 bp, 57 predicted proteins | sample UN1MG_FD_202238 | JGI IMG/M metagenome (GOLD analysis project Ga0307378, IMG submission 202238) | Soil microbial communities from Risofladan, Vaasa, Finland - UN-1 | ecosystem: Environmental > Terrestrial > Soil > Coastal area > Acid sulfate soil | place: Finland: Risofladan, Vaasa | collected... | reverse complement strand
TGGGTACAATTACATCTTTCACTCATCACTTCCTCCCTCTGGCGTTCATTACACTTAATAAAGTAGCACTTACAAATCCGACCATATATCCAACGGCCAAACAGAAAATTATGCTCTCAATTTCCATCACTTCCTCCCTCTGGCGGTGCGGTAATGCTTTCCATAGCCTTTGCACATTTTCCAAGCCAGACAGACAGCAAGCGAACGTCTTTTGCGCTGGTCCAGTTTTTTGTATTAAATCTTACTCCGTCAACTTGGCAGAATTTTCCTTCTTTAAAAATCTGAATTTCTTGAAACAACGCATCAACGCATGGCACACCGTTCGTTACTTTGTAATACTTCAAGCCTGTCAAATCCTCTTTTTCTGGAGATTCCATATCACGCCCCCTTGTCTGGCGGTGCGGGTGGCATATCGTAAAAGAAAATAGCGCACCTTGCACAACAAGCGTGTTTTCCCCCGTATGTCCACTCGTACCTATTCATACACAGCCCGTTGCACTTGGGGCATCTTGAAAAAAAAGACCATCTCCACAAAATCCACTTCATCACGCCCCCTTGTCTGGCGGTGCAAGTATGTCCAAGGGTATAGATGAAAATTCAACTACCCATCGTAACGCATGAAAAGCAATCCAAGCATCATCCGCACGTTTCCCTTGTCCCTTCATCTCTTTTTCTAATTTTTGCATATAACGTCTTATTGTGCTTTCAGCCTTCATCTCACGCCCCCTTGTCTGTGAGGCGTGGTTTCTTTATGACTGTCCATTGTTCGGGTTCGAAAGCTGTGCCGCTATCCCCGTCATGGCATACCATCCAATCGTTATAAACCCATCTAACGTGTTCAATGCACACACCTAAACCCACTGCGCTGGCGAACAAGTATTCCACCCCGTCCCGCTTCGGTGGTTTCTTGTCTTTTGTTTTTATCCACTTCATCACTTCCTCCCTCTGGCGGTTATCGGTAAATGTGCCACAGCATCATGCCAAACACACCACCTAATACAAAACCTGTTAGAAATCCTTGTACCCACTCCATCACGCCCCCTTGTCTGGCGGTGCGGGTGTCCACAATGACCAATGATAACTTTGAGCGGTCACATGGCCCTTTCGTACAATTCTTACTGGCTTACCCTTTATATGAATTTTCCCTACCATGACGCCCCTTGTTTTGGAGTTGTATTTATGTTCATGCTTAAAGTGTTCCAGCCCGACTTTTGACAACTTAGCCTTTTGACCAAATTTTAACCACTCCATCTCACGCCCCCTTGTCTGTGAAGGGCTTCGCTTCCCTCGCCTTGTCTTTGTTCATGGCTTGGCCTCTGTGTCGTAATGTTCGTGATCCACATACATATCAATGATCTTTTGTGTCCATGCCACCGTATGCGCTTGCTGACTTTCTAAATCTTTAATCCTGTCTTTAAGTATCATTGAGTTAATCGTCAAGAAAAACATTCCCAAAGCCAAACCAACAATGCTAAACCATATCCCTTGTGTCTTATTCATCATTCCCCCTGCTAGTGCGTAAGGCTTCATCTGCATCTTGCCATCTTTTAATTGTCTGTAAGCGGTCATAGGTAAGTTGTTTGCACTCATCCAGCGCTAAGTCTTTTATTGAAAACTCTTTTTTCCATGCGTCTACATCTTTCTCGGCTTTTCTAAGTTTTGAATATGCCCCGTTCTCTGCCAGCAAAAGGTAAGAACAGAACACCCAACCCATAACTAAAACCACTTTGAAAACAATCGCACTATATCCACAATCTTCCTGTACCTTCAAAAAATAGTCCAGTAGTTCCTTTGGAAAAATCTCCGCTGTCAAATTCATGAATAGAGCATACAAGTTTTCTCCTGCCGACATACCTCTCACGTTTCACTTCTTTTTTATTTATGCTGCCTTCGATCATTTTACCCTCTCATAATCTCTTGGAATAAATTTAACATTTGACTTGAGGCCCATTGCAATCCATCTTTACTCATTTTCCACTGATGTATCTTGTCACCCACTCTAGACATTATATCTCCCTGTAGTATTTGCGTAATTTATAATAGCTTACATGAAAATAGTTGTTCTCGTGTTCGGTACATATTTCTAAACATATTCCCTTTATTCCTCTTCCGTTTTTGGCGATATATACTTTCCCTGATTCTATACTTTTAAATCCTTTGTATAGAATCTTATTATACGGGCGTTTTATATAGGAATAAGAATCAATAATAAGTTTCTTAATATTATCCTGCCTATCCATTAAATCAAATGCAGTTTTTATATCTTTTTTGGTTAGTACGTCCATGTCTTATCAATACTGAGCTAACACGTATCTGTAGCCACACAGCACCACAACTACGGCAACACCAACCGTTACCTCGAACCAAGCAAGATTGGATATTCCATCGGATATCTTCTTTCTCCTATCCGAAAGTCTTGCAAATCTACGTCTATCTTTGGATCTTCTTTTTTTCATTGTTGTTTCCCTTCAACGATTTGTTTATATTTAAAAATTCTTTATCCATATTGCATTTAGATGTTAATATCTCCTAGTAGGTTCTTTCTTGATTATCGCAGTTAAGACATTGATATACGGATTGAGGCGGGTTACTCATGAGAGAAATGGGCGATTTCGCAAACCCTTTATTTTGGCATCTATCACACCTGAGGGTTTCCGGACTTCCTATGTTGGGCTTGAAAGCTATCTTTCTTCTATATTCTTTATATTCTTCCCATTCAGTCATTTCTTCTCCTTAAATTTAGTTAAAAATTCATCTAATGGAAAATTTGTTAATGTACAATAAACTCCTGTGTTTACTTGTTCTATAATTCCGCTGGATATCCATTTAATCCCAATGGTGAGCTTCCCGCCTGAATCTGTTACCATTATTACCTTAGCTAAAGCGTCTGTTCCTGTGGCTAGATACTCTTTTCCTATATATTCGGTCACTGAACTATCTCACGATATTCTTGCTCAAGCAAATCCAGCGGAACTGCAAGGATCAAAAAATCGTTAATCGCAAGGAGATGGCCATTCTTATCGTCTAAATGGGTTAACCTAAATATTACTGATTCCCCGTTGGGCAATAGTCTTGGATTGTTCTTTGGTATATACGTTTTGCCTATTTTTATTTCATCTCTCATTTTTCCCTCTCAAGGATATATTTTTGGCAATTAATATCACCATAGCTCCTTAGGTATTTTTAATTCAATCCTATCTTCGTCGGTTATACCTGTACCTATAGTTATTAGTTCGCATCCTCTCATATATACAAGTGCAGGATCAAACCCTTCTGCTGAAAATTCCGCCTTATTTATCCCAGCGAAACTATCTAGATGCTTAATTCTGAAATGCTTTATGTTGCTACTTATTTCTTTTCTGACGCATGCACAAATAGCTTCTTGACTAACATCATCCGGACATTCTACAATTGCAGAACAACCAGTAAATAAAATTAACAAACTGATTATTTTAAGTACTCGCATTTTGATTCCTTATTTTTTTAATAGATTTTCTTCCCGTACCTTTGTTGAAATTTCTTCCGTCTGGTATTGAATCTCTGGCTATATCTACGGCTTTCTCAAATACGGTATGAAGATTTTCCCCAAGATAACAACGACCTTCAGTGTAGGACGGTCTTTTTTTACACTGTTCGCAATTATCTATATGTTTCTCTGATGTATCATACGTCTCTCTAGCATATCCCCATTCTTTTGTCGACGGTTTCATTTTTACCTTTTAATATAATAATAACCCTGATGTAATGACGCTGGAATTACAACAACTCCAATTATAATTAATATTCCAAATTTTAATGCGGGTGAAAACATTAAAATAGCAATTAAAATACATATTCCATAAAAAAGTATACACGCAAGTACTCCACCAAGTAACCAATGTGCAACTAACTCAAAAGAATCACTCCATGTAGGTTTTTTCATTGTTTATTCTCTGTGGTTTATTCTTGAGGGCCAAACATATTCTAGATTATCCTGAACCTTTGGCCAGAATTTTCCATAAACATCTGGTTTTTTCCTGACTAAATTACTTTTATGACTTTCGTGAAGCTTTTTATCGCCCAACCAGTCTGGATATGTTGTGTTCTTAAACTTCTTTCCAAGATTGATTATCTTTTCTCTACAAGTATCTTTATAACCCCTAGAAATCCACTCGTCGCAAATAGCTACGCCATACTTAACTAGAGTCTCTTCGTGTTTTTGCCACATGAGGACTGCTGGATGGTTAAGCCAGCCCTTAGAGTATTCCCCAGCGCAGGCCTTTAAAATCTGCATGGCTTCAACTCTCTGCTTGCCGAGGCGTTGTCGGTCTAAAGCCTTGGCGCACTTAGAGAAATCTTTATATGGTAAAAATGTTTGCATTATTTTATCCTTAGCGGGGTGACTACGTGACTATATTATAACGTCATTTTGTCTATGTTTCAACCAAATAAACCTGTTTTTATTTTCTAACTCTGCGATTTCGGATATTTCCCTGTTTCTATAGGTTTAAAAAGCCTTAATCCTTCGGATGTGCTGGCCACATATAAGGACGACACGTGCCTCTGAAGTATTTTACATCTACTTTTTTTAAAATATCATTGGCTTCAGATATGTCTCTATGTTTCCAGCCAAGTGTAGAGTATCCCCAATTACCTTCCTGATAGTCTCTTCCATCTTCGTCTTTAAACTTTTTCTTAATGAAACCCTTATCATCAACATAGGTGTCATATATTCTCTTTGCCCATGCTTCCATACCATCCCTATCTTTGTCTTTCTTTAACTGGCAAAGTTCTTTATGTGAATCATGGCACTCAGTAGAACAGAACTTTCGATGACAACTATCGCAGGGAAGTGATTCTTTTGTGAGAGTCAAACCACACCCTCTCCATCCGTTCATTATCCATCCGCTACAAGTTCTGCCTCCACGCTTCTTACCCTTCTTAACAGACTCATCCCCTTTAGAGATGAGAGTTTTATCATTCTGGCGGTTTTCTCTGACAGTCTGCTTCTTGTATTTTTTACCTTGTTCGGACATCAAAACCTCCACATGACCCTGAGTTTGCTGGTGCCCTTAGACTTCATCTTGAATGGCGTACTGGCATAAGGTGTCATTGTTATTAAAAACGGGAATAGTAGACAATGCACTCCACATATAGAAGAACACACCATTCCTAATTTATCTAAAAAAGGCCGCATAATTATTTCTTTCTAGTTATAAAAGCAATGGCAATGGGGGTTATACAGCCAGTCAAAATGAGAATCCACTCACCGATAGACAGACCCTCTTCCAAAGGCTTTTCATTAACAACAATTATCTGTTGCTGGGGTTCATCCTTATGACTACCATCCATGGCTATAACTGTTGTAACTCCAAACATTAACAGCAATATGAATACCATCTTCTTCATCTAAATATCTCCTTTAGTTTCATCACCGTGAGGGTAATAAGAATCTCCCGCAAATAACAAATATCTTTTCATTTTTCCCTCTCAGATATTAAGAAACGAATATCCCGTACACCAAACGCTAATATTAATACAATAAAATATCTATTCTTAAAAATATAAATGCCATATCTTTTCTCGCCAAATGGATTTACATTAGAGTGAACTTTGGACTTAATCCAAAAATAAATGGTCTCGCCCATGCACACTTTCAATCCATCCTCTAGCCTCTGCATAATACCAATCCGATTTCTATTGATTATAACTCCCACCTCAGCGTCCTGAGGATCCTTTAACCTGTCTTTGGTTTCTTTAAGGTCTGCACAATCTCCACACGCTTTCACTTCACAATCTTCAAACCTCTGCTTTAGATCGTCACGCTCACGCTCTGCCTGCGTCATCTTGGCTTCTAAACGCCCGATTTCGTTTGCTAATTTCTCTTTGTCTCCGTCGGAAAATGGATACGCCCCCTTTGGTGTGGCTGTATATATTTCAAACATTATCTTATCGCTTAATTTACTCATAACTCTTCCCCTTCGTGTTTTGATTTCTTTGCTTGCTCACCTACAATATCTCATTATATTCTGCCGAGTTTCCCGATTCTATTTTTAATAACCTTCTTCTTGCCCTTTGGACTTGTGTACACGACATACTCTGCTTTTTCTATGAGATGTCTTATTTGCCACCCGCTAAAGTCGTGCATGGTTATCTTGTCAATACGGGGTGTCCTCATTCCGCTCTTTATATCACTTTTATCTAATTCAATTATTAGCTTCATCTTGTCTCCGTAAATATAATAAATTTCATTTTTCACTCTCAGAAATTACTTTCCAATCCACAAGTCTTTCCCAACTACCTTTAGGGAAATGCTCTGCTATAACCTGCTCTGCTGTTTTTCCGTCTGGTATTTCCTCTGACCATTTCATCGGTGGGTTCATTTGAATCCAAGGAGTTACGGGTGCTCCAACATACATTTCTAGCGTTCCTTCAACTCTATTCATTTTTCCCTCTTGTTATATTTTACCGCTATTTTGTCTCTAACAAAAATAGGTAATAAGTCAATTCAAAAATCAATACCCGTAACAATCTGCTCAGATTCAGCAACCCAAGGATTCTCAAACTTGATACGATAACGAACCCTCACCACCTTCTTGTTCTCAAAAGCAGTCTTGACCTCTACCCAGTCTGCATCGTCTATAATAGAAAAGGACTTCTCAGCCCCCTCGCCCGTAGAAGCAAATGTCCCGTCTGCATTGGCTGTGACCAGTTTGAACTGTTTAGTCTTCCAGATGATACCAGAGTTGGAGACCTTGACAATCACACCAGTCCTAATCCCCTCTCCCCTATCTCCAACAACATATAAAACAGAGAAGACTAAGAAGACAATGGCCCCAATTACACCAACAATACCAGTCATTCCTCCAGCCACCTCCCAAGATGTAGATGTCGTGACCGCCCAGTAGAAACCACCAACACTAAGAGCTATAAATAAGACTAGACCGAGATAATAAAACATACTAAACCTCATAAAAGAAAATTGAAAGAACTCTCACCACGGCAAAACTCCAAAAAACCAATAGAAACCACCAACCGCAATTACACTCATAACAAAGAGAAATATTATCACATCTTTCATAATCTGTCAATCCCAATGTCAATCATTTCTTCTCCAATACTCTTGGATATAACAATATTAACAGGCATATTTCTAAATGTTATTCCATTAAACATAATATTTTCTTAATTTATAGTAGGTCATAGGAAATTCATAATTCTTATCCACCGCACAAAGTAATTGTTGGTTATTAGGAGAATAATTATCTATGATTCTGATTGCTTTAGACATGGTTGAATTTCGATATTGAGGCTTAAGTCTAAAGATATTTCCTACTATCTTATGATACGGTCTTTTGATATATGCGCCAATTTGTTTGTTGACTAGTTTAGCTCTGCGCTTGGCTTCTGAATAACTAGGGTATTTAAACATAGTATTTCCTTAATTGATAATAAGACCTATATTTTATGTATCCACTTTTATGTTTTAATACATATTCATTTTTTAAATCTCGACTGTATGTACGCAAGTCATTATGCTCTTTTATTCTTTTAATAATCTTGAATTCTATCCCACCAGCTTTTTGGACAAAAGTCTCGCCTATAATTCTTTTATATGGTCTACGTATTTTTTTTAGATAGAAAGCATAGTCTGCCTTGTTTGCCTTATACCCAGACGAATTGATAAAGTCTGAAATCGTAGTCTCTTTATTAGACATAGTATTTCCTCAGTTTATAATAACTTACCAATCGCTCGTACCCCATAGAAAATAGAAGATACTTGCCTTTCTTCATTCCCATACAAAACCACTCGCAAGGACAATTACTAGGGACAGGGAATTTAGACGTAGTAAACTTCTCGCCCAAGATTGATTTATAAGGTCTTTTATAATCGTAGAAATTCCTCTTGTAATATTCGTGCAATGACTTTTTAGACATAATACTTCCGCAATTTATAATAAGTAATATATTTATGATATCCATCAGCAGTGTAAATAGAATAAGACATATAGGGTTTTACATTAGGATAATTCACCGTTTCAACACGCTTCTTATTGACCATCCATATTTTATTGTCTTTCCTATTAATAAAGGACTGACCTATGATTTTCTTATACGGCCTTTTAATACTACCACTAAGAACAATATTAACTGGCATATCTCTAAATGTCATTCTGTCTCCATAATAACATATAAAATACTCATCATTATTACTGTAACAAAAGAACTTGCAATGATGGCAAATATACAACAAGTCAAGAAGATTTCTGGGTTAGACATAGTATTTCCTGAGTTTATAGTAGCTGACCCATACGTGTTCTGAGGGAATGTTTAGATCTTTTAAATGATATTTCCCGCATTTAGGATCGTGTCTTAAAATAGGATTAAATCGACCCACTACCATAAATTCAACTTTGTCTTTGTTTCTGACGACATTAGAACCCTTGATTTTCTTGTACGGCCTTATAGCTCTTGATTGCTTAAGTCTCCACCTGAATAAAGATGTATATCGAACCCAATAAGTTTTCTTTCTATATGTTACGCCCTTTAACATTTGACGTGGGGCATCTAACCTTTTCGTGCCAGCAGTCGTGATAAGCCTGAAGTATTCATCGGCAGACACATATCTTTTATTATTATAGGTAGTATATTTTAATTTAGGCATAATACTTCCGCAGTTTATAATAACTCATCATATAACTCTTATTCTCATCTGACAATATAATCTTATTGCTAACAGGACTTCTACCTATAATTCTATACTTAACATTATCTTTCTTTCCAATAACATTAATACCATAGGCAATTCTTTTATATTGCCTTTTTATTCCAAGAGCTTTTCTAAATTCCTCTGCCGTAGCTTCCCAACCTGTTTTAGACATAATATTTCCGGAGTTCATAGTAGCTAATATATCTATAGGTTTTACTTTCATTGCCAGAGAGTGTAATTGGTGTGCCTCTACTATTCTTGTATTTTACACTACTACAAGCCCTCCAAGTAGTACCATCAGCTTTGCAGGTAAAATTACGACAATCTATCTTATTATATGGCCTTTTAACATAGGGCTTCATTGGGAAAATTGGTGTGTAATATATTGTTACATTAAGCTGAGTTGGGTCTTTTTTATCCCTTGTGACTGTAACATTAGACATAATATTTCCGCAATTTATAATAAGAAATTAAACCCGTAAATATTCCATTCTCATAAAGATTGTAACCAAATCTACTCTTTCCTTTTACAGTATACGTATAGGCTTGATTTATCTTTTGTTTAGGAATAACGGTAGCTCCTATAATTTTACGATATATCCGTTTATTAAAACCAGCCGGAATAGAAACATAACTAGGCTCATAAAAACTAGACATAATACTTCCTGAGCTTATAATAAGAAAGATTAGACACTACTGAATTATGGTCTATGGCATTAGTAAGGTCTGTTTCAAATACATTAAAAACATATTTAGACGTAGATCTGATCCTAAAGGCTGTACAAACTTTCTTATCTGATTTCCTGACTATTATAGCTTGTTCCCCGATTTTATTATATTTACGCTTTGGGAGTATGTGCTTGGGTATTATATACTTAGGGGTCATAAGATTATGGTGACATTTCCAACACAATCTAAGACGATTATCTTTTAATTCCCCGCAATAGCAAATATCAAAACCAGAACTAGATATGGTATTTTTAGTCATTATAAATCTCCCAATCAATGACTCGCCACAGTTTGACATCTCTTAGACATTTGTGGGTGAGTATAATTAGACATTACTCTTTAATTCTTTCAATGCTTGGGAACTTATTTCCATTATTTCCCCGAGTGTTTCAATGCTGTCTGCATTAGGATACTTAGCTTCTTCGTGTATCTTTTCCATGTGCGTTTGAAGTGCTTTTAGTTTAGTGTTAAGTATTTGGATTTCTTCTAAATTAGCTTCTCCTTGTACGTTGTCTAAAGCATCTTGCATCGCTAAAATTTCTTTAATTAGACTAGCGTTCTTTGCTTCTATGTCTGCGGAAGGCTTCTGTTTCATGGCTTCAATCGTTTCTTCATGACGCTGGCGTTTGATCCTACACGAATTACACCACATTTTTCCACGTTCTGGTATGGATAGGATCTTTCCACACTCCTGACACTGTGCATATGGGTTTTCATTCATCGTCATTCACCCTTGACTGTTGGTGGTTTAGGTCCAGAAATTTCCATGTCATATTTATCTTTAACTTTCGCCCAATCATCTTTATCTGCTGGAATGTTTTTCTTTTCATGGCAAGTGGTACACCATACCGCCACCTTGCCCGCTATAATTGGTGGGTATCTCGTGGTTTTCTTCCAATCGTGTTCCGCTTCATCATTGAGGCATGGCGATTTTTCGCTATCGCTTCCATGAATGATATAATGGCTATATGTGAAACTTTTCTCGCACTCTCCACATTCTGTTATTTCGTTTTCATCTTCGTCTGGAACGCCTTCCCATTCTTCCTCTTGGTCGTGGTTGCAGTATGGACAAGTTACTTCTAATCCCATATCACTTATCCCCCGTAGCTTTGTTGTAGTCTGTTAGGACTTTAGCTGTCGCTTTCTTGGCGTCTATGACTTCTTGTGGTGTGACTACCGATATCAACAAGAAAGCCTCACCCGCATCAGCAAGCCCCTTAGCTATTGCCTCTGACTTTTCAAGACGCTTCTCGGCTTTGAGACACCGTTCTTCCCATTCAAATCTATTGCTATCTGCCGAAGTATGATCGACTTCCTTTGATCGTATGTCTCTTATGAGCCTTTCCGTTCTGCAACCAAGACACACTCCCCCGTATGCCATACTGCAAACAACACAACTACTTGGCCCCGTTAATTCTACTTTGTTCATCTCATTTCCCCTCTGCTTTAAGCAGCGCCTTGGAGCAAGCCTTTTCTTTAATAGGCGTGCGCCAATTACCAATAACGCCCTTTGTCTCTAGCTCAATAATCACATCACCAAGCAGGTTATAACTATACTCGGAATGTTTTTCCAATTTCTTTATGCGCTCGTCCAATTCCCTATTTGTTGGTGGCACATAGCACTGTTTAGTAGTAGCACAACCAGATAATAGTATCACCGAAACAATTAACCACTTCATCATTTCCCCTCCGTCATGGATTTGTAACTGGCTAAAATATCGCCCACTTCTTGAATGCACGAATATCCAATTTTTCCAGTGTGTACTATCGCTCCGCCTTCAAATGACAAGGAAACTAATTCCAAAACCCTATTCTGTTCACTCGCTATTTTGTGGTATGCTTCTAGCTCTGCTTCTATCTTTGCGTAATCGTCACATTCACAGCAAAAATGGTTAATAGTCTCATGTCCCGTTGTCCCCCCGCACTCTTTACATATCTCGCTCATGGCTTAACCTCTCATCAATGCTTGACAAAAAACACCATAAAAGTCCCATCCCTAATATCCACATGATGTTATTCAGTCCAAACATTATTAAACGATCTGATAAGTTTACTTCCTCAAAAGCAAAATAGTTCGCCCAATACCAAAGCCAACCAGCCTGAAAAAAGGCTATGGTCCTTATCACAATCCATCCCAAATTAAATTCATTCATTTTATTATCCTCTCGTTATAGACATAATGTATTTTACCGTCATTCTGTCTATTTTACAACATTCTAACCATAATTAATTTCATTTTTCCCTCTTAGACGAATTCTGGAATATATATTTCTATAAACCCAAATCTTAAGCATGACCAGAAAGTATAACAATCAGTACACCTTATCTTTGAAAATCCAACATACTTATTTGAAAACCTGACTATCATTTTTCCCTCTCAGCGATTAGGGTCATAAATTCTGGGTCAATACTTATATCAATTAACAAGCCATTATTCAATTTAGCCCAATAAGACCTAGCTCCAGCAACGCTCTCTAAGGTTAGTCTTGTTCCGACTGCTAAACCATATCTACTCTCAATGGTTGCCCTTCCCAGAAACCCTATGCCGAAACTTGGTATAATTGCTTCTTTTGTCATCTCATAAACATTTCCCAGTTTTGATACAACTTCCTCGCTTTTCATGAGTTCTTCTTCTTCGTCCCACTTCTTTTTAAATTTCTTTTTTAATCTCTTGGAATCTATGTAAAAATATAGACATGAAATAGCCACAAGCCCTATGCCTACCGTTACAAATATTATTTCTTGTATACTCATTTTTCCCTCTCAGCGATTTTAAGTTTATAGCATCTTAAAAAATCTTCTTTTTCACAACTGCTTAAAAATCCACCCACAACTATATGACCATCAGAGGGATCAAAATGAACCCAATTCTTACCGTCTTTTTCAAAAATCTTTGTTATTCGAACTTCTTGATGAAGATTCCAATCCCTGACTGTCTCATCTAATCGGTATTCTTCTCCTGTTCTTTCCCAGACTTCTCTAATATTCATTTTCCCCTCTCAGCGAGTTCTAATTTGAATTCTCTTATAACACCAGTATCGGTCTCAACAACCATAGCGTTGTCTTCAAGCGATTTAAGACCAATAATTATCACCCCTTTGTCAAAGTCGGGCTTGTCACACCCCGAATCGCCACATACACAATCGGGTTCCCTATGCTCCGGTCCCCAGAAAATTCCATAATGCCCGAATGTGACAATCATTTCTCTCATGTTATATGGGTCAAATCCTAGCCCATCCCAATCTCTAAAGTTGGCAAATGTTTTAGGGTTCATATACATTCTTTTGACTCTATCTTTGTCTGGAAAGATATTACTCTTGTCGTAACAGTCTTCTACCCACTTCTGAAATTCAGTCATTTTCCCCTCTCAGCGATTAAGCCTTCTTTCCTATAATCAAGTCTTTTTCATGATAGTGGGCAACTTTCCTCAAAGACTTTGAAGGGTTTTCCCAATAGATTAAATAATCATATTTGCTACCCTTCCAAGGAATTGATCTATTTAGTATCTTTCCTCGCATAGATTTGAAGGCTTTTGCTTTTTCCTGATATTTCTTATTCTGATCTATGATTATTTTCCCACCAAACCAACTCTCAATAAAGCTCTGGCTAAGCTTTACTTTTCGCCCATCATAATTAGGATCGTAATTCTTATAAAATTTAAGATGCCAAGTTTGCTTATCTCCTCGCTGTCTGATTTTATAAGTATAGGTAGTTGCATCATGTTCTAGCATTTGTTGGCGTATTTTCTGATAAACTCGATCAATAAGCAACTGACCTCTTCTATTCAACTCAGCTATAGATATACTAACCTTATCTGTGCCTCTATATTCCGTATCTATTACCGACTCTTTATCATACTTGCCCTTACGCTTCCTAATCTTTTCAGAATACTTAATTATCTTTTCAATTTCCTTATTCATTTTTCCCTCTCAGCGATTGATTTGGTAAAACATTTTTTCAATACATGGTCTGGAAATGCATCTGGAGTCCACCTTTCATCTCCATCTCCATATATGAGGTTTATATTTTTACAAGAAATTTGTTCGGCATACCATGTACCATCTCTATTGGGCCACTTAACATGAATAAATATATCGGGGTTTACTTTCTCCTGCCAATAGCCATAGGCTTCTTCTCTGGTCACTTTTCTCTCTCAGCATCAAGATAATGTGGATTGAGCATTATATAAATCATAAGTCCGCTAGTAAAAATCATTCCAAAAATTAATAATAATATCTTAATTATTAATGAATCCACTAAAAACATACATGTGAAAAGAGGTATAAATAAATATAAACTCTTAGTCCATATTTTATCGGCTTTACTCACTTTTCCTTCTCAGCGATTAGAATATCGGGCATCGGTCTACTCTCATCCCACATCTGTTTCCATGTTGTCCCAATCTGCGCCCATAGACCACCTTTGCCATCAGAATAATGAACCTCTACAGCCTGCCTTACTCCATCATCACCTACCACATTGGTCTTAACAGAAGCCACACAAGCCTCCTCGTATGTTTTAAAGGGTCCATCTAGTGAACCCATCCATCCAGCATCACCAGAACACACAACATGATAGCCCTCATCTTTTTCTAAGTCTTCACTCATTTTGTTTCTCCTTTTATAATATTGATGTTCATTTTTCCCTCTCAGCTATAATTGTACGCATTGTCTCTATACACTCGTCAATATCTTCTAGTACTAAATTGAGTATAGACTCTCCCTTTAATCTGACTCGTTCCTGTGCTCGATGCGTTTGAAGGCAACGAAGTACATTTTGTAAATCCTTATTCATTTTTCCCTCTCAGCGATTTCTTGAATTCTCATTTCCTCTAGTTTGTTAACCAAATCCAAACTCCACATTTTTGAATCTTTGGATTTATAAGCAAACCATCTCCTACCATTACAGTCTTTAACAAACACTGTTTCTGCGCCCCACCATATAGAGACATATCCATCAAGTACAAGCATGACCTTTTCTGTTTGGATTATCGTATTTGAAAATCCACCCGCACTGTTTCTACCATAGTCAATTCTTACACATGTTCCCAATTCTTCTTTGGTTGACCAATCTAAACATTCATGACCCTTATAACAGCCACTACTAAATAAAACTAGAAAGAAAATCCACTTCATTTTTCCCTCTCAGCGATTAAGGCTTCTCTTTTACTTCCCTCAAAATCCTCTTTCTTTACACCTTTTCCATGCATAACAAAATCTTCACACAAGTCTTTATGCTTGTCGCAGTAAGGAACACATGCCATATTTCCGCCAATCAATATCTTTTCAGTCTTGATATCACAAAAATAGCAAGTCATATTTTCAAAACCATTCTTTTCAAATGCATTTTTATCCGTCTCTATTTTTGATCTAACTCTATCAATCGCTTCTGTTAGACTTATCGTATCTTCTTTCTCCGTAGTGTTTTCCTTGTCCAATTCTCTTTCTTCCACTGTCCATTCATTATTAGCAGGATGGCCTTTATGCTTATCGACATATTCATATGCCTTCTTTCTTTTAGAAAAAACAGCCATTATTTCTGTTGTTTCTTCTGCACCATCTAAATTCCACCAAGTTACTATATACACTTTCATTTCCAACCCCAATCTACACTCCAAGGAATGCAAGTTATCTGTTGATTTTCCTCAATCCAAACAACTTCCCCATTTTCAAATGTCACACGAACCCTACAGTCCTCTAGAACTTCTATTGTTTTTACTACGCAGTTTTGTAGTTTCTTTTCCGCCATAGTAAAGCTGGGTGAAAGCAGAACAAGTAGTATTAATAGTTTCTTCATTTTTCCCTCTCAGCGATTACCCTTTGAAGTTCAACCATATCGACACCCTTTTCGAATGCCTCAGGGTACATTAACTCAGGGCGAACTCCGTTAAATTTAGTTTGTGGTGGGTGGTGTTTTTCCCATTCTGCCTTAGCCTTAGCTTTGTTCTTTTTCTTCTCTATTAACCAAAACTTTTTAAACTTCTTCATTTTTCCCTCTCAGCGATTGGTTGCATGGTCATGGATGGATTGTAAAAAGAATCAGTCATAACAACGGGATGCAGTTTTCTCACTTGTAGTTGTTTTATTCTCTCCGCTAAGACATGAGGTTGAGCTGTTTCGGCTATATTTTTCAATTCATTAATTTGTGCAGTAATGTCATTTATCGAAAGAACCATACCTCTATAACTATCATCCACCTCAGAACCAATATGAAAAACGGCATAGTCATAAGGAACCACATATCCATTATCCCCAGTATTCGTGGACATGACAACAAACTCGTCTTTATTTGGAAATCCGCCATCATCTGCATAGACCTCCATTCCCGCATACCAGAGTCCTAAAAACTCATTGGGCTTAACTTTATCCCCGTCCTTAATGTTGCTTCGATTGACATACATTTTATAAGTAATCAAATCCTGCTTATCCATGTCTCCCAAATGATTATTTATTTCTTTTTTGAATTCATCGGTGATTGTGTCTCCAAAGTATTTTTTCTCTTTATTCATTTTTCCCTCTCAGCGATTAAGGATTTGAAAATACGCCTGACATGACGATCAATTTCGCCCATAGAACTTTTAAATACCTGAGGAAATGTTTCACGATTAAGATATCTGCTATATTTTGTTAATGTCTTTTCGTCTTCCCGCTTTGCTTTATTAATTGAACAACAATATAACTCAGATCGTTCTTCATTGATTTCTTTAATCGCCGCAGTATATATGTCGGGTTTCTTTCCAACTCCCAAATGTATCCCCGCAGGCAAAACATTTTTCTGCTTAATTAATTTATACATCTGGGAAATGCTTATCTCTTTCCAATTATATTTATTATTACGAAATTTCATTTTTCCTCCTCAACGATTTCTTTGGCTTCAACAGTATGGGTGGCCTCAACGGAAGTATAATCAACCCAACCACCAATGGAACCCTTCATACGTCCAAATTGCTTCGTGGCTTCATCCTTAGATTCTGCCCATATAATTTGTTCTCCCAAAATCCATCCTTTTGTTGGGTCTGCTGGAGCTGCTTTCCATTCAATTTTATATCTATTTAAATTCATTTCCCACCTGTCCCCTTTTGAAATTTTTTTTTTATTTTAAGCTCTTTCACCCTTGGTTCAGCCTATATCCTCTGGTTCCCCACCTTCATGAGATTCTTTCATTCTAAGATAATAATAGACAGAATATATCTTTTCGCAGCTTAACCATTGATAATGTCTATCTTTTAAATCGATGCGAAAATTATCAAAATCCACAAACCAATCACAATAAAATCCAGATACACCTTTATTGCTATGAGACTCAATTAAATATAGATAATATATATCATCTACTTTACTTTTCCATATTTCACCAGCTTTCATGATATTCCTCTAAAAGCTCTTTTCCAATACTCGTCATTCTTTTCTTGTTCTTCTTTCCACTCAAAAACATAATAACGACAATTATATCCTTCTCCAAAAATACCTTCAAATGGACTTGCGAAAAGCTTCTTAAGTGGACTTCTTTTATCCTCTATAATTCTATCATTTATTAAAACTGTCTTGTATCCTAATAATTTACCTAATTTATAGCCACCCGTTCTTTTATTTAAGAACTTCCCTAATTTAATGGATTCTGCAATCAATTCTTCGTTTGTTTTTGTACCAGTAGAGTTTTCTGTCTTTTTCCCACAGTTTAAACAAGTAGCTAATTCACACCCAAATTTTTTACCGCTAAGAGAGGTCAAAGTTGTATCTGTAGACATCAATTTAAATATAATATGTGTATTTATATATGAGCAATAGTCGCTATCACAAATATCAGGAGATTTTTTTAATTGTCCTGTATCTTTTTCTATTATAATCGTTTCTTTACTTACTTTTGGTTTACTCTCAAATAATCCGAACATATTGTCTCCTATTTTATAGTTTATTCTCTAATAAATAAAAATCGTTATAGATAGTTTTTCCTGTATAAATAAGACCTGCTCCTAAAGTATTAATTACCCACCTATCATTACCTAGATACTCAACCAATGTAATCCTAGCATATTTAATTTTTTTATGAGCATATCTCTCACCGACTTTCATTCTGATATCCTATAGTAGTTATTATAAATAAATTCCGCATCCCAATTAGTGGAAATCATAGTATCTTCGGTTGTCAATCTTGTGTTAGATATATCTTCAAGTTCAAGAATACTAATCCAATCTAAGCCTGACCAATCATCTGTTTCTATAAGCTTTACATCCCATTTATCATTTCCACAATATCTATGTAATTCTATCCTCGATTTTATTTGGCTTTTACTTTCCCATATTTCACCGACTTTCATTTAACATATCCCTAACTTTTCTTAAGGTTTCTGCAGATATTGTTCTTCCTATGTATCCACCTCCATCTGGTTCTTCGTGTTCTACAAGTTCAATGATCTCTTTATCTTCAATAGGATCATAGTTGTCTACAATCTCTTTTTGTTTTAAATCACGAAAACCATGATAAATCGAGTTTGGTTTATCTTTGTGCATTTCGTATCTATAACATCCAAAGTAATCATTGTTTCTACTACAATTCACAATCTCAATTAATGTTAATGGATGCTTAGACTTAAACCACCATTTTATATCTTCATTTTTCATCCTGATACCTTATAAAAATTATCATAAATAAAATCACCCTTATATGTAAGAGAAACTCCCATAAATGATACTTTCCATTTATCTGCTCCCAAGTATTCTCCTACTCTTATATAGGCAGCTTTGTTTTTATGCTTCCACGTTTCTCCAGCTTTCATATTGAAATTTTCCTATCTTTAAAACTCTGAAATAAATCATCTATTTGCTTTTCGGTCAACTTAGTAAAATTTTCATATAAATCTTTACCAGAGGCCTGATGTTTTTCGGATCTGCCTATGTTGTTTCCCCACAGATTACAGAGCCATTTATCTGCTCCCAAGTATTCTAATGTTTCATAATAAAGACAATTATCACTTCCTATATTTCCATTCCATGCATAAAATTCACCGACTGTCATAAT
>Ga0307378_10005094_pt1 | contig 18439 bp, 15 predicted proteins | sample UN1MG_FD_202238 | JGI IMG/M metagenome (GOLD analysis project Ga0307378, IMG submission 202238) | Soil microbial communities from Risofladan, Vaasa, Finland - UN-1 | ecosystem: Environmental > Terrestrial > Soil > Coastal area > Acid sulfate soil | place: Finland: Risofladan, Vaasa | collected... | reverse complement strand
CAATTTGATAAACCTCATCCTTCAAAATCAATTCGCGTTCATTCGCGTTCATTCGCGGTTTTTACCTCCTGTATTCACCCCAACAATCGTCATCGTGTCGTTGCCGAATGAAACATTCGCCTTATGACAAGAGTAAGCTCTAAAAGACCAAACTTATTGAAAAATTAGAAAACTACTACCAAACAATGCAGCAATGGCTAATTAAAAAGCAATAAAAACAATGTGATACGATTTATACCGTGTTATAGCGGGTTATTGTTTAAATACGCGGCCAGTTAGTTATGGAATAGGCGGGGTTTTCTCATCCCGCCTCATAGTGGATTTACTGCTGAATAACACGGACATGGCAGCATTCTCCTTCCCTTTACACTGCGAAGTCATATTCAAAAATCATATTCAAATGGCTATTGGGCAAGTTGATGCTGTCTGAATTTGTCCTCAATATGTACCAGAATGACCGCTGCTATGGAACCGATCACCCAAAAAAGCATGATCCCAAAAAAGGACATTATGAATGAGGTACCGAAAACCAGGGGTGCAGTGCCTGCGTGATATGTCTGATAGGTACCGATATGGAGAGTGGCATTAAAATCTAGAAATGGGGCCAGTGCTAATAGTATGGATAGTACCATAATGGTCTTGGCCACACCATCCCGGTTGCGGCGGAGCAACCCGTAGCTCATCATAAAGCCTGCATTTCCCAGGACAACGATCATCATTAAGAATGCAATGTAGAACAACGCTACCATAGAATGAAATTGAGGATTTTCAACCCAGGACCATTTATACATTGTCTCCCAGCCAGGCCATCCGACCAGCAGAAATAAACCGGTAGGACCCATGATCAAAGATACGTACCAATTTGTCCATAACAGGAAACGATCATATGTTGACTGATGCCCCATCTTAAGACTTTTTCTTCCCACCATGGCCAATACCTGCCCCATGGCAAATGCTGCCGGGATGTCTACTTGAAACATATCAGTTTTCCTCCTTGAACCTTTCTTGAAAAACGCTCCTGAAAAAATGCCTCGACGTTTCCTCTTCTTCGACTTCGATCACTATGTTTTGAATGATCTCAGGTATATCCTGGCCGACTGCGAGACGCTTTGACATCCCTCCCCGGTGATAGGGAAGAAGTTCATAGCTCCGGAAGCCGGAATCAGCCAAAAACCCGGCGATTGAGGCCAGATTGTCTTGAGTTGCGGTTATGCCGGGAACCAGAGGAATTCTGGGAATGATTTGAATAGCCGAACTCTTTCGCAGTTGAAGCAGATTATCAATAATCCGCTCATTACTTTGGCCGGTATAGTGTACATGCAGCTCCGGATCAAACAACTTAAGGTCATAAAAAATAAGATCAAGGTAGGGAAGAATCTTTTGTTCAAATTCCGAAAATACAAACATTCCCGATGTCTGGATAGCAAGGTGAATATTTTTTCCCTTCAATCTTTTCATGACTTCGCCAACATAGTCAGGGTAAAGGGTTGGCTCGCCTCCTGAAAAGGTCACGCCTCCCTGTGACGTTTCGTAGAATACCCTGTCCTGCATAAGGATATCGGTCAACTCATCAGGGGTATAATATTCACCGACATTCTTCAGCGCTGTTGATGGGCAGACTTGCGTACAAAGGCCGCATCGTGTGCAGAGTTTTCTGTCTATTCTGCCTGCTGAATCCATCCGAATGGCACCTTCGGGGCATGCTTTCTGACAATCTCCGCACTGTATGCAAGCTTCAGGATAAAAAGCTATCTCTCTTTCGCTGTCCATGGATTCAGGATTATGACACCACAGACATGACAGAGGGCACCCTTTCAGAAACACGGTTGTCCTTATGCCCGGACCATCGTCAAGAGCAAAACGGTGCAAATGATATACAAGAGGCCGATTCTCTTTATTTTTCATAATGCGTTACTCACTATACGGCGACATAACAAACCTCTCCTTTTTCCACGATCTCCTTGAAAAAAGGATCATTCATCCTCAGCCTGCCAGCTAGTTCATGGGCTGATACAACTAAAGGCTGAAAAGGAATATGTCGATGAGGGTCCTGACACAATTTTCTCACGGTAAATCGACGATAAAATGGCAATTCCTCTGTATCTTTAATAATAAGAAGGTCTACATCGCTGTCTTCATCCGGCTCACCATAAGCATAAGAGCCAAAAAGGATTATTTTCTCAGGCTGATATTTTTCCGTTACCAGGTGAATTAGTTTTTTTATTTCAGCCTGTTTTTGAGGACTGCCTCGCACAAAGCCTCCTTAATTCAGAACTACTGACCTCCTGGATTTGGATTTGATACCATTTGAATGAACATTTTGGAGTAGTTCTTTCTTTCTCAATAATATTTGGTGGACTGGATTCTCGGACCAGTGGTTAAGAATCATTTCTTATAAACAACTTTAGGAAGAATGAATAAATCATATTCATCTTCAATCTTGATACATTCCCTTAGATGAAGCTTATTATCTATCTTGACAATGTTAGATTAGCCAAGCCATCTTGGCAATACTGAAACTTGATAATTATAATATAGAAATCTTATATAAGTCTTATAATGGTAAAAATATTTTGACCACGAAATACACGAAATACGCGAAAGAATACAAAGTCTTTTTCGTGTATTTCGTGTATTTCGTGTATTTCGTGGTAATATTTAGTCTTTTAAAAGGCTAAACTGCAATTTAACATTGTCAAGCTATTATATCTTACATGATGATCAAAATACCTATCGAAAAGTTTAGACCTGTACGCTTGGATTTAAGTGTAACCTTGAGAAAACATTTTTTTCAGCTAAGGAAACTTAGGTTAATGCGTTTGTGGCCATGAGCCTTAAATGTGTCGCCATATAGGCGAATTTATAAAGATAATTCAGGTTCCCATCAAGGGTTATATCCTGTTTCAGCATAGAATTGAGGATATCCGGCTTGGGTGAAAGGAGGAAATTCATCAGTGCCTTGGAGTCTTTAAAAATCACTGCGATGTTTGGATCATTGATTGCCTTTTGAGCAATGGTCATGTTCCCGTTTTTAAATTGGGTAGAAACCACAATTGAATTGTCCCTGCTTTTAAAGAGATACTTCCCCTGGAAGTCTTTCGTATTTTGGCGGTAATCCTTATCAAGAAGTAACACCAGACTCATAAGATTCAACAAAAGGGTAAGAAATCCCTCGGCAGTTCCCGATTCCAGGGAATCGAGCAATCTCTTCCTCAAAAGTTTTTCCCGCAGCGAACGAAAGGTGATAAGATTCATGATAGACTCAAACATGGCGATCTCCTCTTTATGTTTCCACTTTGTATTCCTATTCAAAAGTGGGCACAGCTTTATTTTGTTCCAGGGATGGGCATCGCTTTATTTTGCTTTCGGAAACGGAATTGCCTTACCAGTTCTCAGATCGTACGCTGTTCTGGTAATAATCTCTTCTTTCATCGCTTCGTTCAGGTCCTTAAAATACGCTGAGTATCCGGAAACTCTTACCAGAAGCTCAGGATATTTCCCTGGATTGTTCTTTGCGTCGATAAGCGTTTCATAAGACATGATATTAAACTGGATATGGAGCCCACCGAAACGAAAATAAGCCTCGACAGCCTGGCTGAATTTTTTCAAATCCTCTTCACCGGTTACCGAAGGGTATTTCAGATTCAGGGCTTCTCCACCAGGAATACAGGTGCTCTTAAGGCTTCCTACTGCTCTCAGACAAGTCGAAAGATCACCCGCAGCCTGTGAGGCCGGTGTGATACCGCTCGCAAAAACCTGGTTGGCTTTTCTGCCGTTCGGTAGTGCTCCGGACAGTCTGCCATGTCCTGCATGATTGGTCATGCTCCAATATGCGGGCTTATATTTTCCGCCCCGGTAGTTGACACGGCTTTGATAAAGGTCATAGAGAAATTGTATCAATGCCTGAGAATTTTTGATGGCAACAGGATGATCAGTACCATATTTAGGAGTCCTTTGGACAAGGTAGGCATGAAGCTTATCATTATCTTTGAAATCGGCCTGAAGAGCCTTGACGAGTTCGGCAAAAGTACATTTTTTATCAATAAAAACAACTTGTTCTATGGCGTTAAGAGAATCCACGGTATCCGCATATCCAATATGGGTGGCACCCGAACTGTTATAGAGGGCACCTCCAAAGATCAGATCCTGGCCCTTCTCCATCGGACCTTCGAAAAATGCGGAAAGCAGAGGTGTAGGGAGTATTTCCTGGTGAGAGTGGCCAAAATGTTCATTCAGTTCAATGGCCTCTTCGATCAAAAATTTCAATTGCCCCTGAAATGCATCCATGAACTCATTAAAGCTTTGAAACTTGCTGGGATCGCCGGTAACCGGGCCTATCTGTTCATCCCCTGTTATGGGCCTTTTCCCCTGGTAGAGTGCAAGCTCAAGAGCAGATACCAGATTCAGCATGATGGAACTTGATGCGTCGTAACTCCTGCCTGCTGCCGCCAGCTCCACACAGCCGATCACAGCATAATCCCGTGCGTGCTCAATTTTTACTCCCTGGTTCCGAAGGACTTCGATGTCAACGATGTCATTATGAAGTGCCGGAACTGACTTCGTGTTGACAATGACCTCAGCTACCCTGTCCCGATACATTTCAGAATTTTTCTCATAATGGTAACGGGCATTCAGGCTTGGGTCCCTGGTTTTCAATAGTTCAGTGACCTTTAGCATGATATAGGTCAGATCATTGACTGCATCTTCGCCGTTTTCATCGACCCCGCCTATGGTTACTGCCGGTACGGTCCCTGCCCCGCCAAAAAGCTCCTCGGCAACTTCAGGGACAAGATTGGTATTATCGTTCAATTTCAGCCACAGACAGCCAATTAATTCCATAGCTTCTTTTATGGTCAGCCTGCCCTCATCTATGTCCCGGCGATAATATGGATAGAGAATCTGATCGAGCCTCCCAGGGCTCATGGCCATATTGATATTTTCAGCGTGGATAGCTATCTGTATGATCCATATGCAGTTGACAGCCTCCCTGAATGTCCTTGCCGGTTTAGCCGGTACCTGGCTACAAACCTCTGACATTTTCCGGTAATTTTCCTTCAATTTGGGATTGGACTCCCTGGCAGCCAGTTCAGCCGCCTTCTGGCTCAGGCGAGCTGCATACAGGAGAATCCCTTCCAACGCTATCTGCACTGCCTGATAGAACTCTATGCTTCTCTTACTCTCATCCGCACTGCATGCTTTGCTGCTGCTGTTGTTGCTGCCGCGAATCTCTTTTTCCCTTGCAGCCGCTTCTTGAATGATATATTCAATCCCTTTTTCCAGGACCTTCCGGTAATATGGGACAGTATGGGAAATACAGCCGGACTTGCTGGCAATAAAAAAAACGATGCGCTCGAAAAGTTTCATACAGTCCGGATTATGATATTTCTTTCTCGTGTACTCAAGAACATTGCGTTCCATCCAGTAAGGAAAAATAGAGTGATTCAACTTCTCCGCATCAGACTTCTCCAGGATGAGGGGATTTTTCTCTCTTGTGCTTATGGTATCCAGCTCCGGCCAGATCGTTAACCCTGTCAGTTCAGGGTACACCGGTGCACCAAAGGGATGTGAGGTGGTCGTTCCAGCCAGTTTATTGTTATCAAAGAATAAGGGCTCCTTATGGGACAAGAAATATTTTACAGCCCTGGCATACCGGATTTCCATCGGTTCATTCGATGTTCCCTTTGAATCATCCGATAAATCGCCTGATGCACCCTTTAAATATTCCGTAATATACCTGGCGCGCTCAATACAAACCCTTGGCTTGGCCGCCATGCTCTCTTTTCTGAGTTCTCTCAGAAGCTGTAGATTATCAAGATCATATTCTTGCAAGCGAATATCTTTTAATTGGATGGCCCCCATGTCCGATCTCCTATCATTTTTGACTATTAGAGGATGATTAGGGAAAAGAGCTGAAGCTTCTCGGCCTGTTATACTGATTATGCTGGTTACGTAAGTGCTGATGGTATAACTGCTGGTTTTATAACTGCCTTAAAGTATGATGAGAATCATTATATTACTACTAGGATAAAATTATAACTCCTATAAGATTAACATTATCATATCCGAAAATCAAGACACCGGATGAAGGCTCGTAATGCCGTCAATTTCTATTCCCTGAATTGCTGGAAGGATAACGCCGACTTGACAATATGTTAGCGAATCATTTATCATGAAAGTACTATGAGCGAGGTATTAAATAATCCGCATGATAAATTTGTTAAGGAAATCCTGACCGATAAGGAAAATGCCCGTGACTTTTTCTCCAACTATTTGCCGGCCCCGGTCCGGGACCTGGTAGATTTAAACAGCCTGGAGATTTGTAAGGATAGCTTTATCGAGAAGGAATTCCATGAATATTTCTCGGATCTGTTGTATAGCCTTAAGTTATCCGGCAGTCAGAAGAAGTAAGCCAGGTTACCTTTACCTGCTCTTTGAGCATAAGAGCTATCCTGATCGGTGGATAGCTCTTCACCTTCTGTGCTATCAGGTAAAAATCTGGGAATTGTTCGTGAAGCAAAACAAGAGAGCCAAAGCCTTGCCGGTGATTATTCCGATGGTACTTTATCATGGTAAGCAACGATGGATGGCTGGAACCCGGTTCTCCGATCTGATCTCTCCCCCCGATGAGGAGTTGAGGCTCTATGTTCCCGACTTTTCATACCTTTTATATGATCTCTCAGCCTATCGTGATGATCAGATTCGTGGAATGGCCATCGTCAGGGTCACTCTCCTGCTGCTCAAATATATCCATCATCCACAGTTTACCGCCTATTTGCGGCACATATTCCCCTTATTGAGGGATCTGTCTCAACCAGGCAGGGGATTGACTTATCTGGAGAGCATTATCCGCTATGTCTTCAATGCTGCCGATAGGGTGAGTATGGATGAATTGAAGGAAATAATCGAAGAAAACATAAGCGAAGATAAGGAGGAACTCATCATGACCTTAGCTGAGCAATTAATCCAACAAGGAAGACAAGAAGGAAGGCAAGAAGGAAAGCAAGAGGGGATTGAGCAGGGGATTCAACAGGGAATACAGCAGGGTAAAATAAAAATGGCCAGGGATGCCATTCTTGATATTCTGGAAACTCGCTTCAGTGATATCCCTGAGTCTCTGAGGCTCAAACTGGAAGGGGTTATCGATCGGGCTGTTCTGGAAGATCTCCTGCGAAAGGCAGTTACTATTGCATCTCCTGCCGAGTTAGAAAAAAAATTTCCGGCAGGTAATGCATCATGATCAAAGAAAAAGGCTGCCTGCGGCATATTCGCAGGCAGCCAGAGCAAACTTTATCCACCAGTTGCCAAAAATTTGCTGTTATTCCTCCCAGAAAGTTACTTCCCTGACCTGGAAGGCCTGCAAAACTGGCCTCCGCCCCCCTGATCTTGTGAAGAGTTACACATTTTCCTGCATGTTTCCCTACGTGTTTCCCTGCATGTTTCCCTGCATGTTATTGATGTTGTTTTCTCCATCAGCACAGAATTAAAAAAATTTTTGTTTGGGTTGAGGCGATAAGATTTTCCTTCCCCCTTTGATCGTTCTTATCTGGCAGCGCGGTATTGGCGGCATCTTCAATCGGATTTATCCCGCAGCTCAAACCCCAGGGGCACTTCGAACAACAAAGATGATTCCCTGATACCTTCGGGGAACGGGGGAAAAGGGTTCCCATCCTTGACTGCATGGATAGCTGCCTCATCAAAAAGGGCAATAGCAGAGCTGCGGGTGACCTTGACCTCCTCCACACGGCCGTCACGGTGAACTATAAATTTGACACTGACACTCCCCTCCCATCCCTTTTTGCGGGCCTGGGAGGGAAATTTTTGGTGGTGCTTAATGCGCAGGTATATGGCCTTCTGGTAGCGGCGTATTAACTCCTGATCGCTTTGATAGTCCAAGGCTGGATCTAAATGATCAGATCCCGCTTTTATCTTCATTGGCAGGTTGTTGGAAAGTGGAATTTCTTTGACCTGGGTAGCGGCATCAGCAACCTGGGCAGCTACATTCGCAACGTGTGGCCCCAAGGAGTCAGACGAGGGTATAAAGATTCCCTCTGCTGCCCTTTCCTGTGCCTTGTCTGCCTTATCTGCCTTGTCTGCCTTGTCTGCGTGATCTGCCTTATCTGCCTTGTCTGCGTGATCTGCCTTGTCTGTTGTTTCCTGGTCTGCAAGTGGCTTCTCAAGAGGCACGGTTTGTGGGGGTGAAAAAACGGGCTTGAGGTTTTGGCATTCAGTGGGGATTCTTACTCTCTTAGCTTGAGAAGATTGAGTCGACTGGTGCGGTATTCCTTTGGATCGTACATAATAGGGTCGAGGGATATCTTTAGGTTGAGAAGTATCTTTTATCGGTGTTTGAGGGGAGGGAGAAGGGGCCTTAAGGGGCACAAGATCCACTTTGATCCGGCGATCAAGGCATTGCCGAGATGTCGGCTGGCCTGCATAAAGGAGAAAAAGAGTATGAATCACCAGGGAGAAGAGGAAAGAACAGTATATCGCCCGGCTTCCGGTTTTTTTTCCAAGGCAGGCGATCCCTCTTGCCAACCTCAAAATCCTTATCTCTCGAACTGCCATAGTTATCCTGGTCCCTGCCTCTGTTCTGCCAAAAGCAGAAAATTTAGAGAATATCAGGACTTCACCTTATCAGTGCCTTATATTTTTGTCAAGGATGATAGGCCGCATCATCTTCAAAAAACTTAACCTCTAATTTCCTTGAAAATATTGGTAACTTGGGCTAAACTACCACATTGATTTTTCTTCGATAATGATTTTTTTCAATACTGATTTTTTTGATACTGATTTCCGGCGAATATCGATTTCCGGCGAATATTATAATGATACCGGCAACGAGGTAATTCTTTTGGAGCAGCAATGAAGCAATCCTTTTGGTTTTTCATACCTGAGCAACTGGAACGCCACCGCATTACCTGGGGTGATATAGTGGTGTTTATTGTTCTTGCTGTCTTCATCTATGCAGGTGTGCGTCTTGCTGCCGGAGCTCCGGCAGTGATTGAGGGGCCGAGGATTTCCCTTTCCCCCCGATGGCTCCCCTGGTATGCGGCCCTTTCCGTTGGCCGGATGACCGCTGCCTATACTTTGTCTCTGTTTTTTACCCTGATTTATGGCTATGTGTCCGCGTATCATCGCAGGGGTGAGCAGATTCTGATGCCGCTCCTTGACGTACTTCAGAGTGTGCCTATTCTCTCCTTTCTGCCTGTGGCTTTGCTGAGCCTCAGTGCTTTTTTGCCGCAAAAGATAGCTGCGGAACTGGCTTCCATTATCCTGATTTTCACCAGCCAGGTCTGGCATCTGACCTTTGCCTGGTATCAATCGCTGACCACGATCCCCAAGGAGCTGCGTGAGGTCAGTACTACCTTCCGCTTCAATGGCTGGATGCGCTTCAAGACGCTGGAGCTGCCCTTTTCTGCCATTGGCCTGATCTGGAACAGCATGATGAGCTGGGCTGGCGGCTGGTTTTTCCTGATGGCTGCCGAAATTTTCACTGTCGGTCAGCGCGATTTCCGTCTGATGGGCCTCGGTGCCTACCTGCAGGAGGCTGCCTGGCGAGGAAATCTGAAAGCTATCACCTGGGGGATCGCTACCTTGGTGCTGGTCATTGTGGCTTTAGACCAGTTGCTCTGGCGGCCCTTACTGGCCTGGTCCAATCGATTTAAGCTTGAGATGATTGAGAGCGCTAATCCACCCACCTCCTGGGTCTACGATGCTCTACGCAGCTCACGCCTTATCGACTTTTTCGGGCGGCTTTTTCAGAATCTGATCACTGAACATATGGACGCCTGGCTTTTGCGTCATTTCCCTATGCGCGACGGACCGGCCAAGTCTGGAGATGATCGCCACTTGCGGGTTCTGTATCTTATAGGCGTAATAGGCGGATTATGCCTTCTCTACGGCCTGTACCAGTCCGTGATGATGATGCTGGACGTATCCCTGGTCCAGTGGGGACACATCGGCCTTGGCGTGGGGGCAACGCTGCTGCGCGTTTTTGCCTCCTTGCTTATTGCTCTGGCCTGGACCGTGCCATTGGGAGTGGCCATCGGTACCAATTCGAGGCTGGCCGCATGGCTGCAACCGCTGATTCAGATTGCCGCCTCAGTGCCTGCTACGGCCCTCTTTCCGGTTTTCCTGCTCTTCATGCTCAGGCTTCCGGGTGGCCTCAACATGGCTGCTGTGCTGCTGATGCTCACGGGAACGCAATGGTATCTTTTGTTCAACATCATTGCCGGAGCAGTGGCCATCCCGCAGGACCTGAAATATACCAGTTCCCTGCTGCAACTGAGCTGGATGGAGCGATGGCGTACCCTAATTTTCCCCTCTCTGTTTCCCTACATTGTCACCGGCGCAATTACAGCCACTGGCGGGGCATGGAATGCCAGCATTGTGGCCGAGTATGTCGTATTCGGCGGAAAAACTTTGAAAACCACAGGAATTGGGGCACTCATCTCGGTGGCTACGGCAGCCGGAGATTATCCCCTGCTGCTGGCTGCAACGCTCAGTATGGTGCTGGTTGTGGTCATTATCAATCGGCTTGTCTGGCGGCATCTCTATCGCCTGGCCGAAGAGCGATATCGAATGGAGTGATGTTTATAGGGGTAAGAAAGGGGTTAGAGACTAGGGGCTAGGGATTGAAAAACTACCACCTAATCCCTAGTCCCTAAGCCCTAAGCCCTTTTTGAGGAGTAATGCATATGGCAACAGATAGCTATCTTTTAGAACTTCAGCGCATTAACCAGACTTATGGCAGTGGAGACCGGCGATTCACTGCTGTCCAGGACATAAATCTGGCACTCAAGGAGGGTGAGTTCGTCGCGCTTCTGGGGCCTTCGGGCTGTGGCAAGAGCACACTCCTGCGCATTATCACCGGACTACAGCACCCGACCGAAGGCCAGGTGATCTATCGCGGTGAACCCCTTATGGGAGTCAATCCCTACGCGACCATCGTCTTTCAGTCCTTTGCCCTTTTCCCCTGGCTGACCGTGCAGGAAAATGTGGAAATTGCCCTGAAGGCCCGCGGTATCCCCCCGAAACTGCGCATACCCCGCGCTCTGGACCTTTTGGACAGGGTCGGGTTGGATGGATTTGAAACTGCCTACCCCCGCGAGTTGTCCGGCGGCATGCGTCAGAAGGTGGGTTTTGCCAGGGCTATGGCTGTGGAGCCGGAGCTGCTTTGTCTGGATGAGCCTTTCTCTGCACTCGATGTTCTCAGCGCAGACTCCTTGCGCGGTGAACTGCTGGAGTTGTGGACCAGCGGCAGCATTCCGACAAAGGCTATCCTCCTGGTCACTCACAATATCGAGGAAGCCGCCTTTATGGCAGATCGCATTATCGTCATGGAAAAGAATCCGGGCCGGATCGTGAATAATCTGAAGCTGAGGCTGCCCTATCCCCGCCAGAGAAAAGCAACCGGGTTTCTGGCTGTGGTGGATCGGGTCTACAGCATCCTGGCTGGCCAGACCCAGCCGGAACACGTAGAGCTGGGTGCAGCCCCAGGTGAACCGGGAGGAAAAACCCGCGCACTGCCGCATATCGGCATCACGAACCTGGGCAGTATGCTGGAGCGCCTGGATGAGATGACCAATAACCGGGCTGATATCTATCGCCTGGCCGAGGAATTAAAAGTTGATTCCGATCACCTGCTGCGCCTGACCGAAGCAGCAGAATTATTAGGGTTCGCTACCATTGCCCAGGGCGATATCACCCTGACACCTCTGGGGGAAACCTTCGCCGAAGCCAGCATCTCGGCCCGCAAGGAAATTTTTGCCACCCGCATCCGCAGGTTGCCGATTTTCAAGTGGCTGATGGCTATGTTGTATGTTGCTGACAGAAAGCAGGTGGAGTGGGATATTGTCCAATCCGAACTGGAAGTGGAGTTCCCTCGTGAAGAGGCAGAGCGCCAGCTCGAAACTGCTATTAACTGGGGCCGCTATGCAGAAATTTTGGCCTACGACGACAGCTCGGCAGTACTTTACCTTGAGCCAGGCAGCGGGGGTGGAGGGGCGTAAAGAGCTGTAAAGTGTATTGGTGTTAAGCTAACGGTTTCCTCATGCCTGGCATAGCTTGCTACTACTGGCATTAGCTTGCTATTACTGGGACAACCGTTAAATCTCATCCCTTTTGAGGGTTCAGGGGCGGATAGGTTCATTTTTCCTCTTTTGATAGGGGAAATTTTCTCCCCGCTAGGAGAGCATCCCAATTTTCCTCCCTTGAAAGAGGGGCTAGTACCCTGTCAAGACTGAATTGATGGGTAAAATAACGATCCCTGCGGACTCAATTTATCCCCCTACCTCATTCCCGCGAGAGAGGGAATCCAGTTCCCCCTCGAAACACGATTGACAAGGTACTAGCAGCCTGTCGCAAAAGTCACCAAATGTATCATAGAATGCTTAGCTGGGTTCCCATTTTATAGAGGAACATGGGGCTCAGCAATAGATAAAAACCACTACGGGCCGACTGCAGGCGTCCGTTCAAACTTAAGGAAACGGAGGGAAAATTACTGGCAGAGGTGGACCATACCCATCTGTCAATGTCCGCAAGAAAGCCACAATTGCTTGTTCTTCTGCAGGCGTGAGCCCAAGGTTTCCAAGTTCCGCTTTATTAACGTTTTCCATAACTTCTGGCAGGGGCCAACCAGTAATTCCGAATCCAGGATCATTATTATTGGGGACATAGCCTAGCACGTCGCGAGTATTGTAGAAATGCACTATTTGATCAAGTGACAAAAGGCCCCCATTATGACCGTACGGTGGGGTAATCTCGATATTGCGGAGTGTCATCACTTTGAACTTGCCTCTTTGCAGGCCCAAAGGATCTTTAGCTGCAATGTCCGGTCTACCTCCAAGACCAAGGTCAGGCGGCAGAGGGGCACCGGGAATGTTCATATTGGGAGGCAAACCCAAATTGTCATAAGTGAAATCTGTAAACAGTGGTGGAATCTTGGTAATCCCATCCGGCGAAGTGGTCTGTACGCTTGGGTGACATTGAGCACACTTTCCTTTATTGTTAAAAAGTTCAAGGCCCGACTGCTCTTCTGGTGTTAGCGTTGCCTGGCCTATCAGAAAATAATCATATTTCGATGAAAAACTATTGAATGTTTGGGTTTTTTCGAACTCACCAATAGATTGGGTCATCCGATCGTAAACTTCCAGTACACCGGGAGGTGTATGTTTATTAAAACGATTATACCTCGGAATCCTACAGAGATCCAGACCGTAGATATCTTTGAATGCCTTTACGTAAATACGGTTCTCTTTTATTCTGCTTACTACCATCCATTCATTGGACATGGCCATCTCTACCGGGTTTAGGGGGGGACCTGCTGCTTGATCAGCAAGCGTGTTGGCACGGCCATCCCAGAACTGACCGCCCACGTACGTCTCATTTACCCCATCCCAGGAAAAAAAAGGGCTAAATGCGGCATAAGCCGCGCTGGGTGAATTTCTGGTACCAAACTTATTAACAACAGAACCTTCCGAAACAGGGAAAAATGGGGGATTAACGTTATCAGTGTCTACGAAACCAGTTGCCGGGTCGTGGCAAGTTGCACAAGACTTATTTTTATTCAGCGAAAGGTTTTTATCGAAGTAAAGGTTCTGCCCCAGCTCTTGTTCAGTTGTAGGTACCTGTTGAGCACATACGGTATCCACACAACATATAAGCGCCACCAATACGAACACAAAGATTATATTCTTTTTCCAAAACATAGTTTACTCCTTATTTAAAGTAGAATAAAAACAATGTCGTTCGACCGAGTATATGCTATCATTCTTTAGCCGCTTCTCCTGCGATTTCAGGGGTAAAAGGGAACAAAAATTTATTTCTAAAATTTACCGGTCAATGGGTACTGATTTTCCAGATCTTGACCAAGCTCCCCGTACAAGAGATTTCCTTCAAAGTTATTGATCATTGATTAAAAAATTGTCTTCAGCTTGGATATAAAAGTGGCTCAATGATCCTTTATAGCAATTACGTTTTTATTAAAGTAAGATTCATATCTTTTTCATAAGTTTCTCCTTTTTTCTTGATTATGGTACGTTTATGTGTCCAGTACACGGCAGCGTGAGTCTCTATACCGTTATAACCAGCCAATGTCCTTATTTTTCCTCGGTGTGCTGGATTTGTAACCGGATAGTTATTTCCGCCACCTTCTCGATTAAGAACTGTTCTTACAGAGAAATCCAACAGTTTTTATGTAGTATATTATAAAAATAATTGGTTTATTTTTCGGATTTTAAGAAGGATATTCGCTACGATCACGTCTAGATTTTATGTATCTCCAGAAAATCGTGTAATAGCGCCTGCCCTCTGAAGTCGAGATAGAGGCGAAAATACCGGCATATACTGGGAAAGTGTTTATGAAGCATTATTGGTGCGGTTACTTTGAGTTCTCCTCTTTTTATCGAGTATCATTCCCCCGCATTTTTTAGTCAATTTTTAGCAATAGAGGCATATGCCTTTATGGCAAATTGCATCATCGTCATAGAAAAGAATCAGGGCTGGATCGTGAATAATCTGAGGCTGCCCCCATCTGAATTTTAAGCTTTTATTGAGGAATGCTTTCTTGTAACATTTGGTAAAAAATATTTGATCAGGATAACAGGATGCACTGGATCGAAAAATTATCTTGGCAATTTTGTATGCCGCAGGCGCTTTATCCTGTCTAAGAAGTTTAGTTTTAATCCGTTGCCGCCCACATCGGGCACGGTAACGGTGGATGGATCTGACTTTACCCGTCAGGCTTCTGAAGTGCGGCGCATGATCGGCTATGTACCGCAGTCTCTCTCCGCTGATGGCTGTTTAACCGGGAATGAGAACCTGCTTTTTTTGCCAAACTCTATGACCTGCCGCGCGCAGATCGTAAAACCATTGTGAGAGAAACCCTTGATTTCATGGGCCTGGCTGATGTTGCGGACAAGCTGGTGCGCACCTATTCAGGCGGAATGATCCGCAGGATGGAGATTGCCCAGGCCGTGTTGCACCAGCCCAGTGTGATCTTTTTGGATGAGCCGACCGTGGGCCTGGACCCGACGGCTCGCAAGGCAGTCTGGAAGTACATTGAAAATTTAAGGGCCAATTATGGCACCACTATTTTCCTGACCACTCACTATCTGGAGGAGGCCGATGCCCTGTGCAGCCGAGTTGCGGTTATGCACCTTGGCAAGATGGTTGCCCTCGGTACACCGGCAAACCTCAAAGTATCAGTCGTTGGAAACGGAGCGACCCTGAACGAGGTGTTTGCCCACTATACGCATGGTGCATCGGAATCTGGGGGGAGTTACCGTGAAACCTCAAGAGGCAGGCGCACTGCCAAACGATATGGTTAACCCATTGCCCAAGTCACAGTTGTTCAATTCGCTGTTCAATCCGCTGATTCCTGTTACTCGATTTATTGATAATACGCTCACCATTACCGGCCTTGAGGTGCGTAAACTGCGCCACGATCCAACCGAGCTCATTGCTGAAGTTGGACTTTGCAGTCCTTCTGTCAGCTACGGCGATCCTGGTGATTATAGGCGGAAAAGTGTATTCGAATGCAGCCATTTAGCTTGTTAGCTTGGGGCGGCGTATGTGGGTTGTGCGGGATGCGGCTTGCGGGACGGGATACGAGATGTGAGATGAGAGATACGAGATGCGAGGGAATAAGGGAATAAACAAAATCAATAGGCGGGGTTAGAAAACCCCACCTATTGGTATCTATCGTTTTGGGATAGGCTCTAAGCCTCTGCCTGCTCATTCACCAGAACATAGTAGAGTGGGCCTAGTTCGCCGCTAATCTGGCTGTCCAGGGGAACCTGCTTATATTCCTGATTGTAGACTGCCCTCAAGCTGAATCCGGCCTCTTGGGTAAGCCTTTTGAAATCCTCGAAGAACCAGAGTCTCAGGGCATCTTTCCACTCATATAAAAACTGGCTACCTTTATCTTCTCCTTCCAGCCTGGCATTCACATGTCTTACCTTATTTTTCATGTCATAATGGTCAGCGCGCCAGGTCATCTTAACTTTTGTGCCATTCCTTTCATCAAACCAGGTATCTGCCGGCCCCTGCTCATCTTTTACATTCTTCCAGGCGCAGGTGAACTCCACAATGTAAACACCTCCCCGGCGAAGTGAGGCGGACATGGTTCTGAAATGGTTTATGATATCCTCATCCGAAAGGCAATAGCCGAGGCTATTGATGGGATTGAATGCTGCGTCGAATTTGGGATTGAATCTCAACATCTTCATATCGCCCAGGACAACCTCCGCCTGTTCGGCATATCCTGCCTCTCTGAGTTTCTCGTGCGCATAGGAAACCATCTTTGAACTGATGTCATATCCGGTGACATGGTAGCCATTATCAAGAAAGGACACCAGATACATGCCGCTGCCGCAAGCAGGCTCTAAAATATTTTTGACTTTAAAAGCGGCATACTTCTTAAAACAATCGATAAAAAACTCTACCTCCTTGGAAACATCCCGCGAAAAGGCAATATCATAATAAAGTGGCAAGTTATAAAAAGAAGTATCCATACACAATAGCCCTCCTCATAACAAAGTCCTCCTCAAGTTTAATTTCCTGGTAAAGCCTTTGATTTAAGAGGCCATAACATATCGCATCTTGACAAGGAGGTCAAGCGGTTTCCTCAAGTTTTCGCGGATGGATTGCAGGTTACTTTGAAAATAAGAGCTGACTTTTTTGAAAGCCTGTAGTATGGTTTCCATCTAGAGGAAACTGGCGAAAACCTGCTGCCTGCTGCATGCTATAGATTTCCAGAAATTAAGTTGCAGTAAGATATTAAAAGTTTTAGGAAGATGGTTTGGAAGAAACCCTTTTTCAAAAGGGTTTCTTCCAAGAAGCGTTGTTTTGTGCTGCAACTATTTACCTGGAGATCTATACTTGCTGCCGTGGGTACTAACCCATGCTCCACAAACAAAGTATTCGCCAAGGGGCAAGGAGCAAGGAGCATTGAGGAGACTGATCATGAGTAAATTTGTTAAAAAGAGCTCAAATAAAAGGGGACTTTCTCCTGGGACGGTTGTTTATGTAGGGGAGGAGAAGACAGAGAAAGTAAAGATTACTGTTATGGATTACCATGAAACACATTTTGTGGAGCAAGAGTTAACGAAAGTAGAGGAATGCATTCCCTTTAAAGCTAAACCTACGGTGACCTGGATAAACATTGATGGTATCCATGAAGTTGATATTATAGAAAAGATTGGGAAAGACTTTGACCTGCATCCTCTCCTCCTGGAAGATATTGTCAATACTGGACAACGGCCTAAAATAGAAGATTTTGGGCCATATCTTTTTATCGTGTTAAAAATGCTTTTTTATGATGATCAAGAGGAAGAGGTAAATGCAGAGCAAGTCAGTATAATTCTTGGCGAGAATTTTGTCATATCCTTTCAAGAGCGTAAGGGAGACGTCTTTAATCCCATAAGGGAGAGAATCAGAAATGCAAAAGGTCGTATTCGAAAGATGGGCGCAGATTATCTTGCCTATGCTTTATTGGATGCGATAGTTGACGGGTACTTTACGATATTGGAAAAAATTGGAGAAGATGTTGAAAATAAAGAAGAAGACCTGGTAATTCATCCAAAACCGGCCACACTCCAGAAAATTCACAATTTAAAAAGAGAGACCATATTCCTGCGCAAATCAGTTTGGCCATTAAGGGAAGTAATAAATGGCCTTCAAAGAGGGGAATCCGCACTTATTCAGGACACTACGCAAATGTATTTGAGAGATGTTTATGACCATACCATTCAGGTTATTGACACGGTCGAGACATTTCGGGATATACTTTCCAGCATGCTTGACCTTTACCTTTCAAGTATAAGTAATAATATGAATGAAGTTATGAAAGTATTGACCATTTTTGCTGCTATATTCATTCCACTCACCTTTATAGCTGGTGTTTATGGAATGAACTTTAAATATATTCCGGAACTTGAATGGCAGTGGGGTTATCCTCTGGTCTGGTTGATAATGCTTGCTGTCGGCGTCTCGATGTTGGCGTATTTCCGGAAAAAGAAATGGATTTGAGATCTGACAAAAGGAAGACAAGGTGAGTTCCATTAATATACATTTGGGTGTTACTCTTATTTTTTGTGGCCTGCTTTTTATCGGGATCAATATTCCCTTGTATAAAGGTTCAATTAAAATGAATTATTGGTATGGATTTCGTATAGGGAAAGCCTTTGACTCGGAACAAAATTGGTATGACATCAATAAATATGGGGCTAAGCGACTCATGATTTGGTCAGTCCCGATTATAATCACTGGAATTATTTATTTATTCCTAAGTCCACGAGTAGTGAGGATCACTCATGTTATTCCTCTCATCATTTTTACCTTTATTTTTCCACTCGCCAGGTTTAATACCTTCGCCTTTAGGCGAACAGCTTCAGCAAGTATTTAAGCGAGGTATGCCTGAGTAAGACGATGCGACATA
>Ga0307378_10005093_pt1 | contig 18439 bp, 13 predicted proteins | sample UN1MG_FD_202238 | JGI IMG/M metagenome (GOLD analysis project Ga0307378, IMG submission 202238) | Soil microbial communities from Risofladan, Vaasa, Finland - UN-1 | ecosystem: Environmental > Terrestrial > Soil > Coastal area > Acid sulfate soil | place: Finland: Risofladan, Vaasa | collected... | reverse complement strand
AACCGTTTATTAGAACATCAGAATTTCTTTGGCAAGAAGGACACACAGTCCATGCAACCAAAGAAGAAGCAGAAGAAGAAGTATTCAAAATTTTAGATATCTATAAGAATACTGTTGAAGAAGAGTTGGCAATCCCTGTTATCATCGGAAAGAAAAGTGAAAAGGAAAAATTTGTTGGAGCAGTTTATACTACAACAATGGAATCAGTAATGCCAGACGGTAAAGCTTTACAGATGGGTACATCACATTTTCTAGGACAAAATTTTTCCAAACCTTTTGATGTAAAATTTGCAGATAAAGACAACATAGAACACTTTGCATGGCAAACATCTTGGGGAGTCTCGTGGAGATTGATTGGGGCAATGATTATGGTGCATGGTGATGATAAAGGACTTGTTTTACCACCCAAAGTCGCACCAACCCAAGTAGTGATTGTTCCAATTTATAATTCTGATGAAGATAAAAGACAGACGTTCCAAAAGGCAGATGAAATTAAAAAACAATTAGAATTAAAACTAATTAGAGTGCATATTGATGATAGAAGTGAAATGTCACCGGGATACAAATTTAACGACTGGGAAATGAAAGGAGTTCCATTAAGAATAGAGATTGGCCCCAAAGATATTCAAAAGCAAAAAGTAGTGGTAGCCAAACGTTACAATAAAGAAAAAATAGATGTGAGTTTTGATGAAATTGAAAAAATTGACGGGATTTTAAATGATATTCAAACTAAAATGCTAGAAACGGCACGAGAACAGGCAAAACTAAACACCATAGATATTCTAGATTTTTCTGAATTTAAAGAAAAAATTGACAAGGGTGGGTTTTTCAACGCTCATTGGTGTGGAAAACAAGAATGTGAAGACAAAATTAAAGACGAAACAGGAGCTGATATCCGGGTAATTCCATTGGATAATGAAGATAAGGATGGTAAGTGTATTTATTGCAATGAACCAAGTACTGCCGTTCCAATATTTGCAAGAGGGTATTAGAAATAAAATTCAAAAGTGCAATACACAGTATTCAAAACAAGAGGAGTAAATCATGACGGATCTTTATAGATTACTTCCAGAAGAAATGGAGGATTTAATGATAGAACTGGGTCAACCTCGCTTTAGAGCAGATCAAATACTGTATGCGTTGTATTATAAATTTCCCGAAAATATCTTAGAAATAAAACAGTTACCAAAAACATTCAGAGATACACTTGTGGACAAAGGATTTACAATTGGCTCCACCAAAGAAATCCATAGAGTAGAAAGTGAAGATAAAGAAACTACAAAACTATTACTTGGTCTTGAAGACAAAACTCCAGTAGAATCTGTTTTAATGCAATATCCTCCAAAAAAAATATTCGGTCATCCAAGATCCACTATTTGCGTTTCTACACAAGTAGGATGTGCGATGGGATGTGTGTTTTGTGCGACAGGACAAATGGGATTTGATCGTAACATGAAGGCAGAAGAAATTGTTGGTCAAGTTATCCATTTTGTAAAAATTCTAGCTTCAAGAGGTCAACATATCACTAATATTGTTTTTATGGGGATGGGTGAACCACTTGCAAATTATGCAGAAACAGTGAGAGCTGTTCACTTATTGACTCATCCACGTGGGTTTGGGATTGGTCAAAGAAACATAACAATTTCAACCATCGGGATTATTTCAAGTATAGATAAATTAGCAGATGAGAATTTACAGATTGGACTTGCAATATCCCTACACGCGCCAAACGATAAATTAAGACAATGGTTGGTTCCAACTGCAGGTTCTAATTCTGTAAAAGATTTGATTGATGCAGGTCAAAGATATTTTTTGAAGACAGGTAGACGTGTAACATTTGAATATGCATTAATTGATGGCGTGAATGATTCAATAGAGATAGCAGAAGATCTTGCCCTTCTTTTGAAAAATAACGGTTCTCATGTGAATTTAATTCCCATAAATCCAACAGCGGGTGATTTTAAACGGCCAATAAGGAAAAAGGTATTAGAGTTTGAAAGAATTCTTTACAACAGCGGAGTTAATTGTACGGTTAGAGTTGAGAAAGGATCAGAGATATCAGCTGCCTGCGGACAATTACGTACGGATGTTTTGGGTAAATACAATAATAAAGGAAATTAAAAATACAATTAATGACTACAATTTCTGATCAAGAACAGAAAAAGCAAATCTTAGAACAATTTACTGAAACAAGAAATCGTACACTTGAACTTGTAAAAACATTAGAAAAAGATGATTTTATCGTTCAAACAGCTTTTTACATGAGTCCTCCAAAGTGGCATATCGGGCATGTAAGCTGGATTTATGAAGCAATTTTAAGCAAATTAGATAAAAATTATGAATTTTACTCTAAAGAATTTTCAGAATATCTTAATTCCTATTATCAACAATTTGGAGTTCCTCAGGATAAAGGTAGTAGAGGAGTTATTTCAAGACCGACAATCGACCAAATTTTTCAATACTTTAACAATATCAATCAAAGAGTAAAAAATTTTATTAATTCAAAAGATCTGAGTGGTGAAGAAATTAAATTGATCACTATGGGATTTCACCACGAGTGTCAACATCAAGAATTATTGGTTTATGATTTACAGCACCTACTTGCGGATCAATATAGACCAGTTAGAAAAAATGAAAAACTAACCCCTATAGAAATTAAACAAACCTCAACAGAAATCAAAGGAGGTCTTTATTCCATTGGTTACAATGGTGCAAGTTATTGTTATGATATTGAATTACCTGAAAACAAAGTATATCTTAATGATTATAAAATAGATGTTTTTCCAATTACCAATAAACAATATCTAGAATTCATTAATGATGGGGGATATGAGACCTACAAGTATTGGCTTTCAGACGGTTGGGAAACTGTGAAAAAAAATCATTGGGGTTCACCAATGTATTGGGAAAAAAGTGGTAATGATTGGATGGTGCGCGACTTTTTAGGCCTTCGTAAATTGAACCCAAATGAACCTGTTTGTCATGTTAGTTACTATGAGGCTGATGCATATTGTAAATGGGTAGGAAAAAGATTACCCACAGAGGCTGAATGGGAAAAAGCTGCATGTTGGAATGAGGATCAACAACAAAAAACAATCTATCCCTGGGGCAATTACCAACCAACTGAACAAACTGCTAATCTATTAGAATCATATCAATGGAGGTGCGCAGAGATAGGGAGTTATCCAAAAGGAGTTAGTCCCCATGGATGTCATCAGATGATTGGAGACGTATGGGAATGGACATCATCAGAATTTATTGGGTATCCAGGGTTCAAATCTGATTTTGATGAATATAATGACAAGTGGTTTGCCAACCAGAAAGTACTGCGAGGGGGATCTTTTGGGACGCCTAAAATGTCCATCAGGGGGAGTTATAGAAATTTCTTCAGGTTAGACGAAAGATGGTTGTTTTCAGGTTTCCGATGCGTAGAAAACCCATAATTCTATTTTTTTGATACCAAGGTAAGAGCATAGTGTTTGTTTACATCTAACCAATTTTGTTTGATTACAAAACCGGTTTCATCCATTAATTTTTCGATTTGAGATATTTTGTATTTGTGAGAATGTTCTGTGTGAATTAATTCGCCTTGTTTTAATTTTAAAGAAATATTTGCCTTTGAGATAATCACTGATTGATTAACAAGAGATTCCAAATACATCTCCACTCGTTGATCTTTCTCATTATATTTTGCAATATGCCGAAAATTATTCAAAACAAAATCTGCATCTAATTCATCATTAATCCGCGATAAGACATTAAGATTAAATTTTGCAGTGATACCTTGTGAATCATCATATGCATTTTCCAAAATTATTTTATTTTTAACCAAATCTAATCCTATTAAAAAAAGATCTTCATTTTTCATGACAGAGTTTATTTTTTGTAAAAAGATTTTACCATCTTTTGGAGTAAAATTACCAAAGCTAGAACCCAAAAAAATTATTAAATTTTTCTTTTCATCATATTTTTCAATAAATTCAAGACCTCCTTCATACGTATCAATAATTCCAGTTATTTTGAGACCACTGTAATCTCTTTGAAGGAGTTCTGAGCTTTCCGTTAAAATTTCAGAGATGTCTATTGGGAAATATTCAGTAGTATTTTGAATTTGTCTAAAGATATCTAAAATTAGTCTTGTTTTTATGGAGGATCCGCTACCTAATTCTACTAATCTAAAAGAATCATCAAGATGTGTTGTCAAATCAGATTGTATATTTTTCAAAATTTCAATTTCGGTGCGAGTGGGATAGTATTCTGGAAGATCACAAATTTTCTCAAACAGTTCAGACCCTTTTTTATCATAAAAAAATTTTGGATTGATATGTTTGAAATCCCCAGTTAAACTTGAATAAATCTCATCGGCAAAAGTTTTTTCAATTTTTGTTGAATGAGGTTTAAAATATTGAAGATTATCATCAATTACGTATTTTTTGTAAGCTGGATTTTGTTGAAGGGTTTTACTCAAATGGTAATTCAGACTTTTATGGACATAAATGCTTTATCCCAAATTGTACCTAAACTCACAATTTCTTGATATACTTCTAGTTTTTAGAGTATTTGTTGGATGAGATTTTAAGAATTGAACATCTAAAAAAATATTACATTAAAAAACAATGGTTTCATTCCAAATCATCGATAGTAAAAGCCACCGATGATGTATCTTTTTCTCTAAATAAAGGAGAGGTTTTTGTTTTAGCAGGTGAATCAGGATCCGGGAAATCTACGATTGCAAAATTAATTCTGAAGTCAATTATTGCTGATTCAGGAAAAATTATTTTTGAAGGTCATGAAATTGTAAATGATAACAAAAGTGTAGAGAAAATTCATATGAATTGTCAAATGATTCATCAAGATCCTTATGATTCAATAAATCCCCGAATGAATATACTGGATATTGTATCTGAACCCCTTGAAATTCATAATATTGGGAATTCGAATTTAAGGAAAAAAAGAGTGTTGGAAGTTCTAAAAGAGGTAAAGCTAGATCCCCCCGAGGAGATAATTAAAAAATATCCCCATATGCTTTCAGGAGGACAACGGCAAAGAGTTGTTTTGGCAAGAGCGTTAGCAATAAACCCTAAAATAATTTTGGCTGATGAGCCTGTTTCCATGCTTGATGTATCAATTAGAGCAGAGATGCTGGAATTAATGCAGGAATTACAAAAAAAATACCAAATTTCTTTTATTTATATTACACATGATTTAGCTACTGCCAGATATTTTGGTCAACGTATTGGAATATTGTACATGGGTAAAATCGTAGAGATGGGAAAAATAGATGATGTTTTATTTAAACCCAAACACCCTTACACTCAAGCTTTGATTGACGCGATTTCTGAGCCAGATCCTGAAAATGTCAACAAGGAAAAGAATATCAGAATAAAAGAACCTACAACAGAAGATGTGTATCAAGGATGTAGATTCCGTGCACGATGTCCCTATGTAATTGAAAAGTGTGTCGTAGAGCCAGAATTAAAAATAACAGAAGGAGAGCATGCTGTTGCATGTTATGTTAATCTAGATTAAGAAGTTTTTACTGAAGGCATTCTCTTGTCTTTGTAAGTGACAACATACGAGACACCATTTTTTGGATACACTCCATAGATGAGCTTTGCTTTATTTACTACTGAATCTTTTAAGGACACCATAATGAATTGACTCTCCTTTGAGCGCTCTTCTAATATAGAAGATAATTTTTCTGCGTTTGGTGCATCAAGATGTGCATCAACTTCGTCAAACAAGTAAAATGGGGATGGTTTTAATTTTTGTAATGCAAGGACAAATACAATTGCAGCTAGTGTTTTTTCACCGCCACTGATGGATGTAGATTCTCTTTTTGGCTTATTTTGGAACTGAATTAAATAGGAAATTCCAGAATTAAATATATCATCTTCATTTTGTAATTCCAACCAAGCATTTCCTCCAGTCATTTTGTTGAAAATTAAACGAATTTCTTTATCCACCAGATCAAACGCACTCAAGAAAGTCTGGCGTTTATCTTTTTCAATTCCTTCAATGAATTTTACTATAGAGTTTCTTTCTTCTTCCAAGGAATTTTTACGTGTGGACATTGAGCGATATCCATATGATACCTCAAGATAGGTTTCAGGAGCCTTTGCATTTAGAGCATTTAGATTATTTAATTCTCCAGAAAGACCGTGAACTATAGGCTCAACGTCAAATGTCTCCATATTGGCATCAAAACCAAAAGTGGTTAACAGTTTTTGTAAACTAGTTTCAGTTGCAGTAAGATCACTCAAATCACGATTTAGTGAATCTGATTGTCGTTCTAACGAGTTTACTTCCTTGGTAAGAGTTTGATTTTTCTCAGATAAAATTTTTAATTTATCATCAAATTCTTTAATTTGTCCAATTGATGTACCAGATGTAGATATGAGTTCTTGTTCTTTTTGTCTTAATTTTTCAAGAATTTCTTTTTTTGTTTCTTTTTCATGTTCTAAAGTTTGAATTTTAATTTTTAATTCTTGTTGTTGAAAAACCAAAGATGATTCTTCTTCATGAAGATTTTTAGATTGAGATGTAAATCGGTTTGCTTCTGATTCCACTTCTGCCAATTGTGACGATTTATCTCTGTATTCATTCATTATTGAAGTGTGTAATTTTTCAATTTCAGATTTTTTTGAATTAATTCTATTTAACTCACTTGAAATTCTAATTTGCTCTCCACTTGCATAATTTTCTTCTACAATTAAAATTCGGTTGGTTAAAGAATCAACATGAGATTCAACTGTAGATAATTCTGCAGATAAGTTTTGGTTTTTTGATTTTAGTTCGGATATCCTATCGATCAATTGAGATTTTATTATTTTTGCAGACAGAATTCTTGATTTAAGATTTGAATGATTTTCATCGACAGAAGCCAATGCTTTTTCGGAGACAGATAATCGATCAGAGTGATTCCGTATGGAAACTTCAATTTTTTTAAGAGTGTTTTTTTTCTTAAAGATATATTTTTTAAGCAAATTTATGGATTGTATCAATCCTTCAATAGACGAGCTAAGGGAGATAATTTTTGTAAGTTTGGAGATTTTTGAATTAATATCAATTACAACGCCCCCACCTCTCGCTTCAAAAAATTCACCATTCAAGGTGACTGTTTTATAGCCAGATTTGGAGATCGAGTAGGCAGATTCAGTAGAATCAGTCAGTATTACATTTCCAAACAAGAATGTTTTGAGTGCAGAATATTCAGAACTACAATGGACAAAATCTGCAAGTATTCCAATAACTCCAGAATGTTTTGGTAAATCTAATTTAAAATTAGGAATCGCATCTAACGGAATGATTTTTAGTTTTGGAAGATTTTTAGAGCGGGCAGTCTCTGCTAATCCAAGTAAGGTTGCAAAATCTTTTACCACAATTGCCTTAATCCAATCAGAGCTGGCAGCTAAAACTGGGCGCTCATATTGTTTTTCCCAAGATATCATTTCGTAAACTAACCCCTCTACACCAAGCTTATCGGCATCTTCTTTTAATTTTGCAATAGTATAATCTTCATGCATTATTCCTTTAACCATTTTAATTTTGCTTTCATATTGAGCAGCAGCTTTACTTGATTTTTCAAGAATTAAATTCAGTTCTTCAGTGTCTGTATCGATTTTAGATTTTTTCAAATTCAAATTTGAAATTCTAAGGTTCAATTCTGTGATTGTCGCATCATGGTTTTTTATTATAGAAGCAAGTTTTGTTTCAAAGTCAAAAAGTTTTTTGATGTCTTGATCCATATCTAGTAATTTATTTGAATTGGAATTAATTTTTGCTGCTGATTCTTCTTTTTCATGTTGAATTTTTGATAGTTTTAATTTTGCAGAATTTAGTTGAAAAGTCAAATCTTTTATTTTGTTATCAATATCTAGTTTTTTAGATGATGCTTGTGATTGCTCATCAAGTATTTTTTCACGTATAGAATCATTTTCAACCATGTCCTCGTTAATTTTTTTAATTTTTAGATTAATTTCATTTATCGAATCCTTAATTTGAGATGTTTTTAATTCAGTATCACTTCTAGAATTAGAAATAATTTCCAAATCATTTTTTATCTCTGGAAATCTAAAATCAATTTGCTCGATTCTTTTTCCAGATGCAATAATTTCACTGTTATAAACCTCGTACTGCTGCATTGCCTGGCTTAACTCTGAATCGATAGTTGCTTTGGCTTGATTATAATCATCCGCCTCTTGCATTAAATTTGATTTTTGAGAATCCAGATTTTCGACTTCTTTTCTAATTTCTGCTCTTTCTCCTTCAAAAATCTTGATTTTAGAGGTAATCTCATCTAAAGAAGTTTCTTTTGATGATTTTTGGGTTAAAACAACTTTCATTTTATTGGCCGCACTTATCGCATTATAGCGATTAAGTTCTCGTTGCAAGATATCACTTCGGAGTTTCTGATTCCGTTCTTCCTCCAACTCGTCAATTCTCTTTTTAATTTCCCCCATCTTTGCAAGAGCTATTTCCAATCTTCGATCAGCATCATCAAGTTGCTTTAGGGATTCAATTTTTTTATCATCAAAATAAGATAAACCAATTAAATCTTCAATTGTTTTTCTTTTTTCTTCTGGTGTAAATTCAGAAATTCTTGTAACGGTTCCTTGTTGAACAGCATTTAATGTTCCCAAACCTGCATTTGCCACATCCAAAAGATCTAAAATCTGACTTCGATTCGTTTTCTTTTTGTTTAGATAATAACTATTTTCACCTTTATCATCCATCTCTCTTGTGATTTCAACAGTGTCAGAATCTACAGGTATTTTTCTATCAGAATTATCAAAGTGAACACTAGCCCTGGCCATTTTAGGACCATGTCTATTTCCTTCAATGTCATGAATTAGAGATCTAAGTTTATCAACACGCATTATTTTTGGTTTGTTTTCACCCATTGCAAAAATAATAGCGTCAAGGATGTTACTTTTTCCTGAACCATTTGGTCCAGATATTGAAATTAACCCAGGTTCGAATTGTACAGTAGTGTTTTTAAATCCAAAGGATTTGAATCCAAAAATTTCAACTTTTTTAATATGAACCAATACTATGTATTTCCAAATTGATAGGATAATCGATACTTAACAAGTTTAGTTGACATAATTGAGGAATATTTCTTGCTTTACTATCAATTTTTTCGTAGTGGTGGATTGTATCTAGTGAAATTAATAGAAGGTTATTGGATGTCTAACCAGAAATATACGCATGAATTATTTAGAAAACATCACCTTGAATTTTTTATCCTTAAAAACCAAGAATATAGAAAAGGGATTACACATTCATATTTACGAAATCTACTATCGACATTATTTTTCCCATCTCTACAAGATGGCCATAGCTTTTTCCCTTACTAGTTTTCAAAGGAGTATTTCCCACACTAATGAATAATAGGTTTCCGTTCCCGAGGGGAATTGTGATTCTTTTAATTTTCTCATATGCAGCGATGACATACAGCCCTCGACCAACTTTATCAGCAACTTTCGCTCGTTCCTGCCATGCATTTACGGCCCTTTGGAGGGTTTTTTTGGTATCAGCCAGAGGTATAATGTTCTTTATCCCAGCTCTTTGGCTGTTCCACAGAATCTCTCCTTGAGAGTTACATACTGCAGAGAATCTTATTGACTCATTAAAGTCCATCAACATGTTTAGAAGTTTTTCATACTTTTCCACATGTGTAGGTGTATTTTGAATCTATTAAGTAATTCTAAAGCGATTTTCCAATAAAGTCAGGTTTATCTTTTTATGACTAATCGTAGGAAAAAGAGGTCTTTTTACAAAAAATGAAATTATTCGGACTTTGTCATACCAAGCAAATAAAGAAGGAAATTAAGATTCTCGAATTTAAATAATTATTCTTCTGCCACGAAACTTTCACACGCAGTCTTTGCCGTCACATCTGCCATCTGTTCGATAGGGTGTTTCATCAAATATGCGCTAGCTGGTTTGATAGGACCACCCACGCCTCTGTCAAGTGCTATTTTTGCTAATCTAACGGCATCAATAACAATTCCAGCAGAGTTTGCTTTGTCATCTACTTCAAGGCGAACTTCCATATTATACGGAATGTTTGCCCATTGTCTTCCTTCTATTCGCATGAACATTAATTTCGTATTGCCCAAAAATGGAATAAAATCTGAGGGGCCAACATAAATTTGATCATCATCAAGTCTGGTCCCAAGTTGACTTTGAACACTTTCTGTTTTTGAAATTCTCTTAGATGCAAGTCGACTTTGCTCTTTCATGTTTAGAAAGTCAGTGTTTCCACCGACGTTAATTTGATATGTCTTCTCAATTTTAGTTCCACGATCACTGCATAATTTAGCTAGTGTTCTATGAACAATCGTGGCACCAACTTGCCCTTTAATATCATCTCCAATTACTGGAATATTTTTTTCTTCAAACTTTTTGGCCCATTTTTCATCTGAGGCAATAAATGAAGGAATACAATTTACAAATGCGGTGTGAGTATCAAGACAAATTTGGGCCCAAAACTCAGTTACCTTATCTGAACCCACAGGTAAATAAGATACTAGAATTTCAACGCCGGTTTCCTTAAGAACTTTTTTGATTTCCTTAGATAGTTCTTCATCGGTTTTGGTGCTTTCAATAGGTTTTATTCTATTTTCTACCCACAATCCAACTCCATCTAACGCCGGACTCTCGTATACCTTGGCATCAGTTTTAGGCATAGAGTCTTTAGGAATCCAATCAACCATGTTAGGATATTCATAAATTGCCTCATTGAGCGGTTTGCCAACTTTGTTTGCCCCGACATCAAAACCACATACAAAATCAACATCATGTATACCATATCCAGCTAATTTATCATGAATTATTCCAGTTACTTCTTGGGAAGGGTTTTGTCTGTAATATTCTATGCCTTGAATTAATCCTGCAAAACAATTACCTATCCCTATTAATCCAACCTTTATTCTCCCCGTCAATCAAATTGTTGCGTATCCAGCGGGTTAAAAGTTTTCTTAAGATTAAAAAATTTAGATATGCAAGGTTGAATTTTATACTTGACTTTGGAAATCAACCCATGCTAAACCCAGGGCGTCCAGTCAAGGATATTAAGATTAATTCAGATACAACTATTGAAAAAATTTTTGAGGAAATATCTACTTCGGGTGGGTTTGAAGCAGTGAATCTTTCAAGTGGATTAGAAATTTTATCAGAAATGATTCCAGATGAGAAATGTTTAAAATTTATTTCGTTTGTTGGAGCTTTGATTTCTACTGGAACTCGTGGAATTATCAAAGATATGCTAAAAAATAATTGGTTTAATGTAGCAATAACTACTTGTGGTGCATTAGATCACGATATCGCTCGACATTATTCACATTACAAAGAAGGATCCTTCACCATGGATGATAAAGAATTAGCAGAACAAAATATCCATAGACTTGGAAATGTTTTGGTTCCAATGGAGAGTTATGGACCACTAATAGAAGAAAAAATGCAGGTCTTTTTAGAAGAAGAGTATCAAAAAGGAGTTAAAGAAATGTCGTCAGCAGACATATGCAAGATGATAGGAGGTCACTTAGGGGAGGACTCTTTTCTTTATTGGGCTTTTAAGAATAATGTTGACGTAATAGTTCCTGGAATTATGGATGGTGCTGTTGGAAGTCAAATTTGGATGTTTTCACAGAAACATAGTGATTTTAAATTGAATTTGTTAGAGGATTCAAATTTGCTATCAGGGTTAATCTTCAAGGCAAAAAAATCAGGCGCATTAATGATTGGCGGTGGAATTTCTAAACACCATACTTTGTGGTGGAATCAGTATAGAGAAGGATTGGATTATGCGTTGTACATAACAACTGCACAGGAATTTGATGGAAGTTTGAGTGGAGCTTTAGTAAGAGAAGCTGTTTCGTGGGGAAAAGTTACCCCAGACGCCAAAGAGGCTACATTACATGCAGAGGTAACAACAATTTTGCCTTTCATTTACGCGGCTCTTGTGTCAAAGCTAAAAAAATAGCGAGTTTGAATTTGATAAAAATTATTATTCAATGAAATTTTACATTATCCATTGTATCCTAAAATTACCATTAAAGAATTACGGTCTCTTAATTTAGAAGGAGGATATTTAATTGATGGTTTTCCATCAGTTGGACTCAGCAGTGTTATTGCCACAGAATCCATGATGAATGCATCACAATTCAAACTAGCTGGAATAGTGGATTCAGATATTTTTCCACCAATCAGTTTGATAAAAAATGGCAAACCGAATTTTCCTGCTCGTCTTTTTGTAAATGATGACATAAAGGTGGCTGCATTTTTGTCACATATTGCCGTAGAAGGTTCACTTCATAAAATCATTGCAAAAAAAATGTTAAGCTGGGCCAAAAAGGAAAAAATTTCGCTTATTGTAAGCAGCGTACCCGTAAAGTCTACGGAAAATAAAGATGAGGTGCTTGTTGTTGGAAGTACTGAGAACAGTAGAAAGAAAATTAAAGAATTAGGTCTGAAAACTCTGGAGAATGGAACTGTACCTGGAATTCCAGGTGTGTTGCTAAACGAAGGAAGTTTAAATCAACAAGACGTAATTGTGATTCTTTTTTCCTCAGATGGTACAAGTCCAGATTTTCGTTCAAGTGCCAAGCTTTGTATGGTCATGTCCCAATTAATTCCTGGGACATCATGTGATATCGTCTCTTTACAGAAAGAAGCGGAAAAAGTAGAACAGGTAATCAAAACAGATGTGGATGAGGCAAGGCATCTACAAGATTCAATGTATAGATAAAAAAACTAATTCAGATAAAGTCAAGTTTCAGAGTTTGTCTTATTTTACCTCATCTGAAACTAGAGTTTAAGACCAAACCTCTGAAAGGTTATTTTGGTGACAACTCGTTTGACTTATCTGTAGATCTATTTAGGCATAAAATTATTTAAGCATAATAATTTGTCATAAAAATTTCTTACAGTTTAAAAAATAAAGAGTTTAAAACAGAGATCTCTAGATCCTTTTGAATATTTAAAGTTCAGATAGCATTCATTTTATTTTTTTTATATTAACAAAGAATTCAAGGTTTTATTCTAATTCATTTTTGATAATTCATGGAAATAAAAATTGGATGTACTGGATGGAGTTATGATGGTTGGTCAGGCACATTTTACCCAAAAAAACTAGCGAGATCAGAGTGGTTACAATATTACTCTAAAATTTTTTCTGTAACTGAGATAAACTCAACGTATTATAAAATTCCAGATACCAATATTGCAAAAAAATGGAACTCTTTAACTCCAAATTCATTTCAATTCACTGCTAAATTTCCTTCACTTATCACACATGAAAATAAATTAAAAAATGTAAAACAACATGTCTTTAAATTTTTATCATCACTTGTTCCAATGCATGACAAAGTTCTTGCTCTAGTTTTACAGTTACCGCCATCATTATCATTCCAAGAAGCAAAACCTAGATTAAATGAATTATTTTCATATTTGCCTCCAGATTTTAAATATCCAATTGAAGGGCGCCATGAATCGTGGTTTACAGATGATGCATTTGACTATTTATCAGATAATAATCATTGTTTAGTATGGAATGAAGTGCAAGGAGTAAAAAATCCGGCTAAAATAACCTCAGACTATGTATACATTAGATTAATTGGCGATAGAAGTATTCCTGAATCAGAATTTGGCAAAATTAACATCGATAGGACTCAATTAATCCAAAACTGGGCAGACAAGATAAAAAAACTAAAAGTAGAATCTGCAATTATAATGGCAAATAATCACTTTGAAGGATTTGGCCCTTTCACAGCAAACACTTTGAGGATGCAATTAGGATTGCCCGAACTAATATGGGATGAAAAAAAACAACAAAAACTAGAATTCTAATTCTCAAATGGTTCCAATATAGATTTGCAGCATTCATCAAGTAGTCGCGAGTATTTTTTTGCATCGTAATTTTTGGCAAATTCAATTGGAATTGCACGGTGTGAAATTTTTCTGGAGTAATCATTAATCACATAACGAATCTTTTGTCCAGGATTAATGTTACGACCTTCTAATTCTAGCTGACGTACAGCATCAGCCTGAATTGTGTTGCTTTTGTATTGCCCTGTTCCGCGTGTTACCCTGTTTGTAAATGCAAGATCTTTTACGGATAACTCACGGCTAAAAAGACGCTCTTTATACTGATTTTGAATGGATTTGGCCTCAGAAATTCGTTCTTTAATTTCTGATAGAGTACTACATTTCGCAAATAAATTTAAAATCTCATATTGGCATTCTTTGAAAAATTGTGGCGTGTCACGTCGTCTTGTTTCAATACCGCGAAGTTTTAACTTGCCATCTTTGTTTACACCAAAGTATCTGTTTGCAACAGGTAGATTTACATTATTTTTTGAAGGTAAGAATGCAATCCAGTTATACACATCAAGAGATAAATCAAATCCAGTTTTTTTTGCAATTATATCTCGTAGTATTTCATAATCATGAACAGTAGAATTTTTCTTGTACATCCATAGTGAATCAACTATACCATGTAATACTACAAACCCATGTTCTTCTGTAATTTTAATTGCTTGTAGTAATAGTTTTCTTGCAAATGCGCATACTGCCATGTGAGCATCAATTCGTCCAAACTTTGCATTGTTAAATCCTAAATATCCAAATGATGTGACTAGAATCCATTTTAGTGCAGTTTTTCGTTGTTCATAAATTTCTAATTTTTGTTTATTTTTTGTAGACTTTATTAATGCAGTGTATTTTTTCCTTTTTTCTAGCAATACATGTAAAGACTGAGGAATAATTCCTTGTCTATTACAAATATGATATCCAAGTTCGGGTACGACATCAATAGAGTCTGGACAACATTTACAGTTTATTGTCTCAGCCGATATATTTTTTTGAAGCATTATATTTCCAAATAAAGATGCAAAATCTACCTCCCCAACATTTTCATGTACACCTATTCGTGGTTCCAAGATAAGACCACCACGATCTCCTACCAGTAAATCCATTCGTGTTTTAAAAATCTCAGATACTATGGGCTTCCAAGGAATCAAAAGATTTCTTTTTGTGGCATTATAGAACTGAACTGAGCTCATACATTTTCCAATGGATGCACGCGCTGCAGTCTGAATCGGTAGCCGGCATGTTCGTGAAATCTCAAAGATTGCCTGAAGGGATTGTTCTGTTTCCCATAGGAATACATTTGAGCGATCAATGTGAATTCTACCTAATAATTGTGCAGATATAGGCTTGAAATGAATCTGTCCATAGGAATAGTATGACGTACCAGTTCTTTTTGACATTGTAATAGGATGATTTTCTTCTCGACCTAGCACCATCTTTTCTGAAATATTATTTTCCTCTGCTCTAAATGCAAGATATGGAAAATCCCAAGAGTCGCCATTTTTTGTTATGATAAAATCAGGATCAATGTCTTTTATCATTTGAATGCAATCAAGGATTATTTGTTCTTCAGAATCTGACTCCAAGATAACGTCATTGATTTGAATAGATTTTATTTTATCTGTAAACTGGGGGATTTTTTTAATGGCTGCTGCATTTATTTTTAGATTTATTTTTGTAAATGATGGTAATTTGTAATCAGTTTCTAGAATATTAGATTGAGAAATCCATGTGTCATTTATTTTGTATTTTCCAAGTGGAAACAAATCATTCTCATACATAAAACTCTGAGCAGGGGGAACATCAACATTATAAAGTCTATACACGCCAAATCTATCAAGTTCCTCTATCGTTTTTCCTAATAGTATAAGATTAGAGAAATTATTTACAGTAAATTTTAGGACTTTGGATTCTTTCAAGTCACATACTTTTTCTAATTTGCTTACCCAAGCATATTTTTTAATTAAAGAAAGTATCTTTTGGTTTTTTGGCAACAAGTTTAGCTTGTATCTAGTATCAGATGCAACATAAAGAGATGGTGTCCACGGTATTTCTAATCTATGTGCTTTTTCATTTTTAATCCATAAAACTATTTTATCGTTTAATGGATATATATCAAAAAGATATCCACAAATCATTTTTTATTTAACAAAAACTGTATCATTTGATGTTGTATCAAAATCAAAGACATTAGTAGTGAAGATGTCGTGTATTGTGGTCCTTTAGAATTAATTGCCTTAATGTGCTGATAACATTGTCGGATCATTTTATCAAAAAGTTTTCTATCCTCGGCACGAAGACTATCTCCAAATGCCCTCCATGATTCAATTTCCTTTGAGAGCAAATCATCATCTGGAAATAAGCTCAATCAGGCTCACCTAGGCTCAAAATCTGCTTGAAATGATGAAAAATTACTGCCAGGAATATGGATTCTAGTCTAACTGGCCTGCAGGCCATCATGCATGCTGAAATGTATTGTCTAGATGTTACAAATACATCATCAAAAATTTTTTTATTTTTTCTATCAAGTACTGTACGAAATACTTTCCATTTTTTTTCTTCTTGATATAACGCAATACGAAATGACGGAACAGTTCTACCCAAAAAAATCACCTAATGTTGTGGTATAATTGTAAGGGCGTTGTCATCAATCAATATTGATTGAGTTTTTCCCAAATCATCAATATGGATAGATAATGTATTGTGATTTTGTTTTATGATGATGGTTTTTGAAAAAAGTTGTAATAACATGCCATCAAATGCAGTGGGCGATCCAAGGGAAATAACTACCAGACAATTATTTATTGCCTTTAGAGATTGTACAACTGTTTTTAGTATTCGTTGCATTTCATTGGTGTTCAAGTAAGGATCATTTGTAAAATAATGAAGTAAATGAGTAATGATTATGATTTTTGCACCATATTGTTTTATTACATTATTTAATTCATTTACAATCAAGTTTGCAAGTTGATAAACAGTGAATGCTCTACATGAAATTATTCCAGATAAAATTTTTTTTGCATCTAATCCATATTGTTGCGCAAAATCAACACACTGATACAAATCAGAAGAATTAGCACCATCAATCAACAACACATTAGAATCAAGACCGCCATATCTACAAGGAAGTTGTGCTCGAACACATAATCGCTCTACTAATTTTTGAGTGTGAATTCCTGTAAGACATATTTTTTGATCAGGAGTAAGAAAATTCAGAGCAGAATCAATCTTATCTATATCAAATGTAATCTTTGGTAATTGTGATGCTTTTTGAAATAAAATTTTAGGGGAGTGAACAATGCGTGATATTTTTTGTCGTTGTAGTGATTCACTCAAGAGTGTGTCACAAAAGGGGCATGGCTCCACACTGCAAGTCTTGTCAATATCAGAATCTAATTCCTTGAGGGAGCAGTTGCAGTGCCCACAATAATACGGATGCAATGACTCATTCACCTTGTTTTGTGCGTAAATTGGGCTTAATAGAGCAGGTAATAGCAGAATACCCCAATGCTAAAGAATGCTAAAGATCTCATTTAAGAATTGTAAAAAAAGGAATTCCAACTGTTGAAGGTGCTGGAATGTATCGGATAAAGTTTAGGGGGAATAGAGAATAATTTATCTCTTTTTGGAAAGGATTTTGAAAAATAAATATTACCTAAAAAGAATTTAATTCATGGCTCATACCAAGGAATGTGCATATCGGAACTCCCATGATATGCCACATGTAAATTGCTTCTGTAGATGCCACAAGATTTTGATGGCAGACTCTTTGAATCTTGAATCCAAGACATTTTGATCATAACTTTAGTCATATCGCACTTTTCCTGATTGAAAGTGGGTTTCTCCTTTTTACTGACTGTCAATAAACTCGTTAACATCTCAAATTTAAGATTATTTTTTAATTTATCCACAATCTAGAATTTCCACTTGTGGCATACATTGCACATTATACGAATCAATCTTTTCAATCAATGCTTCACAAAATTCTGGATCTAAGGATTTTTCGTAAGATTGTAAATCAAAAATTATCCCGATATGACTGAGGCCACAAGAATTATCAGAAAGAAGTATAGATATCATTATAATGGAAACCCCAATGGACAATAAAAGAAGGTTTATAGTTTTTTTATTTTTTAGTAATGTCAAGTTCAATTGAGGAAACGTTTCTTTTTTTTCCATCTTGGGAAGTAAGAGAATCAGATAAAATTCTGACATCGCTAATTTCATATCCAACAGAATCCATTCTTTTAACTATCATTTGAGATACATCTACTGCTTGTGTGATTCTTTTTCCTCTAGCTTTTATGGTGACAGTTTGAAAAGCTGAAAGTTGTGTGAGAGTTGCTGCAACATATGACATGATTGGTTTAGTTCCAACATAAATTACATTGCGGTCTTCAGGAACAAAAGATTTAGTATTATCTTCAATTTGAGATTCAGATTTTATTTCAGGTTCTGGGGATTCTAGTGCTGGTTCAGGTTCTGGGGATTCTAGTGCTGGTTCAGGTTCTGGGGATTCTAGTGCTGGTTCAGGTTCTGGGGATTCTAGTGCTGGTTCAGGTTC
>Ga0307378_10005092_pt1 | contig 18439 bp, 17 predicted proteins | sample UN1MG_FD_202238 | JGI IMG/M metagenome (GOLD analysis project Ga0307378, IMG submission 202238) | Soil microbial communities from Risofladan, Vaasa, Finland - UN-1 | ecosystem: Environmental > Terrestrial > Soil > Coastal area > Acid sulfate soil | place: Finland: Risofladan, Vaasa | collected... | reverse complement strand
ATTACCTCAACTCTATGGGGATCATCTTTTTCCACTCTTACTGAAATGGTAAGTTCTCCTTTCTTACCAGCCATTGCCTCGCAGGCATTTAAAATCATATTCAAAAATACCTGTTCCAGCTGGACGCTGTAGATTTTTGATACGACATAACAAGGAGGTACCACGAATAGACGACATATCCAAACCAGAAAAAGAGAAACGGTAGATAAAGGACCCCAGCCAGTGGCCAATATTGGAAAGAGAGTATAGGAAATACTTCTTTTACAAATAATGGAGTGAAGCTAAAAATAAAAAAGACTAAAGAACAAATATATCCCCAAACAATTATCTTTTTCTTTTCTTCTTTATAGAGATTCAACCAAACGACTATAAAGTGCGTAAAAGTTATGGGTATAAAAATTGATCCTCTCATAAGCATCCGACACCAAAAAAGAGCACTCGCCTCACTGATAGAAATTTGCCAAATAAAATAGCTATAACTCCAAAAGGCCACGGCCAAGAGGAATATACAGAATCTTTTATTTACAGCAACTTGCCCTTTTTTAAAATATACAAATACTCCTAAGAGAGTAGAAGTAATTCCATTTATTAAGGCACTTAATGCGTAATAGGTCATATCTTTGATCCTTTTTCGGGATTTTCAGTCCCTTATAATAAGAAAGATTTTTGTTTTTGGTATTATACTTTATTTTATAAGGAAGGTCAATTTCTAATTAAAAATTAATTTGAATTTTTGGCGAGGTTGCCTGGTAGCTCCATCGCCTAAAATATATTTGTTAATAAATAAAATGTTGCGCAACAATTTCAATGATTTTAATTGACATCTTGAAATCTTTGGGATAAAATGAAAAGTAAGCCCCATGAGAAAATAATAACCTTTGGATAAAATAGGGCTTTCGAAATATATCCAACAAAGGTCATGTATAATTTAGGTGTAATATTTTTATTTCTATACTTGGACATTATACCAGGGAGGTTGATAACCGATGACTTATGAGGAAACTGTTGGAAGAAATATTGGCCTGTTAACATGGCAGGACCAAGAAAAGATTAGAGGTACCAGCGTGGCTGTAATTGGACTGGGAGGAGTTGGTTCATGGGCATCTGTGCTTGTAGCTAAGACGGGTTTTGGACACATAGTTGTTGTCGATAAAGACAGGTATGAATTGCCAAATATTGTTGAGCAGATGATGGCCACTACAAAGACCATAGGTAAGCTCAAGGCAGAGGTGGCTAAAGAAGAGGCATCTATGCACGGCCCATTTGCAAAGATAAACGGAATCGTCAAGGATATCCAATCGGTGGAAGACGTCAAGGAGGTATGTCAGGGAACAGATTACATAATTTGTGCAGTCGATGACCCTGTCGCCCGGATCTTGGTGGACAGAAGTAGCAGAAAGTTGGGAATCACTACACTAATGGCAGCTAATATAGGGTGGAGGATAACCAATTCTACACATATTCCCACCGAAATGAGCTATGAGGAACATACGCACCAAATCTCTTTAGGCAAGTCCCTTACCCCACAGATCATAAGTTCTTTACATATGCAACAGAGGGTATTTGTTGCCTGTGCTGGTGGTTTTACCCCCCAATACGCAGAGAAATACCTCAAGGGCGACATCTCATATATCAGTTACTTAGGGGCCCCTTCAGCGTTCGCAGCCAGTGTCGCTGTGAATGACTTGATAAAACTTGTAACCGGTAGAGGCAAGCCAAGGATAGCGCCTGACTACCTTGCCTTTGACCTTCTGGAGATGGACCATCTGGACTTTGGGCAGGTTGGATTGAAGACTTACAGGGTTATACAGGCCATCATGGCCAAGGGGATCGAGGAAGGGGTTAAAATTTGGAAGGAAGTTATGGGGTATAGATGAAAAGGCCCCACAAAGGATCAAAAGTACAGTCTAAGGCCTAAACTTATTGTATAATCAGAGTAAAATAGTCCAAATTCGCTCTTATCATCCCCAAAAAATATGTCTGAAGTAAGATAGATGCCTAAGTTAGGCAAGGGGTTATAGGTGAAGGTTGGAATAAGAATGGAACTTCCGTCATCAAGACAATTTATAAATAATATCTCGAGGTTGCCCTTTACGCCCAGACGAGGGAAATATCCTCTAAAAAAGAGGTAATTCTGCCTTACTCCTGTGAGTTTATCGAGGTTTGCATTGGCCTGGAGAAGATACACTTTTCCAGCATCTCTTCCACTAATTGGCAGATATTTGGGATCGTCCAGAATCTTATTGCTATATTTGAGATACTCGATGGACTCTTGCCATTCGGAATCATTATAACCTTCATCGTTATGATAGTATTCAATGCACAGATTTATCCCATTTAAGAATGTATAATGACTCCCTAAAACGAACCTATAATAGGGAGAATGCTCGTCTTTCTTGCTTTGAGAAAATTCGTAGATGGCTGGTATCCACATACCACTCCCTGGCGGACTTTCGTATTCATCGCTTTTCGTCTCCAGATAGAGATTCTCACTCCCTTTCTTTCCAACTATTTCCCCATGTAATTCCAACCTATTTCCCATCACTTTAGAGAAATTAAAGCCTATTAAGTTTTTTTCTTCCTTTGCTATTTTAGTAATCAACGCCAGATCAAATCCTTCAACGAAAGAATAGATCTTAGCTGCCCACTCTGTCCTGCCCCACTTGGCAAAATCAGAATCAGGCAATGCTACAACTGTTAGGGTAGAACTTCCTAAGTAAGTGGACACCTCAATCATCTCCAAACCACTTGAGGTTTCCAGCCTATCTGAAGGGTCCCTTGGGTTCTTCACAGGTTCAGCTACTCCCGTGGGATTCCATGCGTAACCCGTGCCCCACCTGAAAATTTTCTTCCCTACTATTAACTCTATATATTCTTTCGGGCAGAAATTTAAAGAAAGCTCATTTAACTTTATTTCTATATCATCTAAAGAGTCGTGCTCGGTATTGTCATAGAAAGCATGTAAATTTATGTGCCCATTTAATATGTCACCCCAGCTAATATTGCTAAATAAATTAAAGCTAATAAGATTAAAGTAATTGTCCAATTTTAGGATACTATTTTTAGGATTCAATAGGGAGTCGCCTGACAATTTATAATACCTTGATTCATTCTTTAGCGAGCCTCGATATTCCATTTTGACCTTCTTGAGGGATTTATCTTTTGGGGCTTCAGCGGGCAGATTTCTGGACACCAAAATAATTGCCAAAAACACAAATATTAGAATGGCTGCAATTCTTTTAATCTCGCCTTCTTTTTCCCCTCTCATTTAACCTCTCCCGATTCGAAAGGATGCTCGCTTTCCTGCCTTTGTCGCCACCCCGCCATTTGGCACTGGTGTTAGCTGGTATTGAAATGGCTTCGGTAATTCAATAATCCAAATTTCATATTAACTACTTCCCCCGGCAGGGACACAGAAATCTCAATATGCCATGATTAAACGGATTAAAGGTAAATTATACGGATAGAAGCCTTTCAGACTATCTGTGTAATCAGTAGCTAAAATCTGGATAACCACTTTGCCGGAGGGAATGAGGCATATTTGGATTTCGGCATTTCTGTTTTTAGTTCTTGGCACGCCTTAGTTATCGCATCTTTTCTAGATGTTCTCGACTAAATATTTTATCAGCAAGCTCTTGGGACTTTATCTTGGTATACTCGATTAGGGTTTCTTCATCCTTTCTAAAATGGTCAATTATTCTCAACTCAGTGGATATATATCGCTTTAAGTCTTCCTTATATTTATAATTTTCAAAGAAGGCTGTCTTCATCAACTTTCCCGAGACAACAAAAAAATCCGCTCGTAGAGGCCGAAAGGTCTCCTTCTCTACCCAATAAATGACTCTATTATAGGCAACCTTTTTATTCTTAGCCAGAAGTTCTAAGATATAACATTCTTTATTTTTAAATGCCTCTTCATCTAGAAGTGAGACATAATAGTCGCCGCTATATGTGGGCCTGGCAATATCAGCGTAGGTGGCACTTCCCAAAAGGCGCTGTATAGGTGAGATGCGAAAAGGCCTTTTGGCACGGGGCAGATATATCCAAAAGTCATCCCCTACCATCAACATAAATCTACCCTTATCTCTGGGAGGGTAGAGTGATTTGATAAGAGTCTTTCGCTCTTTGTATTTAGATAATATTTCAATCTTTATTTGATTATCCTTCTTGCCTGACTTAAAAGCGGTGATGGTAGCCTCTAAAACTACGCTTCTTCCCCCTCCCCTTATCTCATCTGCCCTCTCTAAGATCTCTGGGCCTTCCATATTTTGGCCCTGAGCAGAACCAAAACTATATAATAAAGGAAAGATTATCCCGCATAACCAAAGATACTTTTTCACCAACTGACCCCCAAGAAAACTCAGAAATGCCTCAATGCATTCACAATTTCCAATCTGGAACCCCTAAAGGCAGCAAATAATCCTGCAAGTAAGGCTGTAATTATAGCTAAAATGAAGGATGAGATCATCACCCAAGGAACGAGCTTAATATAGAGAGGATAGCCCAGGGTATATCCTGGTGGAGGAGGCATATTGATTCCTGCATGAGTTATACCTACACAAGCGATGCTCCCGAAAAATAGGCCGAGCAGACCCCCTATCAACCCTATAATTAAAGCCTCCAGCGTGAAAAGGGCCAACACACCCCTTCGGCCTGTCCCGAGCGCACGTATGGTTCCTATCTCTCTTGTTCGCTCTAAGACCGACATCGTCATTGTATTGAAGATACTCAAAACAACGATTGTACCAATGATTATCTTCAAAAAATTGTACATAGTATGGTAGATTTTTACCACTTGATGGTAGAAATACGCCAATTCGGACCAGGTCTTTATCTCCAAAGAAAGGCCTTCCTCTTCAAACTTCTGCCTCAGCTCGCTGGCTACTAAGTTTGTATTCTCCGTCTTATCGAGCACGGTTATGATACTTTGTACACTATCCATCCAGAGTAAATCCTGACTCAGCCCTAAAGGAAGCATAAGTATACGCTCATCATATTCTTTGACACCTGTCTCAAATATCCCAATTAGTTTTGTATCTATAGCATTTAATGCTCCGTCGGCAGTTATGGTCATTATACTCAGATATTCTCCTATGGGCATGTCAAGTTGCCGAGCCAACCCCTTTCCTGCCATCATACCGTCGGGAGTCTCTGAGGATAGAACTTCCCCTTCAACAATTTTCACAAAAGCTCCCATCCCCAATCTTTTTTCTTTTTCTGGCTCTACACCTTTGCCAATGAAGATAAAGCTATTCCGGCCGTTACTGACAAGACCGTTAAACTCTGTCCTCGCCATAGTGAAATCTACGTGTGGAATATCTTGAATTATGTTTTCGATACCTCTATAATCAGAGATGCTAAATTTTAAGGGTTCTTTCCCCTTATTTTCCCAATATCCTTCCTTGAATATCTGCAGGTGGCCTAGCCTACCATGGATGAAACCCTCACGTATCCCTTCGAAGGCGGCGTTCATAAATCCACCAAAAAGCATCAGAGCAATAATACCAAAGCTAATAGCCAAGAGTGTAATCAAGGTCCTTCTTTTATTGCGAAAGACGTTCCTTAGCGCAATTTTGAACAGTATTGACATATCTGCAGTTCCCCTTATGATTCGTTCTATTTTTTGAGGCTTTTGAGTCTTCCTTGAGATAACTTAGTATAATATGTCGAATACGGGTATTGGTTGGTCACCTTTTCCCAACAAACTTTGGCTTCATCAAATTCTTTGTTCTTTTCGTGGGCAACCCCGAGGTAATAATAGACTTCCGCAAGCACCTCATCCTTAAATATATTAGGGTCCTTTTCTTTCATTTCTATAACCTGCACCAGATCGCCAATCGAGGTCTTATATCTTTGAAACATATCTGGCCAATACACACCATTTATGCCCCGCACTAAATAAACTATATATTGATCAGGAAATTTCTCTACCGCCCCATCTAAATGCATGAGCGCCTTTCGTGAGAGCTTCATCTTAGCCTCTATACTCTTGGCTTGGCCTACCATTCTGCTTTCTACATCACCTAACCTCGCCAAAGCCTCGGCATTGTTTTGGTCTATTTTAAGAATGGCCTCAAAGGCTTTCATAGCCTTCTTTGGCTTATTTATATTTGAGTATAGTCTTCCCAATTGAAGCAGAATCTCGACATTTTGAGGATCTTTTTTGACGTTGGTCTGCAGCTTGGAAATTTCTTGCCGAACGGCCATTTTCCAAGAATATCTATACACAAATATTCCTCCACCGATTAATATCGCCAACACAAGAGCAAGGAGTAATACTATTTTTTTCTTTCTCATCCCTATGGTCTTTATCCCACCTCTCTATAGGTGTGTGGTTTATTCTGTAATTCTCCCATCATGAATCTTCAGTAACCTTTTCGCATATCCCATCACCATTGGGTCATGAGTCGAAAAGATGAAGGTTGCCTTGCTTCCTTCGTTAATTTGGCGCATCAATTTGATAATTTCTTCGCCTGTGTCGGAATCCAGGTTACCTGTTGGTTCATCGGCCAACACTATCTCTGGCTCTGTGGCCAAAGCCCTGGCGATCGCCACTCTCTGTCTTTGTCCTCCACTTAGCTCAGAGGGACGATGCTTGGCAAATTCCCACAGGCCCACTTCCTGCAAAACTTTTTCTGTCCTTTGCTTACGCTCAACTGCGTTGGTCTTATTGAGCAATAAGGGAAATTCTATATTTTCAAAGGCTGACAACACAGGAATTAGGTTAAAATCCTGAAATATAAAGCCAATCTTTCTTGCCCTTATTTCATCTAATTTCCTATCTGGAAGATTTCCCACGAATTCGCCGGCTACAAAAATCTCTCCCAAAGTCGGTTTATCGATACAGCCTATTAGGTTGAGCAAGGTAGTCTTACCGCTACCCGAAGGCCCTGCAATGGCAACAAATTCTCCTTCAGATATTTCTAAATCAATGCTTTGTAAGGCTTTCACTACAACAGTGCCCAAATAATAGTCTTTGGACACATTTCTGAGTATCACCTTTTTCATTACTATCTCCAAAAGTTCATTTATTTAAATATCTGTATTTGGCCAACTGAGACCCGGCCAATTTATTATCAGGATCTATCTCCAAGGCCCTTTGATACATCTCTATCGCTTCCTTTTCCTTGCCTTCTCTGTCATATAAGATTCCCAGCCAGATGTAGCTGTCTACAAAGCGAAAAGCAACTTCCTTTGCCTTTTTAAAGCAAGCCTCAGCCTTCTTCTTACTTCCACCCCACTGTTTTGGGGTATAAAGGTAATGTAACCCCAGATTGACCAAAACCATTGGATTTTCAGGGTCGAGTTTAAAGGCCTTCTTATGTTCTTTGATTACAATAGAAGCAAATAATATTCCCTCCATTGGTCCCCCCAGACCTATCTTCCTTCCATAGACGAAGCCAAGGTAACTGTGAGACTCTGCAAAATCTTCCTCCAAAGAGATAGATTTTTTAAGACTTTCGATCGCCTCATCTATCATTCCTTTGGCCTTCTTTTCATTTTTACGTGCCACATATCTATTTATAAGTGCTGCCTGGATCCTTCCTAAGTAGTAGTAATAAAGATAATTGGAAGGTTTGGCTTCGGTCAATTGAATAATCTTGGACCTGACCTCCATGAGCAATTTCTCATTATCTAGATTCTTATTTACTTTAAAGCTTTCTATAGCAGAGCAGAGTTTTTCGTCAGCTTCTATCTCCTTTTGAGCCCGGCTATCTGCAGTTAGAAACTTTACCTCCCTTTTTGTGGCCTCTGTCTTTTTTTCTTTTGCTAAACAATCTTTCGTGCTCAGGACACTAGCAATAATAATCAATGAGGTTATTGTAGCTTTGACTAGAGTTGATTTTACCATGAATACGTCTCCTTATCGTTTGAAAAATGATTACGCAGAGAAATTTTCATAGATGAATCTTCTATGTGTTTGGGTATAGTATAGCATAAGACTTCGCCTTTTGTTGAGAAAAAAATTACCAAGCAACAGACCCGCGATATTTCTTCTGCATGGGTTGCCGTCGGGTGCTGATTAATTGTCTTTAGTATGACCATACAAACTTTTTAGCCATTTTTTCTCCAGAACTTTTAATGGTTCATTATAAACTTCCTTTATACCCTCTCCCTGACAGGATGGAATCTTAATCTTATCTAAATTTTTGCAAAGAGTCTTGAATTTGCCTACTCCATATTTCTCTATTAGAAACTCAACAAAAGATGCTGCCTCAGCATAGGCTATTCTGGTAGTAAGACTATTGAGTTCAACTGGATTGTAAATCTCCAAGTGATTGGTAGTCTCTACAATAAGCTTATCCAAAGGCACCAAGGCATCTTTGAATTTGAGAAGACTTTCTTCTAATTTCAAATCTGGAAAGGGCCACTTTCTCTCTTTACTGAATCTATATTGCATAAATGTAGCTAATCCTTCAGTAAGAAACCTATTGTTATAAAAAAAGAGGGCGTGGGTTATCTCATGAACAAGGCTGGCATGGGAAGCACTAGCCAGGGAAATCTTGCGCTGAACAGGCCTGTCAGAAAACTCTGTAATTGGGAAATCAAACTTAGGATTTATTTCTATAAATATGGTCCTTTCAAATTCTTCTTCGAGAAATTCAGTGATGAGCGTGAGAACATGTTCAGCATCTTTGAGGAACGATCTTAATCTTCTGTCTTTTATCGCGTATGAGGCTATCTGGAAATGTTTGGTTCTTCTCAGTTCAGGGGTATCTTCTACGTGCTCCAGGCCTTCTTTCGCAATCACAAGATAATTTTTGGCAGTCTTGTCGTTAGGGTTTATCTGAAGGGCTGTGGCAAATAATTGTTTCGCCTTTTCACCTTCCTTGGTGGTCATCAAGATAAATCCCAAATTGAGCAATGCCTCACCATAGGAAGGATTTAATCCAATACTTTTTTTGAATCTATCAATCGCTTTTTTATAGGACCCTTCCATTGCTGCTGCAATTCCCATTTTATTGTATTCTTCCGGACTAATATCTAAACCTTTGATCAATTTTTTGTCCTTAGACATATACCTCAGATTGTGGTGAAATGACGATATCGGGTTTTCTAAAAACCCCATATAGCCAAAGCTCTCCAGGGGTTAAGGCAAAACCATTCCTAATAAAGGGAGTCTCGTCGAAATAGCCGAGTTCTGGCAATGTAACAACAATGCACCCTTTAGCTTTCATATCTTCCAGGGTCTCGCTGACGAAGCATTCTTTTTCTTCGGCATCAACAGAACCAAAATAAATAGTATCGATGCGAGCAAATGGTGCTAAAAATTTGTCTTTGTAATTCTCTATGTGATAATTTATGATACCTTCTATTTTATTATTGATTTCTATTACCAATGTAAAAGATACTGATGGATAACTTAGTTGCTTTGCCAATTTTTCCGCCCTCCAATATTTTGCAAGATTTACCTTCTTTTGGATGCTATTTAGAAGTCTAGTACATTGTCCTAAATCCTTCTCTTCGTCGAAATGCCTAATATGCTTTTTTAAACTCTCCTCATATTTATGCTCAAAGAATTTTGAAAAGGCCTCGGCATCAAACTCCACCGCCTCTTTAAACCGATTCCAACGTTTGAAAAGGGGAAGGTCAAGGATTCGCGTAAAGATGTTGAAAGTGCCTATTCTTTGTAGTTTATATTTGTACGAGCTAAAAAAACGCTCCCAGTAACGAACAAGTGTCATCTTTCCGACAAAGAAGAATATCGCGTCATAGCTCATTGACAAAGCACGCTGTTTAAACAAATTTCCTATCCTGTGCATGATTCGGTATCTCCCGCGATACTTGGGATGAATTGTTGCATCGACAAGCATGATTCCATGTATTTCTTTCCCATGGTATCTAAACTCCCGAGGAAGACCCAAAAGGGAACCGACCAACTCATTATTGTAATATGCCCCAATAAATAATTTTCTCTCTTCCTGAGAAAGCGGAGAGTAATACCATCTAACAAAGTCCTCGGTGTAAACAGGAATGCCACCTTTTCTTCTGTGGGTTTCTTTCCAACTATAAGAATAATTAAAAAACGTAATAAATTTTCTAAAGTCTTCCTCAAGAGTTCGACATTCAATATCCATTACAATATCGCCTCATTCATCCGGCAAGCTGATTACAAAGATTTTAATAGCGATTACACAGATATCCTGCTGACAGGTTCTTTTTTAATCTATGAAATCTGTCTTTTAATCTCTGTAATCATGGCACACTTACTATTCTGGTGCCTCAGAAATATATTCGAAAGCCAAATTTAAACAACAGACCGCTGAGGTCGACTAAAGGAAAGTCATCATCCTCGACGCCACCTTCGGACATATCGGATATCTTTGCAATATTATACGTAAGGCTTCCACCCAGAGCAATAATGGGGGTAAATCTATAATATATATCGAACATAATATCTCCACCCCAGGTATCTCCTTGCCATCTATGTAAGGCAGTTGCCTTCCCCAAGGGGGTTTCCTCCTCCTCATAGATAACCTTATGGTAGCCCAGTCCTGCACCGAAGGATAAGCACCACTTAGTCTCCAGCTTTGGTTTGTAAAGCAAAGTGAACTGATGAGAAAGAATTTCTACCTTTCCACTCCTGACGTCGCCAGTGCCAAACTTCCTGCTCACACGCCTGTTGCCAGATCCTATGAAGTAATCTATCTGAAGATGTGGGTTAATGAGATACCCTATCATAAAACCATTGTAGAATAAGTTATCAATCGGGTCAAGCCCTCGGGACTCCAGTCTTTGCTCGTTGAACTCACTCAAGGAAGGCCAATATCCTCCGAGTTGATACCCTTGCACAAACCCAGTCGTATATTTTACCTCTTTGGGCTCGATTTCTATCTCTTCTGCTCTTGCGGCTCCAATCAGGGTAAGCCAACTTATACCAATCAACACGACTATTGTAGCTACTTTTTTCATTGTCCGTATATCCCTCCTTGTTATGTCAATACCATGTCCGTGCTCTCGGCCTGAGAGCTTTGACCTATTTTTCCTATAGCCCCTATATAAATAGCTGCCTCATTTATCCCATCGATGTTTAATATCTCATTGATCTTATCATCAATGAATCCACCAATAGAACAACAGCCTAAATGCAACGCCGTCGAGACAAGATATATGTTTTGAACCAAGTGCCCCGCATCGAAGAGCGTATACCTATAGCCCCTGTCCCCATACTTGAACTTATGTCGCTCAAAGACCGCTGCAATGGCAAAAACTACATTTGCTTTCTTTATCAAATCTTGGCCGAGTGTATACTCATATAGTTTTTCTTGAAAATCCCCTTCCTTTATCAACTCTAAGATATGATCCTTTACATGGTAATGATAGATACCTTTTTTAGTACCCTCTACATTGAACAATACAGGATAAATCTCCAGAGGATATAGCGCTCCAGCCGAAGGTGAGAACCTAAAGCTCTGACATGTCCCATCATCGAAGGGTACAGGATTATGTCCGTTAATTCCATAACTAAAATGCAATAACTTTGAGAGTTCATCCAAAGACATAGGCTCATCTAAAAAATCCCTTTGTGATCTTCTCGCCTCAAGGACTCTCTCTATCGATACATTTCCAAGGGAGAAATCCTTGGGCATCTCTATCTTTACTGGATTAGGATATCTCTTGAAAGATTTAGAAACCAACTTATAGACATTTTGCAAATTCCTATCGTAGTCATTCTTCATCTTTTGGGTTGTGCATTTCTCGCTCAACTTTATGAAGATGTCAAAGACCTTTGAATTTTCATGATAGAGCTCGGCGATGGAAAACGTATCCTCCTGTTTGACTATCGGAACGGCAGTTTTAAAATCGACCTCTAACATTTTTATATCCTCCATAATAGTGATTGTTCAGACAGCAGGCACTATCTGTCCATCCAACCAAGACTTTGATATACTTGATGCCGAAGCGGAGACAAGCCCTCGTTCTCCGTGTATTATTTTGTCTCATTGAAGCCAAAAAACAAGCCTTTGTGCCATTACCAAAAATGAAGAGCTTTCCAGAGCCCATTCACGGGAAAGGATGGGGGTCTTTGTTAAGTTCTTCGGCAGTGGTTTTTCTGTCTTTGTAGCCTAAAATTTTGGCCACCTCATATAACCTCCCTCCTCCCAGATGGCGTGACTTAAGTTCCACATCCAAGGGCTGCAAGCCAGGTATGAGGACTCTTGTTACCACAAAGCCAACCTGGCGGATATCCGGTGTGGTGATATCTACAACAATTACCTCAAATCCCCTCTTGGACAAAATCTCCAGACAGACCTGAATATCTCCCAGAATTGTGCCAGATGACCTGTTGGGGATCTTGTCAATTTCCATCATATAGGGACTGTTTCTTAAAAAGTCAACCGCTGGAAGCATTTCTCTGTGACCATACAAAAATGGGTGGTCAGAAAAGTCGGTGATATCGCTGAAATCGTCCCTGATCTTATAGTTTGGCTTCCCTTTCAGCAAATATCTTGCATAGAATCTTGTGTGCGCAGTTTCTTCAAGGCATTTGATTAGGGCATGTTCTGGGTCTAAGCGAGTAGCTGCACCAACAGCTGCGGCAGGTCCGTCGCCAAATTCCTGAAAGACAATCCCAAACAATGTCGGTATCTCTAAATTATTAGTGATATTATGAACATACAATTTTACTCCAGGAGGATACCTTTCGATAATCTTTCTGGCAGTCTCATTCCTTACGTTCTCTAAATCGATGCCTGGCATACATAGCACGTTATGCCACATAATCATAAAGGCATCTCTTTCCACCACCTCGTAGATGCCTCTGAGTATCGCCTCTTCTTTATTATTTGCACAAGCTAGTCCAGTGCTTACAGGTTGCTCTATGATGGCAGACTTGTCTGCAAAGACATACGGCACATAGACAAATCCTGCTGGTACCAATAGGGCCCTGCTGTCAGTTAAAGAGTAGCCCCAGACCCAGTTCATCTTGGTCTTTTCGGAGAATTCAGCAAAGATAAAATCCTTTTTAGAGTACTGCTCTTGGGAGTACAGAACAAACCTGCGAGGATCCACAGCATCCTTTTTAATCTCTTCAAAACTTGCATAAATAAAGTTATCTTCGTCATAAATACCCGAGCAATATCGTTCTACCGCTTCCCCTATAACCGCTGCCTTTGCCCTTTCCCTGTTCAGGCCTGCGCCCCCGGCATCTTTAATGGCGGGTAGAATTTTACGTGTAGAGGGATGGAAACAATTATAGTTGGCTCTCGCTCCGGCAAAATAGAATAATGTAGGGTCGTTAGGGCTTACCATAAATTCCTGAATATTGTGAATAATCCCCACTCGTCTGTCTATGAGTTGCTGGCTCTTGGCTAACGTTTCACTTAAAGAAGTTTCTTGGATATCGTTAAGCAGTATGCTGTACACTTACAACCACCTATAAATTCCAAATTTCTTCAGCTGGCATTTTTCTACCTTTTCCACATACAGGGCATCGTGGCAGTTTCAAAATCTTACTTATTGTATATTCTAAGGTATAAAGGTTAATTTGTAATATGCTACCACAGGTCACTGGGAAATCAAACTGTGAAAGAAACTTTAGGGCCTCTAATGCCATAAAATTGGCTACAATCTTTACAAAGGGAATGACTGTTCCGTATTCAACTTTGTTGTCTGGGTTGTCCTTTAAGTAATTTTCAAAGGCAATCTCTTCGGCGTGCAGGGATAAGTTACTTTCTCTTCGCAGTTTGTAACATTCATAACAGGCCGTTTGATAAGGAATGATCAAAGGTCCGATGACCCCTATTTGTTCATCTAATGAGCCACGCATCCAGGGGATAGACTTCTGTAAGCAAGCTTCATTAACCCAATCATATATACTTACTGCAGGATGGTCCATACACACAATTACCAAGTTACAGCCTTCGGGTATTAAATCTTCTACATCTTGGGTAGATTTTATTTCTTTTCTTATCCCTTCGAGCAAGACATAGGAATTGAGTTTTTGAATAGTGGTTATTGCCGCTTCACATTTCGGTTTGCCAATATCCTCCTTGGTATAAAATGGGTTTGTATTTTTATCTTTTCCCTCGATTACGCCTGAGTCAACTCCGGTTATCTTTCCAATCCCTGAGCTTGCAAGAGACCACAAAACCTCTGTGCCTATCTGGCCTAAACCGATGATAAGGATTTTTGCTTTCTTTAAGTCATCCTGCCGTTCATATTTATCATCACAGGTATGAGAAAAAAAGATAATCTGCTGGACATATCGCTTTAATTCCTCATCAGAGATTTCAAAGGACGGTTCTTGCGAGGCATCCTCCAAGAATCTTTTCTTATTTAATATATCTAATACTTGTAAGACAACCTTTTGGTCAACTCTATCACTCAAACTGGAAATAATCTCTTTGATTGTATGATCTCCATCTAGGAGAGGTAAGATGAGAGGGATAAGATCGGCTACCGACCTCCCTGAGAGCGTACTAATTTGCCCTCCTGTGCGCAGTTGCCATCTTTCTTTATCCATAGGAATGGTATAGAAATATTTACGAAATCTTAATTTCTTTGTCAAATCATTGAGTTCCATTTAATTTACCTCAAAAATATCTGCTTCCCAAAGCAACTAAAAAAGAAGGAGTGTAGGTTTAGCTACTACAGCAACAACAGCAACAGGAAATTGAAACAACGCTATCATCGCCACCGCCACCGAACGCTGCGAATACATCAGAGGTTGTGGGGTCAACTAACTCCTGAACCGTTAGGTCAATTTCACAAATCCTCGACATCTTTATCATCTCCTCTCTGAAAAGAATGATTTACCCCAATTTTTCCCCACTATACAGTGTACTGTAAGGGAGGTAAGATTAACCAATCACTAGGGGAGGCATTAATTCTTTACATGCCTTTTTAGAGATGGCATTTCACTCTTTAGATTTGAATTTACATCCCCTCCTTTCAGCGCTTTGGGAAGCAACTTTAATACCACTTAAATTTCTTTACCGAAATCGCAAAGCATATCACAATCCAAGCCCCTAAAATAACCAAATCAAATATGACTTCATTAAGTCCTTTCCCATCGATGTAGATCGCTCTTAATCCGTCCAAAAGATAGGTTAAGGGCAGAATTTTTACCAGAGGTTGTAGAAATTTTGGCAGAGCATCTACGGGAAAGAATGCTCCACTCAGGAATACCATAGGCAGGAAAAATACATTTGCAATTCCATTGGCAGCCTCTGTAGTTTTTGCTATACTGGCTACGAGAAAACCTACACTAACGAAAGCCAATATGCCTATACTCAGGGTAATAAGGAAAATAAGAGGATTTCCTGCCATCTTAACCCTAAAGACTAAAAACCCTATCAGAATGATAAGGAAAGTCTGAAAAAGTATAATTAAGAATCTGTTTACCATGTGAGCGACAATGAAAACCCATTCCTTAATGGGGGTAATCATTAGCCTTTTTAAAAACCCAGTTTGCCTTAACGCCACAATGGCTACCCCAGTGCTATAAAAAGCAGTGGAGAGAATGACCATTCCTATCAGTCCAGGGATAAGAAAATTTATATAATCCTTGAAGACTGCTCCGAATAGAAGCATCAAAAAGATAGGGAAAAAGAAGGTCCAGAAGGCCGCCTTTCTGCTTCTTAAGAAGACCTTTATCTCAATGAGTATTTGGTACCACAAGGCGTTCATTCTCGTAGTCTCCTTCCCGTCAATTTAATAAAGACATCCTCGAGTGTTGGCCTTATGATCCGTAAATGTTCAATTTCTAAATTCTTCGATTTTGCTAGACCTACTAATTGCTCGATGACCTTGTATGTCTCCCCTTTTACAGATAAGATAAATTTTGTAACTCCCTCATACTGATTGTGACTTTTCACCACACCTCTTATATTATCTATTTTCTCCAAAAAACTACCATCTATTCCAGTCCTTACAGAAAATTCTATTTTTTTATCTATATCTACGCTTGCCACAAGATTTTCAGGGGTATTTAGGACAATGACTTTTCCATAATCAATGATGGCCACTCTATCGCAGAGTTTTTCTGCTTCTTCCATATAATTTGTGGTTAAAATTACTGTCTTTCCCTGCTCTTTTGTTTTTTCGATAATTTCCCACACACTTCTTCTTGCTTGAGGATCAAGCCCTATGGTGGGCTCGTCTAAGAAAAAGATTTCCGGATCATTGACCAAAGCCAACGCAATAGCCAATCTTTGTTTCTGCCCATGGGAAATCTCTTCCACATATGACCTTCCCTTTTTTATTAGCCCAACTTTTGTTAGGACTTCTTCTGGTTGATAGCCCCTCTTATAAAAATGGGAAAAGAGGGTTACCATTTCCTGGACCCTCATCTTTCCACCAAGCCTTGTAGATTGCAACTGTACCCCTATGATTTCTTTGAGTTGATTTAGGTCTCTTTTTTGAAATGGGTTCAGGCCAAAGATACTTACGCTTCCTCCGTCCAATTCTCTCAGCCCTTCCATCATCTCTATTGTTGTCGTTTTTCCCGCACCATTCGGCCCTAATAAGCCGAAAGTCTCTCCTTTTTCGATATCAAAACTTATATTATTAACGGCAATAAGATTTCTGTATTTTTTATATAAGTTTTTAACCTCTATTCTTTTGCCTGGCAAACTTGTTAGTCTGAGCGCCGTCGTGATCTTTTTTCTTTTCTGTTTGCCAATTTTTTCCTTCAGGAGAAGGTCGACTGTAGCTATTTCCTTCCTAGCCCAATAATTATCCGGGTTAATTGACAGAACTTTCTCGAAGATTTCCTTGGTTGCAAAATAATTTTTATTCGCTATATAGGCTTTGCCCAACCAGATATGAGCATCTTCGAAATTGGGAGAAAGCCGGACGGCTTTTTTAAAATTTTTAATTGCCTTCTGGGTGCCTCCGCCAAAAGCCTTTGGTGTATGGAGCCTGTTAACACCCCAGGTAACATAGGCCCGAGGGTTATTGGGGTCTAATTCCAGAGCTCTTTTACACTCGCTCATGGCTAAGAATCCGTATTTTATCCCAGCCTCCATGCCTTTATGACTGATCAATAAACCATAAAGACTTCCCAAAAGCCTATGGGAGTCTGAATACCTCTCATTGAGCTCTAAGGACCTTTTGAGTTGCAAGATTGCCTCTTCTATAATATTTATGCATTTCCCCTTTTCATCTTTCTGGTCATAAATGATTCCCAAAGTCTCATATACTTCGGCTAAATGGTAATAATATAGATAATTCCGTCGGTTGTTAGCAATCAAGTCTTCGAGGATCTTTTTAGCTTTAAACAATGATTCCTTATCGAAGTAATATTTGCCATCTTCCAAGTATTCCTTGGCATTCTGGAGAGTCGGAAAAGTATTTTGCTTGGCTACCATATTTTTCTTCCCCTCTAATTTAGTTATTTCTCTAAAATCCTAATAGTCTAGCTCCCGTCCCACATCTGATGAGGCCATTGTGCTGCTTCAAACGCCCCGAAGGTTGATGCATAGCATAGAGGCAACATTCCACGGTCCTCCGATTAATCGTGGTGCACATCTCTAAGGCTATATCTTGAATTATCGCAATTTCAAAATTCTAAACCCGAAATTCCAAATAATCTCTGCGCGAAAAAGTTTGGAGCCATCCAAAGGGGAACATCATAATTTTCATATGGACCACGATGAAATCGGGACATTAATTCCTTCCGAAGGCCCAAAGCCTTCCGAAAGGAAAGTTCTATTGGACAAAAAGCTTGCTTTGGCAAGGAGCTCATTTTGGGACTGTTCAGAAATTAGTATTTTGAATTTAGAATTTTGGCTAAGGAAGTTAAGCATATCGCCATTAATACTATAATACCCATATGATATTTGTGTGAAAATCTTGTGAAATTTTTGTGAAATTTAAAGGAGGCTTAATTATGCAGCGTTTTTGGTAGGATTTTACTGCAAGAATCAGCAGATTGCCAAAAAAGGGAAACTTCGCTTCAGTCAGCACGGAGTAGTCTCTCCACTACTCTTCATCGGTGAATTTGTAGCCGATGCCTTCGATCGTCTTAATCTTCTTGCCCTCACTGCTTAACTTCTGCCTTAGTGTCTTGATGTGGGAATCTACTGTCCTGGTGGTGCCAAAGTATTCATATCCCCATATGCTCTCGGTTAAGAAACTCCTGTTCAATACTCTCCCCTTCTTCTTCATCAGAAGGCAGAGTAAATCGAACCCTTTGGGGGTCAACTTGACTGGTTTGCTTTTAACCTGAACAGTATGTTTGGTTAAGTCTACACATATCTCTCCAGAGACCAGTGTCTCTTCTGTCTCCCTTATCCATTCAAGGACTTCTGTGGATATTTCTTTCCTTAACTTCTCATCATAGAATACTTTTATTGTATCCCCTTCTCTTTTTGCCTGATTCAGGGCCTCTTTAGCTTGCTTAATCAGTGTCTCCCTCTTCATTTCTCTATCTTGTCCATCAAAACTCACTATCCCTATACTTACAGTTACACCTAACTCTTCCTCCTTCACT
>Ga0307378_10005091_pt1 | contig 18442 bp, 10 predicted proteins | sample UN1MG_FD_202238 | JGI IMG/M metagenome (GOLD analysis project Ga0307378, IMG submission 202238) | Soil microbial communities from Risofladan, Vaasa, Finland - UN-1 | ecosystem: Environmental > Terrestrial > Soil > Coastal area > Acid sulfate soil | place: Finland: Risofladan, Vaasa | collected... | reverse complement strand
ATTGAAAAAACCAGATGTATTACGGAAGATCCTGTGCGTGAAGAGGTTCTTTATGCTGGAACGGAGAAGGGTGTGTATGTGAGCCTGAATAATGGTGATGAGTGGTTTTCCCTTTCACATGGTCTTCCGGCGGCTTCGGTGGACGATATACTTGTTCATCCACGGGAGAATGAACTGGTTATAGGTACTTACGGAAGGGGAATTTACAAGATGGATATCACACCTGTTCAGCAACTTACGACTGAAATCATGAAGGAAGAACTTTATTCATTTAATATTGAAGATGCTGCACTGCCGAAAAGCAGGGACTCTGCAGGTGACTGGTTTTTTGAGACTGCCAGATATCCCGTATTTGTATTTTATATGAATACACCGGGGAAGGTAACTGCAGAGATAAAGGATGAATCCGGAGAAATTGTACGAACATTGGAGAATAAAGGAGTAAAAGGCTTAAACAGGATTGAATGGGATATGGTTAGGAAGCCTGCAAAATACGCACGGTCTGCATATAAAAGTGGAACTGAGCTTTATGGGCCAGGTACTTATACAATAAAGATATCAGGAAATAATAACACTATATATGGTACATTTATAGTGAAAGATTATAATTAATTTGGTGCTATGAAAATATTTACTCTGATTTCTCAATTATCATTGTGCTTATTATTAATTGGCTGTTCAGGGAGCAAGGAGAATTTAACTGAAAAGCCCAATGTGCTATTTATTGCTGTAGATGACCTGAACGACTGGATTGAACCGCTGGGGGGGCATCCTCAGGCAATAACCCCCAACCTTTCACGCTTAGCTGAAGAAGGAGTATGTTTTACACGTGCATATTGCTCAGGCACTGCCTGCAATCCTTCACGATCATCATTATTGAGTGGTTTGGCTCCATATAACACTGGAATGTATACCAATATGCAGATATGGAGGGAAGTTCTTGGCGATATCAAAACCATACCACAGTACTTCACCGAAAACGGATACTGGTCGGCCGGTGGGGGTAAGATATTTCATAATAACCAGCCTGATCCGCAATCATGGGAAGACTATTATCCTTCAAAAGAAAAGCATATGCCAAATTATTTTCATCCGGGCAGTGGTGTTCAGGTAAATATGCCGGTGTATGATAATCTATACTCAGCATTTGACTGGTCGCCCATCCCACTCAGCGATGAGGAAACTGCTGATTGTGGTACGGTTGACTGGATTATTGATCAGCTTAAGAGGGAGCATGAAAAACCTTTCTTCCTTGCGTGTGGGATTTACCGTCCTCATTTGCCATGGTACGTGCCGCAGAAGTATTTTGATATGTTCCCGCTTGATTCGGTGCAACTGCCGGCAATACTAGAAAACGACAGGGACGATCTCCCGCCCGGAGCACTTTCCCTGAATCAAAGACAAAGAATATATCACGAAGCAGTTACTAAACATGGCTTATGGAAAGATGCAGTGCAGGGCTACCTGGCCTCTATCACCTATTCCGATGCAATGGTTGGCCGCCTGCTTAATGGTCTGGCTGAAAGTTCATATGCTGAAAATACAATAGTTGTTTTATGGTCTGACCACGGATGGGCGCTGGGAGAGAAAGAACACTGGCGGAAATACCATATATGGGAAAACATTGCAAGAGCTGTATGTATGATAAAGGTGCCAGAGGCCGTAAAAGCATTGCCTGAGGGTTCCGCTGCAGGGATCCCATGTAACAGAGCTGTTTCGCTGCTCGATCTTTATCCCACCCTGGTTGAGCTTTGTGGCTTGCCGGCCAGGAAGGAACTGGATGGACATAGCCTGGTGCCTCTATTGAGAGATCCTTCAATTGAATGGAAATACCCTGCAATAATATCATCCAGCAGGATGGATTTTGGTGTATCCAAAGATAATTGGCGTTATCTGAAATATGTAGACGATGGGGGAGAGGAGCTCTATAATCTCGATAATGATCCACACGAGTGGTATAACCTGGCCGGCAAGCCTGAATATAAGAGGAAGATTGAGGAGATGGAAAAGTATATTCCGAAAAATCCTCACCCCATAGTTGATAATGCGAATGGAAACTGAAAATTCAATAACTGATGAAAACAACAACTTACATACTATTTTTTATCTCAGCATTAATGATAATCGTCTGTGCGGCATGCACCGATGCTATGAAAAGTGAACGGGAAAGACCGAACGTAATATTTATATCGTTTGACGACCTGCGCCCTGAACTGGGCTGTTTTGGTAATAATGAAATAAAGACCCCTAACCTTGATAAATTTGCAGATGCCGGTGTTGCTTTTCTGAATACATATTGCCAGGTTGCTGTATGCCAGCCTTCCCGGGCCAGTTATATGACAGGACTCAGACCTGATTCTGTCAGGTCATGGCACCTTGGTGATCATCACCGGGGAGCTCATCCTGATATAAAAACCATGCCCCAGTATTTTCATGATTTTGGCTACTATACCGTATCCATAGGAAAGATCTTTCATAATCATGTGCCGGATTCGGTATCCTTTGATGAACCTGATCTCAGACCAGATGCCTACAAAACTCCTGAAATGATTGATCGTGATGCGGAATCGTTTTATTATGATGATGAGATAAATGAGGAATTGAAGAGTGTAAGGGAGGACAGGTTACTTAAAAACCCCAAGGCCTATGCTGGCGGATGGGCCTATGGAAGATCAGTTGAGTGCTCCGATGCTCCGGATAATGCTTTTTATGACGGAGCCCAGACTGAGCTGGCTCTTAAAACTTTAGCGAGGTTGAAAGAGAAGGATGAACCATTTTTTCTGGCCCTTGGTTATTACCGGCCTCACCTTCCGTTTGTGGCCCCCAGGAAGTATTGGGATCTTTATCAACGTGATAGCATTTCACAGGCAACGAATCCATATCTTCCTGTTGATGCGCCCATATTTGCCATGAATTCAACCTATGAACTGTCAGGCTGCTACGACCTTGAAAACATTGCCAGGCACCCTTCATTGGGATTATTACCTGACAGCATAGCCAGGTCACTTAAACACGGTTATTATGCCTCAGTAAGCTATGTTGATGCATGTTTTGGCAAACTTATCGATGGAATTAAAGAGATGGGGCTTGCAGATAATACCATTATTGCTATTATTGGTGATCATGGCTGGAAGCTTGGTGAACATGGCAGCTGGTGTAAACAAACCAACTATGAGATAGATACCAGGGTGCCATTAATAATTAATTCACCGGGAATTAAAGGAGCAGGTAAAAGATCTGAGAGATTATCAGAACTGGTGGACATTTTTCCTACATTATGCGAACTTGCAGGGATTGAAGTGCCTGATTACCTGCAGGGAACCAGTATGGTACCTTTGCTTAACGATCCCGACAGGGAATGGAAAAGTGCAATATTCAGCCAGTTTCACCGGAGACCACAAATTACTCCTGACGGAAACCGATATATGGGATATGGTATGAGAACGGAGCGGTATCATTATATCGAGTGGTATTATTGGGATAATGAAAATAAAATTCCGCTCGACTATGTTACCTGTGAATTATATGATCATGAAGAAGATCCTGATGAGAATAGAAATATAGCATATGGTCCTGGTAATAAGGAAATAGTCAAGCAACTCAGCCAGCAGTTGAAAGATGGCTGGCGTCATGCCAAGCCCGAATAATTGAGTTTTATACCATTTAGAGTTGTATCCTGATGGCCCAATGCATGATTGCGACAAGAATTAATATTATTATCATTTTTTTCAATGTTTTGTATAAATTGTCTGTTTAAACAACTGTCATGAACTTGAAATTTGCATTAATCCTGATTATTTGTCTCATGTTGCCCGTTACTTCCAGTGGGCAAAAGAGAATCAAGAAGATCACAGTAACGGGAACAGTGATAGATGAATCCGGTATGCCCGTAAAGGGAGTGATTATTTTTATTGATAATGTCAAAACTTCGACTGTCACAGGTGCGGATGGAACATACAAAATAAAAGTAAAGCCAACTATAAAGACTATTTCAGCCTTCAGCTTTGAGAATGGTGGAGAGATTATGGATTATGACAAGCAAACTGAAATGAATTTTACCCTGGCCAAGAATTTTAATCCGGTTGAACTGAAGGTGAAGAAAGCTGGTGATGTGGTTAATATCGGATACCAGACAGCCGAGAAAGAAAAACTGACAACCAGTGTCGGTTCGGTCAATATGGACAGAGCATCAAAAAACAACTATGCCAGTATTTATGACATGATCAGGGGTGAGGTCCCGGGAGTAGTTGTTGTCGGCACCAGTGTCAGGGTACGGATGGGATCCTCGGTTAACTCAAGTAATGAACCCTTGTTCGTAGTAGATGGATCACCAACATACAGTATTGACCACATTAACCCGAATGATGTTGCATCAATCAGCGTACTGAAGGACGCTTCTGCATCTATTTATGGTGTACGAGCATCTAATGGTGTAATAATAATCAAGTTGAAGTAATAAGGAATAAAAAGTAATATGCTCATTATTTTCGTTGGTGGTTTCATGAACCTCACTGATTAAATTTCCCCCGGGATATTTTTCGTTGGCACCCTGAACAATCATGGGATTGGCAGGGTGAATGGTGTGATGTTATGAGTTTAGGTAAGCCCTTTGTGCTCCCGGGTTTCACCTTCATTAGTTGATTTAAAAACATTAGCGCCAGGGGCTCTCCATAAACTCCCGGCTCCCGCTCAAACCTATATTGTATTGTGATTTCCAGGGACAGAGGTTGCTGTTTCGATCCTTTCCCCGATGTTTTTGGAACCGGTATAGTTCCATATGCAATCACTAATGACCGATTCATTATTCAATCCATTTTGTCATGGTGGATCCATGAATCCCGGCGAGCGCATTGGCTCCGGACTTCGCCACAGGCTACGTCCGACGAAGTCGCCGAGCTCGAAAACCCGGTTCCCCGCTGCTTGCAGCGAGGAACTTCAATCGTAAAAAAGGTTTTAATAAATGTCCTGGGCCTGAAGTGAAAAAACGAGAAGCCCTCAAAGTATTATGTCTATTATTTTTTTCTCATTATTTATGTTTGTTAGATGCTAAATGGCCTGGAAAATTATTGACCCTGACTATTTCCCAATATCTTCAATGTCCAGGACAAAAATACTTCTTCCATGTGTACCTGCTACAAGATCGAGTTCACGTTCCTGTATAACCAGGTCATATACGGCGCATGTAGGTAAATGATTACTGAGTGAGATCCATTCCTCTCCACGGTTCACAGTAACATAGGCACTTAGATCTGTACCAATGTAAAGAATATCCGGATCTCTGGGGTCTTCCACAATTACGTTGACTGGTTCAGGCGGAAGATTACCCGCGATCGGTTTCCATGTTTTCCCGGCATTGGCCGACATATATATGTATGTCTGAAAATCATCATCCCTGTAACCCGTAAATGTAACGTAAACAGTATTTATATCATGCCGTGATGCCCTCACACGGCTCACCCATTTATCAGGTAAGCTTTTATTTAGTTTCTTCCATGTTTTTCCATCATCCTCAGTAACCTGGATATTACCATCATCTGTCCCCACATAGATCAGTCCTTGCTTTAAGGGAGATTCAGAAACAGATGTAATCGTACCGAATGGAATATTCCCCTGTCTTTCTGGTCCTGGATTTGTTGTCAGATCAGGACTTATACATTCCCAATTGTCTCCCCTGTCTGCAGATTTAAATATCTTGTGGGCACCATAATATATGGCCGATGGGTCGTGGCGTGAAATTACATATGGTGTCATCCAGTTATACCGGTATCTTTCTTCTCCCTCTTTCGCACGCGGTTGGATCGATTTGATTTCACCCGTTTTCATATTTTTCCTGCGAAGTCCACCAAATTGACTTTCGTAGTAAATGACATCCGGATCGGTCGGGTCAAGCTCGGTGAAATAGCTGTCTCCGCCGCCCCACCTGTCCAGGTATACATGCTTCCAGGGATCTTCTACACCATATTTTGTTAAACGGTCTTCAACATTATGGTTTCCGGGCCCATACAAGGCAGCATCATCCTGTGTACCCCCATAAATATTATAGGGATCGGCATTATCCACCGAAACGGCATAAAATTCCCCAATGGGAAAGTTGTTATAGTGGAGCCAGGTTTTACCGCGGTCCCATGAACAGTACAAGCCTCCATCATTTCCCAACAGGAGCCGGTCAGGGTTCATTGGGTCGATCCACAATTCATGCATATCAAGGTGCATAACACGGATATCATGAGACAGAATATGAACAACTGTATCTCCGGTGAATTCGAACGTTCTACCACCATCTTTTGAATATACCAGCTTCCAGACAGGAAGAAAGACTTCATCTTCATTGTCCGGGGATACCCTTACGAGGCAAAAATCATATCCAATACGGGCAGGAATTGGTTCTTTATGTGTTCTAGCCCAACTTTCACCTTTGTCATCAGACCGGAATAATTCCCCACCTGCTGTGCCTCCGGCTTGAGTTGAATCGGGTGTTTGGTTATCCATGATGGCGTAAATTACACTTGGATTTGTCGGAGCAATTGCCAGCCCGATCCGTCCCACATGATCTGTACTGGGAATTCCATTAGTTAACCTTTTCCAGTTTTTTCCTCCATCATTTGTTTTGTAAATTCCACTTCCCTTTCCAGCGATATCATTTCTCCATGCTTTCCTTTCTCTCTCCCAGGTTACCGCGTAAAGGGTCAAATTATCAGATGGATCCATTAAAAGCTCAACTACTCCTACATTATCGGATATATAAAATACTTTTTCCCAGCTCTTCCCCCCATCCATTGTTTTGTAAATTCCCCTTTCTTCGTTATAGGTATAATTGTGTCCCAGGGCCGCAGCATATACAATATCGGGATTTTCCGGATCAATAACAATCCTCGGAACATGATAGCTCCCTTCCAATCCCATATGTTGCCAGGATTTCCCGGCATCTTCAGACTTGAAAACACCTAAACCCGAATAGGAGCTTCTTGCCATCAATACCTCTCCTGTACCTACCCACAAAATATCCGGATCGGAAGGAGCGATGGCAACACATCCTATTGCAGAGGTGGGTTGATCATCAAAGATTGGTTCCCATGTTGTGCCATGGTTTACCGTTTTCCACAGATTACCTGAACCCACTCCAACATAAATTGTAAATGGATCATCAGGATGACATGTAATGGTTTCGATCCGGCCGCCCATGAACTCTGGTCCTGCAACTCTCCATTTCAGATTTTTATACGAAGACTCCGTTTTAAGTTTCATATGCTGTTCCCATGATTTCATCCTGGCTTCAGGACCCATGATCGGTTTTTCACTCTGGGAATACAGAGAAAGCGTTGAGCCCAGTATCAGAATAGATAGACTGATAATAAAGGGATTAAAGATGTATTTTTTCATTTTTTCAATTATTTTGCACCCGGAGGCATGTTTGTCATAAGAAAGTTGGTGCGAAGATCGTAGAGATGATATTGAGTATTTTCTCCCTCCCTGAGACCATGATTCCGATTAGGATAGGACATCATTGTAAACCGTTTTTTATGAGCCACCAACTCATTTATCAAAGCTTCAAAACTCTGATAATGTACATTCGAATCACCTGTGCCGTGAATTATGAGAAGATCTCCCTCCAGCTGGTGTGCCCACGTTATAGGAGAACCGTTAATATATCCTTCTTCATTATCTTCAAGAAGACCCATATACTTTTCCTGGTAGCCCGGATGATAGTACCTTTGATTGCTTACAAATGATGATGGCATGGCGAGATGATACAGATCTGGATACCGGAAAATCAGGTTAAGGCTCATCTGACCTCCGCCACTATGTCCATACACACCAATCCTTTCAGGATCAATATATGGTCTTGTCTCTATGATTTTCCTGGTAGCTGCCGCCTGATCATGAGCTGCCAATATTCCCAACTGACCATCAATAGCTTTCCTCCATGCCCAGCCACGCGGGGCAGGAGTACCTCGGTTATCCAGAGTCATTATCACGTACCCTTGCTGTGCAAGCATTAGATACCACAAATACCGTGTACCACTCCACCTGTCAAGTACAGTCTGTCCGGCTGGTTCGCCATAGATATAGTAGAAGAGGGGATATTTCTTACTTAAATCCATGTCAGGCGGTTTGATACAATAACCATCCATTTCAACGCCTTCGCCTATATCAACCCTGAAAAATTCCGTAGGATTCTTTTTAAGAGTGCTCAATTTTTCTTTCAATGCTTCATTGCTTTCCAGAACCTTTATAGTTAAGTGATCAGGTAAACTTATAAGGTCATAAAAAGGAGGATCATCAATTGTTGAATAATTATGGATTGCCCACTTCATATCAGGTGAAAAATCATACGAGTGTATTCCACCTAATGAATTAGGTGTAATTCTTTCCTGTTTGCCACCCGGACTGAGAGATGTCCTGTAGAGGTAACTCTGACCAGGATTATCAGGTGATGCCATATAATATAACCATCCGTTTTTTTCATCAATTCCGCTGATACTGATTACATCAAATTCACCTGGAGTCAACTTTCCGATTTCCTTGCCCGAACGGGTATATAAATAAACATGCTGCCATCCATCCCGTTCACTGAGCCAGATGAATTTTTTCTCTTCATCAATCCAGGTAAAACTATTATTACATAACCACGCCTCATCTGTCTCAGTAATGATGGTGTTGAGATTTCCGGTAGAAGTCTCGGCCAAAATAACCCTCACACTGTCCTGAGTTCTATTGGAAACCTGTAAAAGAAGCTCCTTGGAGTTACCTGTCCAACCAGATAGCCGTAAGTTATCGTCACTACTAATTCCGGGGATATTCAACCAGTTTATCTCCCCGCCGGAGAACTCAACTACACCGGCACGGGAAGATGCCTTTTTTTGCCCTACCTTGACATAGGGAAATTGAATGATTTTTGGATATAGTGATTCGGTATTGTTGATCATATAATAACTGGGAACATCTGATATGTCAGTTTCCATAAAAGCAATGTATCGGCTATCAGGACTCCAATGATAATTACTGCTACTCCCCCAGTCTCCGTCATAACGTTTTTCACTTCCTGTATTCGTAAGTTGATAAATTCTGAAACTGGTAAGATCTTCAACATATAGATTATGATCCTTCATGTAGCAGACTTTTTTCCCGTCAGGTGAGAATTTGGCACCTCTCAATGACTGGGGTGGTGCATCCCCTCCCAGTTTTACCCAGGTCCATAATCCAATATCCAGGACCCAGTAATCACCACTGTTCCCACCCCAAACCTCTTGAGTCGGATTGGTAAAAGTTAGCAACCTGTTCCGATTTTCAGAAAAAATATACATGCTGACAGATCTTGACGTGCCTGGAATAACCATTCTCTGTGAGGGCACCAATACTTTTCGGTCACCTGTTTCAGGATCATATTGCACGATATCCCTTCCACCTTCCGCAGATGACTCAAACACCGTATAACCTCTTCCATTATCAAGCCATTTTACCGGGCCAAATGATTTTTCAGCAAATTCATCGCTGAAAATCCTGTCAAGCGTTAAAAGCGAGAGATCGTCATTCTGGCCATAAAAAGGTAAACAGACCATAAATAAGGAAAAGACAAGCAAGTTCTTTAAATAATACATCATGGCATTGGAATTTAAGTATTTATGATAATATGCTGTTATTCAGATTACTGGATAACAAATAGTCAAAGCTGCAAAAAAAAATAGTTATCATTTTTCATCGAATTACGGGCGTCAGCCTAATCAGACTTTCCTTTTATGGCCCTGGCAAATGCATCGGCACCCCCCACCACCGGTAACTTGATAGATGTTGCATCCAGATCGATTGTCAATTCGGTTCCCGGGTCTGGCCAGAGAGTGAAGTCGCGATCGCTTGAAAAGATCATTAAACCAATCTGCTGCCCCTCGGGAATGATCTGGTCATCGGGTTGAAGGCAGAAGGTCATTTCGTAAAACCGGTCCGGCACCAGCGGTTCACTCTCCGTTAGTGAGCGGTAGTTCTGTGGATCTGCCCAGCCTCTCGTAATGATATTGTCTGTAATTTTTGAGTCCCTGTTGTTAGACCAGGGCAGTGACACGAGCCAGACTGATAGGTTAGCGGCTGGTTTGCTGCAGGACAACCTGATAGTAATGCTTGCGGTGCCTGAAATATGAACGGCCCCGGTCAGCGTCGGTGTTACATACATCAGCCGGTGGTTAGTCCATTCGGCCTCTGCCAGTGCGGAACCACTGAACGAAACATTATCAACCAGTGTCTCTGTGCCCTGCCCGGTAACCTTACCTGTTGCTAGCTTTCCTGTTTTCGGGGCACCCGCGATGAGATACAAAGTAACAGGAGATGCCGCGGGATTCGGATAATCATCGTAGGGAGTAGGATTGGTCCTTTCGTCATCCTCCCGGACGATCCAGGCTTTGGGATCTTTTTCAACATTGTTCCCGATCCCGTAAAGATAGCGTGTGAACCACCTGTTCATCATCTCGAATGGTGGCCGTCCGCCATGGCCCCCCTGATGGTAGTACATCTGGACGGGCACACCTTTGGCTTTCAGTGCCTGGGAAATACGGTTGCTGTGTTCGGGCACAACATTCCAATCGTTGAAAGCATGTGCCATCAACACTGCAGCTTTCAAGGGAGCAAGATCGTTCAGGTAGTCCCGTCCGGCCCAGAATTCATTATAGTCCCCGGTAACCCGATCGAAACCTTCGGCCATCTCTTTATCCCGGATATTGCAATCGCAATATTCGCGGTATTCAGAATTACCGCTATGGATCCAGTCATAAAGGTAATCAATGTCCTCACCTAACCAGCCGCCAGGGTGCCTTATCAAACCGTTAGAACGATAGTAGTGATAATAGGAGGTGTTTGGCGCTATGGGGATGATAGCTTCAAGTCCGTCGACACCGGTAGTAGCCGCAGCCAATGGCAGTGTTCCGTTGTAAGAGGTGCCCGTCATTCCTACTTTTCCTGTTGACCAGTATGCAGTAACCGTTTCATAACCATCAGGGGTTGTGTATCCTGTGGCACGACCATTGAGCCAGTCAATAACAGCTTTAGGAGCCATGGATTCATTATCTCCGCCGACAGTAGGGCAACCCTGCGAAAGCCCTGTCCCAGGGGACGACGAGTGTACGACTATAAAGCCGCGAGGGACCCAGTCATTTACCTCTGAATTAGAGATGACAGGTCGCTCTCCGCGTAATATGATCGTTGGAACATGCTTGCGTTCCGGAGGAGTGGTCTGTAATTCGTGTTTTACATCCCATAAATATTCCCTTGCTGCAGTCCCGGTTCCGGCGTAGTAGGGGCTCGAGGCGTAAATTACCGGAAGCCTGAGCCCTTCAGTATCGGTTTGCTGAGGACGTGTAACGTCCACATGCATACGATCGAGCTTACCATCTCCATCGGAGTCAAATTCTGTCTCGACCCATAGGTCATGACGAATCCATGTATCAGGTTCATTAAATCCGGCAACAATCTGTGTTTCTCCGTTGACAATGATTGGACCCACTTTCTCTTTCACCGTATCATTTATCTGCTTCTGCTGAGCCACGATCTCAAAGGAATATAAGGATGCAATTACCGTGATAAATGCTACCTTTATTAACCTGTTCATAAGTGAAATTTATTTATTGGTTTTATTGTCGTAAAGAATGATTAAAAACTCTCGCAAGAAAAATAGTTTTATTTCCCCGAGATCTTAACAGGCCCGGATTCTAAATAGTTGCCATCTTATGTTGAAATTCTCTACTTTCATTTTAGACACCGTTCTGCTGAAAATAATCTTCAAACATGTCAATATTTATATCATAGAAATATTCAGGCTGTTTCATATTTGCTTTCATGGAATTCAACGCATATTGTAGAAATAAATATATGCTTGTAAATACAAAATAAATAAAAACTGAAGAATAATAACGCCTCAATATTATCTAGTTTATGTATTATCCTGCCATTTGTACTTTGTGTTGAAGGAATTGAAAAATAGTGAATTGATTTGCCCAATACCCAATGCTTAGACGTATGCCCTGCGCCTTTTACCTATCGCCTTTTGAAGTCCAAATTATGAAAATAACTGGTGGGATCATTTCCCTTTTTATACCTGTAATGAACAAACGGAAGTATCCAAGATAGAAGCACCAGCGATACGGCAGCTATTGCAAACCATTCAATATCAATAGCCCTGATGGTGTACAGGTCAAATTTAAGAAAATTTTACTGTGTTATATAACAATAATATACTCGTTTAATGACTAATTGAATAACTTTATACAGTTGTTACCCGGATGAACCTAAAACAATATAATAAGATGAAGAACACAAATCGTATTTTACTATCAATTCTTGTGCTTATGCTTTCTGTTCTGACAGTCAGCAATGTATCAGCACAACGGTTTATGAGGCAAAGCCGGATCCTTGGATGGGCCGATGATAATAACTATCTGATGTTCGACAAGGATGATGAGGGAAATCAGGTTGTAATGAGCGTTAACGTCAAGACCGGTAAAAAGAAAGTATATGACGAATACCGCGACTCACAGAGTGAACTATCTGATGCTTTACCATCAGAATTCTCGATGGGATTTGGCAGCACTGTGAATGATGATCAGAAGTCGGTGGTACTGCAGAAAGATAATGATCTATGGTATTTTAAACTTGGTGATGAAGAGGTCAAAAGATTGACTCAGAATCCTGATACTGAGGATAATCCCATGATCTCCCCTGAAGGCAATAAGGTCGCTTTTACCAGAAACAAAGAGCTCTACGTTATCGATATTGAATCAGGAAAGGAAACCAGGCTGACATTTGATGCTACCGACAGGATATATAACGGTTGGGCCTCCTGGGTCTATTTTGAAGAGATCCTTGGGCGGGGCAGCAGGTATTCTGCTTTCTGGTGGTCGCCCGATGGTGAAAAGATCGCCTACCTGCATACTGATGATAATCCGGTACCTCTGTTTATTATTAACAGGATCGATGAGCAGGATGGATTGCACGGTCTGCAGGAGGTTGTTCCCTATCCCAAGCCCGGAGATCCGAACCCAAATGTAAAAATGGGTATAGTGGATGTTAACAGCACTGAAACAGTGTGGGTTAAAACAGATGATAATATTGACCAGTATATAGCATGGCCGAGCTGGACACCTGATAGTAAGAAGCTGATGATACAGGTACTGAACCGGGATCAGAATGACATGAAGTTCATTCTGGCCGATGTAAACAACGGTGACTTTAAGGAGGTTTACAGTGAAACCCGTGATTCATGGATTGATTTCTTTACAGATGTACACATAATGAAAGACGGGTCAGGCTTTGTACTGAGAAGCAGCAGGAGCGACTGGAATAATCTCTACTACTATAACTGGGAAGGTGGACTGGTCAGGCAGCTGACAGATTTTGACTGGCGCATATCCTCGATCAGCAGGGTTGACGAAAACAACCGTGTAGTATACTTCAGCGGAACGGGCGGTGAATCAACTGATAACCATTTTTTTAAGGTAGGTCTGGATGGCACCGGTCTGGTAAAGTTTACAAAAGAACCCGGATCACACAGCTGTAACGTTTCACCTAACGGGAAGTATGTAATTGACACCTGGTCAAATATTAATACACCAACAACAATGGTGGCACTTGATGCCACCGGCAATTCAGTCAGAGTGATAGAGGAACCGGCAGCCATTGAGTTTGATCCCACAAAGAACGCAAGATCCGAGCTGGTCAGGATACCGGCAACTGACGGATTTATGCTTCCTGCCATTATAACCTATCCTCTCAATTTCGATGAAAACAAGAAATATCCGGTGGTTTTTACCATCTATGGCGGACCTGATGCAGGCAATGTAAGGAATAGTTATATGGGGAATCGTACAGGCTGGTATGCAGAGAATAACATTATTACCATATCGGTTGACCACAGGGCTTCGGGCCATTTTGGAAAGAAAGGTCTGGATTATATGCACAGGAACCTTGGTAAATGGGAGATGCTCGACTATATAGAAGCGGTAAAATGGCTCAGGGGAAAACCGTTTGTCGATCCTGAACGGATGGGGATAACCGGATCATCATATGGTGGATATACAACAGCTATGGCCCTGACCAATGGTGCTGACTACTGGACCCACGGGGTGGCTAGCTCTTCGGTCACTGACTGGAGGTTATATGATAACGTCTATACCGAAAGGTTCATGGACAGGCCTCAGGATAATCCTGAAGGTTATAAAGTCGGATCCGTACTCACCTATACAGAGAATTTCAAGGGTAAATTATTGATCATCCACGGCATGGAAGATGATAATGTCCACATGCAGAATTCAGTATACCTTATATCAAAACTTCAGGATGAAGGAAAAATGTTTGATATGATGATCTATCCCGGAGGACGACATGGCTGGGGTGGAGCCAAATCGGTGCACAACCGTACAAATATCAATAAATATTGGCTGAAGTGGTTCTTTGGTGAGGAATAAGCCACAAAATAAATCCACTCCCATGCATATTGTTGCATAAAAATAAAAAGGGTGCGGATTCTTCTTGATCCGCACCAACATTTACATGAAAAACAGGAATTTTTCCTGAAGCGGTTACTTTTTCTCCTTTTCCCCCGCTTTCTCAGCTGCCTTCTTGATGGCTATCTTCTTAAGCGTATTATCGACCTCAAGTTGTTTGGCAGAAAGCTCCTTCTTTTTTGCATCAAGAGACTTCCTCTTATTATTCATCTCGTCTTCAGAAATTTTGCCCTCTTTTACTGCTGCTTCAAGCTCTGCATATTTAGACTTCAAAACAGTAATCTCCTCCTGCAGGGTTTGACTTTTTAACTTAAAGTCTTTTTCCATCTCCTCAAGTTCGGTGACCTCTCCGTTTGATTCCGTTTTAGCCATCATAGTGATAGCCAGGTTGAAAACACCATCTTTCTCGGTACCTTTTGCAGTTATCACCTTGGATTCAAGCACGATATCCTGAAATCCGACAGAGGAGATCAAAACAACGTCAGATTCATTTATTGTCAGTTCAGCATATCCATTCTTATCAGTGACTGCTCCCTTTTTGGTGCCTTTTACAGTTACATTGGCACCTGGGATCGCATCTCCGTTCTTATCCTGTAACTTTACAGCTACCGTAATATCCTTTGCGAATGAAGCAAATTCAGATGTTACATCTTTCTTTGTTGGCTCCGCATAAGTGTATTGAGGCTCTGAAAATGCTGCCAGCAGGATCGTAATAACCGGCAGAGCCCAGATTAATTTATAGGCTCGCTGCTTAGGGGTCTTTTCTTTTTTCATCATTTTTAATCGTTTTGCGTTGAGAGAATAATTCAGATTATTTGTTAATCCAATAACCTCCATCCCCATCAACTGGTTAATTAATACAGAATGATACCGGCCGACGCTGTAGCCCTGCGCAATGACCCCTTCATCGGCCAGGTATTCATGGTTCTGTTTGATCGATCTCTCGAACAACCAGACAAATGGATTAAACCATAATATGATAGTTAGAAATTCCACAATGAGCAGGTCTAACCAGTGACGCTCACGAATGTGCACTTTTTCATGGGCGATGATATTGTCCAACTCATCAGTACTTATATGTTGAGGATTTATAAACACATAATTAAGAAATGAAAAGGGTACGCTGTATCTGTTGTTCTCGACTATAAACAATCCATCCGATACACGGTTCCCATTAATGATTATCAACGAGAACAGAATTGTAAGTTGCCATAAAAGTCTGAAAAGAAATGCTGCGGCTCCCGAGAAATATAATACTAATGCAATGACTCCGGTTGCGCCAAACATCCCGTATAAATCTTCCCTGCCATTATCCCTGGTAAAAATTGAAAGATTAGGAGAGCCGCTGCTGATATCTGACGATAATTCGACGGTATATCTGATGCTGATCAGGGGAAGTAATATGGAAATAATCAGGGAAAAGAGCAGATAGTACCTGCTAATACGGAAGAGGGTCTCACTTCTGAAGAAAAACCAGTAGAGAACATAAAGCATCATCATGCTCAGTGATGCCTTTATCAGGAGGAGGTTAAGTGGAGTCATTTTTCATCAGGTTTTTCGTGTCTCAATTCTTCTTCTGTCTGTTTTATAATATCTTCCAGCTCTTTGATTGACAGATCATTCTCCCTGGCAAAAAAGGTTGCCATTTTCGGGAATGAGCCATTGAAGTAATTCAGGAGCAGATTTGATAACTGGTATTTGGTATATTCAATCCTGGATATCTCCGGCTTGAACAGATGAGTGTTCCCTTCATTTCTGTGCGACACGAATCCCTTCTTCTCAAGCACCTTCATCACGGTGGCTACCGTCGTGTAGGCAGGCTTAGGATCATCAAACCTGTCAACAATATCCTTCACAACAGCCTCATCCATTTCCCACAGCTTCTGCATTATCTGCTCCTCAGCCTTGGTTAGCCTTTTGAGCTTCTTATCCTTATCCATAATTTAAAGGTTTTAATTGAATTTCATGGCTACTACAAATATAGTAGAAAAATTACCAGATTGCTACTATAATTATAGTAAATATACTTGACTACTATTAGTAAAGTGATTTATATAATTGAATAACAAGTTATTATGTGTTAAGTTAATGTTATGTTAATGTCAATTATGCAACACTGTTATCCCGGGAATTCCTTTCCTGTTTATTTTGCTGCCCGCCGAAAATAATCAGCAACATAATTGTGAAATCAACAGCTACTGAGTAACTTTACATGATTGAAGCTCCTCGCGGCAATATACGCGGAACCGAGTTTACGGGTTCGAAGTCAATGCGCTCGCCGGGATTCAAACAACTTACAGAACCTATCCCTATGAATGGAATGCAGACAGGATCCTTTCAGAAAAACTTACTATATCTAATTGTACCGATAACTTTTCTTGGTATAATGACATTTTCATGCAAAAACCACGAACCGGTTTACTCGATTAAAATGGATACCCTGAATACCAGGTCAGATGCAAGTATACGGGCATTGCATGTTGTTAATGACAGGGTAGTCTGGGCAGGAGGGTCTGAGAGTACATTTTTGCTGACAACGGATGGTGGTTCAACCTGGAAGAGCGGAACGGTGCCTGGTGCCGGGGAGGATGAATTCAGGTGTATTCATGCCTGGAGTGCAGACAAGGCAATACTTTTCGGTGTTAAGAATCCGGGAAGGGGGTACCTGACCACAACCGCCGGTGAATACTGGGAAATGGTGTATGAGAACAGCTCTGAGGGTATATTTTTCAATTCTCTGAATTTCGCAGATATTAGCAGAGGTATCGCACTCAGCGATCCCCTGGATTCAACTTCATTCCTGATCCGGACCGGTGATGGGGGGATTAACTGGGAGCCACTTGATAACCTTCCAAAATTAAATAATGGGGAATTCAATTTCGCAGCATCAAATTCCTGTATCGACTATCACCCATCCGGTATGGTATGGTTCATATCAGGCGGGGGAGGTGCTCGCCTGTTCAGATCAGAAAATCATGGTGATACATGGGAGGTATTTGAAACCGGGATTGCACACGAAACTCCTGCTTCAGGTATTTTCTCAGTAAATTTTATCGATGACTCCCTCGGGATAATAGTTGGTGGTACATACGATAATCCGGAACTGAACATTGATATCGCAGCATGGTCAGCCGATGGGGGACGAACATGGAATCTGTCAGAAAAGATGCCTGCTGAATACAGGTCCTCCGTGATCTGGCTCGAAACGGAAGAAAAACGGATTGCTCTGGCAGCGGGTAAGACAGGATTTGATTATTCCCTGGACGGTGGAAGAACATGGAATTTCCTTTCCAGTGAGGGATATTATACAGTAAGGGGAATAGATGGGAAACTTGAGGGGTATGCTGCCGGTTCCAAGGGACGTATCTCCAGATTCAGGCTGTCAAAAAGGTAAGAATTAAAATATCCCAAATGAATTTTTGCAATATTATTAAGATATGACAGATAGAAAAAGCCTGATCGGGAGAGTCCGCAAACTTATGGTGGAGGCCAATATTGATGCATTGGTTATTCCGGTAACCGATCCACATCTTGGTGAATATGTGCCGGAACACTGGCGTGTTATTAAATGGCTCACAGGGTTCACCGGGTCGGCGGGCAATGTTGTGATAACAGCTGATTTTGCAGGATTGTGGACAGATTCCCGATATTTCATCCAGGCCGAAAACCAGTTAAAAGATACAGGTTTTGAGCTTGTAAAACTTAAGATCCCACATACTCCTGAATATATCGAATGGCTTGAAAAAAATCTACCCTCCGGAAGTACCGTCTCCTTTGACGGAAGGGTAATGCCGGTAGAGATATTCCGGAAAATGGAAAAAACATTTGAAAGAAAAAGAATTAATGTTAATACTTCAGCTGAGTTCGTATATACTCTCTGGGAAGAAAGGCCTCCAATGCCGGTTAAGATGGCATTTGAACATGATGTTAAGTTTGCCGGCAAAACAAGGGTGCAGAAG
>Ga0307378_10005090_pt1 | contig 18442 bp, 14 predicted proteins | sample UN1MG_FD_202238 | JGI IMG/M metagenome (GOLD analysis project Ga0307378, IMG submission 202238) | Soil microbial communities from Risofladan, Vaasa, Finland - UN-1 | ecosystem: Environmental > Terrestrial > Soil > Coastal area > Acid sulfate soil | place: Finland: Risofladan, Vaasa | collected... | reverse complement strand
GATATCAAGCCGCCGGCTGAGTGGTTCACCTTCAATCCCCAGACAATGACCCTCGATCCAGACGAACATCAGTTTGTGTCGATATCCCTGACGATACCCGCCGAGGCCGAGACAGGTGACTACTTCGCTTGTGTTGAGTCTCGTCTTGCATACGGGCTGGTAGACGGGGAATCGATACCGATGAGCCTAGGCGTCTGCACCGAGCTGCCTTTCCGAGTCATTTCTCATACTACCACTCCGACTCCCACTCCTGCAACCACGACCACTCCCACTCCTGCAACCACGACCACTCCTACTCCTGCAACCACGCCCACTCCTACACCGACACCCACGCCAACGCCAACACCTACACCGGCTTCGGCATCTAGCGGACTACCGCCCTGGATCTGGCCCGTTGTTGGTGTACTCTGTGCTGCATTGGTGTTACTTGCAGCCATCATTTACCTTCCTAAGCTTAGGAAGACGCCCAATGAGCCTGAAGATATTACGTATGAAGGTATCAGATGTCCATTGTGCGACTCTAAAATGGTTATAAGGACAGCAAAGCAAGGTCCAGATGCTGGCCGTGAATTCTATGTTTGTACTCTTTATCCTGCGTGTAAGGGGAAAATTACCGTGGAGTAGCCCAAGCTAGATTGAGTATAAGGGGCTACCCGATAATGGGTGGCCCCTCTTTATCTGTCTATGGCTCACGCTCAAGCCGTAACTGGTATTGTGACGCTCCCCGTCGGTGGTAGTTTTTATGGTAAACTGTGTCGTCTCGTAGTTTTGGGTTCCAGAGCGGACAGACTAACCATCTCAGACTATATGGGACGTCGTACCTGGCTCATCATCCGAAGACCGATGCTCTTGTCCGCTGAGCTACGGGCGCTCTTTCTCTCTGTGGGTTATTTCCCGAAAGCAGGGACATTCGCCGCTAAGCTTCAGCAAAAAGGATTTGCCCAGCTTATTGAGATTGCTGAAATAGTCTCAATCAACCCCCTAATCCCCCAATCTTGGGGGACTATTTATATCTGGGGGACACCCCCAGACCCCCGGCCCCGATTATATCGGGGCACCTCTTTTTCAGCGGTCTCTTATTATATTAAAAGGGTGAGCGGAGGGATTTGAACCCTCGATCTCCAGGGCCACAACCTGGCGCCTTAACCACTAGGCTACGCCCACCACCTGATACCACTTTAGCATAACCTCCCGCTATCAGCCATAATTACTGAAGCCGACGCTAATCGGGGGTAGGATTGCTTGTATAAGCCTTCTTTGTGGAATTTTTAAACGTATAAAAACCTTTCCCCAACCGCTTCACCGGGATATCTGCTCAGCCAGGATGGGAAGCAGTGTATCGTAGGTAGTATCAAGATCCTCCGGAATCAGTCTGGTCTCAGCTAATACTGACACAAAATTTGCATCCCCCTCCCACCTGGGCACCACATGCATATGAAGGTGGTCGGCGATGCCCGCCCCGGCAACCCTTCCCATGTTCATGCCGATATTATAGCCCGCGGGCGATAGGGCTCTGGTCAGCGCAGCAATGCCGGCCCGGGTGAGAGCGATCATTTCATAGAGCGATTTATCATCCAAACGCTCCATACTCGCCTCATGCCGGTAGGGAGCGATCATCAGGTGACCGTTGGTATAGGGGAAGAGATTGAGCATAATGTAGCAAGTTTCGCCCCGATAGAGGATATAGTTTTCCCTATCACTCGCTACAGGGCTCTGCGGTTTCATGCAGAGCAAGCAACCTGGCGGTTTTTCACCCAAAATATACCCCCTTCTCCAGGGCGTCCATAGTGTCTTCAACAGCCATCCCTCAGTAACTGAGTCTGAGTCGAGCGTCAGGCAGGTTGATTCTAACATATTATCCTTAGCTATTCAACGTAAATCGTTCATGTCACTTGTGGCACATTATCCCAATGTCACCCCAACCCCGATATGACGAATGGATGGCAAAAGGATACTTTAGATTGTTAGCCCAGCTTACCCTGAGCCAGATTCCCTCGCTTTCTCTGTTGCCACACAAAGAAGGAGAGCAACGGGATTAGAGTGAATTTGAAGTGTGATTCACCACGCAGAATACCCATTTATACCTGTAACTGAGCCATCTGAGCACTACCACATACAGGTATTTTGTATGCTATAATGAGCAATAGCTATGAGCCAATGCTGAATTTCGAGGTACGACGGTTTGTATGATGCAATAATAGTGGGCGCAGGCCCTACCGGAAGCTACATCGCTCACCGCCTGGCGAGCCTGGGGCATAGGATAGTTGTTTTCGAGGAGCACGAGCATATCGGTGAGCCAATGAACTGCACCGGGATTATCGGGGCGGAGTGCGTCGAGCACTTCCCCCTCTTCGATGGCATGGTTTTGAGGGAGGTAAGCTCAGCCAGGCTATTCAGCCCCTCAAGGAAGGAGCTAAGGCTGGAGCGGGATAGCGTTCAAGCCTATACTATCGATCGTGCTGCCTTCGACCGCTCTCTCGCCGAGAAAGCTCAAGGGCAAGGAGCTCACTACATTACAGGTAGCAGGGTGACGGATGTAGCAGTTTTGAATCACCATGTCAGGGTTAAAACGAAGGATCAAAAAACCTGCGATGCCAAGACTGCAGTCATTGCCAGCGGACTAAACTCCCCAATCCCCCATAAGCTAGGTTTAGGTAGGGTGGGCGACCTTGTCATGGGGGCTCAGGCTGAGGTGAGCTACCATTGTGGTAATGGGGAAGGTCAGCATGGTGAAAAGAGCGATTTAGAGGTCTATTTCGGGCAGGGGATGGCTCCCGGGTTTTTTGCCTGGTTTGTGCCCACCGCCCCAAAACGGGCGCTGGTTGGGCTCTTCTCTCGAAGAAAACCGGGCGACTACCTCAGGACGCTTCTGGTCACGCTTTCTGAGCAGGGCAGGATAGCATCACCCCGGGCCGAGATCACCTACAGAGGCATTCCGCTAAAGCCGCTGCCTAAAACCTATCTGAAAAGGGTGGTCGTAGTAGGAGATGCCGCAGGACAGGTGAAACCAACCACCGGCGGCGGGGTGTATTATGGCCTGCTGTGTGCCGAGGCGGCCGTCGATACCTTGCACCAGGCACTCGCCACCGATACCTTCTCCGAAAAGCTCTTCTCCAGCTATCAAAAGGCGTGGCAGGAGAGGATCGGGTGGGAGTTGCAGATTGGCTACTTCGCCCGCTGCCTATACGAGAGGCTTTCTGACCGCCAGATCGATCAGTTGTTTCACCTCACTATGTTAAATGGAATCCATGAATCACTGCTCCGGTCACCTGATATATCCTTTGACTGGCACGGCAAGGCCATTATAAAGGGTCTAAATTATCTGGGACCATGGCACGAACTTTTCAGTCAGGGAGGGAAGGATTGAAGATACTGGTTACAGGAGGAGCGGGTTTTATCGGCTCCCACCTGGTTGATGCCTTAATTGAGCGGGGCAATGAAGTGGTGGTGGTGGATAACCTGTCCACCGGATGCCGAGAGAATGTCAATCCACAAACCAAGCTCTATGAGCTAAACATAGGTGACCAGGGGCTGGCGGAGGTCTTTGAGCGGGAAAGGCCGGATATTATATGCCATCACGCCGCGCAAATAGACCTCAGGAGATCGGTTACCGAGCCGCTCTTCGATGCCCAGGAGAACATTCTGGGCAGCCTCAATGTCATCGTTAACTCGGTTCACTACAGGGTGGCGAAGTTTATCTATGCCTCCTCAGGTGGGGCAATCTATGGCGAGCCACAGTCTTTGCCCGTTGACGAAAATCACCCCATAAATCCTGTCTCACAATACGGGGTCTCCAAGCATACCGTGGAGCACTACCTACACTTATATGCCCTCCAATATGGGATCAACTACGTGGTGCTCAGATACGCTAATGTTTATGGTGCCAGGCAGAACCCCTTTGGCGAGGCCGGGGTAGTCGCCATATTCGCTCGCCAGATGCTCGGAGGAAAGCAGCCCACCATATTCGGACCGGGTAATAAGACCCGGGACTATACCCACGTCTCCGATGTTGTAGCAGCCAATCTCCTGGCTACGGAGCGGGGGACAAATGCTATTTGCAATATTGGTACCGGAGTAGAGACCTCGGACCAGGAGATCTACGATGCCGTCGCTGAGGCAGTTGGATACGATGACCCCCCGCTTTACACCTCAGTTCGCCCTGGGGAGGTTCAACGTATGTGCCTCGACTGGAGCAGGGCAGAGCAGGAGCTGGGCTGGCGCCCCACGCTATCACTGAAGGAAGGGATCATTAAAACGGTGGGCTATTTCAAGGCGCAAGCGTAATAGCGATTACTACACAAAGATAGGTTAGAGTATAGTCTTTAACAGATTTACATAATATATGAGACTGCTGAATTAGTCTCAATCAAGCCCCTAATCCCCCCTATACTTGGGGGACTTTTTAATACCGGCAGCCCCACATCCCTGGCAGGAAGTATCGTACACCTCTTTTTCAGCTCTCTATAAACACATTTCGTATTCCCGCTTCAAAGAATATCGCTTCCATACAGTTCTAATCCGCGGTTTCTATTATGCCTAGTAAGTATAGCCCGTTAATAACCATACTCACTGCGATAGCAGCAAGCAACAGGCTAAATACCCGGGAGATCGCCTCTATTCCTCCCTGTCCCATGAACCTAATAATATGATTACTGAGTAGGAATATTAACCAAGCTATGAAGAGATTTAGAATAAATGAGATCACGACAATATATAGAGGGAATTGAGTTGCGAGGAGTAGTAATGTAGTAATCGTCGCTGGACCAACCGTTAAAGGCGTTCCGATCGGTACAATAGCTACCATTTCCTCTTTGATTAACTCTACCATCCGACCTGTTGTCATATACTTAATGGAAAGAACTAGCAGGATAAATCCACCTGCAATCGCAAAAGAGCCTATAGATATGTCCAGAACGTTCAATATAAATTGCCCAAAGAATAAAAAGGTAAAACCTACAAGGGCCGCAGTAATCATGGCAATATGAATCATCCTCTTTCTCTCAGGCGTGGACATATCCTCACTCGAAGAGATAACAAATGGCAAAGTCCCCAAAGCATCTATAACGATGAACAGGGGAATAAAAGTAAATATGAAGGATTCAGGATAGCTGTACACCATATATCATTCTCCTCCCATAGACTACCATATAACCAAATAAATAAAAATGGCCGAGAAATCGACTATCATCATCGGGGGAGGGCTGGCCAGCCTGTCTACCAAACACCTGAGGCATGCTGCAGATGACCCGAAAACCTGGTGAGCTTAGTGCTACTAGAAAGGCTCGCCGTGAGGCGAGCCCCTCGCTTAGTATTAAATTAACTCTATCCGGCGTATTAATACATCGTGATTCTCACCGGGGGATAATTATTGACCTTAACAAATAATGGTGAGCGCTGCTAGGCAACCTTTTGCTCTTTAACCGTTTCGCCCTTCTTTTCCTCTTTTTCGACCTTTGGCACCTCTGACCCCATCTTCCCCCGTCTGCTAATGAAAGTGCCTACGCCGGATATATTCTTCATGAAATAGCTTATCCCCTGAATTGAAAGCGCCACCCGTAATATCCCGCGCACATCCTCCGGGAAAAGGGTTATCTCGTAGTTCCAGTTAACCGGCTCCACGATAATGCCACGCATACAGACCTTGCCCTCTTCAAGTGCCAGATTACCCTTGCTCAGGTCGATAACCAGTTCACGCTCTCCTAGACCTTTTGACCAAAATCTCATTTTAAGTAGTCACCTCTATACTATTAGACTAACCCTCATGAACTGCGCTTGGCTTTTTTCCTTGGCTTCTCCTTGCCAGCTCGCCGCATAATAAATCTGTTATAACCAAAGGTCAATACAAACTTTGGGTTTTTGCCGAAAAGGCGTAATACCGGCGACGACAAGAGCATATGTAAAAGTCCCGGGATATCCTCCTTGGTAAATGTAAACTGGCAATCCCAGATGATCCCCTTGTCTCGCACAATTCCTTTAGCTTTTAGAGTTCCACCTTCCAGTTCCAAATCGGTTTTGAACCAGTCCGCAAATAATGCCTGTTTCCCTAGACCCCTCGACCACACTTTCATTTTACATAATCCGCAATATTACCCTATTGCCCTCCTTTTCATACCTTCTCACCGCCACAACAACCCCATAGATTGTACAGTATGCAATACGAGACGTCAACCTTACTGTAACTAGGATGCCGTATAAGGCGCCTCCGGCAGCTACATCATGGAATATCCGCCACTTGCGCTGAGTGTTTGGCCAGTGATAAAGTTGGCGGCATCCGATGCCAGAAATACCATTGCATTGCCGATGTCCTCTGATGTACCCAGTCGGCGCAGCGGGTAAGCCTTGATGATCTTTCCCTTTATCTCATCGGTGAAGAAACTACGAGAGAGCTTCCAACCACTTTCCTCACCATACTCATCTTCGGCCTTAGGGATGGTAACTCCGGGACATACGACGTTAAGCCGCACATTGTAGCGGCCAACCTCCCGGGCAACTGCCTTGGTAAATGCGATAACCGCGCCCTTAGTGCCCCCGTAGACTGCCTCTCGAAACTCACCGATGCGCCCCGCATCGGAGCCTGTGCTTAGGATGACACCCCTATTGCGCTCTATCATGTGGCCCAGCACCGCCTTGGTGCAGTTCAGCACGCTCCGATAGTTGATAGCTATTACCTTGTCCCAGAAATCTGGCGTTGTATCGATAAAGAGTTGCTGCAGGTCCCAGCCCACGTTATTTATCAGAACATCCACCGCACCGAATTCATCTATTGTCTTCTTAACCATCGCTTCCACATCAGCGTAGTCAGTGACATCAGTCTTCACTGCAATAGCCTTGCTTCCAAAGGTCTCGACTTCCTCTGCCACCTTGCCGGCCTGTTTTTCATCAAGGTCGGCGATCACGAGATTAGTGCCCTCTTTAGCAAAGCACAGGGTAATTCCGCGCCCGATATTAGACGCCCCACCAGTGATGATCACGGTCTTTCCCTTTAGTCCCAGTTCCATTTACAATCCTCCTTTTTTATCCTCTACTAGGTAAGATAGGACATAAAGCCTCTATCGCTTACCTATAGTGAGATTCCAGTATTTTGCCTTCTTCACCCGTTGGAAATCGGGCTTACGCAAGCAACTTACAACCATCAGTGGTACAGCCGTTCATATATTAATATGACGTCTACTATAACGTCTATCCCAAAGTCAAGGGCTAGCGTCGCGGTAACCCCAGCCCGATAGTGGCCATAATAGTACGCTGAATCTCGGGGGTACCCCCGGCGAAAAGGCAGCCAAGATTGTTTAGGTAGTTACCCGCCATCTCCCCATTGAACGGTGCCTTAATAGATTTCCAGGCCAACTGACCATAGAGTCCCATGATCTCAGTTCCCACGCGGGTAATCTCAAAGTTCATCTCATCACTGAACAGCTTGGACATCGAAGCCTGACAGGTAGGAACGAGCCCTTGCCCCTGCATCCACACTGTCCTATAAGTAAGGAGGCGTGCCACCTGAACACCGATAGCAAGATCAGCCAGCTTCTGACGCACTAGGGGGTCCCGCGCCAGGGGTTTACCGTTATAGCGCGCTCCCCTGGAAAAGGCCACCAGGTCATCGAGGGTACGTCGCATCGAGCCAGCGAGAGAAGCCAGCGTACCGCGCTCAAAGCTGAGCGTGGTCATCATTACCATCCAACCCTGGTTCTTCTCCCCCAGCAGGTTCTCTTTTGGAACGCGTACGTTATCGAAGTAGACCTCGCAGAAGCCATCGGCACCAACCATGTTGGTTATAGGGCGAACGGTAATCCCCGGGGTCTTCATATCGACCAGAAAAAAACTGAGCCCGCGGTGCTTGGGTGCCTCGGGGTCAGTCCTGGTCGTCATATAGCAAAGGTCACCGCGTAGACCGAAGCTTATCCACGTCTTCTGCCCGTTAACTATATAATAGTCCCCATCCTCCACTGCCGTAGTCTTAATTCCGGCAGAGTCGGAGCCAAAATCGGGCTCGGAGAAGCACTGGATCCACATCACTTCCCCCCGTGCTATGGATGGGAGAAAACGTTTCTTCTGCTCTTCTGTTCCGTGGGCGAGGATGGTAGGCCCCACGATCCCCGTTCCACCACCGTCCATGCGCGGTGCCCTGCCGTAGGCGGTCTCTTCATTGAAGATGAGATATTCAATATCAGAGCCCTCCAGGCCGCCATATTCCCGGGGCCACCAGATAGCGATCCAGCCCTTCTCACCCAGTTTCCTGGTGAACTTCCTGGTGAACTCCCACCCCTCATCCGTCTCCCCACCATGGAGCACCGCCCGTTCATGCGACTCAGGAAGCTCTCGCTTAAGGAAATCCTGGACCTCTCTGCGGAAGGCCTCTTCCTTATCGGTGAATCGAAAATCCAATTAATCTACCTTTCAATCAACCTATATATATATTAGTGAAAAAATGCACATATTGTCAAGGCCATTAGCAACTTGCAATGCTGTGCTTAATATGGTACTATTTCGTAACTAGTACTGGGTAAAATGATACACTTTTTAGGTATAGATATTGGCTCGGTTACCGCCAAGCTAGCGCTAATCGACGAGAACGGCGAGATAGCTGCGCTTGACACCGAGAAGATAACCGCCAGCCCGCAGGCTGCGGTAGCTTCGCTCATTACAAGGCTGAGCAAAAAAATCAATCTTGAAGAGATTGAGGGGGCTGGTGTATCCGGCTCGGGAAGGGCGGTAATACCCGGAGAGCTAAACTGGTCAGTGTACAGCAGTTCGCTATCGATCGCTTCAGGGCTACTCCATTCCCACCCCGACGTAAAAACCATCATCCAGATTGGCGGCCAGACCTCCCTGGTAATCGCGCTGGAGGACGGGCTGAGAAAGCCATGGAAGGTGGCATCAAACCCGCTTTGTGCAGCAGGAACCGGAAGGTTCCTTGACCAACAGGCATACCGGCTGGGCATCAGCATGGAGGATTTTGCCCGCCTAGCACAGCGGGTCGACGACACCATGCCGCGGATCGCTGCCAGATGCAGCGTTTTTGCCAAGACCGACCTTATCCACCTCCAGCAGAAGGGCGTGCCCCTGGGCACAATGCTCTGCGGGCTCTGTGACAGCATTGCCCGGGGGGTTACCTCACTAACCAGAGGGGCTCTGGAGGAGCCAATCTATTTTGTCGGTGGAGTTGCCGCCAATAGTGCAATAGTGGACTCCATAAATGAAATGCTCTCTTCCAGAAATGGGTATCGATTAAATGTAACTGTCCCCGAGAATTACCTGTATATTGAAGCTCTGGGTTCAGCCTTACTGGCAAAGGACTCCGGGAAGATTTCCAAGGTTACCTTGCTGCCAGTAACGGATACGAAGCAACGCTACTACCAAACGCCCAGGCTAGATAAAGTCACCCAGCAAGATCTGTGGGTCGCTCCTAAAATTGATAAGCCCTTTACCGGATACCTCGGGGTCGATATTGGCTCCACCAGCACCAAGGCGGTTATCCTTGACCAATCCGGCACAACGGTCATGGCAAAGAACTACCTCATGACCGCAGGAAAGCCTGTTGACGCCATCACCGAGGTCTTTAGAAACCTGCACCGTGATATCGGGGATAAGGCCAGGATAGCCGGGGTGGGCGTTACCGGATCCGGGCGATATCTGGTGGGCAGCTTCATCGGTGCCGACCTGATAAGAAATGAGATCACGGCGCAGACCAGGGCTGCCGTAGATATAGACCCCGAAGCGGATATCATCGAGGTTGGAGGTCAGGACTCGAAGCTGGTGATCAAGCGAAACGGCGTTGTCGTGGATTACCAGATGAACAAGTCATGCGCTGCGGGAACTGGAAGCTTTATCGATGAGCTAGCGGAGCAACTGGGTATTTCTGTAAATAACGGTGATTTCGCTGCTCTGGCTTTCCAGGCGCCTCATACCATCGATCTTGGATCACGATGCGCCGCCTTCATGGGGCAGGCCGTTTCCTCAGCCCAACAGGAAGGCGTATCCCTGGAGGTAATAACAGCCAGCCTTTCAAACTCTATTGCCGGTAATTATCTTTCCAAGGTGGTAGGGACGCGGAAACTGGGAGACAGTGTAATACTCACCGGAGCGGTATTCTACAATGACGCCATTGTCTCCGCCTTCAGGCAGGCACTCCAGGGGAAGAACCTGATTGTGCCGGAACACAAGGAGGTCAGCGGCGCAATAGGAGCAGCACTGCTGGCCAAGGAGGAAATGGAGGGTCAAAGCTCGATTTATGAAGCCAGCCGCATCGCTCAGAAAAATGAGGGGCTAGGGAAAGGGCAGCCATCGAAAGTTCCTACAAGCTCCAAATTTAAGGGGTTTCAAAAAGTCATTGAGAGCAATTATACCCTTAACACCTTCGTCTGCAAGATATGCGACAATAACTGTACCATAAGTCGCCTGGAGATGCCCGGCCAGCCACCCACCTTCTACGGCAGCCGGTGCGATCTCTTCGATAGTACCATTAAACAGGAGAGGCAGGAAACCCCCTTCGATGAACGGGAGAAGCTGCTATTCAAGGAATACCGAGAGAGTTCTGGATCCGGGCCCTCGGTAGGGGTCCCCCGGGCGCTAATTGTGTATGACTATGCACCACTCATTATCGCCTTCCTCAATGCCCTCGGCGCCAAGGTTGTCCTTTCGAGCAAGACCAACAATCAAATCATAGAGCAGGCTGCTGAGCTAAGCTATACCGATAGCTGTTTCCCCATCAAGCTGCTCCATGGCCATGCCGCAAGCCTCACTGATGTGGACTACATCCTCTATCCCAGCGCCATCCGGTTGGGATTAAAAGATGGTGATGAGGACCAAAAGTATAGCTGCCCCCTCGTCCAGGCATCCCCTTACATCATACGACAGGCTCTCGGCCTGGAAAAACGGCTGCTGGTGCCCACGATAGACTTCAGCATGGGAGACAGCGATGTTATTAAAAATTTTACCGAGGTCGCGGCCAAGATGGGTTTCAGCAGAGAGCGGGGAAGGAAGGCGGCCCTTGCCGGTATTGCAGCGCAGCGGGAGTTTGAGGCGGCAGAAGTAGAGGTGGGGAGGAAGATAATCGAGCGAATCCGCGAGAATAACCAGCTAGGCGTGGTAATGTTCGCCAGGTCCTATATGTCTCAGGACTCGGGGGCAAACCTGGGGATAGCGGAAAAGCTGGCCCAGCTTGGCGTCGTGCCTATACCCATCGACTTCCTGCCACTCGCTTCAGTGGACATCAAGGAGTACTCAGATCGTCCCTACTGGTTCTACGAGGGAAAGCACATCGCCGGCGCAGCGCTTACCGCCTCAGACCCGCGGCTATACGGGCTTGTACTGACAAACTTCGGCTGCGGACCCAACTCCTTCATAATCAAGATTGTCGAGGATATCATGGGGGGCAAGCCCCTGGGCCAGCTGGAGATCGATGAGCATGCCGCTGAGGCGGGCATCGTTACCCGCCTGGAGGCATTCGTCGATACCATTAGCGGCTTTGCCCGCAGCGGCAAGGAAACCCCTGGGTGGAATGCGAATGCCTACCGCTCAGCGCCAACATCGGTCAATTCGGGAAAGAGCATTCTCATGCCGAGGATGGCCCCGCATGCCGAGGTACTGGCCGCTACCATGCAGGCATTCGGGGTTAAGGCCACCGTGCTCCCCGAGTCGACAGAACAGTCCCTTCTCTACAGCACCAAGGTAACCTCAGGCACGGAATGCCTGCCCTACCGCGTAACCCTGGGCGATTTCATGATGTTCCTTCACGAGAACGGCCACGGCGAGGTTGACCTGAAGGCAGTTGAGGGGTTCATGGCCAGCGCCTTCGGGCCCTGCCGTTTCGGGAAATACGCTATAGAGCAGGTGAGGATATTCAGGGAGCTCGGGTTTGACCTTCCGATACGGACCACGGTTTCGAACAATGCCTATCGGGACCTGGGGCTGGGCATAGCCTTCGAGCGCCTGGCCTGGAAGGGAATTGTGGCCATGGATTACCTCCTGAGGCTCCTCTGGCGCACCCGCCCCTATGAGAAGTCAGCCGGAGTCGCAGATGAGCTATTCATAGAATACACCAACAGGATCGCCCAGCGGATGCGCCAGAAGTATGATCTCGGCGATATACTGCGGGATGCCACCTCTGAATATCACGCCCTGATCGACCTAGATAAGCCGAGAAGACCGCTAGTGGGCATCAACGGCGAGATATTCCTGCGCTCTAACCGGTTCAGCAATTGCGATCTGGCGAGAGAGTGCGAGAATGCTGGACTTGAGGTCATCATTTCCCCAATGGGGGAATGGATCAAGTACATGACCCACCGCAACATTGAGGATGGTATCAGGGAGAGGAAGCTGAAAAAGGTGGTTACCGGTTATATCAGGAAACGGCTGCAGGACCACGATGAGCACTCAGTAGCCATCAATTTCAATGGCCTTATCGATCCGCGGGAGCCCTCCACCAAGGAGATACTGGCATTCTCGTGTCAATACCTCTCTCCAAAGTGTGGCGGCGAGGCAGTGATCAGCATCGGAAGCGGAATCGACTGGATGGAGAACCCCGAGTTTGCCGGCGTGATCTCGGTAATGCCGCATGGTTGTATGCCCGGTGGAGTGGTGGCGGCAATGTCGGATAAGTTCAGTGAAATGTACGCTAAGCCCTGGATCAACCTTACCTATGACGGCACCCTGGAGAGCAATAATCTGGAGCGGATTAACAATTTCGCCGAAGTGCTCAGATTCTGCAGCAGCCCCCGACCCCGATAACGGACCGCGAGTTGTTTTTATTAACCCTTCCCTGACCCAAGTAACATTCATTTTTACCGTGGATCTATCGTTATCCAACATACCAATCGCCAGCGGTAACACCGGGTATAAAAATGTTGCATAATTACGCCAGCCTCGTCTGTCATTGCTACGGAAGCAGGAACCCGAAGACCGATCGGTCTGGATTCCCGCCTGCGCGGGAATGACATGTGCATAGAGTTCGTCCAGATATATCAGGGCTCTATTTTCGTAGCAGGATATTGTGAGCTTCTCGCAAGTGCAGTTTTATAATAGCTCCATAGCCCAAACCAGGGATAGATTAGAGAGCTACTCCAGCCTCTCAATAGCATCTACCACTTCATCTATGAGCCAATCAGGGCTGGAGGTCCCCGAGGTCACGCCCACCTTTTGAGCAGCCTTGAGCTCCGGCCAATAGCTATCTACCATGCGGGCTGACGAAACCAGTTTAGCATGCCCAAACTGGTTACACCTCTCCACCAGCCGGTTGCTATTGGAGCTTTGAGGGTCACCAACCACCACCACCAGGTCAGTGCTTGAAGCCAACAAGGCCGCCTCACGCGCCCTCCTCGCCACGTGCGGGCAAAGGGTTACCGCTATTTTTATCTCCTGGAATTTTTCCATCGAAGTCAAAACCTCGCTGACGAATGCCTGAACTTCATGCGGGAGCCTCGTAGTCTGAGAGAGGATAGCCAGGCGTTTTGGCAGCCTTCCCCTAAAGATACTGGAGACGGATAGACCTGCCTTGGACCTGGGCCCCGCCCAGTCGAGGAGCCCCTTAACCTCGGTGTGCTCCGGGTCACCGTAGACCACAACAAAGTAGCCTTCGCTAGCAAGCTGTGATGCCCTTCGCTGGGCTTTCCTGACCGTCGGGCAGGTGGTATCGATAAATTTCAGTCCCCTCCGCTGAAGCTCATGGTAAACTTGGGAAGGGGCACCGTGGGCGCTAATGGCAACAAGGCCTCGGACATCATCAAGGCTTTCTATCACCTCTATGCCCATAAACTCAAGCTTCCTGACCACGGCATCGTTGTGCACCAGCCTTCCCAGCGTGAAAACAGGGGCGATTTTGGCCGCCCTCCTGGTGGTCTCGACTGCCTTTCCAACGCCAGGGCAAAAGCCTAGTTCACCAGCTCTGGTAACCAATCTTGCCATTCTTCCCCCATGGTAGCCCTCTGCTGAATATCGATGCCGCTTACAAAGACGCCGGTCGCCGGCTGATTGCCGCTTTTCCCTCTACCTGATAGGCGCCTACTACTTGCAGATTCGAACCTGCGTATCAAGAGTCACGCTCCACAATAAAACGAGCTATCTCGCTAAGCTGACGCCTGGGCCAGGGGAAAAGCGATATCCCATTGAGTTCCTCCACGGCTGCATCACGATACCCAATGGCTAGACCATGGGCATAGCCCCTAGCAGCAACATCATCCAGAATTCCTACGACAGCGCGTACTCCCTCATCACTAATTGCCTCCTCCTGGTATATATCCACCAGTTCTCTCCTCGCCTTACCCTTTGCCTTCTCAAGTGCATATGCAATGGGAAGAGATTTCTTCCTGTGCCGAATATCGCTGCCCCAGGGCTTGCCCGTCTTCTTCTCATCACCCCATATACCGAGTATATCATCCCTGACCTGGAAGGCCAGCCCCAAATTCCTACCGAAGCGATAGAGCCCCCCTATCACATCCTCATCATCGCTTCCCAGCAACGCTCCCATCTCAAGCGAGCGGGCAATGAGGATTGCGGTCTTACTTTCTATCATTTCCAGATAATCACCCACCACGACATCGAATCGGCTCTCATAGCTAATGTCAAGGTACTGACCCTCGATGGTAGTGAGGCAAGCCTCGTACATTAGCCTGGTAGTAAGCAATTGCTTTACCGCCGGGACGCCACGCTGGGCAAGACCTATCAGGGCAAGGCCGGCTATAGTGGCCAGGGCGTCGCCGGCGTTTATTGCCTGGGGCTTTCCCCAGATGCTCCATACCGTTGGACGGTGACGCCTTTCCCTATCGTCATCCTGGACATCGTCGTGGATTAGAGAGAAGTTGTGCAGCAGTTCCATGCCTGCCGCCGCCGGCAGCGCCTTGTACCATGCTCCTCCTACCGCCTCGCAGGCAAGCAGGCATAGGGTCGGACGCAAAGCCTTCCCGGGTGAGGCCTCGATGGGATTACCCTGCTCATCCACCCAACCGAGGTGGTATCGCATCATATCATACAAAGGCGACTGTCGATCGTCCAACACCGCTCTCAGTTCGGTATTGATAGCAGCACGATATTTCTTGAAGGCAAAAGGCTCACTTACCTTTTGATCACCTGTCACGCCTGTCATCTCCTCTTTAGCAAGATGAGAAAAGGAGCTAGTAATCCTCCATGCTATGTCTTCAGCTTTTGGGTCAAACGTGTATCAGCTTCCGGGAGCTATGCTCCACAAAGTTATCTGGCAGGCCAGTGCAATGGGACATAACCTCAACCGGTTTGGGAGGATAAAGTTGTGGCGGCACGCCGCTTCCGAATCCTATAGCGAGTGCATTATCCTCGATTTTCATCAGTCTCTCTCCCATGTATACCTGCGCCAGAATTAGTTATTAGTCCAGAGGCTTGGCAAAGCGAGCATTAACGACAGCAGTATCAATGCCATCCGTTGTTAGCTGCTCCGTGGCGGCAATAATGGGTGCCGCCATGTTGGGGATGCTGCACAGACAGAGGTTAATGGAGTAGCCCTGGCATTTCCCGTCATCATCCCCGACAGGGGAACGAGAGCAGTGCTGAAGAAAAAAGCCGAATAACACACTAAGCCCCAATTACGAAACACCTAATAAGATTGTCCGGTGTTCAAGGACTCGGTGGGACAGTGATTCTGGAGCAGAGCCAGGTAATTGGCTCTAAAGCCATCCGGGTAATAGCCCTGAGGCCTTCATTCTTGCTGATATAGTCCGCCAGGGGTGGGCTGCTTGTATAGTAGAGGGAAACAGCCAGTCGTCCCGCCGCGTTGGTGAGCAGGTATTCGTCCCTGAACTGGCGCAGCACCTCTATATCCTCTGCCAGAGGTGTCCCGTAGGCTGCGGTGGCTATGAAGCACTCATATTTTTCTTCCAGCAGGACATCGTCGAACCACGCCTCTGGATTTGAAGCGTTTCCAATAGGAGTCATTTCTAGCTCAATAACAGCATAATATGCCGTCTCTGGACTATAGAAGTAGGCCATGTCTTTCTCCCAGACAGTCTGATTAGTCGATAAAAGAACGTTAGGTTGTAGCCTCAAAGCCATCGATTCAGCCAGCCAAAGAACATCGGATTCTACTGGTTCTCCATCCGAATCTTGAACCGTTACATTCAACGTGGCAGTAGATTCATTGGATTTGATATAACTCGAAAACCTATATAATGCGACTGCCTTTATACGCACGGTTTGCGTATAAGTACTATTAGCTCCATATATATACGCAGAATAGTTGCCTGAGTAAGCATCTGTGGTACGCCCCAGCGAGGTGCCCGTAGCCACCCAGTCACTCGGCGGGTCGGTAACATTCCCGGTTGGCTCTTCAAAGCCCGTGTTTTTTATTACATTTTCTGAGGTTACCTCAACCACCGGTACGCCGGTGCATGATGTTAAAAGCAATGGCATCACTATGACGAGAATGATGGCCGATACCAAAATCCCAAGGAAGCTTCTTTTCATTCCACCCCCTCCTAGCATTGTGATTCTATGTAGCTTTTCCTCCAGCCCGAAGGCCAAGAATAGTGCGTACTATCATAGCATAAAAAGTCAGTGCTGTCAACTTAATGTACTCGTCGGCTTTACACTATTTAGTGTAATAAAGGGTGGCCCTATACTATTTAGTATAATAATTGGTGTTATCGAGAGGAGGTGGGGGATTGAAAAGCACCCGCTGACCTCTGTAGGCTTTGAGTTAGAGAAACCAAAAGCAAAGGAGGTGATGGCGGATGCAAGAGAATTGTATCGCAGTATTCTTTAGGATTACCAGGGCTCTATATACTGTGGCAAAGGGAATTTAAGGACCATTTTGAGGTCACAGTGATCTATCAAAGGGATGGGGCTATCTGTCCCCCCGGTGCGGCGTGATAACCACTAAAGTGAAGGACAGGAGACGGCAGCGCAAGCAAGACAGGAGGTTAAGGGACAAAGTGGTGTTCCTGATGCTGACTAAGAGAAGATTTCGCTGCCTCTTCTGTGGCAAGGTATTCATCCCTGAACCGGCGCAGCACGTCTATTTCCCCTGCCATCGGAGTCCCATAGGCTGCGGTGGCGATGAACCAGCCCTCATCTTCCCCGGGTGCGGCAAGAGAATTAAAAATAATCTACGTACACACCCCTCGCCCGGAGCTCAGGGATATAGGTATAGATGGAGGCGTCGTTCAAGGGATTGAACCATGTAGTCACCGTATCCCCACTCCCCGAAATCCCTGGGTTGTCGACCAGAGGCTTTATGTCAGTTATCGGGTTATTGGAGATGTCGAGGTCATACAGGTTGGTGAAGTTAGACAGAATCGAGATGTCACTTATCTCGTTGCGTTGAATCCAGAGAAAATCCAGCTTTGTGAGGTTAGACAGAGCCGAGATATCGCTTATGTCGTTTAGGTAAAGCTCGAGGTGCACCAGGTTGGTGAGGTTAGATAGAGGCGAGATGTCACTTATTTGATTCGACCCAAGCCAGAGCCATGTCAGGCTGGTGAGATTAGACAGGGGCGATAGGTCACTTATCTGGTTCAGGGCAAGGGCGAGCAATGTCAGGCTCGTGCAGTGCTCCAGCCCTGTGAGGTCGGTAATGCCAGCTCCTGCGGCTGTAAGGGAAATAAGCCTATCAAGGTCAGACTGCAAAATGTCTCCCGTAGGCTTCCTTATAACCAGACGAATTTCCGCCTCAAGATTCGGGTCGGGGAAGCTTATTCCCCCACCAGCAGGGGTAGGGGTAGGAGTAGTTGTAGTAGCAGGTGTAGGTGTAGGTGTAGGAGTAGGAGTTGGTGTAGGTGTAGGTGTAGGTGTAGGTGTAGGCGTAGGCGTAGGCGTAGGCGTAGGTGTAGGAGTTGGAGTTGGAGTTGGAGTTGGTGTGGGTGTGGGTGTGGGTGTAGGCGTGGGCGTAGAGAAAAGAGAACATCCTGTAGTACCAATTACAGGAACCGCAATGATTGTAACGAGGCATATTGCTATTAATACTATGAGGATTCTCTTCATCTTCATTGACTCCCCAAATCCGCCTGGCTGTGCTTTCTGCTCTATTATACCACTATAGCAGTAACAAGCTTATGGATGGCCGTTACAAAGTGACTAGTATGCTTTTCGTAGCGAAGGCAGCATTAAATTAGATTACAAGGGCTATATAACAAAGGGGCCACCCATCATCGGGTATCCCCTGTAGTACGCCTGGCTGTGCTGTAGGGCTAAGGTGTGGAGACGATATAATAAACCTCCCCCAAATATTCCACAGCTACTCTCCTATCATACACAGACATGGTTTGACATAAGCCACCTTTGGCAAGCTCCGTAGCTAAATGGCCATTAGAAGGGGTTAACGCAAATAGCATTTATACAAGTGCCTGACCGCTGGCCACCCCGAGAGATACTGTACCTAAGTACATACTATGGAAGGCTTGTGCCCTAATCTCGCCAAATAGCCGCCGTGGCTTCCACTAACGAAGCTACAGGGTCAACCAAGAGCTCCCTGACTAAAGTCCTT
>Ga0307378_10005089_pt1 | contig 18443 bp, 15 predicted proteins | sample UN1MG_FD_202238 | JGI IMG/M metagenome (GOLD analysis project Ga0307378, IMG submission 202238) | Soil microbial communities from Risofladan, Vaasa, Finland - UN-1 | ecosystem: Environmental > Terrestrial > Soil > Coastal area > Acid sulfate soil | place: Finland: Risofladan, Vaasa | collected... | reverse complement strand
CCCGGCCCGGGGGTTTTGCGTCGGTCGGGAAGCCTTAGAGTTCCTCGCCGCTCTCGTCCTCAACCTCCTCAGCAACCGGGGCCGGCTCTTCCGCCACAGGCTCTTCCGCCACCGGCTCTTCCGCCACCGGCTCTTCCGCCACAGGCTCTTCCACCACCGGCTCTTCCACCACCGGCTCTTCCGCCACAGGCTCTTCCGCCACGGGCTCTTCCGCCACGGGCTCTTCTGCCACGGGCTCTTCCACCACCGGCTCTTCCACCACGGGCTCTTCCGCCGGGGCGGGTTCTTCCGCTACAGGTTCTTCCGCGGCGGGCTCTTCTGCCGTTGGCTCTTCAGCCACAGGCTCTTCGGCCGCAGGTTCTTCCATAGGCGCCGGCTCTTCCACCACGGGTTCTTCCGCCGGGGCCGTCGGCGCCGGTTCGGGTTCGCCCTTGCATCCGCCGACGACCAGCAAGGCCACACACAGACCACCCAACCACCACATGCGAAGATTCATCGCAATCCTTTCCCACGGGGCTCCTGTCAGGTCTTCGCCTGCCGCCCCGCCTGGCGAAGACCGCACCGCCCGGTGGGCCCCACGCAGGCCCTTCCAGTAGGCGGGCGACCCACCATTATAACCGCCGCCCGGCGGGTTCAACATCTTTCTGCCGCCAAGGCCGCCGCGAGAGGACCGAAAAGTAAGGCCGGACGTGCCGCTCCGCGCACATCCGGACGCGAGGCCGTCAGCCGAGGTCTTCCTCTCGCAGGCCGGCCATTTTCACGAGGTGATGCAGCAGCCCGGTCTTGAGCGGCTTAGAGCCGTGAACCGGCACGGAAAGCCGGACCACACTCCCCGGCTTGCCGTAGATGTGATGGCTTCCGTGAACTCGCAGGAGCGCCCATCCGTGGCGCTTAAGGATTTTGGCCAAGGCTTTCCCGGAGAGGGCTTTCATACGGCGATCTCAACGACGCGGTCCTTCTGGGTGACCTGAGGCGTTTGGACGTCCACCGAAAGGCACCCCTCGATGGCCTCGTAGAGGTTCTTCAGGAGTTCCTCGAACGTGTCGCCCTGGGTGGCGCAGCCGGGAATGGCCGGGACTTCGGCCCAGTATCCGCCCTCCGGCGCTTCGTGAACGATGACTTTGACTTTCATCGGACAAAAGCCTCGCTTTCACAGTTCCGTAGCCGGGCTGCCGTTCGGCAGCATCCGCGCGCGGCACCACGGCCGCCTGTCGCGAGCCCTTTTCCTACGGTACTTCAAGCGTATTCATTGCCACTGCCGTTGGCAAGGGGTTTTATGCCGCCCCCGCTTCCCCGTCGCCGCCCAAAGCGGCCGGACATGCCGCGCTGGGCGCGTCCGGCCGATGGGCTGCTCGTTTCGCCTGCGCTATTCCGCTAGCGGGGCTTCGGCCTCCTTCGGGGCCTCGGCGCCTTTCTCGGCGGCCGGTTCCGGCGCCGCCGGGACTTCCTCGACCGCCTCGGCCTTCGGTTCCTCGGCGGGCGGGTGCATTTTCTCTTTCTGCTCGGCTGTCAGGACCTCGGCCTCGATGCGGGCCATGAGCCGCTGCCCGATCTCCTCCTTGGCCTTGTGGATGTCCTTCTCATCGCCCTGGACGGCCATCATCTCCTTGGCCGCCTCGTTAGCCATCGCGCGGACCTGGGTCTTCTGCGCATCGTCCAGTTCGGCTTTCGCGTATCGCCGCATGAGGTTGCGGTACACGACGAAGCCTTCCCACGTCTCGCGCTGCTCCGGCGTCAGGCAGGCCAGGATTTTGGCCCGGTGCTCGATCTGGAGGGCTCTGAGTTCTTCCCTCAGGGCCTTCGTCTCCTCGCCGAGGCGCTGGACGGCCTCTTCGTCGCCGGCCTCCTTGGCGGCGGCCAGGTCTTTCTTCAGGGTGCCGGCCTTTTCTCTGCCGGCTTTCATGGCCTCATCCTTGGCGGTGAGGGCCGTGGCGAGCGCTTCCTTCTGGGCGTCGTCCAGGCCGCACTCGTTCGCCATAATGGCGTACTCGCCGCGAAGCGTGATCTCGGCCTTGGCGGGCGCCTCGCCGCAGCAGGCACCCTCTTCGACCGCCAACGCCGGCGCCGCCAGCGCCGCCGCTGCCCCAAGCCCCAACAGCCAACCTGTCCAGTGCCTCATGGTTCCCTTCTCCCCAGGGCCTTCCATTACGTCTTCGGTCGAGGCCCGCGACGCGAAGATCGCTCCCTTGGGCAAGGGGCCGCCCGGCCCCCCCCTGCTCTCTGGTAAGGAATTGGACACACTAACAGACCAAGAGGTGTCGGTCAAATGAATCCGGACTGCCCGGCGACGGCAAGGCGGGGGGCGCGCCGTAAGTCCCCCGGAAATAAAGGGTTACGTTTTCCCGGCAACCCTGGCGAAGCCGCTAGGACATCAACATCGAATCGCGCAGCGCCTCTTCGGCGGCGGGCAACTCGTCTTTCTTCAGTTTCGAGCGCAAGAGTTCCTCGCTCGCCTCCGGGGCGACTTCGGCAGGCGTCGCGCCGGGACGACGCACACGGGCCGTCAACTCCTCCAGCACCGCGACCCAGCGAAAGACAAAGTACGCCGCCCGCTCCGCCGTGTGGCCCGGCGGGACAAGGCTTGCCGCGTGAATCCGCCACACGCCCCGCTCCTCCTCAAGGTGAAGCGGGACGCGGCCGTTGGGCAAGTAAGCAAAGGCCAGGTCGCCGGTCCGCACGAGCGTGATGCCCATCGGCCAGTCGGCCTGGCGCGGCCAGAGGGCCACCCGCGCCCCCGGCGACTGCTGAAGCGACTCCCACCCCTCCGGGCCGTACGTCTCGACCACCGCATCGTGGAACGTCTGGGCCGCACGCACCGCCTGCTGCATCGCGATGGCCAGCACCAGGTCATCCTGCGACCCCGCGAAGCAGGAGAGGTACTGCGTCTGGTCGCCCGTGGCGAGGCCTTGGTGCCACCGCACCAGCAGGGCGCGCGGCCCGGAGGCGTCGGCCCCTCCGGCGGGCGCGCGGTCGGCCTCGCCGGGTGCGGCACATCCCGCCGCCAGCGCCAGCGCCAGGGCGGCTACGGTTCCGCCTCGACCGAATCGCATCATGGTTCGTCCCCTTTACCCGAATCGCACGGGCAGTGTACCCGACGGCGCGCCGCCCCGCCACGGCGCACTGTCTTCCGCCTCTTGGACGCCGCCGCCCGCCGCCGGTTCCGTTTTGCGCTTGTGCCGACGCGCCCGCGGCCTAGAATCGCGGGTGCCACGGTTTGCTTGTCAAACCGTGCGCCTGACACTTGCGGCACCGATTGACAAGCAATCGGTGGCACCCGAGGGAGGGAGTCCGCGCATGGCATGCGAGAAACGCATCGGCGTCCTGACGGGCGGCGGGGACTGTCCCGGCCTCAACGCCGTCATTCGCGCCGTCACCAAAACCCTCATCCACGAGGGTCGGGCCGAGGTCCTCGGTTTCCTGGACGGCTACGAGGGCCTCGTCCTCGACCGCACCATGCCCCTGGACTGGGACGCCGTCTCCAACATCCTGACGCTCGGCGGGACGATCCTCGGGACGAGCAACAAGGCCGACCCCTTCCGCTGGGCCGAGCCGTGCGGCGAGGGGGTCACGACTTCCGACCGCTCACGCGATGCGCTTGGCGTCTTCGAAAAGCACGGGCTCGACGGCCTGGTGGTGATCGGGGGCGACGGCTCGATGGCCATCGCGGGGCGCCTGGCCGCCCTGGGGATGCCGATCGTCGGCGTCCCCAAGACGATTGACAACGACGTCCGCGGCACGGACCTGACGTTCGGGTTCCAGAGCGCGGTGAATGTGGCGACGGATGCGCTGGACCGGTTGCACACGACGGCCAGCGCCCATCACCGCGTCATGGTGGCCGAGGTCATGGGCCGATACGCCGGCTGGCTGGCCCTCCACTCGGGCCTGGCCGGCGGCGCGGACGTTCTGCTCATCCCGGAGATTCCGTTCCGCTGGGACGCCGTTGCCGAGGTCTGCCGGCGGCGGTACGAGCGCGGCCGGCGGTTCAGCATCGTCTGCGTCGCCGAGGGCGCCAAGCCCGAAGGCGGCGAGGCGGTCGTCCGCTGCCGCGTTGAGACGAGCACCGACCCGGTGCGTCTGGGCGGCGTGGGGCATCTGGTCGCCCGCACGGTGGAGCAGATGACGGGCATCGAGGCCCGCGCGACGGTGCTGGGATATGTGCAGCGCGGCGGCCCGCCCTCGCCGTTCGACCGCGTCTTCGCCTCGAGCCTGGGCTACCGCGCGGGGAAGTTAGTCGAGGCCGGCCGGTGGGGGCGGATGGCGTCGTGGCAGAAGGGGGGGCTTACGGACGTGGCGCTGGAGGAGGCGGCGGGCGGATGCCGCCTCGTCCAGCCGGATGAGCCGCTCCTGGCCGTCGCACACGCGGTCGGGACGAGTTTCGGCGAGTAGAAACGGCGTCTCGGCGGCTTACGCGTCGCTCCTCGTCCAGTCGGTCCCGCCGCGTCCCGGCGCGCCGGGACCGCGGACGATCCGGCGGTACAGCGTGTCGCGTTCGACCGGCTCGCACCCCGCCGCCCGCGCCAGATGCTTGAGGTCCTCGACCGAGAGGGCCTGCGGCGTGCGGGCGCCGGCGGCGTGCGTAATCTCCTCCCGGACGACCGTCCCGTCCAAATCGTCCGCCCCGAAACGCAGGGCGACTTGGGCCAGGTCCGGCGTCAACATAATCCAGAACGCCTTGATGTGGTCGAAGTTGTCCAGCAAGAGCCGCGCAAGGGCCATCATCCGGAGGTCCTCGACGGCGGTCGGGCCGGCGAGCGTCCGGCCGTCGCGTGCGGCGTCTTGCGCCAGCGCCGTCCCCTCCGGATGAAAGGCGAGCGGGATGAACGCCTGGAAGCCGCCTGTTTCGTCCTGAAGGTCCCGCAGCGCCAGCAAGTGGTCCACGCGGTGCTCCAGTCGCTCCACGTGGCCGTAAAGCATCGTGGCGTTGGTCGCCAGATCCAAGCGGTGGGCCTGGCGATGGACGGCGAGCCAGGCGTCGGCATCCATCTTCCGCGGGCAGATGCGCCGGCGAACGTCGGGGTCGAAAATCTCGGCCCCGCCGCCCGGCAGCCCGGTCAGGCCCGCTTCCTTCAGGTGCGCGAGGGCCTCGGCGACGGTTGTGCCCGCCCGCCGTGCGGCATGTTCCACCTCCACGGCCGTCAGCGCCTGGATCGAGACCGCCGGGAACGCCTCGTGCAGCCGGCCGACCATCTCGATGCAGTAGTCGAGCCCCACGTCGGGATGCAGGCCGCCGACGACGTGGATTTCGGTGGCGCCGGCGGCGACGTCCGGCGCCGCACGCGCGACGACCTCCTCGGGCGCGAGGAGATAGGCGTCGGCGTCCGCCGGGTCGCGCGCAAAGGCGCACAGCGGGCAGCGATTGACGCAGACGTTCGTGTAGTTGACGTGGGTGTTGACGATGTAGTAGGCCGCGAGATCGTGCTTGCGCCGGCGCACCAGGTCCGCCAGGCGCCCGACGGCCAGGAGGTCGGTCGAGTCGGCCAGCGCAAGACCGTCGTCGCGCGCGAGGCGCTCGCCCGCCTCGACTTTCGCCGTGATGGCCTCCAGATCGCTCACGCGTGCACCCGCCCGAGGAGGATATCGGCAACGACCCCCGCGAGCCAGACCATGCTGACGGCGGCGTTCCAGGAGAGGAAGGCGCGAGGACCGCCCGCCTTCGCCCCTTGGGCTATGGCGGGCAAGCCCGCCGCGCGGGCGATAAGATGCCGATAGCCGAGAACAACGGCGATGAGGACCAGGGCCGCTTCGCTCGCGCGCCCCAGCACCGGCTGCGCACCCGCGGCGTCCACCACGAGTACCGCGGCCAGCAGCGCGAGGGCCGCCACGTGCGACGCCGCCGCCACGAGCCGCGCCCCCCGCACGCCCAGCCGCGCAGGGACGCTCTTCAGGCCTTCCCGCCGGTCGAAGGCGGCGTCGTGGACGGCATAGAGGATGTCGAACCCCGCCGTCCAGAAGAGGACCGCTGCACCCAGCACAATGGGCAACGTCTCGAGCGACGCCCGAAGCGCGATCCACGCGCCCACCGGCGCCAGGCCCAGGCAGAGGCCCAGGACCCCGTGCGCGAGAACGGTCCATCGCTTGGTCCAGGAATAGCCGACGAGGACGGCCAGGAACGCCGGAGCGAGAATCGCCGGCCACGGGTTTCCGCGCAGCGGCCGGAAGAGGGCCGCGCAGAGGAGGAACGCAGCGGCGGCGGCGAGCGAGAGCCCAAGGGCCGTCCCGCGCCGCAGCCTCCCTGCCGGGATCGCCCATTCGGCGGTGCGAGGATTGCGCGCATCGAGCGCTGCGTCGGCGACGCGGTTGAAGCCCATCGCCGCCGTCCGGGCCGTCACCATGCACGCCACCAGGAGCGCCAGCGACGCGGCGTCGGGGCACGGGGGATCGGCGAGCATCGCCGCTCCCAGGGCGAACGGCAGCGCAAAAAGGCTGTGCTCCAGGCGGATCGTCCGCCCGAACTCCAGGAATTGTCGCGCTAGCGCTCGAGGCATCCCGGCCACCGGACGTTCAGGTCGTGCTCGATGCCGATCCGTGCGAGCACCTTCGCCACGACGAAGTCCACCAGGTCGCCGACCGACCGCGGGCGATGGTAGAAGGCGGGCATGGCGGGGATGACGGCCGCCCCCGCCGACGCAAGGTGCGCCAGGTTCTCCAGGTCCACGGCGGTCATCGGCGTTTCCCTTGGCACGAGGACCAGGGGCCGCCCTTCCTTGAGGGCCACGCGGGCGGCGCGCTGCACCAGGTTCGACGCCAGGCCGTGCGCGATCGCCGCCGCCGTGTTCATCGTGCAGGGGATGATGACGACAGCCTCGGCATCGAACGAGCCCGAGGCGGGCGGCGCGTCGAGCCTCTCGGCCGGCGTGTAGGAAATGTGCGCGAGGATGCTTTTCGGCCAGAGGGGCGCAAAATCCGGCGCGTCGGCCGTGCCGGCCAAATCCGCCTCGTCGGCCAGGACGAGCCGCCCCGGTCGCGTGACGACCAGCGCGACCTCGCGCCCGGCGCGGACGGCCAGTTCGACGAACCGGACGGCGTAGGCGGCGCCCGAGGCGCCCGTGACGCCGACGACCAGGCGTCTAGCGGGCGGCGGGGGGCGGCTCGCGGAGTTGGGCTTCGACATAGGCGATCTTCTTTCCCACGGTGTCGGCGAGTGCGGCGACGTAGGGGTCCTGGGGGTTGCGCGCCCGTCGAAAGTCCAAGTCGGCCCGGACCCGGAGCAACTCGTCGCGCGCCTGCCGCAACGCGCCAGGATCCGAGTCGGCCCGGCCGATGAGGGCCTCGGCGGCGGCCAGGCGGGCCTGCATCGCACCGTCGGTGCCGGGATACGTTTCGGCCACGCGTTCCAATTGTTCGATGCGTTTGACCTCGGCGGCCTCGAACTTCGCCAGCCGATAGGCAATGTTGTCGGCCAGCGGGCCGTCGGGGTCCGCCGCCCGGGCTTCCAACAGCACCGGGCGGTAGGCGTTGGCGCCTTCGCGGGCGAGCGCCTCGAAGTAAAGGGCCATGGCCCGTCCGGCCGCCTCGGTCGGCCGGTGGTTCTCCTCCAGGACGGCCAGGTGCATCAGCACCCGCTGGCGGACGGTCTGGAGGCGGCTGGCGCGCTGCTTGACCTCGATGGCCGAGCCGACCGTCAGCAGGTCGCCCAGGACGCTGAAGTCGTCCAGGGGGTCCACGGTCGGCGTCTCAAGGTGGTCGGTCCGGGCGAGGGCCTCGCGGAAGTGGCGTTCGGCTTCGTTAAAGGCGCCGCGCGCGGCGGCATCGTCTCCGAGGTGAAGGCGGGCGTCCACGGCCCAGGGGCTGGCGGGGCGATTCCGGAGGATTCGGCGCCAGAGGTCGGGGGCGGCAGGCAGGTCCGGCGGGGCGTCGGACCCCAGACGCTCCAGATACTCGGCCAGGCGGGCGCGCACCTCGTCGGAGCGACGGCTCTCGGGGTACCGCGCGAGGAACGCTTCGTACGCCTCGGGCGGCGGGGCGCTCCATCCCGCCCGGGGCGACGCGAGAAAGCCGTAGCGCACCTCGTCCAATCCGACGAAGGCCACCAGCGCCATGATCGGCCCCGCCGCCAGGACCGCCACGAGCGCCCCCGGCCAGCGGACGTGCCAGTTGTCCGCCCATCCGACGGCGACAACGAGGGCGACCGCCGCCGCACTGAACGCCACAGCGGCCACCGGCACGACGACCAGCGCCCCCCGGAGCGCGGGGGCGAGCGTCTCCGGCTCGCTGCGTGCGGCCTCGACGAACCACCAGACTGCCACAGGCACAAGGGCCGCCAGGCCGCTCGCCAACTTGCTGTGCATCCGTAGCCGCTGTCCGGCGGCGATCCAGACGGCCAACGCGTGGATACCGATGAACACCGCCGCCGGCACGACCATCGCCGACAGCGTCGGGCCGGTCCCGACCGGCCCCACCAGCGCGATGATGAGCACCAGGAGCCAGCCCCCGCGCTTGCCGTACAGAATCCCCGTCAGGATGGGCACGGCGGCGAGCATCGCCAGCGCCGCCCCGATTACCAGGCCATAGGCCGGACACTCGACGATCGAAACCGGCCATGTCGCCCAGGCCCCGACGTCCATCACCGGCCGGACGAACGGGTCCGACGAGCCGGTCACCAGGGCCCGCAGGGCCCACGCCAGGCCGCCCGTCACCAGGACCGCGAGGCCCAGATACACGTTGGCCTCGGGCAGGTAGGCCCGGCCGCAGCGGTTGCAGACGTCGTCGCCGACCGCCGTCTCGAAGAAGAAACATTTGGCGCAATGCATGGCCCAAGTCCGTTTGAGCGTGGTTTTCGGCCGCCGAAGACGGCCGCGATGCCGCCCGGGAGCCTCTCGACGGCGACGGCCTCCAGGCCGGCGGCGCGCATCCGCTGGAGCGTCGCCTCGGCCGGGCCGAACGCCTCGACCGAGTCCACCAGGTGCCGGTAGCCGCCGCGGTCGGGGCCGGCCGCCCACCGAGCCAGCGTAGGCAGAACGCGGCGAAAGTAAAGGAGAAAGGCACGGGCCCGCAGTCCCCGCCCCTCGGGCGCGTGGAACTCGAGCACGACGACCCGCCCGCCCGGCCGGACAACGCGGACCATCTCCGCCAGCCCCTCCGCCGGGTCCTCCAGGTTCCTCAGGCCGAAGGCCGACGCCGCCGCGTCCACCGAGCCGTCGGCCAGGGGCAGGCGAAGGGCGTCGGCCAGGAGGACGGCGGCGCGGCCGGCGCGCATGGCATCGGCCAACTTGCGCCGAGCGCGGGCGAGCATGGGGGGCGAAAAATCGCACGCGACGATTCTCCGTCCCCGCCGCGCAAGAAGCGCGCGGGCGAGGTCGCCCGTTCCGCAGCAGACGTCGAGGACGGTTTTGGCCGTCCCGCACGCCCCGGCCGCACGCGAGCGCCAGCGATGGTCGAGGCCCGCCGACAGGAGATGGTTCAGAAAATCGTACCGCGGCGCGACGGCCGCGAAGATGCCGTGCACCCGCGCCGCGTGTTCTCCCGCGCGGTTATTCAAAGCCGTACTCCCGCCAGCGGCGCGTCACACGGGCGGCGGTGTCGGGGTCCGGGGCGAGCGGTTCGGGCCACGCCCGGCCGCCGACCTCTTGGGGGAGTTTGCGCGTGGCGTCGATGCCCAGTTTGCCGCCCTCCCCGCCCGACGGGGCCGCGTGGTCCAGGACGTCCGCCCGGCCGGTTTCCAGAACGGTGTCGCGGCGCGGGTCGGCCTCGGCCCCGACGCGCCACAGGACCTCCTCCGTGTCATGGACGTTGACCGATTCGTCCACGATGACGAGAAACTTCGTGTAGGCCAACTGGCCCATCCCCCAGAGCGCCCGCATCACCTCGCGGGCCTGGCCGGGACGGTGCTTACGGATGGAGACGAACGCCCAGTTGTGGAACACGCCGAAGAGCGGCAGAGCGAGGTCCACGACTTCCGGCACGACGGTGCGGATGACCGGCAGGAAGATCCGCTCCGTCGCCTTCGCCAGGTAGCAATCCTCCTTCGGAAACCGCCCGACGACCGTTGCCGGATAAACGGCGTCGGCGCGGTGCGTGACGGCCGAGACGCGCATCACGGGATACTCGTCGGCGGGGGTGTAGTAGCCGGTGTGGTCGCCGAAGGGGCCTTCGCGGGCGCGCTCGCCGCTTTCCACGGTTCCCTCGATGACGATTTCGGCGTCGGCGGGGACCACGAGCGCGACGGTCTTGCAGGGAACAACCGCGACCGCCTCGTCGCGGAGGAACCCCGCAAACACCAGTTCGTCCATGCCGTAGGGCAACGGAGCGGTGGCGACATACGTGAGGACGGGGTCGCCGCCGAGGGCGACGGCGACGGGCATGGCCCGGCCGCGTTCGGCCCAGGCGCGCCAGTTGCGGGCCCCGTCGTGGTCCGCGTGCCAGTGCATCCCGAGGCGCCGCGGGCCGAACACCTGGAGCCGATACATGCCGACATTTCTATTCTTCCCGTCGGGATCCGCCGTGTAAACCTGCGGAAGGGTGATGAACGGCCCGGCGTCGCCCGGCCAGGAGCGAAGGATCGGCAGGCGCGCGAGGCTGGCCTCGTCGCCCGTCCGGACCACTTCCTGGCAAGGGCCGGAGGGGACGGTCTTGGGGCGGAGGCGCGCGAGCTCCAGAAGTTTCGGCAGCGCCTTCATCTTGGCCGCCAGGCCGGCGCCGCCCGCCAGCGGGACCGAGGCCGCCAGGCGGCCGACGCGTTCGGCGATGGCCTCAAGGCTCTCCGCGCCGAGGGCCCAGGCCATTCGCTCCATCGAGCCGAAGGCGCCGACGAGGACGGGCATCGTGTGGCCGGCGACGTTCTCAAAGAGGGCGGCCGGTCCGCCGCGCGCGATGAGTCGGCCGGCGATTTCGGCGATCTCCAGGTCCGTCGAGACTTCGGCCCGGACGCGGACGAGTTGACCCGCGGCCTGGAGGCGGGCGATGAACGAGCGGAGGTCGCGCGGGGCCATTTACGGTTCCGGCGTTGTCGGGGCGCGGCCGGGGGGCGGGGGCGGGTTCCCCAGGTCGGGCGGCTTCTCGCCCAGGTGCGCCAGCAATTGGAACAGCAGGTTTCGCTTCACGAACACGTCGTACGCCAGTTCGTGCGGCAGGATGTAGGCGATCTCGGGTCCCGGCGGGACGTACTGCGTGCCCACGATCCTCCCCGTGTAATACATCAGCGGAATCTTCCCCTGGTCGAGCGTCCGGCTCCAGACCTGCGACCCGAGGCTCACCGACAGGTCCACGCCGAGCGTGTACTTGATGGTCCCGTCGGCATGCGAGACGCCGAACATGAAAATGTCGTATTGCTGGCCGTCGAAAATCATCCGGTTCTCGACGTCGCCGTTGGGTTGGTGCTCGAAGACGTTGCTCATGCGATTGAAGCGGTAGGTCGTCAGTCGCAGGCCGGGCAGCAGGGCCGTGATGTAATCCGGTGCGCCGGGCCCTTCCAGCAGGCCGTCCGTCAGGACGGTTTCCCCCCGGCCGAGAGGCACGGATCCCTCGGCCAGTTCCTGCGTCAGCACCTCGGTGTGCGTGAACCGGCCGAACACCTGCATCCCCGGGAAGGTGCGGTCAATGAACGGCTTGAGGTTCTCGCCCATGGCCAGGTCACGAGCGGTATAGGCGACGGAGAGAACGGGCGGTTCCTCGGCGAAGTCGAGGAGGAGTTTGCCGGCGACCTTTCCCTCGTTCAGGTCGCATTCAAAATGCGGGACGTCGAACCGCCGGTCGCCGAGGCGCCACTCGGTCGCCAGCCCGAGCAGCGTGTACCGGGCGCCCAGTTCCTTGACGCTGAGGGTGACCTCGCCGAGTTGGATATCGCCCGAGATGCGGGCCCGCGCCAGCAGTTGCCGGACGGACCGGGCCAGCCTCGCCGACGTTTCCTCGACCGGCACGATCGCGGCGGCCTCGCCCCCGGCCGAAGGCCCGGATGCCCGCGCCGACAGACGCTCGCTGGTTTCCTCCACCAGCGTCTGCACCTCTTCCAGGGCGACCGTCTTGCCGCGGATGAACACCGACCCCTGGGGCGCGCCCCCCGGGTCGGTGACGTAGGCGACGAGCGTGACGTCGGTCCGCCCGGCCGCGAGATGCAGCCCGTCCGTTGCGAGGCGCGCTCCGTCGTAGGAGATCGGGCCGTCCAGCCCGATCCGCCGGTCCAGCCACATCAGGGCCGCCTCGCGGAAGGAGACCTCGCATCGTTCCAGGGCGCCGCCGCAGGAGTCCGCCGCCGCCGACAGGTCGAACGTCACGCCGCCGGTCGGCTGAAGGTCCGCCACACGCGCCGGAAACAGCGCCGCCACCGCGGCCATGTCGGGGACCCGGCCCTTGGCGCGCAGGAGCCAGGCGCTCGGCGCCGCCAGCCGACGAAGACGCGGGTCGTCGTAAAAGAGCCGACCCGAGGCCTGGATCTCGCCGTCGGCCAGGCGGACCGAGAGGCCTTCCAGGACGATTTCGCCCGGCACCTGTCCGAAGCGCAGGTCGAGGGCGACGGTGGCCGGCACGCCGGCCGGCTTGGCGATCCCGGCGCGCCGGGACTGGAGGATTCGGCAATCGGTGGCGCTGGCGTCGAGGTGGACGGCGCCGGCGAGCGGCGTCCCCCGGAAGGTCGCGCCCAGGGCGGTCACCCCTTCCAGGTTGCACCAGTCATACAGCGGGCGCAGGCAGGGCACCGCCTCGCGCAGGGCCGCCTCGTGTTCCACGGTCGCCTGGACATCGAGCGCCGCGTTCGTGACGAGGGCCTCGGCCTGTTCGAGGCTGCCCAGGGCCGACAGGGTTTCCGGCGCGAGCAGGCGGACTTGGCCGTCCAGGCGCATCGCCGACCGGCCGAGCCGGCCTTCGGCCTTCGTCTCGCAGAGGAAGGCAGGCGCATTCTCCGACTCGGGCGCCGGCATGATCTCGGCCGAGGCCCGGACCTCCAGCGCCATGCCGCGCGCCTTCATCAAGGCCCCCTCGAAGCGGACGTCGGCGTCCGTCAGGTCGGCCGACGCCGCCAGGCTGAGGTTCTTCGGCACGGCGATGAGGCGAAGGGTGGCTTGCGCGCTTCCCTTCAGCCGGCCGGCCACACGCTGCGCCAGCACGGGCACAAGCGGAAGCGCCTGGCCCAGGTCCTGGGCCTCGGCCGTCACGTCCACCCGCGCCACCGGTCCGACGACGTCCGCGGTGAAGGATCGGCCGTCGGGGTTGGCCTCAGCGGTTGTCACGGCGAAGCGCAATTGGCTTTGTCCGGCGATGGTGACCTCGGCGCCCGGCAGGGCGAGGACGGCCCGGCCTTTGAGGAGTCCGGCCTCGCCGGCCGGTCCCGGCGCGCCGGGAGGCGTCCACCGGCCTGTCAGGCGGGCGCGGGCGTCGCGGCCGGCGGGCTTCACAAAATAGTCCCCCGCGCGGACCGCGGCCGCGCCCAAGTCCGCTTCCACCATTCCTTCCAACCGACCCTCGCGCAGGGCCAAGTCCACGGCGATCGCGGCCGAACCCGAAACGGGCGCGGCCTCGCCGCTGAAACGGTCCGGATAGAGAATCGCGCCGACCGACTCAATGCCTTCAACCGACACCGTGCCGCTGAAGCGCCCGGTCGCGGACGTCTCGCCCTCGATCGGGGCGCGCCACTCGGCCTGTCCGGCCCAGGCGACGGCGGCCTTGTCAATCCGCAGGCGAAGGGTCTCGAGCGACGCGCGGCCGAGGTCGTTCGCCACGACGGCCGACCCCTCCAGCCGCGCCGTCATCCCGACCGGCTTGGCCTCTCTGCGGGCGCTTGCGAAGCCCGCCTGGGTCAGGTCGGCCGAGAACGTCGCGACCAAGGCGGTCTGCCCCTCCCGCGTCTGGGGCGCCAGGACGAGGCGGGCCTCGGCCTGGCCGGCGGTCTCGGCGCCGCCGAGGACGCGGCGAAGGAGCGGCGCCTGGGCCGCCAGCGCCCCGAGGTCGGCTACGGTCGCGCTCGCTTCCAGCGACGCATCGGCGAGGCTCCAGGCGCCGCCGGGGGCAGGCAGGGGCAATCGCCCCGCAAGCGACAGCCGGGCCGAGTCGCTCCGCACGGTTGCCCGGCGAAGCGCCGGCGCGGCGCCATCGCGTGCGGCGTCGGCCTCGAAATCCAGGACGAGCCCCTGGTTGACTTCCTTGCGCACGACGCCCGGCCAGATCGCGCGCGTATCCTTCAGGTCCAGCGTTCCGGTCAGGCGCAGACCGTCCGGCGTCCCTGCCAGACGCACCACGAGGCCCGCGCTGCCGTCGAGGCGCTCGAACCGTTCGGCCAGCCGCGCCAGCGGCGCGATGGTTTGGACCAGCGGCCCCCAGGCGAGTGTCGTCCGGGCCACGAGGTCGGCCTCGCGGATCTCCGAACCGACGATCCGGACCCGTCCGCCCTCCAGGTGCAGGTTGATCCCCGGGGCTGAGAACTTCACAAGGTCCACGTCGAGGGGAGCGTCGGCGGCCGACCGGCGGACCTGGAACCCGAGGACGACCTGCGGGATCGTGGCATCCTCTCCCAGGTCGGCCAGGGCGAGGTCCCGCCCCTCGACCGCACCTTCCACCTGCCAGGCTTCCGGGCCGAACGTCGCGGACAGGCGGCCGGAGGTTCGGCTCAGGAGGCGCGCCAGACGCGCATCCGCCTGGACCATGCCCAGGGCTTCGGACCAGGCGACGTCTTCCCACTCGGCCTTGAGGCTGCCGCTGAGCCGACTGCGATCCGCGAAGTCGGCCGTGTTGGTGGTGGCCGTGAAGACGATCCGGCCGGGCTTCGCCCCGGCGACTTGGGCGGCGAAGGTCGCGTAGCCCTGGCCCGTGGTCACCAGTTCCCCCAGGCTCGCCTGGACGCCCGTCAGCTGGACGGTGCGTCCGAGCGCGCGGTTCTCCACGTGGACCGTCGCGTCCAGGACCTGGACGTTTCGGGCGCGCAGTCCTCCCGATGCATCGGGACCGGAACCGCCGAGATCCTCGACGTTCCACCGGCCCTGGCGGTCCACGGTGAGCCAGACCTCCAGGCCCCGGATGCGCAGGGCCTGGAGCGGCACGTCGGCGCCCGCGGCCGCGCGGGCTGTGTCCAGCGGGCTGAAGCGGACATCGAGCCGCTCCGCCCGCGCCAGAAGCGCTTCGCCTTCCCCCTCGCGCCGGCCGACCTCCAGCCCCGTCACCAGCAACCCCCGTCCCCAGCGGAAGTCGGCCGAGGCGACCCGGACCGGCCGGCCGCCGAAACGTTTCGACAGCGCCGCCTCGACCTGTCGGCGGACGGCAATGGAGGGAAGCAGGAGGGGAACGAGGACAGCGGCCAGGACAAGGAAGGCGAGGACCCCCATCCCGATGAGCAGAATCCTGCGCCATCGGCGGGGCGTCGGCCCCTCGACCATGCTCGGGGCCGCCCTGAGCCTGTCGCCCCTCGAACCTGCTCGGGGCGACCCAGAGTGTGTCGAAGGGTCGAAGGGCGGTGTCGGATTGCGGGTCTCGACCATGCCAGGAGGTTCCCTGCGTCCGCTTTGCGGGCCCTATCATATCGCCGGCCGGGCCCGAGGGAAAGGTTGCGCCCGCCCGAATCGCCGCGGTCAGCCCGTGACGTCCGGCACGAGGAAATGGGCGACCTCGGTCGCGCGGACGGCCTTGCGGCCCGCCAAGGCGGGCGGAGGGTCGGAATCCACCAGGACGCCCCACCCGCGCCCGTCCTCCGGCACAAGGCCGTGTGAGCCGCGAACGCCTTCCGCCGAGAGCGGGATCGTCTTGGCGGCCGGCTCGATGAAAAGTTCCGCCGCGTCGAAGCCGGGCTTGGCATGGATGTCCACGGTCCGGGCGAAAGGCGGGGCCTTGGAGTCGTCGAGCCACCAATAATAGGTAAAGTGCGCGTCACTCTGGGCCAGGAGCACCAGTTCCCCGCTCCGCACGTGGTCGAGTCCGACCGCGCTTTGCGCCTCTCGGTCGAGCACCGCCGCCACGCCGTCCAGGCGCTCCAGCACCGCTCGGGCGCGGCGGACGTCGCGCTCCAGGTCCTCGGTGGCGGGGAAATAAATGTGCGCAACCTGGTTATCCACCAGGGCGAAGGCGCGTGAGTCGCCGCAGTGGAGATACTCGGCGCCGGCCACTTCGCGGAGGGCGAGCATGCCCACCTCGCGCAAGGCCCGGTTCGGCGCGACCGGCCGCGCGACCGGCACGAAGGAATATTCGCTGAGGACGATTCGGCGAGCGCCGTCCTCCTCGGCGGCGGCAAGGAGCGGCGCGAGGAGCGCGTCGAGTTCCCGCGCGGCAGCGCGGTGCGCGTCGCTAGCCGGCCCGGCGCGGTGGCCGCTGTAGTCGAGGTGCGGAAGGTACACGAGCGCGAGGTCCGGGCGCTCGGTCCGCCAGACCTCCAGGGCGGCGTCGGCGATCCATCGGCTCGACCCGATGCCTGCCATGGGGCCCCAGTAGTGCATCAGGTTGAACGGGCCGCGCGGACAGCCTGGCGCCAGCGCCGATTCGCCCGCCACGAGCCGCGCGTAAAGGTCCGCCGGCCGCGACCAGCAATCCTGCACCAGTTCGCCGCGCGGCCCGTGGACCGGCTTGGGCGTCAGGACGAGGTCGGCCGTGCCGTACAGGCTCTGCTGCCAGAAGAGCATGGCCGTCTTCGGCCGCTTGCCCTTCGGCGCAAGTTCCCAGACGCGCGGCGCCAGGACGAGCCGGGCCGATTGTTCCCAGAACCGCACCTCGGCGGTGTCGTGGAAGTAGAGGCCGTTGGCGGTGATGCCGTGGCGCGCCGGCGGCTCGCCGGTCGTAAGCGTTGCCTGCATCGGGCAGGTTGTCGCGGGGAGGATCGGCTCGAGGGCGGCGCACGCGCCGCGTCCGGCCAATCGCGCAAGCGCCGGCATCTGGGAGACGAGTTCGGCTCCGAGGCCCGCCGCGTTGATGAGGAGCGTCCGTTTCATCCGTCGTATCCTTCGGCCCAAGGAAGGTGCATCCTATCGCCTGCGGTCGCGCCGGGCAACGGCCAAACGCCGCCACTTCTCGCTTGACCCCCGCCTTCGGGGGGCTACAATCCCTCCTCCCACCCAGCGGGGGCCGGGACCAAACAAGGGGAACGAGCCTTGGCCGAACCGAAACCCAACATCCTTACGCCCCAGGAAAAGAGCGAGGGCTGGCGGCTCCTGTTCGACGGGAAGACGACCGCCGGATGGGTCGGCTGGAAAAAGGATGCGATGCCGGTCGGCTGGCAGGTTGCCGACGGGACGCTGGCGCGCATCGAGCCCGCCGGCGACATCGTCACGGTGGAACGCTTCGCGGACTTCGAACTCGCCATGGAGTGGAAGATCTCCGAGGCCGGGAACTCCGGCATCTTCTTCCGCGTCGCCGACGAGTATGACGCCGTCTGGCAGAGCGGCCACGAGATGCAGATTATTGACAACGACCGCCACCCCGACGGCCGAAACCCCCTGACGATGGTCAACTCCTGCTACGACCTCTACGCACCGCTCGACCACAAGGACTGGTGCGTGCCGGTCGGCCGGTGGAACCGGGTGCGCATCGTGGCCGACGGCAATCGCATCGAGTATTGGTGCAACGGGACAAAGGTCGTCGCGTACGAGGTCCGAAGCCCTGACTGGACGAAGCGCGTGGCGGGGAGCAAGTTCGCGCAGTGGCCCGACTTCGGCCTGGTCCCCTCCGGCCGGATCGCCCTTCAGGACCACGGCGACCTGGTGTGGTTCCGCAACATCAAGATCCGGGCGCTCTGACAGGTCGCCCGACGGCGCCAGGAGGGCCGGCCGGTGCCGATAGAGTTTTCACCCGCACACTGGGACTGCATCAAGGCGGATTACCACGCCTGGTGGGAGGGCCGGCTCCAGCGCCCGCTCATTCCCGTGCACGTGGTCGGCCGCGACCCGGGGCGTCCCCGGCCGGACATCAAACCGGCGCAGCAAATGGCCGGCGTGGACTTCGCCATACCCCCCGATGCGGTCGTGGACCTCTGGGACTGGCAGTTGTCGTGCGCGGAGTACCTGGGCGACGCGTTCCCCTGGGTCTGGCCGAACTTCGGCCCGGGAGTCATCGCGGCCTTCCTGGGCGCGCGGCCGGAGCCGGCGCCCGACACGGTCTGGTTCCACGCTCCCGGCGAGAAAGAGTGCGCCGACCTGGCGCTGGAGCCGGACCTCGACCATCCCTGGTACCGCCGCATCCACAGCATCATGGAAGCCGCGGGGCGCCGCTGGAAGGGCCTGGTGCAGGTCGCCATGACCGACTTGGGCGGCAACCTGGACATCCTCTCGACGTTTCGCCCGGGCCAGCGCCTCCTGCTGGACCTCTACGACCACCCTCAGGAGGTCAAGCGCCTGACGTGGGAGGCCCACGAGGCGTGGTGGCGGTGCTTCGAGGCCCTGGACGCGGTCCTCCGGCCGACCAACCCCGGCTGGAGCCAGGATTTTGCATCTACGCGGCCTTAGCATCATGAATCAGTGTCCGAATCATGTTGAGGATGATCTTGCCTTGGACCCACAGGCGAACCCGGGGAAGGGTGCGGACCCAATTGGGCAACGGCGCCA
>Ga0307378_10005087_pt1 | contig 18450 bp, 18 predicted proteins | sample UN1MG_FD_202238 | JGI IMG/M metagenome (GOLD analysis project Ga0307378, IMG submission 202238) | Soil microbial communities from Risofladan, Vaasa, Finland - UN-1 | ecosystem: Environmental > Terrestrial > Soil > Coastal area > Acid sulfate soil | place: Finland: Risofladan, Vaasa | collected... | reverse complement strand
TGCCGGTCGGATGACGCCTTTCCTGCCACTTTTGCCTCCTCACATCTGTGGCAGGATAACACTCCTCAATCAACGTGTCTCTAGCGTTATGAACACGGATAATGGTCCGTTTAGGTAAGACGATCCCTTTAAAAATACACTCAAGTACCCGCCAATGCACAGGTACTATGCGCGGCATCTTGTAGCCGACTTTACCACGCTCAGGGGTAACTGCACATTAAGGTAGTTGGGCTCTATTTTAAGCGGGGCAACCCCCATCGGGGTGTCTTCTTTATGGAATACCTTAAATCCGCATTCTTTTAACGCTTCGTCAAGCGTGTTTCTTTCATAACACGACTCAATAAACAACTGAATCATGTCAACAAGGTTCCTTTTCGCTTCTTTTTCGTCGCCTCCCTGCGCGAAAAGGTCTAATACGGGACAGCATGCAACCGTCCATTTGGCCTTTTTTGTCACAACGTAGGGCAAACGCCAAGTAATGCGAGTTCCTGGAAACACTAGCGCCTCCTCTTCTATCCACACACAACTTAGACGGATTTATCTAATTTGTCAACCCCCTACTGGCCTGATTTTTTGGCCTACGGTAGTAAAGCCGCCCACCTTCGGACCGCAGCATAATCTGTGCCATCGTGTAATACGATACAACTTCCCGCCAATTCCTTCACTCCGCCTTGTTGAACCACCCGATCTTATCGCCGGGGTCGTAGGCCAGGTCCTTGTCGGAGAAGCAGCAAATCTCGTCCGTCGGGCCGTAGGCCAGGTCCTTGTCGGAGAAGTGCGACCGTCCTTCATCCTCGCAGGGCACCGAGGCGCGGAGCGTGACCGTCTCGAAGGTGATGGACAGCGGCCCGTAGCCGCTGGTTCTTCCGCCGAGCTGCTGCATGATGCCCGTGGTGGACGACACCCGACAGAGGTAGTTTTCCAACACGTCGGAGTGGGGGTAGAAGTACACCCGGCCGCCGACGTTGACGATGCGGGCAATGCGCCGCCGATCTATCGCGGAGAGGTAGGCGTAGTGAACGGTGAAGACGCCGCGGTAGCCGACGATGCTCTCGGAGACGGTCCGGGAGGCGTCCGCCGCCGCGTTGACTATCTTCTCCGGCACCCAATCCTCGTCCAGCCGGGTAAACCCGAACTCCGGGAAGGTGAGGTCGGGGATGCCCATCGCTCCGCCGGAGAAACTGACCTTGGGCCGCAACTTGCCGCCCGAATCCGTGTCGCCCCAGGGCATCAATCCTCCACTAAAAAAGCCATCCCTAAGATGGCGCCTCATCGTAAAAACATACAATTTTATTCTATCGCTTGCGTAAACCTACTCCTTGGATCCTATTTTGTTTTCCTTCTGTCACCTTTCTTGTTAAAAACTCTTCTGTAAATTGATAATCTAAACTTTTTGTAAAACCTATTTTACGTAATAGCGATTCAAAAGATACACAAAAACTCCCATACTCAAGCAGACATGCAGCAATAACGGCTGGTCCATCAGAAGTACAAATTCTACACTCCTCAGGTAATTTCCCTGCTTTAACCAAAGCTAATATTTCAATTTCGCCTTGTTCAACCGATTGTAATAGAACATTATCAAAAATGTCGACAATATCTTGTAATTCCTGAAGATTAGGGTCTATTTGTGTGCATTTACCGAATTCACTCTTTGATATACTGATCCTTTTACTGTCTATTATAAAAAAAGATGCCTCTTCAATGATTGTACTAGTAACGACAATATTGAATTTATCTGCAAGGGGTTTCCATGCATTAAGTTTAAATGCTTCGATTATAATATTAGCATCTAAAGCTAGATGTTGTATCGCTGCCATTAATAATCCCCAGGTTATAACCGTATTCTCTTACTACATCTTCAACCTCTGGTATAGACGTTTGGAGATAGCGAGCTAATTGACCTTTTGCAAGCCTACCAATATTATGCGCAGTGATCGCTAATTGAACAAACCTATCAGGAAAATCGGGGGGCTGCAGCCAATCACCAACGCGCTCCGATTTATCTTGGGCTTTGAAATACCTATCTTGGAGGGCGCTCAAGATGTCTTTTCGCTTTAGGAGACCAATATTTACAAAGCGCCAAAGTAAAGCTGAAGTCGAAACCTCAAAATCACGTGCAATATTAATCAAATCGAGATAGGAGATACTATCATTTCGTATTCTAGATGCGAATTCACTTCTAATCTCTTCCTCAGGTAACAATAAGGTCGAGGCGAAGACATCAGCTAATTTTTCAAGCTGATCATGCCAATCTGGATCGTTGTCTGCTTGTTTAATAAAAGACTCCCATGTGATCAAATGAAATAATTCATGTGCTAAATCGTAATTACGTCTCCACGGAGAATCTTCACTATTTATTAAAATTGCAGGACCAAAATCTGTGATGGTTGCACATGCCGATTTATCCATACCTCTTTTAAACCAAATCTTTATATTATAAATTTGCTCGAGTATGCTGCAAAGAACCCGCGCGGGCCGCGCACCTAATTGAAACAATTTACGTGTTTGGTTACCTAGTTTATCCGCCCAAGCATAGTCTTCCCTAGTATGGGTGATATTAATTTCTTCTTGATAGAGCTGTGATGCTGGTTTTTTATCAAGCAAAGTTTCTAGATGACGATATTGTTCACACTTCTGAATAAAGTATGCCCCGACTTTACCAAGGCTACCCACCTCACATCGTTCATCGCCCCTGTATAAAAGAGCCGGTTTACCTTTAGATTTGTCAATTTTTAAAAAGAAAACAGGATCTTTAAAAAGGGCATTCGCTAATTTATTTAATTCACTAGCCTTTAACGCTCTTTTTCCCTGCTCTATATCAGAAATAATCTGAGCAGAGCCAACTCCTATTTCTTTAGCCAGATCCCCTTGCGTTATTCCTACATCGGTCCGGACTTCCTTAATGCGCAAACCGATATCTTTATCAATGCTGCTGCTCAAGCTACGCATATTCCCTCCTAACTACCTGCTCTAGTTTACACGTAATTACAGAAAAAATCAAGAAAATCTTGAATCAAAATCACGTTAATGTCATAAATGCATGATAATATTTCTTTTATGTACCATCCTCTAACTCCAGAGCGAACCGCGTCGCCGCCTCGCCGAAGTTCAATCGCGGCTCGATTCCCACCACGACCCCGCAGCCGTCGTCGGGCGAGGTCGCCCCGGCGAGCCCGAGTCTCAACCCATCGCCGGTCTCGATGTCCAGCCGCAACCCGGCCAGCGTCACATCGGCCCGGCTGCCGCGGTTGCTCTTAGCCATATAGAGAAGGTTCGCCAGCAGGCGTGCCCAACCCGCCGAGGTCACCAGCGGCGCGCTGAAGCTCTCGTTGTCGGTGAGCCTCGTGGCGGAGAGCACCCCAGCCGTCTCCTCGCCGCCCGGCCAACCGACGGTCACCGCCGGCGCCGCCCGCTGCCAGGCCCCCGGCTCCTGGTAGTCCAGCACTTCCTCGGGGGGGACGGTGGTTCTCCCCCGCCGCCAGCCCCTCGGGACGAAGTGGATCACCCCGCTGCCGTCCACCCAGAAGATGCACCCGAGCGCCAGGGCCACCTCGGCCAGGCAGGAGGCCAGGCCCTTCCCGGCCCACCCGGAGCGGTCGCCGACGTTGAGCGAGTGGTTCACCGAAAGCTGGTAGGGGTAGTTCCCGCCGCCTTCGGCCACGCCGTAGACGGTTGTGGGGGACACCGCCGCCGGAATCACCAGGGGTGAAGCGGTCCCCGAGGCTTGGTAGTGGACCTCGCCGTGCCCGACCACGGAGCCGGAATAAGACCGCAGCTCCTTCCCCCGGGTGTAGTAGACGGTGGAGCCGACCGTGGTCATCTCGGTGAACCGCAGCGACGCATCCCAGTAAGAATAGGCGACGGTCAACTCCAGCCCGACGTACCGCCGGGAGAGCGCCAGGATGCAGTCTCCCGTTTCGTAGAGTTCGTCGGTATCCACGGTGAAGGAAACCGGGGAATCGCCCAGCTTCACCGTGATGAGCGCCGGGTCGGGGAAGGCGTTCGAGAGGGAGAGCGTCGCCCGTTGGTTCTCCGGGTCGTCCTCGGCGGTGAGTTCCTCGGTCACGTCCTCGCGGCCGAAGTCGAGCGGGGCGCCCCAGGTATCCGTAATGAGGTCGTAGGCCCGGAAGTAGGTACGGATTTCGCGGGCCTCGGCCTCGACCTGGAGGGTCGGCGGGCCGTCGAATTGATCTCCATACCCGGAGTCGTACTCCTCGATACCCTTGGTGTGAGTGCTTTCCAGCGGGCTGAGAAGCTCGATAATCCGATCTTCCGGGCGTAAAGCCCCGTTCGAGCAATCCAAAGGCGGGCTCACCGTGAGCCTGGTCACCATATCTGCATTTATCCACTCGATGTCGGTGATGGTCCGGGGTAGCGGCGCGTAGGGGAGGTGTTTGGGCTTTTTCGGCCACAAACGGATGCGGTCCCCGACCTTGATGTCATCCATGAGATAGGCACCGACCTCGACGATGGAATGGCCCATGTTGAAGACGAATCCGTCCTGCTCCCAATCAACGTAAGCCCGGGTGACGGGGGCGCCCTCCAGGGTGACGAATCGCTGGGTGGTCCGGGTGTAGCCGACGTAAGCCTTCCCATTTAAATGAGCCAGGCTCGTCGGGGTGTAGTGGTAGTAGGCGTTCGGGTCGTCGTTGATCGTCCAGCCCCCGAGGCTGGTCAAGTCCCAGAGGGGATAAGACTTACGCACCCGGCTGAGGACCAGCCTGGTCAGCGGCGCCGTGTGGTTGTAGGACCCGGGCATCCCATCCTCTCGGGCGAATATCACCAAAGCCTCGGAATCACCCAGGCGGGCCATTCGCACGGAATGTGCGCGGCTGGGAAACCCCGCTATCAACCACCGTGTTCCCGCGGTCAAATCCCGGTAGTAAAGCCTCTCATATTCATTGGTATTGTTGTCCGCCAGGGGTCCCAGGGGATTGGTCAGGGTGGAGATGTCCACGTCGTCCTCGGCGGTAAAGATTTTATCACCCGCCGAGGTAAAGACTACCGAGGGGCGGCGTTGCGCCCGGGTGAAGGAAATCTCGAAGGCTGATACCTTCTCGGGCTCCGGGGGGCCGGAATAATTCCTGCGGCTTCCGCCGTGATTTATGAAGGCATAGTATCCAGCCGGCAAGGTACATGGGAGCTTGCCCGCATTTTCGGCGTAGGGCAACCCACTGCCGACATCGTAGACCCAATCGTCTCCGTCGGGGCTGAACCGCGGGATGTAGTAGGCCAAAGGCCCCGGCATCCGGTAGGCCGTCACGTCGGCGGGCCTCCGGTTGCTTTCGGTGAACTCCACACCGACGGCGGTTTCCTCGGGGAGGAAGAGATTACGACCGTACATGAGCGGGTTTTCCGACGCGTATTCACGATGGATACCCGGCTTGCCTAGCACGCGAGAGAAATCCCGGGCGAATGCCCGGTAGATGTGGGTATCTTCACCTAATGTAAACTCCGCGTCGAAAACGGTTGGACCGGGCGCGTAGTCCTTTTCCACCGGCCCGGCCAGGCCGATGGCGTTCCCCTTGTAGATGAATAAATCGCCCGCGCCCACTGGCTTTGGCAGCCGCCATTCCGCCGCCCTAGACTTTATCCGCGCCATTCCCGCGTTCCACAGCTTGAACGGCTCGGTGTAAACGGTGTAATGTACCGGCGGGGCGACAATGTGCGGGGTGAATCCCGACAGGTCGGCCTTGATGATGTAGCCGGGGGCGGTCGCGGCCGCGTCGGGGAGGGGGAGATTCACGCCGTAAACATCGGTCCCGTCCACCCAAATGGTCTCTATCTGCCGCGTCGGGTTGAGCGGAATGGGCCAGGGGGGGACGGCCAGCTCGTAGCTCGCCCCCGTCGAGGGTGAATAGCCGAAGATGCTCTCTCCGGCTCCGCACAGGAGCAACCCGTGAACCGGCCACCAGGCCAGGCCCCGGATTTGGACCGTGGCGTCCACCCCACCCGGCCGGGGGTGGTGGGTGACGTAGGGGGTCGTCGCCGAGATACCGGTCCCGTGGAAATCGCCCACGGTCAAGTCCATCTCGGCGGCCAATTCCCGAATCACCGCGTCGTAGCGCGCGGGCTCGGTGGAGATGAGGATGGGCGCCGACGGCTGTAATTCGTTCCCCGCCTTCAGAAGGTCGTGGACGGTGAGATCGAGGGTGTCCCCGGCCCTGAGCTTGGTCAGCCGCGCCAGCTCCACCACCCGCCCGCGGAAAGCCGGGGTCGCGCCGACGGGCGCCATGCCGCTCGTCGCCTCGCGGAAGGAAAGGCGGAAGTCTATCCGCCCCGCTTCGAGTACCCGACGGATGGTCACGCCCAACCCCTCGAGGAGCGGGACGATGACCCGGGCGCGAACCTGGTCGCAGATGATCTCGCCGGTCTTGGCCTCCACGCGCCAGGAGGGCACGACGAAGCCCTCGACGGCGGTGGTGATGTCCACCCACGCGCCGGAGTCGAGGCGGATTTCCACGGTCTGAGCTGGGGCGTTGATCCGTTCCATTTTTACCTTGACAATCCGGAAAAACCGGACTATATTACTTTGTGGCTCGCAAGTCCTGGTCCTCTGTTGCTCGGTGCGCCTTCCAAACGGAGGGCGCTCCTACTTGACATGGAGGTCGCCCTGTATTAATCTTTCCTTCGGCCGCTGCGGGAAGTCAAGCCTGGTGCCCTAATGTGAGCGACCGTCTAAGGAGGACGAGCAGCAGGGCTGAGACCAGGTTGCGAGCTTGGTTATCGGGTTCGATTCCCGCGTCCTCCGCCCGTCCTCCACTGCACCCTTCGGGGTGCTTTTTTATAGCCCCCGCCCGGCGGCGCCGGCGTCGGCCTGCTGGTTGTAGGCGTCCAGCTTATCCAGCGAGCCGATGACCGGGGCGTAGTGGAAGTGCTGGACGGTGGTCGTGCGCAAAACCGGCCCGTCTCCCCCGGTCGCGGAAGGGGCCGCGCCGTGGACGTCGGCCAGCAGTCCCGCCATTCCCGCCAGACCGCCCTCGAGGGCGCGGTGGAGGCTCGCCTCGGGAAGGACGTACTCCGGTCCCCCCTCACCCAGGAGGGCCAGGGTGGGCGAGCTGACGAAGCCGCCCCCGGCGAAGGGCAGGATGAGCTCCAGCAGGTCGCCGAAGAACCCCAGCTTCGAGGTCACGAGGCTGGACATGAGGCCGAAGAGCCCCGAGAAGAGGTCGCCGAACCCGAGCTTCAGGTCGCCGAAGAGGTCGGTGGTGACGCCGACGACGGTCTTCGTCAGGCCCTCCTCGAAGGCGGTCAGGCCTCGATCCAGGTCCCCGTCGGCCCCGGAACGACCCCCTCGGTCGGTGGAGCCCAGCTTCTCGGCCGATTTTTCGAGCTTTTCCGCCGCCCGCTCCACGGCCTGGGCGCTGCGGCGCAGGGCGTCGGAATCCTGTTCAAACGCGCGATTCAAGGCTGCTCCTCGGTGGGGTGTTCCGCCAAAGTGCCCTCTCCCCGGCCCGCCGCAGGTCCGCCATCAGGCGGGAGTAGGCGACGGCCCGGCGCACGGGCCAGCGGAAGAGGACCCTCTCGATGGTGGTTCCGGCGAACCGGGCGACGGCGGCCAGCTTTTCCACGAGACCTACTCCCGAACCGGGGTCGCCGGTCGCGGGGCTTTTTTTTTAACCGCGCTCGAAGCCGATTGCAGGTAACCCTCCAAAAACGAGCGCAGCTCCGCGGGGGTGTGGTCGGCGGCGAACCGGGCGAGCTCGGCCTCGGCCAGGGGACGCTGGGTCAGCGCGGCCAGCTCGGCGGGGCTCTCCTGGTGCAGGACGACCCACAACAGGTACAGGGCGCGCTCGGTCGCGGTGAGCTCGTAGGGCAGGCGCCCGGACGCGACCCGCTCCAGGAGAACGTAGGCGTAGCAGGTGGGCTCGGGGTAAAGCCGACCGCCGATTTCGACACTCCCCGGGGGCAGCAGCTCCTCGGGCTCCACCGCGTCTTGGACGTCCGCGTCCTCGCCGTCCAGCTCAGCGCCGGCCAGGCGGAAGAGCTCCCGGTCCTTCGATTCGCGCTTCATCTAAGCCGTCTCCCGCGGTGGCAGGTAGAAGACAACGTCGCCGGGCTGGTCGTTGTGGGCGGTGAAGGAGAGGGTAAATCCGCCCAGGCCGTCCGCCGGAGCGCCGAAGCGGAACTCCCCGGTCCGGCAGCAGTCGGCCAGGTACACTGCGAAACGGGCCTCGGGCGCCCGACCTTCTATCAGGTCGTGGCCGCGGAGCACGCCGTAGAGCGAGAACTTTTTGGGGATGTCCTCGGGGCCGACCACGAGCCGGTCCCCGGCGTTCGGGTCCAGACGGAGGTACGAGAGGCGGACCTCCGCGCCCGCGTCGGCGGCGGAGAAGGTCAGGGTGTCGCCGTCAATCGCGTACTCCCCGGAAGCGGGATCATCCTCGACCCTCTGGAAGGAGCGCCCCGCGGCGTCCTTCACCGTCTCGGACAGCGCCACGTTGTCGTCGTGCTCCAGAGTGACCGTGCGGGGCCCCTCCTCGGGGACGACCGCCTCCTCGTCGAGCACCTCCAGCACGCGCCCCGTGGAGCTCTGGCCGCCGAGGACGACCCCGAGCGTGGCCGCGTCCAGGGCCTTGAAGGCGATCTCGCCCCGCCAGTTGACCCCGACGGGCACGGTGTACGAGCTCCAGCGCTCCCCCGCGGGGAAGCTCTTGGTCTCCAGCTCGTTGGTGAGCTTGAACTCCTGCACGCCGCCGTAGACGAGGCCGGTGGTCACGTCCACGATGCAGCCCTTGCCCGTGAGCACGGTGGAAGGCATCGGTCGGTCCTTTCTTCAACGGGGGGCGACGACCGCCAGGGCGACCTCGATCGTCGCGTGGTGGTAGGCGGGCCGGGGCGGGGTCACCAGGGAGGTGCGCCAGTACCGCGCCGTCAGGCTTTCCAGACTGAGCCACTCCTCGGCGGTGTGGCCGGAAATCTCGCTCTCCCCGTAGGTGTAGGCGTAGGGCAGGCCATCCTCCGCCGCCCGGGAGAGGAGGCGCCACAGGGAGGCGCAGCGGGAGGTCAGGTCCCAGATGAGGTCCTCGTCGCCGAGCTTACTCAGGCTCAGGGTGACCTCCAGCTCGACGAGGGCGCGGGAACCGTCGAGGAGCTCCACTCCCTGCGGTGAAATGGAGACCAGGCCCGCGGCGGGCAGCTCGGCCGATCGGTGCAGGAGCCCCGGGTCGTAGGTGACGCGGGCGCCGGTGAAGAGCCCCGCGGCCAGGGCGCCGACGACCATGGAGTGGTGCCGGGCGAGGTCTACCATGACCCCTCCCCGCCGGGGAACCGCCCGAAGCGGGAGAGGCCCGGGTGGTCCGGGTCGTCGTGGAAGAAGGCGACATCGCCGCGCCGGGGACCCAGCTCCACGCCCAGCAGCGCCGGATCGCGGAGGAGCAGGGCGACGAGTGTCTCGTAATCGTCGCGGAAGCGCTCCGCGCGCCCGTCCTCGGTCCCGGCCCCGGCCCGGCCGTAGTAGACGACCAGCACCTCGGCCGCCGCCCGATAGAGGCAAATCCGCCCCACGAGCGCCGGAACCGGGTCGAAGGGCAGCAGGGCGAAATGGGGCGAGAGCCGGGTGTCTATCTCGGAGGAGGCGTAGTCCAGGTACCCGGCGAGGGTTTCGTCCTCCACCGCGGCGAAGGCGTCGCCCAGAAATTCGCGCAGCTCGCTGACTTGGGCGTAGGCCAAGGTCCCTCCTCGGATGAATGCATGAGTGCGGGGTGGACCCACGGTCCACCCGTGAGCCGCTAAGACTCGGTGCCGTCGCTGGCGTAGGCCAGCTGGGGGAAGGTGTAGCCGGCGTTGTAGCGCTGGCGGGTGCCGAAGGCGTAGAGGTCGTTGCGGAAGACCACGTCCCCGGTGGCCGGGTCGGTCTGGGCGGTGAGCTCCAGCTCGGTGCGCCGCTGGAAGACGAGCGGCTTCAAGGGCTCGGTCGTCTGCAACAGGTACCAGGCGGTCTCGCTGGTGAGGTAGGGGTTGAGCGCCACGTCGAAGAGTCCGGCCAGGGGGTTGTTCTCCGGGTCACCCGCGGAGTAGTGGGGGTGCTGGGTCAGCTCCAGGGCGGTGAAGTAGAGCGCCGGCGGGACCATGAGGGTGGTGTTCTGTTTGGAAACCACGTTCCCCCAGGGGGCGCCGTCGGAGCGCAGCATCCCCATCAGCGCCGAGAAGCCGCCCCGCAGCGACTCCGTGTCCAGAAGCGCGTCGGTGTAGTTGCCGAAGGAGCCGCCCGAGTCCAGGGGGTGGGAGTCGGAGAAGAAGGCCTCGCCGTCGTAGCAGGCGTCGGTGAAGGCGGCCTCGAGCACCTCGGTCACGAGGCGCGCCTGGTGCTCGGCGGCGCGCTGGGCCGCGGCGGTGATGGCCAGGCCGATCTGGCCCGACTGGTCGTCCTCCACGGCGGAGCGATCCAGGTAGAAGCCGAACTCCCAGGTCTTGTTGCGGATGGAGTAGCGCTCGGCCACGCCCTGGTTGATCACCCGGTCGCCGATCCACTCCCGCACGTCGCCCAGCAGGCGCAGCCAGTCGTAGTACTCCTCGGCGGCACCCGACGAGACCACGGTGGTGTAGCGCTGCCAGCCGGTGTCCCGGAGCTCGTGGTAGGCGCGGAAAAATTCGGTGCGCACGACCCCCTCGAGCATCTTCGGGGAGAGGTCGCTGGCGGTGGTGAAGGGCATCGGATCCTCCTTGTGGGGGTTAAGCCGGGGCGCAGTCGCCGGCGTCGAAGCGGAGACGGACGTGGCCGGAGTCGCTCACGGATACGACGAGCCCGGCGTAGACCTCGTTCTCGGTGGAGAGCGCCACGGTCTCGTCGTCGGAGCAGAAGGCGCTGGCGCCCACGTCTCCGGCGGCGGCGCCGGACTTGGCGACCACGATGGAGCCCTGGGTCACCACGACGACCTCGGTGTCGCCGTCGAAGCCCGAGGAGTTGTCGCCTGAGTCCCGGGCCACGCCCACGAAGCGCAGGCCGGCGGTGTCGGCGGCGGGGACGAGGTAGCCGCTCGCGTCGAGGCAGACCAGCGCACCCTTGTAGACCGTCGTCTGCGCGGCGACGGGGAAGGGGAGCTGCCAGCCAGCGGCGAAGCGCTCGTCGTAACGGTTGGTTGTCAGAGCCATGGGAACCTCCAGGTTACCGGTAATCGGGTTTTTCTTTCGAGTTTTTCTCTCCCCGTGAGAGATTCATTTACTCACGGGATTTAGGGTGAGAGCCACCAGATTCCCCCTCCACTTTCTGGAGGGAGGCGTACCTATGCGTCAGGGTGAGGGCCAGGATAACGGTCCCCCTCTCCCCGTGGGAGCGGCGCGCCGACGGGCCGGGGTGAGGGGTGAAAAAATGGGCGGGCTATAGAGCCCCCAAAAGACAACTCGTAGGGCGGCAACTCCGTGTGCCGCTTTTTCTGCGGTGAGGGACGGAATGCGGGCGGGTGTGGACACCCGCCCCTACGTCCATTCGTCGCATATCACACCCGTAGGGGCGACCGTCCACAGTCGCCCGCATGTCCCCTCTCCCTCCCAGGGAGAGGCTAGCCTACGGGTTAGGGTGAGGGTCGAGGCCGGGAACGTGAAAGCGGCCGCAGCGGGGACTAAAGTCCCCGCCCTACATTCAGGTTGGCGCTATCCCCCCTGTCCGGCGGTGTTCTCCAGGTAGTAGGCCAGGGCCGCCGGCTCCAGTCCGAAGCGCCGTGCCACGGACTCCAGCTCGGGGTCGGCCCCCTCGCGGCGCGCGGAAACGGTCAGGGCGCCGGGTCTCACCCGCGGCCGGTCGTAGCTGGCCAGAAACCGCTCCCGGTCGTCGTCGCCGGGAAGGCCCGCGGCGAGCTCCAACACGTCGGCGCGCCGGTCCGGGGAGAGGCGCCCGCGGGCGACGAGCCCATCCACCATCTCCTCCAGCCGCCGGAGACGCTCAGCGTCCAGGTAGCTGGAAAGCTCGTGGTTCTTCCTGCGACTGGCCGCCAGCTCCACCGCCAGCTCCCGCACCCCGGTGAGGGTGACGAAGGGCTCCTGGCGCCGGATGTGCGGCTCGGTGACCAGGCTCACCTCGAGAATGGCGTCCTCCCAGTAGTTGCCCGCATCGTCGGCCAGGGGCCCCAGGGCCAGGGAGGTGTGGCGGATGGTCCCGCCCTCGATGAGCCCGCCCACCTCGGGCCGGGTGATGACGAGAATGGCGTAGAGCCGCTCGCCGTCGTCGGAGAGCTCCAGGTCCTCCACCCATCCGGCGTTGTCCGTGGGCTCGGAGCCGTGGTTCAGGGGGACGGGGATCTGTATACCGGCCTCCCGCGCCTGGCGGAAGACCTCCACCCAGGCCGCCAGCCGCTCCGGGGTGAACTCCAGCTCGCCGTCGGGATGCTGGAACGTCCCGGCCCGGGCGATTTCCTTGCGGAACCGGGGGGGGCTGTCCTCCCCGTTCGGGGGAAGGGGGTCGAAGGGATTGGGCATCATCCTCCTTAGAAAAACCGCGCGGTTTGTGCGAAAATTGCTCCACGGGCCCATCGGCGGCCCGCCTACGGGTTAGGGTGAGGGGTTAAAACGGGCGGGTGTGGACACCCGCCCCTACGAACAATCGCGAATCAAATCCGTAGGGGCGACCGTCCACGGTCGCCCGCGATTTCCCTCTCCCTGTGAGAAAGGGTTAGGGTGAGGGCTGCCTAATAAAACACGGACCTACCGGTCGGTCGGCCCCTACTAAGTGTTGAAGACGGCGAAGGTTATCCCGTCGGCGGCGGAGCGGCTTTCCTGGGGGTGACGGAGAGGCCAAGCTCCTCGGCTATCTGCTCCACGGCGAGGTTTATTTCCCCGCGACGGATGAGCTCGACCAGGAGCTCCTTGTAGAGCGTCCTGTGGGAGCCAGACAGTGTGGCGATGACCAGGCTCGGCCTCGCCCCGGGGCGACCGATGAGCCCGGCCAGCGGCTCCAGGAGACCCGTCGAAATCTGCTCCGCCAGCTCCCGGGCGATGCCGTCCAGGGTCAGAAGGAACGTGTTCACCTGCTCGGAGACGAGGGCCAGGCTGCCCCGGTCGCCGTCCTGATACAGCGCCTTCTCGGGGACGAAGAGGCTCGTGACGAGCATGCGGGAGAGGTAGCCGACCCAGTCCAGGAGGGGGCCGACGTCGGCCGCACCCTGGAGCAGCTCGATCTCCCAGCCGGGCTGCCCGGTCTCGACGGGCTGGGGCAGGGCCACGGCGGGGTGCTCGGAGTTGATCCGCTTGGCGAGCTCGAGGGCACGAGTTTCGTTCGCCGGTGCAGACTTCCCCTCGCTGTCCACGGTGAGCTCGGCGGGGTAGCGCACGACGGCTGGCGGCAGGGCGTGCCGCTCCAGCCAGCGGTTGCCGTAGACCACGGCGTAGGTGAGCGCCTGCCAGAAGGGCCAGGCCGGGGTGAGGTGGCTCTCGCCCCAGGGGTCGCCGAACTCCCCGGCGTGTACCAGCCAGAGGGACTTCTCCGCGTCGAGGTCCACGGTGCCGTCGGCGCCTCGCCATCTCAATCCGGCAACCCGACCTTCATCATCCAGAAGCGCCTCGATGGTCCCGGGGTCCAGGGCGCGGGTCTCGATCAGGCGCACCCCGTCCTCGGCGTCGTAGACGAGCTCGAACCCGGCGTAGCCGAAGTCCAACGAGGTGAGCGCCTGGCTCATAAGGCGTCGCCAGAGGGGGCGGAGCTGCTCGGCCAGCTCCCTGGCCAAACCCTCGTCCGGGTCCTTCACGTCCCACTCGGCGCTGATGATGGGGCCCTTGATGACGTTCAGGCAGGCGGCCACCAGGCCGTGGCGGCGCATCCGCCGCAGTATAGCCAGGCTCGGCGAACCCGAGGACATGGGAGTAGGACGGATATTGACGGAACGCGGCCGGCCCATCCGCGGGGCGGCCAGCTTCTTCACCTTGCGGCGGAAGAGGGGCAAGGGTCCTCCCGGGGGGTTAATCCAATCCAAGGGCGGCGGCGAGGGGGTCGTCGCCGAACCCGAAACTCTGATCGGCCAGGGAGGGGGGTTGGGTGACGAACCCCCTCCCCGCGGCCAACTCGCAGGCGTAGCCCAGGGCGTCCACCAGGTCGTCGTGGCTCCCGTGGGGGAAGGCCAGAAGCTCCTCCTCCAGGGGGCCCGGTTCCGGCGGGAGCCAGAGCCTCCCCCCGGACAGCCAGGCGGCCGGGCCGCTGGCGCGCAAATCCTTCCCGCCCCGGGGCTTCATGGCGACCACGGGAACGCGCCGCTTGCGCAGCTCCTGGACCACGGCGAGCTGATAGGCCACGGACTCGACGCCCACCACCACGGGCCGGTGGCGCCGGTTCATCTCGACGATGGTTTCGAGCTGGGCGGCGAAATCCAGCCGGAACCGCGTCGCCTCGAGGACGTGCCAGTCGCCGTCGGACGCGACGCCCAGGACGACGATGGCGCAGAAATCGCCGCCGCCCAGGGCCAGGTCCACGCCGACGACCGTAGCCACGGAAGGGGGCGGGCCGCCGGTGCGTCGGCGGAGCCACTCGGGGCGAAAAAAGGTCCCCGAGGCGAGGCTCGGGTCGTTTAAATATTGCAGGGCGAAGGCCACCGGCCCCATCTCACGCCGTCGCTCCTCCAATTTTTCCAGGGGCCAGCGGTCGGGCAGCAGCGGCGAGCCGTCGGGCAGGATTGCCGAGCGGCCGGTCCCGTTGACCGGCACGCCCCGGGCCAGCGCCGCGCCGTAGAGGTCCAGGGGGTGGTGCCGGGTGCCGACGAGGTGCAGAAAGGCCCCCGGCAGGAGCGTGGGGGCGAGGATGTTGGAAAACCAGTCGCGGAGCCGTTCCCGGACACGCTGGGTGGCCGAGGTGCGCTGAGCGACGAGGTCGTCGGCGACGACGCCGTCGTGGTGGCGACCCACCAGTCCCTGTCCGCTCCCGACGGCGGCCAGGGTCGGCTCTTTCCGCCGCCCGCGGCGCTTCAAGTAAATCGAATCCCGCGTGAACCGCAGGACGGGCGGGCCGTCGAAGAGCCACGCTACCTCGTCGCGCGCGAGAACCGAGGCCAGCTCGGCCAGAATCAGCCGGGCCTGGCGGCCGGTTTCCGAGGCGACCAGGTAGGCCCCCTCGGGGTCGAAGAGCGCCCGGTGGGCTAGAAAACCCACGGTGACCACGGTGGTCTTGAAAAAGCCCCGCGGCGCCAGGATGAGCGTCCGGGGCTCACGGGCGACCAGGCGGAGCCACTCGCGGTGGAAGGGCTCGAAGCGCCGGTCGGGGTAGAGGCAGCTCACGAGGAGAAGCCAGGGGTCGCGGAGGAGGATCCGGCGCAGGAGCGGCCGCTGGCTCTTCGGGGGCAGTCCCCGCAGTTGGTGCCAGACGTCCGCTTCCAAGTGCTTCTCTTTGAAGGGGCCGTCCGGCCTACGGTTCGTCCTCACCGGCCCCGAGCTCGGAGCGCAGACGCAGGGCGATTCCCAGGCCGACGTCGTCGGAGGGCCCCTCAGCCGCGGAGCCGTCCAGCTCGAGGAGCATGCGCGCCGCTTCGAGGAGGTCACGGGGCTTTGCGACGGTGAGCTTGCCGTCGAGGATTTCGCGCTCGGCCCGTTCGATGAGCTTTTCCAGAAGTCCGGCCACGGTCGCGCGCGGCGAGGAGGCACAGCTGTCGTCGGGGGCGTTCATAGATGCGTCATGCGTCCGGGCGGCCCGTGAGGTAGGCGCGGATGCGGTTGAGGCGCCGGCCCGAGGAGAACCAGCGGTCTGCGTCGCGGAGCATGAAGAGGAAAATCTCCCGCGCCCGTCGGCGCGCCTCGGGGGAGGGGAGACCGTCGTTCTCCTCCTCCACGGCGTTCTCGATGCGGGAGAGCGGCCAGACGTCGGCGGGGAGCTTGAACATGGGGCGGCTCGGCGGTTGGGTGTTTATCCGATTCGGGTGGGTGTGTTGGGTTTCCCCTCTCACCCCTTATTACGGATTGTGGGGGGCCGATTATAACAGATGCATCATATAATCATCATACGCCCTGAAACCGCTACCCGTCGGGTCCCGGGGCGCCCGCCAGACGGCGGACCAGGCGGCGGCGGGCCCTGGACAGGATGGCCGCCAGGCGGGGCTGGCTGACGCCGAGCGTTTCCGCCGCCTCGCGCTGGGCGTAGCCCGCGAGATAGTAGAGCGCCACCGCCCTCCTCTCACGGTGCGGCAGCCGGGACAGAAGCTCCTCCACCTCGAGCTTCACCGAGAGCCACTCCTCCAGGGAACGCTGTGTGTCCCCCGACCGGCGGGACCGGGGTGAGGAAATCCGCTGGGGGTGGGGGTGCAGGAGGCGGGCGAGGGCGTGGGGATAGAGCCGCAGCATGCCCTGCAGGCGCTCGTCGGGATCGAGCTGCGAGATGTCGAACTGCACGGGACCTCCTTTTTTAAAACGATGACGGTACGGGTGCTTGACATTTGTAAAAATGCATATTATAATCATCATGGGGTTGACAAAAAGAGTCTACAGATAATCATATTACAATCATAGGTCGCTGTCAAGCACCGGGGAGGAAAAAAGATGGAAACCCTCGGCGCCCGCATAAAAAGGCTCCGCACGGCGCTCAACCTGCGACCCGCCGAGCTCTCCCGCCTCGTCGGCGTCCCGCCCCAGTACATAGACAACTGGGAAAACCGCGGACACCGGCCGAGCTCGCGCTACGGAACCCTCCTGGCCCAGGCGCTCGGCATCACCGAGGAGGAGCTTTTCACCGGGCGCAAACCCACCAACCACGACGAGCTCTCGAAGCTGACCGTCACGGAGCTCCTGCAGAGAGCCGCCCAGGCCACCGCCGCGCTCCCCGGCTACGAGATCCGGCGCTTCCCCCTCCTGGGCGAAATCGCCGCCGGAGCACCCTTCGAGGCCGAGGGTGAAGAGGCCCTGCCCGTCGCCACCCACGTCCCCCGGGGCACCCCCGACAACTGCTACTTTCTGCGCGTCCAGGGCGACTCCATGCTCGGCGACGGCATCATCTCCGGCGACCTCGTCCTCATAGACCCCGACACGGACCCGGAGCACATGAACGAGCAGGACATCTACGCTATTCTGTTGAACCAGAGCAACGTCACCCTCAAGCGCATCCGCCGTGTGGGCGGCGTGATGTGGATGGTGGGGTCGAACCCGAAGATAGCGCCCATCCCGCTCACCGACGAGCAGCACGGCGAGGCGCGCGTCCTGGGCCGGCTGATCAAGCTCGAGCGGTACTACCACTAGGCGCGTCATACACCGGGGAGGTTCCGGTATACATTTCGTGTGAGCGCTCCATGAACCGAGCGACCTCCTTCTCATCATTCGAACATTGAATAATCGAGTCTACATATGACAAATCCCGGTCCAGGACCGGGATCGTCACACGACCGTATGACTTTTATCGGACGGCCGGTCCCCTCCCCCCTTGAGGGAAACGCGCTTACGGACCGGGGAGGGGGGTTAAGCGGCCCCCTCTCCCGGTGGGAGAGGGCCGGGGTGAGGGCTGCATTTGAATGAAAAACGGGCGGGTCAGGAGACCCGCCCCTACGGGTAAAGTGTGAATCGCGCACCTTCCTCGTAGGGGCCGACCTTTAGGTCGGCCCGCGAACTGCCGCATTCTCCCTCTCCCCGTGGGAGAGGCGCGCCTACGGGCTGGGCTGAGGGTCGGGGTAGGGAATGTAAACGCGGCGGCCCGCATTCCCCCTCTCCCCGTGGGAGCGGCGCGCCGACGGGACCGGGGTGAGGGCTTCATTTGAATGAAAAACGGGCGGGTCAGGAGCCCCGCCCCTACGTCATCGCAATCTGCGAGGCGCGGGCCCCCTCACGGCGACCGCCCCACGACAAACCGCACGGCCAACCCAAACCCCCTACTCCCGGCGGAAATCACTCCCCCCGATGAACTCCCGCAACAGTGACGTCGAAGGGACCATCTTATCCGGCAGGTCCAGGAAAAAGGCGATGAACTGGAGGAGCCGCTCGGCCTCGGCCCCCTCCGGCTCCCCCTCGGGCACACGCTCCAGGAGCGGACGGGCGTACTTCCCCAGCACCGAAAGCTCGTAGACGAGGGCGGAGTTGAACATCACGTCGGCGGTCTCCTGGAAGGGGAAGATGTAGCGGTCCTCCCCGCGCCGCACCTGATGCCAGCGCCGCAGCGTCTCCAGGGCGTCGTACCCCCGGAAGCGCGCGTCCCGCACCAGCCGCCGGACGAGCCGCGTGTCCGTGGTGGGCACCCGGTTGTGGTTGTCTATGTTGAGCTGGGTCAGGCAGCTCACGTACACCTTGAACTTCTCCGCCGCCGGGATTTCCGGCGTCAGCGCGTCGTTCAGGGCGTGGATGCCCTCCACGATTAAAGGTGTCTCGGGTCCCACACGCAGGGTCTCGGCGAGCCGGGCGCTCCGCCCAGCCTTGAAATCGAAGCGGGGCGGGTGGATCTCCTCGCCGCGCATGAGGGCCGACAGGTCGCCGTTCAGCGCCCCGACGTCTATGGCCTCGAGCCGCTCGAAGTCGGGACGCCCCTCCTCGTCCAGGGGGGTCCGTTCCCGGGGGATGAAG